>Ga0207682_10000712_pt1 | contig 15424 bp, 17 predicted proteins | sample KBSM63metaG_FD_184332 | JGI IMG/M metagenome (GOLD analysis project Ga0207682, IMG submission 184332) | Miscanthus rhizosphere microbial communities from Kellogg Biological Station, Michigan, USA - KBS M6-3 metaG (SPAdes) (version 2) | ecosystem: Host-associated > Plants > Roots > Rhizosphere >... | reverse complement strand
GCGAGCTGCCGCTCGGGGCCGGCGTCGCGCACCACCTCGACCAGCGCGCGCTTGAGCGCGGCCAGCGTCGCGAACGGGCGCCTGGCGAGCGCAGCCTCGACGATCCACGGCGAGTGCTCGTAGGTGCCGGCCAGCGCCGCCTGCGCGTCGTCGGACGATGCGGCGTTGAGCCACTCGAGCGTCAGCACAGGCAGTGCAGTCATGCCGCGCCCTCGCGGTGCGGACCGACGCCGACGACGGCCAGGCGGAATGGACCCTGTGGCTGATGCGCGGCGGCGCCCTCGATCAGGCCGGCAATTGGGCCGAGGCGCGCGACGCGCTGCGCACCGCCTATCGCCTCGCCCCCGAGCAGCCGGTGGTGCTCAACTATCTCGGCTACGGCCAGCTGATCCGGCGCGAGGACCCGGCGGAAGCGGAGCGGATGATCCGCGAAGCGCATCGCCGCGCCCCCGACAATGCCGCGATCACCGATTCGCTCGGCTGGGCGCTCTATCTCAAGGGCGAGCTGCCCGAGGCGATCGTTCTGCTCGAGCAGGCCGCGGAAGGGGCGCCGGCCGACGTCGAGATCAACGAGCATCTCGGCGACGCTTATTTCCGCGCCGGCCGCCGGGTCGAGGCGCGCTTCGCCTGGGCCGCCGCGCTCGCCTATGCGGACGGCGCCGTCGCGACCCGCCTGCGCGGCAAGATGGAGACGGGGCTGACGCCGCAGCTTGCGGCGCGGTGACAAGTCGAATTCTCCCCAAATTCGTCATGCCGGACTTGATCCGGCATCCGCCTTCTCTGCTCGATCTCCGCAAAGGAACGTGGCCCCCGGATCAAGTCCGGGGTGACGTATTGGATCGTTGATGCGGGAGATCGCCTACGCCAAGCTCAACCTCGCGCTGCACGTGCGGGCGCGCGAACCGGACGGCTATCACCGGATCGAGACGATCTTCGCCTTCTGCGAGGATGGCGACGTGCTCGAGGCGCGGCAGAGCGGACGCCTCTCACTGGAGATCATCGGGCCTTTCGCGGCCGATCTGAAGGACGCGCCCGACAATCTGGTGATCGAGGCGGCCCGCGCGCTCGGCGTCACCGCCGCTCTGACCCTCGACAAGAGGCTGCCGGTCGCGGCCGGCCTCGGCGGCGGCTCGGCGGACGCGGCGGCGCTGCTGCGGCTGTTCGACGGCTCGATGGAGATCGCCGCCACCTTGGGTGCCGACGTCCCTGCCTGTCTGCTCAGCTGGACCGCGCGCGGCCGGGGCAGAGGCGACGTGCTCGAGCCGGTGGGGATCGGCGATCTGGCCGGGACTCCGGTGCTGCTGGTCAATCCCGGCCTGCCGCTGTCGACGGCGGCCGTGTTCGGCGCCTGGGATGGTATCGACCGCGGCCCCCTCGGCGATTGGCAAGCGGGCCGCAACGATCTGGAAGGGCCGGCGCGGCGCCTCGTCCCCGCCATCGGCGAGGTGCTTGACGCGCTCGCTTCCGCGCGCATCGCCCGCATGTCGGGCTCGGGCGCCACCTGCTTCGGCCTGTTCGAATCCGTGCCCGCGCGAGACGCCGCGGCGGCCGAAATCAGGGCCCGGCACCCCGCTTGGTGGGTGTCCCAAACCAGGCTTCGCTGACCCGCCGATCCCGGAACGGCACAATGAAGAATGGCCGTTAACCATCCAAACCCGCGGAAAAACGTTCTGGCACGGCTCTTGCGTCTTCGCCGCCGACGGGTCGAGGCGCGGTTGTGATCGCGCCGACATTCGCCCGCGGCCCCCCGCCTCCACCGGACGGGGCGCCGCGGAACAATTCGGCCGGGCTGCCGCGTAATGGCAGCCCGGTCTTTTTTTGCGCGACAAATTCGCCGTCCGGCGGCAAGCCCGGGCCATGTTTCGACTGACCCGAGACGGCGAGGTCGCCCGGCTGCTGCTGGACCGGCCCGAGGCCCGCAACGCCGTCCGGGCGCGGGGCTGGGCCGAGCTGGCCCGGCTGGTGGGCGGGGCCGCCGACGCCCGGCTGCTGATCGTGAGCGGCGCCGGCGGCGCTTTTTGCGCCGGCGCCGATCTGTCCGATTTTCCCACGTTCCAGCACGACGAAGCCGCCCGCCGCCGCTTCCGCGAGGACATGCGCGCGGCCCTCGATGCGTTGGCCGGCCTCGCCCTCCCCACCATCGCGCTGATCGACGGCCCCTGCTTCGGCGCGGGCGTGGCCCTCGCCATGGCCTGCGACCTCAGGATCGCCTCGCCCGCGGCCCGCTTCGCCATCACCCCGGCGAAGATCGGCATCTCCTACCCGCAGGAAGATGTACATCGGCTCGTCGCCCTGGTCGGCCCCGGCCAGGCCGCGCGACTGCTGTTCACCGCCTTGCCGATCGACGGCGTCGAAGCGGCGCGGATCGGGCTCGTCGAGCTCTATGACGTGGCGGAAGGACCGATCGTGGACGCGATCCTGGCCAATGACGGCGACAGCCTCGCCGCGCTCAAGCGCGCGGTTGGGCTCGGCCGCCGCAGCGATGCGCAGCAGGACGATATTTTCGACTCTCTGATCGGCGGGCCGGCCCTGACCCGGCGTCTCGAAGCGCTTCGGCGGAAATGATAAGGGACGCCATGCGCCCGCTCGCCCTCGTCCTGCTCCTTGCCGGCTGCGGTCCGCGGAGCGAAACGGCCGTCGGCGCCAACATCGAATGCCGGATCGACGGCACCATCGGCTTCGAGCGGGTCTGCCGGGTCGAGACGGCGGACAGCGCCGACGGCCGGATTCTCACCGTGCGCAAGCCCGACGGCGGCTTCCGCCGCCTGCGCGCCACCACCGACCGCGCCGGCATCGTCGCCGCCGACGGCGCCGAGCGGGCCGAAGTCACGCGGCTCGGCGACGGCCGCAGCGAAGTCTCGATCGGCGGCGAGAGCTTCCGCCTTCCGGCGGAGGTCCGCAGATGACCGGCCGGGCCATTCTGACCGCCGCAGAGATGCGCGCCGCCGAGGCCGCGGCGATCGCCGCCGGCACGCCGGTCGAGACGCTGATGGAGCGCGCCGGCACTGCCGCCGCCGAGGCGATCTGGCGCTATGCCGGGCCGCTGCCGACGCTTGTCCTCTGCGGTCCGGGCAATAATGGCGGCGACGGCTATGTCATCGCCCGCGCGCTTCGCGCCCGCGGCGTCGGCGTCCGGGTCGCCGCGCTGGCGGAGCCGAAGAGCGGAGCGGCGAGGGCGGCGCGGGAAGCCTGGAACGGCCCGGTCGAAAGCCTGGCCGAGGCTCGCCCCGCGGCGATGCTGGTCGATTCGCTGTTCGGCACCGGCCTCGCCCGCCCGCTCGAAGAGCCGGTGTCGTCGCGCCTGCGCGATCTCGCCGCCGCCGCGCAGGTCCGGGTCGCGATCGACCTGCCGAGCGGCGTCGCCACCGACGACGGGCAGGTGCTGTCGCCGGTTCCCGATTGCGACCTCACCGTCACCTTTCAGACGCTGAAGCCCTCGCACCTGCTCCAGCCTGCCGCCCGCCATATGGGCCGGATCGTGGTGGCCGATATCGGCATCGCCGCGGGGAGCCGCCTGTACGCGATCGGCGAGCCCGCGCTTCGAGAACCCGGCCCCGACGACCACAAATATCGCCGCGGCTATGTCGCGGTGATTGCCGGCGAGATGCCGGGCGCCTCGGTGCTGACCGCGTCGGCGGCGGCGCGGGCGGGCGCCGGCTATGTCCGCCTGATCGGCGCCGATCCGCCCGGCCTTCCCGCCGCCATCGTCCGTGGCCCGGGCGATGCCGGGGCGCTGCTTGCCGATCCGCGCATCGGCGCGGTCGCGATCGGGCCGGGCCTCGGCCGGGACGAGGAAGCCAAGCGGCTGCTCGCCCTCGTCCTCGCCTCGGGCCGCCCGCTCGTCCTCGACGCCGATGCGCTGGGCCCTGGACCTGTCCCGGCCGGGGCGATCATCACCCCGCACGAAGGCGAGTTCGCCAGGCTGTTCCCGAACCTGACCGGCGGCAAGCTCGAACGCGCGCGCGCCGCCGCCGCGGCGACCGGCGCTGTCGTCATCTACAAGGGCGCGGACACGGTCGTGGCCGCCCCGGACGGCCGCGCCGCCATCGCCCGGCCTGCGCCGGCCTGGCTCGCCACGGCCGGGACCGGAGACGTGCTGACCGGCATCGCCGCGGCCCGCCTCGCCGCGCTTGGCGATCCCTTTGCCGCCGCTTGCGAAGCGGTCTGGCTGCACGGCCGCGCCGCCGAACGGGCCGGGCCCGGCCTGATCGCCGACGACCTCGTCGCACACCTGTGAGCGGCGGCGAGACCATCGTTCGCCTCGCCGCGCGCGGCGACGGCGTCACCGAAAGCGGCCGCTTCGTCGCCATGACCGCGCCGGGCGACCGGATCGGAGCCGACGGCGGCATCGTGCCGGGTCCGCACCGCCAGGTCCCGCCCTGCCGCCATTTCCCCGAATGCGGCGGCTGCCAGCTCCAGCATGTCGACGACTCCTCCTATGCGGACTATCTGAAGGACCGGATCGCCTCGGCGCTGGCCGCGCAGAACGTGCCGGCCTCCGACATCCGCGAACCGCATCTTTCGCCGCCGCGCAGCCGCCGCCGGGCAGCGCTGAAGGCGGCCGGAGGCCTGGTCGGCTTCAACGCCGAGGCCAGCCATCGAATCGTAGACATGCGCGAATGCCATATCTTGCGGCCCGAATTGTTCGCCTTGGTCGCTCCCTTGAGAAGGCTGCTCAATGGCCGGGCCGGCATCGTCATGACCCTCGCCGACCAGGGCGTGGCTCTACTGCTCGAAGGGGTTCGCGCCGAGGGTCTGGAAGCGACGGAGGCGATGATCGCCTTCGCGAAGGAGAATGAGCTCGCCCGCCTCGCCATCGACGACGGCTATGGCGCGCAGGTGCTCTGGGAGCCCGAGCCGGTGACCGTGACATTGTCCGGCGTGCCCGTGACGCTGCCCGAGGGCGCCTTCCTGCAGGCGACGGCGGACGGTGAAGCCGCGCTCGTGGCGGCGGTGCGCGAGGCGGTCGGCGAGGCGCGGATCGTCGCCGATCTGTTCGCCGGCCTCGGCACCTTCGCGCTTGCGCTCCGGGGGAAGGTTTACGCGGCGGAAGGGGCGCGCGATTCAGTGCTGGCCTTGAAAGCGGCGGCCCGGGGCGTGTTTGCCGACCATCGCGACCTGTTTCGCCGTCCGCTCGACGCTGCCGAGCTCAACCGCTTCGAGGCGGTGGTGCTCGATCCGCCCCGCGCCGGGGCGAAGGAGCAGGCGCCCGCGCTCGCCGCCTCGTCGGTGCCGCGAATCGCCTATGTTTCGTGCAATCCCGCCACCTTCGCCCGCGATGCCCGGACCCTGGTCGACGGCGGCTACCGGCTCGACTGGATCAGGCCGGTCGGCCAGTTCCGCTGGTCGACCCATGTCGAGCTCGCCGCCTGCTTCAGTCGCTAAAGCGGACCCTTAGGGCGCGGCGCTGGCGACGACCACCGGCGCCGCGGCAGGCGCCACCGGCACGGGCTGCTGCTCGCCGCGCGCCGTCGTCAGCGCCGTGTCGGCGGTCGGCGAGGCGTCGATGATGTGCACCGTCGCGCCGACCTGGGTCACCCCGAACAGCAGCCGCGAGAATTCCAGCGGCAGCCGGACGCAGCCGTGCGAGGCGGGCGTGCCGGGGATATGGCCGGCGTGCAGCGCGATCCCGCCCCAGGTCAGCCGCTGCATGAACGGCATCGGCGCGTTGTTGTAGAGGTTCGAATAATGCTCGCGGCGCTTTTCGAGGATCTCGAAGCGGCCGGTCGGCGTGCTGTGGCCCGGCCGCCCGGTCGACACGGTGGTGAAGCCGATCAGGGTGCCGCCGCGATAGACATAGGCACGCTGCTGCGGAATGCTGACGACGACCTCGACCGGGCCGCTGGCCGCCATTTCGGGCTGCCAGACGAACTGGCCGGCCGCGAGCGTCCGCGACGCGGCGGAGGCGGCGATCGGCTGCTCCGCCCCGGTGGTGTGGACCGGCGTTGAGCTCAGCATGATCGCGAGGATCGTGGTGGTGACGTTCATCTGCTTTCTCCCTGACGAGAGGAGCGGGTCATCGGCCCGCCCCGTTCTTCGTTGCAGGGAGCCCTAATGGGTCCGCCGGAAATGGATCGCGCTCCGCGTCCAAGGCCGCCGACTCGTCGTCCAACCCGCAGGCCCGCGACGAACCGGTCGTCCGGAGCGACGAAATGTGGGGCTGGGCTGGGGGACGGACCTAAAGCCGGTGGAGAATCATCGCTCCGGCATGGACCGTGAGCCCGAGCAGGCAGAAGGAGCCGGCGAGAAAGGTCAGGAAGCGCCAGCGCACGACGTTGACCGTCGCCTGGATCAGGCTGTGCAGCACCCGGCAGGCGACATAGGCCCAGGCCAGCCAGACGTTGATCCAGACGTCGCCGCCGCCGAGCAGCGCGAGGGTGATCGCGATCGCGTAGAACAAAGTCGGCTGCTCGAGCAGATGGTTGTAATTGTGCGCCTTCCACTGGACGTTCGGCTCGACCACGCCGTCCAGGTCGCCGCCCTTGCTGCCGACCCGGCCCTTGAGCGAGATGCCCTTGCGCGCCATCGCCGGAAAGCGGACCGCGTAGAGCCAGATCATCATGATCAGGGTCCAGGCGACGAGCGCCACGACCGGTGCGAGAATTTGCGTGTCCTGCATCGCTGCGACTCCCCCTGTTGGCCCCTGAGCCTAAAGTCCCGCCTTGAGGCGTTCAAGCGCATGGTCTAGGCGGTCGCCGACCCCGATTGGAGAGTGAGTTGTGAGCAAGGTGCTGGTGATCGGCGCGGGCGGCGTGGCGTCGGTCGCGGTCCACAAGATGGCGCAGCTGCCCGGGATTTTCAGCGCCGTGACCATGGCGAGCCGGCGCCGGTTCAAATGCGACGCGGTCGCCGCCTCGGTGAAGGAGCGGTTCGGCTACGAGATCGAGACCGAAGAGGTCGACGCCGACGATGTGGACGCCACCGCCGCCCTGATCGAACGGGTGCGGCCGAAGCTCGTCGTCAATCTGGCGCTGCCCTACCAGGATCTCTCGATCATGGAGGCGTGCCTCAGGACCGGCGTCGATTATCTCGACACCGCCAATTACGAGCCGCGCGACGAGGCCAGGTTCGAATATAAATGGCAGTGGGACCTGCACGACCGCTTCAGGGAAGCGGGCCTGATGGCCCTGCTCGGCAGCGGCTTCGATCCCGGCGTGACCAGCGTCTTCGCGACCTACATCAGGAAGCACCTGCTCGACCGGATCGAGACGCTCGACATCCTCGACTGCAACGGCGGCGACCACGGCCAGCATTTCGCGACCAACTTCAATCCGGAGATCAACATCCGCGAGGTGACCGCGCCGGCGCGGCATTACGAGAATGGCGAGTGGGTCGAGACTCCGGCGTTGTCGACGAAACAATGCTTCGACTTCGACCAGGTCGGGAGCAAGAACATGTACCTCATGTATCATGAGGAGCTGGAGAGCCTCGCCCGACACCTGCCGGAAATCCAGCGCATCCGCTTCTGGATGACCTTCGGCGACCAGTATCTGAAGCATCTCGAAGTGCTGCAGAATGTCGGCATGACCCGGATCGACCCGGTGATCTACGAAGGCCGCGAGATCGTCCCGCTGCAATTCCTCAAAGCGGTGCTGCCCGAGCCCGCCAGCCTCGGCGAGACCACCAAGGGCAAGACCAATATCGGCGACATCGCCACCGGCACGAAGGACGGCGCCGGGAAGACGGTCTACGTCTACAATATCTGCGACCACGAAGAGGCCTATCGCGAGACCGGCAATCAGGCGGTGAGCTACACGACCGGGGTTCCGGCGATGATCGGCGCCGCCTTGATGCTGACCGGTCAATGGCGCGGCGAGGGCGTGTTCAACATGGAGGAATTCGATCCCGATCCCTTCATGAAGATGCTGAACGAGAACGGCCTGCCCTGGCAGGTGAAGCAACTGGAAGGGCCCCTCCCGTTTTGAGCGGGGGCGACGACCTCGAAGGGAAAGGCGGCGGCGTCCCCCACATGACGACCCGCGCCGGCGATCCCGGCGCCTTCGCCCGCTTCGATCTGTCGCGCGTGCCCTCGCCCTGCTTCGTGGTCGATCGGGCACGGATCGAGGCGAACCTGGAGATCCTCGCCGACGTCCGCGACCGCGCCGGCATCAAGGTGCTGCTCGCGCTCAAGGCGTTTTCGATGTGGTCGCTCGGCGATGTCGTCGCGGGTTACCTGGACGGCGTTGCCACGTCGGGCCTGTGGGAAGCGCGTCTCGGGCGGAAGCATTTCAAGGGTGAGGTGGCCACCTTCTGCGCCGGCTACAAAGCGGCTCACTTTCCCGAAGTCGCCGAGCTTTCCGACCATCTCATCTTCAACAGCCCAGGACAGGCGCGGCGTTTTCGCCAGCTTGCTGAGGGTGTGCGGGTTGATTTCGGCCTGCGCCTCAATCCGATGCATTCGGAAGGGGAAGTGGCCAAATACGACCCGGCCCAGCCGCACAGCCGGCTCGGCCACCCCGCCGACCAGCTGACGGCCGAAGATCTGGATGGCGTCGACGGCATCCATATCCACTCCCTGTGCGAGCAGGATTTCCCGCCGCTCCGCCGCACCTGGGAGGCGCTGCGGCCGCGGCTGGAGCCTTATTTCGGGCAGCTCAAATGGCTGAATTTCGGCGGCGGCCACCACATCACCCGCGCCGATTACCAGCGCGACGACCTCGTCGACTTCCTGAAGGCCGTCCGCGCCGATACCGGCCTCGAACTCTATCTCGAGCCCGGCGAGGCGGTCGCGCTCGACGCCGGCCTCCTGGTCGGCGAGGTGCTCGACCTGATCGACAACAACATGCCGGTCGCGATCCTCGACATCTCCGCGACCTGCCACATGCCCGATGTGATCGAGGCGCCTTACCGTCCGGCTTTGCTCGGCGAACCCGGTGAGGGCCCGGTCGTCCGTCTCGGCGGCCCCTCCTGTCTCGCCGGCGACGTGATCGGCGACTATCGCTTCGCCGCGCCGCCCGAGCCCGGCGAGCGTGTCGCCTTCCTCGACCAGGCTCATTATTCGATGGTCAAGACCACCACCTTCAACGGCGTCCCGCTCCCCGCGATCGCCTTGTGGGACAGCCGCGACGACAGCCTGAGCGTGGTGCGCGAATTCGGTTACGAGGATTTCGAACGGCGCCTGTCCTGAAGGCGGCGCAGCACATTTCCAAGCCAACCCCGGAGACTATGCCAGGCCGGCACGCTGAACAGGATCAGCACGACCGCTGCGACGCCGAGCGCGGCAACTTTCCAGAAGGGGCCCGGAAACCCCTGCGTCCATTGCCCTTCGAAGTCGCTGGCGACGCTGATAATGCTGAGGATGGCGATCATCGCCAGCATGATGTTGGTGCGGCGTTCCGCGTAGGCGCTGCGAAGACTGGTCACGTCCTCGATCAGCGATTCCAGCCGGTCGATCGTTTCCTGCGCGCGCTGGAAGCGGTCGGAGGTACCCGACGCGGCCTCTATCTTCCGCAACGCCTCTTTTTCCTTGGCGTAGCGGAACAGATAGTGGGAACGGTTGATCGCATAGGTCCGGAAGAGCTGGAATCGTCGCTCGAGATTGGTGTGCAGCTCGGCGGTCGGCGACCCCCCCAGCCGCTTCATCGAGCGCAGGACCTGGGCGAGACCGGCCAGTGGCTCGGCCGACATCGCGCCTTCGTTCTTGCCGTAAATCAATACGTCGATCGCTTCTTCGATCTCCGCCACGATCAGCTCGTCGTGGACCGCCACGACCCACATCAACGACAGATAAGGGCACGTGCCCAGCGACTCCCGGCAATCGTGGAGCGAACGCTCATCCTCGCAGATTTCCAATGTGAAATCGGGATGCGCATAGAGATAAAAGCCGTTGCCGTGGAAAACCGGCCGGGTCGAGTCGAACAGCTCGACCTGATCCTGAAAAGGAAAGTCGATCACCGATTGCAGCATGCCCGCGAGCGCGAGGAAGGGCCGGTAGCCGGGCTTCTCCTCCGCTTCGTCGCGATGCTGGAGAAAGCCCTCGGGCGCGGACAGCTGCGGCCAATCGCGATTTGCGGCCGAGCGGCCGAGGTTGAAGTCCTCCTTCAGCTTGAAAGCCTGGTCGGCAAATTTGAGCAACGCCTCGTCCTCGAGGCAGACCAGCAGGTTGCGGATATTCGCCTGGTCGAGCACCGGCGGCGTGTAGTCCCCCCCGTAGAGAAGCGGCCGAACGATTTGCCGCAGGCCGTTCGGCTGGTCGGTTGGGGCCGCAGACAGCCGCTTCAGCCGTGCCGACGCAAACTCCAGCAAGGTAGAGCCTTTCTTCCCTTTCCCAATCGGCCGGTCGGCATAGTCGAAACGCCAGGCGTCGAGATATTTCAGCCCCTCGGGCTTGCGGCTGGCCAGCTTCTCGAGCGCGATCAAAGCATATTCGTCAAGGCTGTGCGTGGATGGCGCTGGCGGGTAGAAAGTGAGCATGTAGAAGAGGCGCCCGCTCTCGAACGCGACGAACGTGTCGCGAAATTCGAGCGGGATGCGCCGATCCGTGGTGCCGGCGGGCGCACTCATCCGCATCAGCCGACCTTCCGCGCGATACTCCCAATTATCGGGCAGCAGCAGATCAACCGATCTTGTTTCGAAGCCCCGGTCCGGAGGCTCGGCCGCGAAGACTAGTGGCCGGCCGCCGCGACCGGGTCCGCCAGTGGTCACGTCGTCATGATAGGAACGGACGGGTTCGATAAGCGCATCATAGATGCGCGCCTTGGCCTCGCGCTTCGCCTCGCTCAGCGCTTCGTTGCGGCGGCTTTCCGGATTGAGAGCGTCATGAATCGATTCGAGCCGAAAGGCGCGCGGCGGCTCGCTGTCATTGTTCCGAGCGCGGCTGATCTCGAAAAGATAGGAGATCGCGAAATCGCGAATGCCGGTGAAGATCGGCGTTTCGACATAGGCCGGATGGCCGCTCATGCCCTTTTCGCCATCGGCAAGGGTTTCACCGCCAGCAGCGGATCACCGGCCAGCGCCGTCGCCATCGCTCCTGTGTCCTCGAAATGATTGAGATCGGTGCCGAGGGCGCGGGCGAGCTCTTCGAGCAGGCCGAGCACCCGCGCGCCGGAGATGCTGTCGCCTCCTCCGAAGACCATCATGTGCAGCCGGTGCGGGCTGAGGCCGGGCCTCAGCGGTGGCATGATATAGTCGAATTCCACCATCCGCGCGCCGAGCCCGGCAAGACGGCGCTGGCGCAGCGCCGTCGCTTCGCGTTCCGCGTCGTCCCCGCCATCTTCATAGCGCTCGGTCTCGGCCAGCATCGGGACGTCCGCCCCGCCGGTTTCGTCGAGCCAAGATCGAGCCGCCGCCACCAGGCGTCGGCCGATGCCCTGTCCGCGCGCCGTCTCCCGGACCGCAATATAGGTTAGGAAGCCGACCGCCGCGCCGCGGTAGAGTTCGATGGTGACTCCGCCGAGGATTCTTCCCGCATCGTCGATCGCCAGGATGACATCGAGCAGGGGCTGCGGCGGATCGGGCCATGGGTCCGATTCCAGCAGGTTCAGCCAGTAGGACGGGTCTTCCCTGATCTCCGCATCGGGAAAGGCAGGCGTGTAGATCTCACGTTCGTAGGCGGCGAGCAGCGCGCGACGTTTCGCCGGCGCCGCCTGCGAGAGGCGGACCGCCCTGATCCTGTCCGTCGCTTCGACCCCGCTCACGCCGCCTTCCCGCCGCCGATATGGGAGGGAGGCTAGCGGCCGGCGGCGCTACTGCCTAGCCTGCCGCAAGTCGCCAAGGCGCACGACGTTCAAATCGCCTTCCGCCGGCAGCTCGACATAGAGGCTCGCCATCGGCTCGTCCCCGGCCACCACGGTCTCGACCGCGCCGAAGCCGTTGAACTGGCTGCGCATCGCGCAGCCATAGGCGCCGAGCATGCCGATCTCGACATAGTCGCCGGCCTGGGTATCGGCGGGCAGCATGAACGGTCCGGCCATATGGTCGAGATCGTCGCAGGTCGGCCCGTAGAAGCTGAACGCCATGTCGCGCGCGTCGGAAGCCTCCTCGCGGACCAGCTTCACCGGGAAGCGCCAGCCGACATGCGCCGCATCGAACAAAGCGCCATAGGCGCCGTCGTTGATGTAGAGCGTGTCGCCGCGGCGCTTCTCGACCCGGACCAGCAGGCTCGCATATTCGGCGCACAGCGCCCGGCCCGGCTCGCACCAGAGCTCGGCCGAATAGGAGATCGGCAGGTCCTCGAACGAATCGTGGATCACCGCGAAATAGGCCTCGAGCGGCGGCGGCTCCATGCCGGGATAGCAGGAGGGAAAGCCGCCGCCGACGTCGACGATGTCGACGGTGACCGCCGCCTCGACGATCGCCGCGCGGACCCGCTCCATCGCTTCGGCATAAGCGGCCGGGGTCATCGCCTGGCTGCCGACGTGGAAGCAGATGCCGAGCGCGTCGGAGGCCTGCCGCGCGGCGATCAGCAGCGCCTTCATCTCGGACGGTTCAGCGCCGAACTTCGAGGCCAGGCTGAGCTTGGCATGATCCGAAGAGACGCGGATCCGGACCAGCAGGTTCAGATCCTCGGCGGCGCCGGTGGCGCGGACGATCTTCTCGAGCTCCTCCATGGTGTCGAGCGAGAAGGTGCGCACGCCGTGGCTGAAATAGGCCTCGCGGATCGCTTCCTCGGCCTTCACCGGGTGCATGAAGCAGGAAATCGCCTCGGGCAAAGTCTCGGCGACCAGCCGCACCTCGGCGATCGAGGCCACGTCGTAATGCGTGACCCCGCTCTCCCAGAGGATCTTGAGCAGGTCGGGCGACGGATTCGCCTTGACCGCATAGAGCGCCTTGCCCGGAAACTTCTCGACGAAGAAGCGGGCGGCGCGCCGGGCGGCGTGCGGACGAATGAGCGTGACCGGCTGAACCGGACGCTTCCTGGCCAGGGCGACGCCGGTGACGGCGTCGGTCGGGAGCGAAGCTAGCCCCAGCGCGCAAGGATGGATGTGCAACTCAAGGGACCTCCAGGAGATAGTTGACGACAAGGCAGCCTTGCGGTTTGGAAGTCCCCATGGGGCTGCGGCAGGCGATATATTGGCGCAGCACCCCCATGTAAAGACCTCCGATTCCCTACCTTTTTACAGGGGCTTGAATGGACGAGAGAAAGCCTTCGGCGAACGGTGTCGCCGCTGCGGCGGCCCGCATCGCTCCGGCGGTGACGAAAACGCCGCTGCTGCGGCTCGATTGGGAAGGGCGGCGGCTCTGGATCAAGGCCGAATGCCTGCAGCGCGGCGGCAGCTTCAAGCTGCGGGGCGCGACCAATCGGCTGATGCTGCTGAGCGAGGCCGAGCGGCAGCGCGGCGTCGTCGCCTTCTCCTCCGGCAACCACGCCCAGGGAGTCGCGCTGGCGGCGCGCTCGCTCGGCATGAAGGCGACGATCGTGATGCCCGCCGACGCGCCTTCGGTGAAGGTGGAGGGCACCCGCGCGGCCGGCGCGGAGATCGTCTTCTTCGACCGCGCCACCGAAAGCCGCGAGGCGATCGGCGCCCGGCTGGCGGCCGCGCAGGGCGCGGTGCTGGTGCCGTCGTTCGACGATGTCGACGTGATCGAAGGGCAGGGCAGCGTCGGCGTCGAGATCGCGGACCAGCTCGGCACGGACCCGCCGATGGCGATCGTCCCCTGCGGCGGCGGCGGCCTTTCCGCCGGCATCGCTTTGGCGCTGCCGCAGGCGCAGATCGTGATCGTCGAGCCCGCCGGCTGGGACGATATGGCCCGTTCATTGGCCGGCGGCGCGATCGTCCCGGTCGAGGAGCCGGCGCCGCCGAGCCGCTGCGACGCGCTGCAGACCAAGCTGGTTTCGCCGTTGACCTTCGGAGCCCTTCGCGACGTGGGCGCCCGCGGCTTATCGGTGACCGAAGCGGAGGTGGCCGAGGCGATGCGCTTCGCCTGCCGGCACTTGAGGATCGTCGCCGAGCCGGGCGGCGCGGTCGCGCTGGCGGCTGTGCTCGCCGGCAAGGTCGACGCGCCCGACGGCAGCGTCGTCGTCGTCTCCGGTGGAAACGTCGATCCGGCGCTTTATGCGGAGATCCTGAACACTCACGTTTGAGTCATCCCGGCTTCCGCCGGGATGACTCGGGTTGGTTAGGCAATTCGCCCGGGAGAAGCGACCAGGGCGACCAGGCGGGTCAGCCCGTCCAGCTGCCGCGCCGTCTTCCGCAGCCCGGCCGAATAGGCCTCGGCGTCCGCTCCGGGCCGCGCCAGCGACGCGCTTTCGATCACCCCGTCGAGCAGCCGCGACAGATTGGGCAGGATCGCCTGGTCGATCGAGGCGAGGGCGCCGTCGAATTGCCGGTGGTCGTGAAAGCTCATGCCGCCGGCTTAATCCTGTCCGCTTAAGGCTTTGTGAAAGCGGCGGCTCGTGGCATCACGCGCGCTTATGGCCGGCCCCAGCGCCCTCATCTTGTCGCTGCTGATGATCGCCTTCGCCGCCCTCTGCGGCGGCGGCCTCTGGGTGCTGCTCAAGCGCGGCGACCGGACCCGCGGCGCCCTGATGATCCTCGCCGGTTTGGTGATGCTCGGCAACGTCCTGATCTGGACGCTGTAGCCGTCATCCCGGCGAAGCATGTCCTGAGCGCCTGCCTTGCAGGCAGTCGAAGGGGCTGGGATCTCAGGACCAGAAGTCTCCGCGGGTCTCGGCGGGTCTCCACGAGGCCCCGGCCTCCGCCGGGGCGACGATGCGTCAGCGGATCGGGCAGCCCGGATCGAGCCGGAAGTCCAGATAGTCGTCGACCGCCTTCATCAGCAAATCCATCTCGTTGACGAAGAAGTGGTTCGCGCCCGGGATGGTCTTGTGCTCGATGGTGATGTGGCGCTGGGTGCGCAGCTTGTCGACCAGCTTCTGCACCGCGAGCGGGGTCACCACCTCGTCCGCCTCGCCCTGGATGATGATGCCCGACGAGGGGCAGGGGGCGAGGAAGGAGAAATCGTACATGTTCGCCGGCGGCGCGATCGAGATGAAGCCGCGCGCCTCGGGCCGGCGCATCAGCAATTGCATGCCGATCCAGGCGCCGAAGCTGAAGCCGGCGATCCACGTCGTCTCCGCCTCGGGATGGATCGACTGCACCCAGTCGAGCGCCGAGGCGGCGTCGCTCAATTCGCCGATGCCGTTGTCGAACACGCTCTGGCTCTTGCCGACGCCGCGGAAGTTGAAGCGCAGGGTCGCGAAGCCGCGCCGCACGAAGGTCTTGTAGAGGGCGAGCACGATCGCATTGTTCATCGTGCCGCCGCCCTGCGGGTGCGGATGCAGGATCAGGGCGACGGGCGCGCGCGGGCGCGGACCCGGGTTGAAGCGGCCTTCGAGACGGCCCTCTGGCCCGGGGAAAATGACTTCCGGCATTGCGATCCGATCTGGACTGGTGCCGCCGTGCAGGGTGCTGGCGGCGAAAGCGCAGCGGCCTATATAGAGATCGATCTCGTTTCGCAACTTTTGCGAATCATTCGCAACAAG
>Ga0207682_10000709_pt1 | contig 15468 bp, 14 predicted proteins | sample KBSM63metaG_FD_184332 | JGI IMG/M metagenome (GOLD analysis project Ga0207682, IMG submission 184332) | Miscanthus rhizosphere microbial communities from Kellogg Biological Station, Michigan, USA - KBS M6-3 metaG (SPAdes) (version 2) | ecosystem: Host-associated > Plants > Roots > Rhizosphere >... | reverse complement strand
ACGCGACACGCCGCCAGATCAGAGGCTGGAGAAACTGGACGCGCTGGTCGAACAACATCTCAAGAAGGACATCGACGGGGTCGTTCCGATCCTCGCCGCGTTGATGTCGATCCCGACGGGCAGCCGTTACCCGCCATTGGATCTCGTGCCCTCCCAGCAAAAGAACCGGACGTTCGCTGCGCTGCTTGCGCTGCTGCGTGCCAGGACCGAAGAGCACGCGGGCATTCTCGTCTTCGAAGATGTGCACTGGATCGACCCCACATCACTGGAGTTGCTGGAGCGGCTGCGCGATCAGGTGCGCCGCTGGAGAATGCTCGTGGTCGTGTTGTCGCGGCCGGAGCTTACGTTGCCCTGGGCTGGCCAGCCGCACATCGGCTCACTGATGCTCAGTCGTCTGGAGCGCGCTCAGGTCGTTTCGATGATCGCATCGCTCGCCGAAACGGGAGCGTTGGCGCAGGCGACGCGGGACGAGATCGTTTCCAAGACCGACGGCGTGCCGTTGTTCATCGAAGAGGTGACCAAGGCGGTGCTGGAATCCGCGCAGCGCGCGACGGACGCAGGCGACGCCACGGGCGGTGCTCCGGCGGCGATTGCCGTTCCGGATACGCTGCACGAGTCGCTCATGGCGCGGCTGGATCAGCTGGCGCCGATGAAGGTCGTGGCCCAGATGGCCGCGGTAATCGGCCGGGAGTTCTCGCTCGACATCCTCGAGGCCATCGCTCCATTGCCGAAGCGAGACTTGCGCGCCGCAATCGACCGCCTGCTGTCCTCGGGCCTCCTGTTCCGCAGCGGCCCTCTGGCGCGAGAAAGCTTCACCTTCAAGCACGCGCTGGTCCAGGACGAAGCCTATGCCAGCCTGTTGCGCGCCGAGCGGCGCACGTTGCACCGCAAGATCGCGGATGTGCTCGTTGCCAATCTCTCCACCGTGGGCGAAGGTCGGGCCGAAATCGTCGCGCATCACTACACGCAAGCCGGCGATTCCAGGATCGCCATCGACTACTGGCTCAAGGCCGCGCAGCAGGCGAGCGGGCGGTCGGCGTTCGTTGAAGCGAGCCGCCACCTCAAGGCAGCGCTCGACCTGCTGGCCGAACTGCCGGCAACGCGCGAGCGCGATGCGCTTGAACTGAAGCTTCAAACGTCGCGCGGCAGTGCCCTGGCGCAGGGACGGGGGTTTGGCGCCGACGAAACCAGTCAGGCCTTCAGGCGGGCGATCGAGCTGTTTGACCGGTTCGAACCGTCGGCGCAGGTCTTTTCCGTGCTCAACGGGCTGATCGGCGTTTACGTCGCACGCGGTGAATTCGAGCAATCGCGCGACCTCGCCGTTGACCTGCTCGCGCGGGCAGGGCAGCGAAATGATTCGACCGCTCGATTGATGGGCCATCGCGCATTGGGAATGTCGCTGTTCCTGATCGGAGAGTTGCCGTCCGCCCGCGACCACCTGCAGAAATCCCTGGAATTGTACGACGTCACTCTGCACGGACCGCTGGCTCTGGTCTTTTCCCAGGATTTCAAGGTCTCGGCCCAAGCCTATATGGGACTTGCTTCGGTCCTGTTCGGCGACATCAACAGCGCGCTGGAGAACGGCCGCGCCGCGGTCGCCCACGCCGATCAGCTGCGGCACCCACACAGCATCTGCTACGCGCTGACGTTTCTGGCCGGCGCACTTCTGCTCTCGAGAAACCCGCAGCCGGTCTATCCGCTCATCGAGCGGAGCATGAGGCTTGCCGACGAATACGGCTTTCCGCTGTGGACGGCTGCCGGCCAGATGCTCGGGGGGTGGACTCGGCTCGAGCTCGGCGATGCACCGCAGGCGCTCATCGAGATCCGGCGCAGCCTCGAGGCATTGGAGGCGACCGGCGCGCTGATCTGGGTTCACTTCGCCCGCTATCTTCTGGCGGCGGCGCTGCTCAAGGCCAGCCGCACGCAAGAGGCGATCGAGGAGCTAGACCAGGACCTGGCCAAGATCGCCGACACCAGCGGGCGCTGGTATGAAGCCGAGCTCCATCGCATCAAGGGCGGTTTGCTGCTGGCCCGCGGCGAGCCGGATGCGGCCGAAGCCTGTTACGAGAAAGCGGTCGCGGTCGCGACGCGCCAGGGCGCACGGCTGTGGCAGTTGCGCGCCGAGAATGATTTCGCGTCGATGCGCCGGATGCAGGGCAGGTTTGCCGAAGCGCGCGCCCGGCTCGCGCCGCTTTACGCCTCCTTCGGAAATGAGACTGCGTACCCCGACGTGGCCGACGCGGGACATCTGCTGGCCGACATTGCGCCACATTGAAGCTGTTGCCGACTTCATCGCCGATGTCCGCTCACGCGGAAGACAGGAAGAGGGGCGAGTCACATGACGGACACGGACAACGCGAGGCCCGACGACGACATCGATACGGAACTGGGAGAGAGATATTACAGGAACGACAAGGGCCTTGAAGCGCGCCTGACGGGAGATATCGTCGAGGTCATTCGCCAATTCATCGAGAAGCGCTTCCAGGAGGGACGCCGGCCGGCGATGCGCGACGCGCACGCACAGGATACCGGCTGCGTCAGAGCGATATTCCGCGTCGATCCGGATCTCGCGCCGGCCTTGCGACACGGCGTGTTCGGCCAGCCCGGCAAGGAGTACGACGCCTGGATTCGTTTCTCCAATGGCAATTCGGAAGTTCTCAGCTCGCGCGTGCCGGACGCGCGCGGCATGGCCATCAAGCTCATGGGCGTGACGGGACCAAAGCTGCTGGAAGACGAAATGGAAACGCAGGATTTCGTCATGGCCAACAATCCGGTCTTCTTCGTCGACGACCTGCAGAGATACAAGGACAGCCTCGTAGCGTTTCATCGCGGCGGATATCTTCGCCAGTTCGCCGCGATCTTCAAACTGAAGCTTCGAGAGGCACGCACCGTTTTCAAGGTCAATGCGACCTTCGCAACCAATCCGCTCTACTGCCGCTATTGGTCGATGACGCCGTACCGGCTGGGCGCGCGCCGCAACGCAATGACGGCAATCAAGTTCTCGGTGACGCCGCGGGTGGAAGCTGACCGCGGCTGGGTTTCCAGTCTGGGGACATTTTTCTCACCCGGCTTCTCGCTCAAGAAGGAGCTCGAGAAGGCGTTGGCGGGCAAGGAGATGCGGTTCGACTTCTATGTTCAGCGCTTTGTCGACGACCGCACGCCGATCGAGGACACGATCACCGAATGGAAGGAATCCGTCTCAAAGCCGGAGCACGTCGCGGAGATTGTCATTCCCTCCCAGGAGGTGGACACGCTCGCCCGCAACAGCTTTGGCGAAAATCTTTCCTTCAATCCTTGGCATGGCGTGGCGGAGCACAAGCCCTTGGGAACCGTGAACAGGGTTCGCAAGGCGATCTATCTCGAAATCAGCAGGTATCGCCATCAACTCAATCGCGCTCCGCTCCGCGAGCCGAAGCCGGAAGATGTGGCTTGAAATTCCGTCGCACAGCAGAGCGATCGCGTTAGGCGTCGCCGACATGCTCGCTGGCAATCGCCGCGAGCGAGTCGGGGCTGAGAACGATGATGCCGCCCCGTTCGAGCTTGACCCATTTCCGCTCTTCCCAGGCACGCAGCTGCTTGTTCGTGCTCTCCCGGGTCATGCCGATGATCTGGCCGACCTCGCGTTGCGTGATCGACAGCTTGGGACTGGGAGACGACTTCGCATTTGCGGTGAGCCACAACAGCGTTTTTGCAAGGCGGCTCGGCAGATCGAGGAACATGATGTCCTCCATCTGCTCGCTGGTGTGCCTCAGTCGTGCGCACAACAGCTCTATCAGCTTCAGAGCAAGACTGGGTTGGTCCGCGATCATCGGTAGGAAATCCCGCCGATCGATGACCATCAACTCGCAATCCGAAATCGCTTGCGCGTCGGCCGTTCTTTCATGTCCATCGAGCAAGGCGATTTCGCCGAAGATCTCACCGGCGTTGATCAGGTTGAATACGGCGTCTTTCCCCTCGGAAGAGCGGTTGCTGATCTTGATCGTGCCGGCGCACACCGCAAAAAGGCAGTCGCCCGGGTCGCCCTTGGCGAAGATCGTCGTACCGGCAGTCACAGTTTTGGTGCGCGAGTAAGAGGCGAGCCGATCGATCGCGTGGGGTCCGAGCTTTCCGAACAGCGGATGGGCGCGAAGAATTGTTCGCTTGTCGAACGCTTGCTTCGGAACGGTCGGACGGGAAACCATGGCGCTCCCCTGTGTGTGCGGCTGAACCGGCTGTTCGCGCCGGTTCAGCGCGATGCTACGCGCAAATCGGCGGGTGTGACCAGTTCGCGCTCGGCCTTGCAATCTTCGCGATCATTGCTCGAATGGTTGACTTCGAGCGCGAGGCCAGCGCCTGCAATCTTCATCGGAGAGTTCGTCAATTCCGCATGTCGGCCGGTTCACAAGATAGGGCGGCAGGCCTGTTTCGGCCGCGGAGCGGGAGATGCCGCCTGCACCGCACGGAACGGCTGTGACACTCGCAAGGATGGCGGCGGCGAAAAGGAGAGTCGAATTTGTCGAAACCCGTGTCCAGATGCGCATCGCGGGACTCCTTCGGCTGGTCAGAACTGTTCCGACGCTGTTGGCCCCCCGGCAAAACTTGAAGGTGGGAAGCGGTCGGTGGACCAACCGCTTCCCACATTGCGCGGGCTGATTATCCATCAGCCCGTCTTCTCAGTAACCGCCGCCATCGTAGTTGGTCGACGCGCGGTCCATCCACGACGTCTCGTGGCTCGGCGCAGTCTGCTTGGCCGGGCCCGCGTTCACCTTGGTCGTCACGGTGAGCGCAGCAGAGGCGACGATGAGGGCAGCGATGAGGGTCTTGGTAAACATGTGGGTGTCCTTTGGTGCTTGGGCGGCTGAGGTCCGATACCGGGCCGCTTGCAGGCGCAATATCCCGCAAGCCGCGGCGAGCGAGCGTGAAGCAGGTCACTCTCGAGTTTCTTTCTCAAAATTTCTTCAGAGGAAGTCGAAACGACACGGCGGTCGCCGGCTACCTGATGCGGGATACGATCCTTCAGCGGGAGAATCTGGTTCGACAAAAGCACCCGATCGTGACCTGCATCACACTGGTCTTCCTCCGGGTCTGAAATGGTGTTTGCGGAAATGATCCGTATCAACCGCTCACGCCCGAGGACCAAATGAAAAAGCTCTCGCCTTTTCTGATCAACGGCTCCCCCAAGCTGTGCTGGGGATGTGGTCAACCGTTTCCCATTCGCCAAGGCCACATCGAGGCACTCGTGGGCCAGGACGGGCAGCTCTATTGCTACGCGAAGACTCCGGAATGCGCCGTTCTTGCCACGCAGCCTGTCGCGCTGAAAAGCGCCGCCTGACTCTCGCTTGGTGATGATAGTGTGATGCGGCGCTTTAAGGTTACTCGCAAACCTTGTTTGCAGTTGTCGCTGGGCGGTTTCCGTCCCGTGAGGCATCGTCATTTCATGACCTGCCTCGCCCGGATCACACGACCGGCCAGCGCGCTTGCGGCATTCGCATTCGTGTTTCTGACCGGTACGCCGGCATTTTCGGGCACGATAGCGGCTTCACGGGCAACGTTCGACGGCCAGTGGAGCGTGCTGATCGTCACCGAAAAAGGCCGCTGTGATCGCGCCTATCGCTACCCGGTCAAGATCGAGAACGGCGCGGTGGGCTATGCGGGCAGCGCCTCGTTCAACATTTCCGGCTCGGTCGGAAACAACGGCGCCGTGACCGTCACGGTGTCGCGCGGCAGCCAGAGCGCCACCGGCACCGGCCGCATGTCGGCGACCGACGGCGGCGGCACCTGGACCGCGGGTTCGGGCGAATGCTCCGGCACCTGGTCCGCCGAGCGCCGTTCGTAGGCCGGATCGCGTCGCAATGGAAAACCATTCATTGATCAAAGCGAGCCGCAGGACGCACGGAAAGATCGTGCTGCTTGCCGTCGCTGTCTCGATGATCTTCGTTGCCGCCGTCTCGGCGTTCAGCGTCACGAAACCGGATACCGGCGCGCGCGCTCACGGCCCGATCGTGAAGGCAAAGACGACGCTCAGTGTCGCGGGGCGCGAAACCACTCCTTAAGCGCGCGCACCACCCTATCGGCCAACCGCGTAGGCCTGCATCAGTCGCGGCGTCGCGGCGGCGCGCAGGAAGCCGTCCCATTGGCCGGCCGCGCATATCCGCCCTAGCGCCCACGGACCTTCGACGGTCAGCAGATGGCCGCGCCGCTCCAGTTCAGCGCGCGTTGCCGCGGGATATCGGTCTTCGACGATCAGTCGCCCCGGCTCGAACGGACGCGGATGGAATGACTGCACCGCGTGCTTGGAGGTGAACATCGGCGCGTCGATCGCCTGCTGCAGGCCCATGCGGTGATGCACCAGGCGCAGGAACACGGTGAGGATCCACTGCTCCTGCTGATCGCCGCCGGGCGTACCGATCGCCAGAAACGGCTTGCCGTCGCGCGTTACCAGCGTCGGCGAGAGCGTGATGCGCGGGCGCGTTCGCGGCCGCAACGTCGTTGGGTGGCCGTGCTCGAGCCAGCACATCTGCCCGCGCGTCGAGATCGGGAAGCCGAGCCCCGGCACCACCGGCGATCCCTGCAGCCAGCCGCCCGACGGCGTCGCCGAGATCATGTTGCCGGCAGCGTCGACGACGTCGAGATGCACGGTGTCGCCCCATTCGACCGGCAGCGGCGCAAACGTCGGCTCGCCGCCCCCGGGGCCGACCGGTTTCTCCTTGCCGGCTATCGCGAGCACGCGCCGCATCCGCTCGCGCGCATCGCCGATGTCGCCGGGCGCAAGCTCCATCGAGGCGCGTCCGCCGATCAGTTTCGCGCGCGTGTCCGCGTATCCTGCCGAGAGCAGCGTCTCCATCGGTACGTCGACCGCGTCCGGATCGCCGTAGAAAACCTCGCGGTCGGCGAAGCCGAGCTTCAGCGCCTCGACCAGCGTGTGCACGAAATCCGGCCCCAGCGGGTCCATCGTGGCGATGCCGGTGCGCTCGAGCAGCCGCAGGGTCTGCAGCAGCATCGGTCCCTGCGACCAGGGACCGATCTTGTGCACCGTCAGTCCGTGATAATCGACCGACAGCGGCTTCTCGACGCGTGCCGCATAGTGCGCGAGGTCGTCACCGCTGAGCAGTCCGCGATGGCGCGCTCCGGTCGAGTCCATCAATTCGGTCTGGTAGAAGCGGTCGATCGCCTCGGCGACGAAGCCTTTATAGAACGCGCGGCGCGCCGCCTCGATCTGGCGGATGCGATCGCTGCCCGCCGCTTCGGCCTCGGCGAGGATGCGCTTGTAGGTCTCGGCGATCGCCGGTGTGCGGAACGGCCTATTCGGATTTGGTGCCTTGCCGTTGGCGAGCCACACCTCGCCCGAGCTCGGCCATTCGGTCTTGAAGTAGTCGACCGCCGGGATGATCGTGGACACGATGCGTGGCACCAGCGGAAAGCCATGCTCCGCATAGGAGATCGCATACGACAGCACGTCGCGGGGCGTGAGCGTGCCGTAGTCGCGCAACAGCAGCATCCAGCCATCGAAGGCGCCGGGCACGACCGCTGGCAGCAGTCCGGTGCCGGGCATCTGCCTGAGGCCCATCGCGGTCAACCGTTCGACCGTCGCGTCGGCGGGAAACGGCCCTTGCCCGCAAATCACCTCAGGCGCGTCCGCACCGGCGCGGCACACGATCGCCGGCAGTTCTCCGCCGGGCCCGTTGAGATGCGGCTCGACGATCTGCAGCACGAAGCCCGCCGCTGCCGCGGCGTCGAACGCGTTGCCGCCGCGCTCGAGCACAGCCATGCCGGTTTGCGTCGCGAGCCAGTGCGTCGTCGCGACCACGCCGAACGTGCCGCGAATATCCGGTCGGGTGGTGAATGGTGGTTGCATGAAGACAGCTTGGCTCGCGTTGGCGCGCGACCCTAGCGCATGATCCCGAAAAGTGGATACCGGTTTTCGGAAAGAGCCTGCGCAAAAGACATCGCGGCGGCCGCGAAAGTCGGCTGGACAAGGCCGGCTTTCCAAGCTCTCATTCGCGGTCTTTCTCAGACAACGATCAGCCATGACGTGGTCCATCATCGCGCGCGATCCGGACGGCGCCTACGGCATCGCGATTGCAAGCAAGTTCTTCGCGGTCGGCGCGATCTGTCCACATGGCGAAGGCGGCGTCGGCGCGCTCTCGACCCAGGCGCTGCCGAACCCGCTGTGGGGCTATCGCGGCATGCGGCTGCTGCGCGAGGGCATGGCGGCGCAGGCCGTGGTCGATCATCTCGTCACGCCGGACAAGGGCGCCGAGCAGCGCCAGCTTCACGTGCACGACGCGCGCGGCGGCATCGCGACGCATACCGGTGCGCGCTGCATCGACTGGTGCGGCCATGTGGTGCGGCCGGGCGTGTCGGTCGCCGGCAACATGCTGGCCGGGCCCGACGTCGTTGCGGCGACCGCGCATGCGTTCGAAACCTCGAAAGAGACGTCGTTCACGCGCCGGCTGATCGCGGCACTTGCGGCCGGCGAAGCGGCGGGCGGCGACAAACGCGGCAAGCAGTCGGCCGCCGTCTCGGTGTGGACCACAGAGGAATATCCGGCGATCAGCCTGCGCGTCGACGATCACGCCGATCCGCTCGCGGAGCTCGCGCGGCTGGAAAGCATCGGCCGCGAGAGGTTGTTCCACTATGTGAAATTCATGCCGTCGCGGCAGAACCCGCACGGGACGCTCGACCGCGACACGATCGAAGCCGGCATCGCGGCGGCGGTCGCCGAACAGAATCGCACGACATAGAGGAGACTCAACCGTGAAGGCTCGCACCGTCTGGCTTGGCGCCGCATTCGCCGTCGCAATCGCCTCTTCCGCCGCCGCGCAGGGCAACCTGCGCATCGGCCTCGCCGAGGATCCCGATGTTTTCGATCCGACCGTCGCGGGCTCGTATGTTGGTCGTATCGTGCTCGCCGCGATGTGCGACAAGCTGTTCGACATCGACGGCAATCTTAACATCGTGCCGCAGCTCGCGCTTTCGCACGAGACCTCGCAGGATGGCAAGACCGTCACGATCAAGCTGCGCCCCGGCGTGAAATTCCACGACGGCGAGTCGTTCGACGCCGAGGCGGCGAAGTTTACGCTCGATCGGCACATGAACATGGAGACCTCGAAGCGCAAGGCCGAGCTGTCGCAGATCGACAAGGTCGAGGTGGCCGACCCGTTGACGATCCGGCTCCTGCTCAAGGCGCCGTTCTCCCCGCTGATCGCGCAGCTCACCGACCGCGCCGGCATGATGGTCTCACCCAAGGCCGTGAAAGAGGCCGGCGACAAGTTCGTCAACAAGCCGATCTGCGCCGGGCCGTTCCGCTACACCGACCGCGTCATCCAGCAACGCATCGTGCTCGACCGCTTCCCGGACTACTGGGACAAGGACCGCATCCACATTGACCGCATCACCTACGTGCCGATCCCGGACAGTACCGTGAGGCTTGCCAACCTGCGCGCCGGCGCGCTCGACCTGATCGAGCGCATCCTCCCGACCGACATCCCCTCGGTGCGCAGCGACCCCAAGCTGAAGCTGCTGCTGCCGACCCCGCCCATCGCCTATACCGGCCTCACGATCAATCTCGCCAACACGGACCGGGCGAAGAACCCCTTGGGTCAGAACGCCAAGGTGCGCCAGGCGCTCGAGCTCACCATCGACCGCGATGCCATCAACAAGGTCGTGTTCAATGGCGACTTCACGCCGGGCAATCAGTGGTCGGCGCCGACCAACCAGTACTACATCCAGAAATTCCCGATCCAGCCGCGCAACGTCGAGAAAGCGAAAGCGCTGCTCAAGGAAGCGGGCGTCGCGACGCCGATCACGCTCGAACTGATGGTGCCGAACCAGCCTGACGTGAAGCAGGTGGCGGAGGTGCTGCAGGCGATGGGAGCCGAAGCAGGTTTCGACCTGAAGATCCGCCTCACCGAGTTCACGACGTCATTGGACGAAGCCGTGAAGGGCAACTTCCAGATCTACCTGATCGGCTGGAGCGGGCGCGTCGATGCCGACCAGAATGTCATCAACCACCTGGGCTGCGGCGCCGCGCCGTTTAACTGGGGGAAATACTGCAACGCGACCGCGCAGGCGGGTCTCGACGAGGCGCGCACGGTCAGCGAACCGGCCAAGCGCAAGGCGGCCTACGAGAAGGCGCTCACGCAGATCGAGGCCGACAAGCCGCTGATCTACCTCTATCACCAGCATTGGGTGTTCGCGTACTCGGCCAAGCTCGAAGGCTACAAGCAGCCGCCGGACGGCATCATCCGCATCCAGGACATGAAGCTCGCGCGCTAACCAGCGCTGCGTTGGCCGCGAACATGTCAGCCTTCAGTCCTGTGCCGCGGAGGGGGACGCCAACATCCCGAGCCGCTCGGCAATTGATGTCGCTTCCGCGATCGAGCGCACCTGAAGCTTCTGCATCACGCTGTGACGATGGGCCTTGACGGTGCGCACTGCCGTTCCGAGCTTGTAGGCGATCTGCTTGTTGAGGTTTCCGCGAACCATCAGATCGAAGACTTCGCTCTCCCTGGGCGTCAGTGCCGCGACGCGCGCACGCAAAGCGTCGAGTTGCTGGTGCTTCTCGCGGGCGGCATCATAGCGTTCCAGCGCACGTTGAATCGCCTCCTGCAAAGTCGCCGTCGAGACGGGTTTTGACAGAAAATCCTCGGCGCCGGCTTTGATCGCGCGGACACTGGTCGGGATATCGCCGTGTCCGGTCAAGAAGATGATCGGCAACGGATTTCCCAGCCGCGCGAGACGATCCTGCAGCTCCAGCCCGTTGAGCCCGACCATTTGGACGTCGAGCAATATGCAGCCGCGATCCGGGCTCAGCGGCTTTCCAAGAAGTTGATCCGCCGACTCGTAAAGCGCCACCTCGAAGTTGCACATGCGCAACATTCGCCCAACCGCCGAGCGAAACGACTGGTCGTCGTCCACGACATGAATGAGAGCCGGCGATGCGGTCACTGTGTCCGACATGTCATGTCCAGGGAAGGTTCAAACGGAAAGCTTCCTTTCGGTTCTCTGCCGAGATTGCAGCCAAAGCCTGTGATCATCATTCGTGCGGTCAATCGCGCCAGTGGGCTGACCTGAATGTTTCGCCGCTTTCAGTTTGCCTCCGGCAATGCGCGTGCCGTTGCCCGGTATCGACGCGCCGACGGACGATCCGCGCAGCCCGATGCGCTGGATTCCGGATCAGACCAAGCGGTGGCAGTGGTCGCGGGATACCGGAGACGTGGATCGCGTTGATGAGCCACCAACAGTCCTGCCTGGACATGAAAAACCATCGAACCCGCCCGCATACCCACCGCCAAAATTAGCCCATCCGTCGGGTACTCGACTAACAAAACTACCCGACAAACACGAACGTGATCGAGCGCGGGTTTTCCCTGAAATCGACAGCGGAAAACCCTGATCTTTGATCGCTCGGCGGCGCCATGATCAGCGGATTGGCGGGCGCATGTGCGTGTGTCGGATCGTGCATAGCCCGGCACGGCGCACTCTTTAGTCTTCAGTCTTCAGTCTTCGCTGCGGGTGATGTTCGGCTCGACCGGCTGTTGCAGTCCTGCGCGTGGCAAAACCAGTACATGGCGAGTTCATGGACTCGGCCAGTTTGGTTCTGGCGGATTCTGCAAATAGATTGCGATACTCGCGGTCGCATCTTGCCGGTGCGTTTTCGCTGGGCCCGTTTGGGCGGCGACCGGCGTCGACATGCAGGAATGAATTAAGCGACATTCTGGTGGCATGTGCAGCGGCCATTGCCGCGCCGAAGATTTGCGCGGCAATGGCGTCGGTGTTCGCACCGAGTGCGAAAGCTTACTTCGCGTGCTTGGCCTTGTAGCCGGCCGAACACGGGCGCTTGCGGCCGTAGCCGTCATCGGTGAAGCAACTGTCGCCAGCGCGCCAATTCGGATTCGCCGCCTTGTAGCCGGCCGAGCACGGACGCTTACGCCCGTAGCCATCGTCCGTCATGCATACGTAAGACTCGGCCTTGGCCGCAAAGACCGGCGTCGCGTTCAGTCCAACAACCGCGACTCCCGTGAGCAGTGCAACCCGTATCAGCATGGATGTCATCAGCCTGTTCCTTGGTTTGAGTTCCCCGTCGCGCCGGATAAAGAGTGCCGGCAACGACCGCGGAACAATGCTGATCGAAACGGATGAGCCGCTATGCAGAATCCGACATCGGGTTCCCGAATAATATAATGAATATATATCAATGGCTTAGTGGAGGAGGTTGCTCGTTCGATGCTAGACTCCGCATAGTCTCGATCGGCACAACGCGATTGCCTCGGAATAGCTGATGACCTCATCGAACGCTCACGATCCCGGCGGCGCATCGGATGATCTGACGGGTCTGCGTATTCTCCTGGTCGAGGATTCCTGGCACGTCGGCAAAGCAATGAAGACGCTGCTTCAGCTCCTGGGAGCGGAGGTGGCCGGGCCGGCCGCGACCGGAGGCGAGGCTGACCGTCTGTGCTCCGAACAGGTCCCGGACCTGGCCCTGGTCGACTTCCATCTGCGGGGAGGGGAGTTGGCCACCGGCCTGATTGATCGGCTGCATGACCGAGGCGTCCCGGTTGTCGTGATCACCGGCTACGCCGTTCTCCCGGTGACACCGAACAGCGTCGTGACCATCCTGCAGAAACCCGTCAACAAGGACCTTCTTCTCGCGACGATACGCCCGTTCACTGCGCGGAGACCGGCTTCGTGAGGGATTCTTCCTCATTATCGTGGATCAGCCGGGCCGGAATCCCGATTGTGCAGCACACGCCGTCGGAAGCGAACACCAGGTCGACCGAACCGTCGAGCTCATGAGGAACGAGGTCGCGTATCAGGCTGGTGCCGTATCCAAATTTGGCCGGCACTGCCGTCGTCGGGCCGCCCACCTCACGCCATGCGATCATCAGGCTCGCTGTCGCGTCTCCACTGGGCCGGTCCCAGCTCACCGACACCCGGCCACCCGGCGTTGACAGCGACCCGTATTTCGCAGCGTTTGTCACGAGCTCCTGCAGCACCATCGCGATCGCTTCGGTCGCCGCGGCACTGAGTTTGACGTCCGGGCCTTCGATCGCGGTGTTCACGTCCGTCGCGTAAGGCGCAAGCTGGCGACGGACCAGTTCGGTGAGGCTGACGCCTTGCCAGTGACTTTGGCTCAGGAGTGCGTGGGCGTCCGCCATCGATTGGATGCGCCCATCGAGGGCCTGGATAAAATCGTCCATCGAGCCGCTGCCCTGGCGCGTATACATGGCGACCACGGCAACGCGCGCGAGGACGTTCTTGACGCGGTGATCAAGCTCGGCGATCAGCCGGCCCTGGTGCTTCTCGGCCCGCTTGCGCTCGGAAATGTCGTGAGTCAGGCCCTTTATGCGCACACAGCGTCCTGCGGCATCGAATTCGGCTTTTGCTATTTCCTCGAGCCACATTTCGCGGCTGTCGGGACGGACGAAGCGGAAGGTGACCGCATAAGACGGGTTGTCGGCTCGGACACCACCAACGAGAGCTTTGAACTGCGCGCGATCATCGGGATGGATCCAGTCAAAAAACTGGGTCGCGATAGACGTTTGCTGGGTGTCAAATCCCAGGATCTGCGCCGCGTTGGCGCTTCGCCGCGACAAGCCAGTGCCGGCATCCCAGTCGAAAGCCATCACCGCTCCGGCCGTCAACGCCTCCTGCAATCGGCCTTCGCTCTCCATCAGCACGGCCTCGTGCCGACGCCGCTCGGCGAACAGCGCGGCAAGGACGAGTGCGCAGAGCGACACCGCGAGAATGCCGGACTGGGCGCTCAGGATGCGGCCGGCGGCCGGAACGTCGGGGTCGCCGAAAAGCCCAATGCCGAAGGTGGTCATCCCAACGATTGTCAGGGCGACGATGAACACGGCCGCCGAGGCGAAGGCCGGTCGACAACGGGCCGCAAGCCACAGCAACAGCGGCAATAGCAGAGTGACCGGTACTATGGTCGTCCAGGACTGCGATGGAAGCAGAACGACAAGCGCGCTCATCACGACGAGCCCCGCGAGCGCCAGGAAGCCTTCGACAAGCTCGCGCCGCGGCGGTGGATCGCTTGCGACAGAAGCCAGTCCGATCAACAGCGGAGCAACCGTGAGAATGCCCAGCGCATCGGACGCGAACCAGTGCTGCCAGATCGTCAGCACCGGAGCTTCTGCACTGTGAAACAACTTGAACCCGAGAACTCCGCCGATCCCGGAGACGGCGGTTGCGGCGATGGCTGCGGCCAGCAAGCCGAGAACGTGACTCAGTCGACCGAGGCTAAAGCCTGAACCGAAGTAGCGTTCGACAATGGCTGCAGCGAGAACAGCCTCCGCGGCATTGCACAGGGCGAAAACCAGAGCGCTCGAAAGATTCCGGTCTCCCAGCAGGTTGGCCGCGATGGTTGCGCCGGCCGCGCCGGCGATCACCGGCAGTCGCGCAGCCGGCCCAAGCGCAATCAGGATACCGGCGGCAACACCGGAGGCGGGCCAGAATACAGCGACGCCGTCGGCTTTGGTCAGCAGAGCGAGGCCCAGCCGCGCTGCCAGAAAGTACGCAATGCCGACCGCAACCGCGAGGCCGAGCAAGCCAAGCCACCGCTGCGTCAAGTCAGGGGCGACCGGCACCGGGCGCGGGTCGCGCAACTGGTGCAGCAGGTCATCTGCTCTTTCGTTTTGAGCCATGTTGTATGGAATACATGACGCCTGCCGAAGTCGAGTCTCGTTTTTGGGGTGCGTGCGAGCATCGACAAATCGAGCGCGTCGTCCACTCGGTTTGCCGGCAGGCAGCTTGCCTGATGCGCTAGTTCATGACGACCCGCGCGCCAAGAGCGACCCGCTCGTAAAGATCGATCACGTCGTCGTTGACGAGCGGAAAGCAGCCGATCACGCGGCTCGCGACCGGCTCCTGGCTTCCATGGATGCGATGACCTGTATCCCCAAGAGCGAGGGAGCGCGCGCCAAATTGTCCACCAGCGACCTGAACGGTCGGCTGCGCCGCGCGCGCGCGCGTCTGCGGGTCGGCTCCGCTCCAGTCTTCCTTGGCCGAAACGAACAGCAGGCCGACGACGTTGGAGCATTCCGGGCCGATGCCGATGGTGTAGCGCAGAGCGGCCGTACTCGGCCGGACGAGATAAAGGAAATTCTGCGATTTCGTTATGACGATCGTGCCGGCCGGATAAATCGAGCGGTAATACACCAGCTGCCGCTTGAAGATGTAGGAGCGCACCTTTTCGTCGGGCGCGCCGGCGTCCCTGACCCGTTCGATGCCGCGGGTGGGCGCCTGAACAGGCGCCTTGACTTCGTCTGTTCCTGTCTTGCGCCAATATTGATACCCGACGAAGCCGACGGCCAGCATCGCCGCTGCGGCAAGTCCTGGAATGAGGAGGCGCGACAGCCGGTGCGTGGTTCTCGGTGAAGCGATAGGCGTGCGCGGCAGGGCGTCCGCGCCGGCATCGGGCGCTTCATCCCTCGCGCTCGAAGGTGGCGGCATCTCTCTCCTGGTGCCGGCGAGACCGGA
>Ga0207682_10000704_pt1 | contig 15500 bp, 14 predicted proteins | sample KBSM63metaG_FD_184332 | JGI IMG/M metagenome (GOLD analysis project Ga0207682, IMG submission 184332) | Miscanthus rhizosphere microbial communities from Kellogg Biological Station, Michigan, USA - KBS M6-3 metaG (SPAdes) (version 2) | ecosystem: Host-associated > Plants > Roots > Rhizosphere >... | reverse complement strand
CAGCATCACGACATAATCGAGCCTCGCGCGGTCCAGATCCTGGAAGAAGTCGCCGAGCGCGCGGTCGAGCGCGAGCATCTGGATGCACATTTCGCTGCCGCCGGTGCCGCGCGTATGGCCGACATAATCGGTGGCCGAAAGGCCGATGGCGAGCAGGTCGGTCGCGGGCCCCTCGCCGAGCCGAAGCTCGTCGCGAAAGGCGTGGGCGAGGCCGAGCACGGCGGCATCATATTCGGGCGAGTTGCGCCAGCCGGTGCGGTCGCCGGCGGCGCGGCCGAAGCGGCCGGTGCCGACCGGCGAATCGCGGCCCGGAACGGCGACGGCGCGGCTTCGCGATTCGCAAAGCTCGGGCAGGTCCATCGGCTCGCGGGCGCGGGCGAGAATGTCGGCGACATGGCCGTTCACCTCGCGCACCGACGCGGGCTCCGCGACTCCGGCGTGGCTGACGAAGCCGCGCCCGCCCCACCACCAGCGCTGCGTCGGATCGTGGCCGCCCATCATCACCGCCGCCCGGTCCTTGCCCGCCACGGCGACCACCCGGCTGCGCGGATCGGCGCGGCGCATCCGGTCGCCGAGCGTCGGCACGCGCAGGTGGAAGGGGGAGACGGTGTAATTCTCGGAGGTGCTGCCGGGGACGCGCGGGTCCTCGGCGCAATAGATATATTTGTCGGTGCGCGCCGCGCCGAGATCGAACCAGTTGTTGGCGACGATGCCGGTCCGCGCCGGCCGGTCGCCGGTCAGGATGGTGCTATGGCCCGGGCAGGTCTCGGTCGCGGCGTGCGACTGGTAGCCGGCCGGAAAGACCATGCCGTTGGCGAGGCGTCTCAAGCCGCCGGTGAAATGCTGGCGATATTGCGCGAACAGATCGGCGGAGAATTGATCGACCGAGATGGCGACGATCAGCCGCGGCCGCTGCGGCGGCTGCGCGAGAGCGGGCGCCGCGGCGAACAGCAGAGCGGCGAGGAGCTTCAGCTTCATTCAAGACCCTCGTCTCAGGCGCGGGCGTCCAGCCGCCGGCCGATCGCCACGCAGGCGATGATGATGAACGGCACCAGCACGGCCGAGAGCACGACCTTCGCCACCATCTGCCCAAGCATCAGCTCGCCGATCGGCCGGACCCCGTAGAAGGAGACGGTGATGAAGATCAGGGTATCGACGATCTGCGACAGCGCCGCGGCGATGAACCCGCGGACGGCCGCGAATCGCCCGGTCGCCGCGGTGAGCTTCGAGAAGATCCAGATGTTGAGCGTCACCGAGACGCCGTAGGCGACGATTCCCGCCGCCATCATCCGCCAGCTCTGGCCGAGGATGATCGGAAAGGCTTCCTTGGCGGGTTCGTACATGCCTTCGTCGGTCGGCAGGCGAAGGATCAGGAAGGTGAGCAGGATCGCCGCGATCAGCGGCGCGAAGCCGTAGCGGAGCAGCCGGTTCGCGGCCTCCTTGCCATGCAGCTCGGCGACCGCGCTCGAGATCGCGACCAGGATCAGGAACGGAAAGATCCCCGCCTCGACGGCGAGCGGGCCGAGCGCGACCTGCTTGGCGCCGAGAACGCCGGCAATGGTGACCATGCCGCCGTAGAAGATCGAGAAGGCGAAGAGGGAGCGGCTGATCGCCGGCGCTGGGGCTGTGCTCATTGCCGATGCGTAACCGGTTTGGCGCTCCGCAAAAAGGGCTTTCCGTCGCGCCGCAATCCAGCCATGACCCGGCCGTGACTGGGACCCGTCTGGACGTTTTGGCGATCGGCGATGCGCTGGTGGACGTGAAAGCCGGCGCGACCGACGACTTCCTCGTCGAGGAGGGCCTGGTCAAGGGTTCCATGCAGGTGCTCGACACCGAAGGCGCGACCCGGCTCTATGCGCGCATGGGCCAAGCGCGGGAGACGAGCGGCGGCTCGGCGGCCAATACGATGGCGGGCGTGGCGGCGCTCGGCTGCCGCGCCGGTTTCGTCGGCCAGGTCGCGAAAGACCAGCTCGGCGAGATTTTCACCCACGACATCCGCGCGCTCGGCGTGGAGTTCCTGACTCCGCCCAGAGCGGACGGCCTGCCGACCGGGCGCTGCCTGATCGTCATCACGCCCGACGCGCAGCGGACGATGAACACCTATCGCGGCGCCGCGCACGAGCTTTCCGCCGACGTGCTCGATCCGGACCAGATCAAAGGCGCGGCGATTCTCTATCTGGAAGCCTATCTCTGGCGCTCGGCGGGGCCGCGCGCGGCGATGGAGCGGGCCATGGCGATCGCCCATGAGGCGGGGCGCAAGGTCGCTTTCACCCTTTCCGACATCGTCTGCATCAACGCCCATCGGGACGAGATGATCGCGATGCTGGACGGTGGCGCCATCGACATGCTGTTCGCCAACGAGAACGAGATCGTTGCGCTCGCCGATCTGAAGGATCGCGAGGCGGCGATCAGGGCGATCCAGGACAAGGTGCCGCTGCTCGTCGTCACCTGCGGGGAGGACGGCGCGTTGGCGGTCGAGCGGGGGCGGCGGGTGAGCGTCCCGATCGCCCGGATCGGCCAGGGCGTGGTCGATACGACCGGGGCGGGCGACCTGTTCGCGGCCGGCTTCCTGGTCGGGCAAAGCACGGGGAGAACCCTCGAGGACTCGCTCCGGCTGGGCGCGCTCGCCGCCGCCGAGGTCATCTCGCATTTCGGCTCGCGGCCGGAAGGCGATCTGAGGGAGTTGATGGCCCGGCTATGAGACGGCTCGCGGTCTATTGCGGCTCCTCGATGGGATCCGACCCCGCCTTCGCGCTGCTCGCCCGGTCGCTGGGCGAGGAGATGGCGCGGCGCGGCATCGGCCTCGTCTATGGCGGCGGCCATCGCGGGCTGATGGGGGTGGTGGCCGACGCGGTGATGGACGCGGGCGGCGAGGCCTATGGCGTGATTCCGCAGGCGCTGGTCGATCTCGAGGTCGCCCATACCGGCCTCACCGAGCTCCACATCGTCGGCTCGATGCACGAGCGCAAGGCGATGATGACCGACTTGACCGACGCCTTCGTCGCCATCCCCGGCGGCATCGGCACGCTCGACGAATTGTTCGAGGCCTGGAGCTGGAACGCGCTCGGCTATCACGCCAAGCCGTTCGCTTTGCTCAACGTCTCGGGCTTCTGGGATGAGCTGATCACCTTCCTCGACACGGTTCAGGCCAGCGGCTTCATGTCGCCCGCCCGGCGCGCGCAATTGCTGGTCGCCGACACGATCCCCGACGTCATCGAGGCGCTCGATGCGGCGATTGGTGCGACCGAGCCGAAAATGGTCTGGTAATTCCGCGCGAAAGCATGATGGTGCGGTAGCGACGCCGTCATCAAGCGGGAGGGGGATTGATGCAGTTTCTGATCGGGATCGGCGGCATCGCCTTGATCCTCGCCATCGCCGTTCTGTTCTCCGCGAACCGCCGCTGGATCCGCCTGCGCGTCGTTGGCGCCGCCTTCGCGCTGCAGGCCGTCCTCGCCGTCCTCGTTCTCGGCACCCCCTGGGGCCAGCGCGTGATCGGCGCGATGTCGACCGGAGTCTCCAATCTGCTCGGCTATGCCAAGGCCGGCACCGACTTCATCTTCGGCCCGCTCGCCTCCCCCGAAATGGGCGCGAACAGCTTCGCGATCGCGGCGCTGCCGGTGATCATCTTCTTCGCCTCGCTGATCTCGATCCTCTATTATCTCGGCATCATGCAGCTCATCATCAAATGGGTGGGCGGCGCGATCCGGCTGGTGACCGGGATCACCCGCGTGGAATCGCTGGGCTCCGCGGCCAACATCTTCGTCGGCCAGTCGGAAAGCCCGCTGGTGATCAAGCCCTATCTCGCCAACCTCACCCCCTCGCAGCTGTTCTGCGTGATGACCGTCGGCATGGCCGGCGTCGCCGGCACCATCCTCGGCGCCTATGCGAGCATGATCGGCCAGCATCTCCTGCCCTACCTGCTCGCGGCCAGCTTCATGTCGGCGCCGGGCGGCATCCTGATGGCCAAGATCATCATGCCGGACGATCCCGAAGCGCGCGACATCGAGCCCGCGCCGGTCGACGAGGGCGAGCATGGCGAGGAAAAGCCCGCCAACATCATCATGGCCGCCGCGATGGGCGCCCAGACCGGCGTCAAGCTGGCGGTCGCCGTCGCGGCGATGGTGCTCGCCTTCGTCGCCCTGATGGCGCTCGCCAACGGCCTGCTCGGCGGGATCGGCGGCTGGTTCGGCTATCCCGATTTGTCGTTCCAGATGATCCTCGGCAAGGTCTTCCAGCCGGTCATGTACATGCTGAACGTGCCGTGGGACGAAGCCGGGGTCGCCGGCGGCCTGTTCGGCACCAAGGTGGTGCTGAACGAGTTCGTCGCCTTCATCGACCTCGGCGCGGCGCAGGGGACCTTGTCGCCGATCACCGTCGCCATCGTCACCTTCGCGCTCTGCGGCTTCGCCAATTTCAGCTCGATCGCGATCCAGATGGCGGTGACCGGCGGCCTCGCCCCCAATCAGCGGCCGATGATCGCCCGGCTCGGCCTCAAGGCGCTGCTGGCGGGCTCCCTCTCCAACCTGATGAGCGCGGCGCTCGCCGGCCTTATCCTGCACGCGACCGGCGCGGTCGTCCCCGCACCCCCGCCACCGGCTCCAACCGCTGCGACGCCGGCGCAGGCTCCGGCTTCGGCGAACGAGGCTGCCCCGCAATAAGGCGGCCCGTTTGAGCAACGCGGCGCATTGGACTAAAAGGCGCGCATGGACACGCTCGCCCCCACCAAGAAAGTCGCCTCCGTCTCGCTCACCGACGCGGACCGCGATCCCGAAGCCTTCGCCCAGGAGCTCGGCGGCTCATTCGAGCGCTATGGCTTCGCCATCGTCGCCGATCACGGCATCCCGGCCGACCTCATCCACCGCGCCGAGGAGAAGGCGAAGGCCTTCTTCGCTCTGCCCGAAGAGACGAAGCGCAAATATCATCTGGCCGGCAAGGGCGGCGCCCGCGGCTATACGCCGTTCGGGATCGAGACCGCCAAAGGCGCGGTCAATTACGACCTCAAGGAATTCTGGCACGTCGCGCGCGAACTGCCGCCGGGGCACAGATATGAGGATTCGATGCCGCCCAACGTGTGGCCCGACGAGGTCGAATCGTTCAAGGCGACCTTCCTGGAGCTGTTCGCGGCGTTCGACGCGACCGGCGCCAAATTGCTCGAGGCGATCGCCCGCTACCTCAACCTCGCGCCGGATTATTTCGTCGACACGGTGAAGGACGGCAATTCGATCCTTCGCCTGCTCCATTACCCGCCGATCCCGGGCGACGGCCCGAACGTGCGCGCCGGCGCGCATGAGGACATCAACACCATCACCCTGTTGCTCGGCGCCGAGGAGGCGGGGCTGCAATTGCTCGACCGCGACGGCGACTGGCTGCCGGTGACTCCCAAGCCCGGCGAGCTCGCCGTCAACATCGGCGACATGCTACAGCGGCTGTCGAACAATGTGATGAAATCGACCACCCACCGGGTGGTGAACCCGCCGCCGGAGCGGCGGGGCGTTTCGCGCTACTCGATGCCCTTCTTCCTGCACTTCCGCTCGGACTTCTGCATCGAGACGCTGCCGAACTGCATCAGCGACGAGCGGCCGAACCTCTATCCGGAGCCGATCACCGCCGACGAATATCTCCAGGAGCGGCTGCGCGAGATCAAACTGGTCTGACGTCCTTCGATACGGGCCTTCGCCAGGCTCAGTCCCTACTCAGGATGAGCGGGGAGAGGTATGAAATCCAGACCCGCTCATCCTGAGTAGCCGCTGAGCGAAGCCGAAGCGGCGTATCGAAGGACCCTATCCAGCATCCTTGAGGCTGGCCGGGCCGAAGCCGTTGGGGAGTAGCGTCCGGATCGTGCTGACGATCGTCTCGGTGCCGCCGCCGTTCGACGAGATCACCTCGACGTCGATGCCCGACAGGTCGGCCGCCTCGTAGATCGCCTGACGGCAGCCGCCGCAGGGGGTCACCGGCGAGTCGCCCGCCAGTGTGCCATCGAGACCGATATGGCCGCCCGCGACCGCGATCCGGGCGACCTTGTCGAGGCCGAAGGCCTGCCGGGCGGCGGTGAGCGCCGAAATCTCGGCGCAGATGCCGAGCCGGTAGCAGGCATTTTCCATATTGGCGCCGACCGCGACCTCGCCGTCGACCGATTCGACCGCGCAGCCCACGCTGAAGCGGGAATAAGGGGCGTAAGCGCGCAGCGCCGCGGCGCGCGCCTGCTGGATCAGAGAATCATCGCTCATGCTTCGAGCATAAGCACCGACGCCGCAAAGAAGAAGGGCGGCGCGGTCCGAAACCGCGCCGCCCCGATCTTGCCGGCGAAAGGCCGAAATTACTGCCGGTAGGCGATGTTCAGCGTCAGGCTGAACGCGCGCGGCGATCCGATCTGAACGAACGGCGCCGTGTTGTTCAGCAACGCACCGCCGAAGTTCGGCGTGTAGAGCACGTCGAAGACGTTGGTGACGTTGAACTGGAGATAGCTTTCGTCGTTGAGGCCGGCGAAGCCGAGCGGCAGCCGCGCGTCGAAATCGACGATGGTGAAGGCCGGGGCCTTGGCGCCGAAGGCGTTGATCGACTGCGACACGCCGCCGGCCGTGTTCGGACAGAACCTGACGTTCTGGAAGGCCACGCCGCAAAGCGTCACGGGAAGATTTTCGTCGTTCACGTAACGCGGACCGGTCCGCTTGGCCTGGATGCCGAGCTCGAGCGGGCCGAGCCGGCCCTGGACGCGGCCGCCGAAGGTGTAGACGGGAGCGCCCGATTCACGCTGGCCGGACGTGTTGGCGAAGATCGGCGTGCCCACGCTGCCGGCCGGGCAGTTCGCGGTCACCGTCGCCGAGCATTCTCCGGCGAGCACGTCGTCACGAATGCTCGACCAGAGGTAGGAGCCGAACAGGTGGATCTGGACTTCCGGGATCGGCTCGTAATCGAAGTTGAGGTCGATGCCGTAGCGGTCGACCGCGCCGAGGTTGCGGAAGACGTTGGCGTCGAGATCCGGATCGAAGGCCGAAGCCAGCCGGTTCTGGAAGACCGTGTACCAGGCGGCGACCTGGAACTGGATCTGGCTCGAACGATAGCGCAGGCCGATGTCGAAATTGTCGGTCGTCTCCGGCTCGGGCTCCGCCTGCGCGGTGCCGACCGGATAGAAGAAGCTGTTGTACAGCAAGTCCGTGCTCGGCACCTGCAAGCCGCGCGAATAGCTCGCGTAGACCGACCAGCGCGGCGCCACGTCGTAGATGGCGCCGATATTCGGCAGGATAGCGTTATATTTCAACACGCGCTGCTGCGGCCCCTGCGGCGTGCGGAGAACGCCGCCGCCGATATTGACCGTGTTCGTCGCCAGGTAGGAGGCGAGGCCCGCGGTGTTGGCGCCGAAACATTCGACGAAGCCGCTGGCGCTCGACGTCGCGCAGAAATTGTTGAGATCGCGAGTGAAGAACGGCGCGCGGATGCCGGCGTTGATCGTCAAGCGATCGTCGAAGAACTCGCCGCGATATTCGCCCGAAACCTGGTGAAGCAGCGCGATCGAGCGGCGGTCGCGCTTCTGGAGCACGTCACTATTGGCGGCAATGACCGGGTCGTTGACCGGGAAGACGTCGAACGGCTCGCCGTTGATCTGGAGGAAGCCGGTCTCGCCGGTCTGGCGGTGCCGGCCGCGATCGAAGGCGTAGGCGACGCGAACGACATGATCTTCGTTGATCTCGTAGCGCAGCGAGGCGTTGAGGCCGTAGCGGTGCGTCTGGGTCTGGCTCGGCGCGACCAGGCGGACGGTGTCCAGAATGTCGCCGTCGCCGTTCAGGTCGCGGCCGAAGAAAGGCGTGCCGCCGAGATAGCCGATCTGGCAGCTGCGGCCGGCCGTTCCGGGGCTCTGCACGCACTGTTGCGGCGTCGCCGTGCCGCTTGCCGGATTGACGTCGCGAAGCCCTTCCTGCGCGACGACGGTGCCGCCGCCATTGGCCTTGACCCACTGGAAGCTGGGATCGACCGTCAGGGTAAGATCGTCGGTCAGCGAGAAGCGCGACTGGAAGCGCACATTGCCGGTGTTCGACGGGTTGTAGCGCTCCTCGAAATCGCTGCCGCAGGTGTTGGCGGCGTCCGGATCGACATAGCCCGCCGCGGTCACCTGAGCCGGGGTTTCGAAGACCCGGTTCTGCTGGATGAAGCAGCGCGCGACGGTGTAATCGCGCTCCGCCCGGGTGCGGGGATAGCGATTGCCCGCGGCGGACCCGACATTGCGGGGCGCCAGGTTGGTGGCCGACTGCGTCAGATCGGTGCGCAGCGGGATCGAGCCGAAGAAATTGTTGCGGTTCTGGTTGTAATGGATGGCGCCCGAGATGAAGTCGCCGTTGGAGCCGATCGGCTGATAGACGCGGGCATTGTATTGTTGCTTATAGATGATGCCGCGGTTGCCGTAGACGGTGTCGTTCGTGGCCATGCTCGCCGACGCGAACGCGCGGGTGCCCCAAGGGCCGAACTCGCCGGTGTCGACGACGCCGAAGATCCGCAGGAAGGTGCCGCCGTCGAACCAGCCGCGCGTGCCCTGGAGACGGGCGCCGAAGGTCTCGAAGGGGAGCCGGGTGCGGAAGTTGATCGTGCTGCCCGTGGCCGAGGCGGTCGGGCTGTCGACGTCGGTCGAGCCGAGGCTGACCGCCACCCGGTCGATGACCTCGGGATCGAGAAACTGGTTCGAGAAGAGCGCGTAATTGCCCGTATCGTTCAGCGGAATGCCGTCGAACGTCTCGGAGATGCGGCTGTTGTCGAAGCCGCGGATGAACAAGGTGCCGCCGGCCGAGCCGAACGGATCGTTGTTGGTGAAGCTCACGCCCGGCAGCTGGTTGATCGTCTCGTTGATCGACTGGCCCGGCGTCTGGCGCTGGATGAAGGTCGAGTCGAGCTCGGCGCGGGTCTTGGTCGTGTCGGGCACGACGACTCCGGCGACGCTGGTGTTGCGGGTGCCGGTGACGACGACATTGGCCTCTTCCTCGAAGTCCGCCGTACCGGTGGACTGAGCGAAGGCCAGGCTCGGCATGACAAAGGCCGTGGTTGCGCAAAGGAGTGCGAGCTTTTTCATGGTGATGATTCCCCCGGGGACCGTGGAATCGGCCCCTCCGATGCCCAAGCCTATAGCAAGGCAGATTTTACGGTTCAAAGACTCTTGCGCCGCCGCGCAAAGAATCTGTGGACAGCGTTGCGCGGTTGCGTCAGCCCCCCGTAAAATCCGCAGTTAAGCTGGATTTTTTCAAACCCGATTCGGCGCTTAGCACCCTAGCGGAAGGGCGGTTCGTCGAACGCGCGCAGCTTGCGCGAGTGCAGCTTGGCCCCTTCGCGCTTCAAAATCCGCAGAGTCTCGATGCCGATTCGCAGGTGCTGGCTGATCGCCCGCTCGTAAAAGGCGTTGGCCTGGCCGGGCAGCTTGATCTCGCCGTGCAGCGGCTTGTCGGAGACGCAGAGCAGGGTGCCGTAGGGCACCCGGAAGCGATAGCCCTGGGCGGCCACGGTCGCCGATTCCATGTCGACCGCGACCGCCCGCGACTGGTTGAAGCGCAGCGCCGAGAGGGTGAAGCGAAGCTCCCAATTGCGGTCGTCGGTGGTCACCACGGTGCCGGTGCGCAGCCGCTGCTTCAACTCCTGCGGCGGCTCGCCGGTCACCTCGATGGCGGCGTCGAACAGGGCCTGCTGGATCTCGGCGATGGCGGGGATCGGCACCTCCGTCGGCAGCACGTCGTCCATGACATGGTCGTCGCGCAGATAAGCGTGGGCGAGCACGTAATCGCCGATCGTCTGGCTGGGACGAAGGCCGCCGCAATGGCCGATCATCAGCCAGACCTCGGGCCGCATCACCGCGAGATGGTCGCAGATCGTCTTGGCGTTGGACGGGCCGACGCCGATATTGACCAGGCTGATGCCCTCGCCGCGCGGCGCGATCAGGTGATAGGCCGGCATCTGGTGCCGCCGCCAGCCGCCGGCGGCGACCAGCGCCTCGGCGTCGGGCGTGTCCTTGGTCACGAACACGCCGCCCGCCGCCGACAGCGCCTCATAGGGACTGTCCGGCTTCTTCAGCTCCTCGATCGCCCAGCGCACGAACTCGTCGACATAGCGGATATAGTTGGTGAACAAGAGGTAGCGCTGGGTGTGCTCGGAGGGCGTGCCGGTATAATGGCGCAGCCGCGCCAGGCTGAAATCGACGCGGGGGCCGTCGAACAGCGACAGCGGGCGCGGCGCCTCGGCGGACTGGACCCATTCGCCGTCGGCGATCTCGTCGCCGATATTGGCGAGCTCGGTGGTCGGAAACCAGAGCGCGACCTCGGCCTGCTGGGCGCGGTCGAGCCGCAGGTCGTCGGTGCCGTCGAGCACGTAGGGATAGGGGATCTCGCTCGGCGAGCGGCCGACCGAGACGTTCACGTCGTAATCGCCGATCAGATAGGTGAGCTGCTCGGTCAGATATTTGCGGAACAGGAAGGGGCGGGCGATGCTGGTCGCGTAGCGCCCGGGCGTGTTGAGCCGGCCGAACGCGCGCGCGGGCAGGCCCAGCTGGGTGCCCATCCGATAGTCGATCCTAAGCTCCGGATAAGCGAACAGGCCCTCCAGCCGGTCGGCGGGATTGGGCCGCTCGCCGGACTTGAGGAAGCGGGCCAGCGCGCTCCTGAGATTGGCGACCGATTCGTCGTAAATGGCGCAAAGCTCGTCGACCACCCGCGGAATGTCGTCTGCAGTGGTCACGCCCCCTGGTTCCTTTCCTCGTCGCCCCGCCGCCATTTCCGCCTGTCGGGCGGCCATGTCAAACCGGCGGCGGGCAAGCGGAGGATCAGCGTCCGAACAGCCGGCGCCGGATGCGCCGCTCGCCGCAGGCGTCGAGCAGCTGCTCGACCGCCGGCCTCGCGCCGACGAGGCGGAAGTCGATGTCGACCGGCCGGTCCTCGATGTCGCGGGTGCGGAACAGCAGGTGATCGGCGACGATCAGGCCGCGCAGGAACTCGGTGACCCGCTTGCGCCCGCCGAGCCGCGCGCCGCGGTCGCGCATGATCCAGATCAGCCGTTGGGGCGGCTCCTCGTCGAACCGGTAGAGCAGCGGCCGCTCGCCGGTGAAGAAGCTGTCGCCGGCCAGCCAGTGCTGCGAGGTGAACACCACCCGGACGCCCTCATAATCGTCCGGCTCGCAGGTCAGGGTGAGCTTGGCGCCCCGGTCCTGCAGGGTCGCGGTGGCGGTGAGGTCGTCGCTGATCGTGTCGCGAGTCACCTCGACCCGCATCGGGCGGGGCGGCGGCGACGGCGGCTCGGCCGCGGCCAGGGCCAAGGCGATCAAAAACATTCCTAATTTGCTCCTTGGCGGTGCGAATAGGTCGGGAAACGGCGCGGGGCAACTCCGGCGAGTCGGAAAGCCGCCAAGGTTTGGCTTGCGCGCCGTGCCGCGGCGGCCTAAATCGCTGCCGAAGCCGGCCGCTCCGCGAGGGGCGGCCCTTATTGTTTTCGGGAGAATCCCAGTGGCCCAGCCGCTCATGCCGCACGCGACCGCCTCCTGGCTGGTCGACAACAGCTCGCTCACCTTCCAGCAGATCGCCGAATTTTGCGGCCTGCACATCCTCGAAGTGCAGGCGATCGCCGACGACACCGCCGCGACCAAGCTCACCGGCCGCGATCCGCTGCGCTCCGGCGAGCTGACGCTCGACGAGATCGAGCGCGGGCAGAACGACCCCGATTACCGGCTGAGGATGCAGAAGGAGCCCGACCAGGCGGTGCGCACCAAGGGGCCGCGCTACACGCCGGTGTCCAAGCGGCAGGACAAGCCCGACGGCGTCGCCTGGCTGATCCGCAACCATCCCGAGCTTTCCGACGGCCAGATCGGCAAGCTGATCGGCACCACCCGAACGACCATCCAGGCGCTGCGCGAGCGCACCCACTGGAACATCGCCAACATCCAGCCCAAGGACCCGGTGACGCTCGGCCTCACCAGCCAGCGCGAGCTCGACGCGGCGGTGGCCAAGGCGGCCAAGGCGCGGGGCGCGGAGGCGCCGGTCGATCTCACCTTCAACGAAGACCGCGAGGCGCTGATCGAGGAGCTCCGCGCCGAGCGCGAGGCCCATGCCCGCGAGGCGGAAGCGGCGCTCGCCGCGGAAAACGGCGAAGCCCCGGCCGATGCCGAGCCGAATGCCGACACCCTCTTCAAGAGCTGAACCGGCTACTCCGGACGCGTCGCTCGCCGCCGACGAGCCTTATTCGCATCGAGGCCTGACCTATCCGCTCGGCCGGGTTGGGCCGGCGGCGGGCGAGCTCATCCAGCTCGCCGCCGGCATCGGCTGGACGCGGTCGCCGGTCCCCGGCTCGCTGAACCACATCAACCTTTGGGTCCTCGACGACGGCGAGGGCATCGCACTCGTCGACAGCGGCCTCAACATGCCGGCGGCGCGCGAAGCCTGGGAAGCTCTGTTCGCCGGGCCATTGGCCGGCCGCGCCGTCACGCGAGTGATCTGCACGCATTTCCATCCCGACCATCTCGGCCTGGCCGGCTGGCTGTGCGAGCGCTTCGGCGTGCGGCTCTGGATGACCCGCGGCGAATGGCTGTTCGCGCGGATGCTGACCACCGACATCCGCGACGCGCCGCCGGCCGAAGCCTTCGCTTATTGGCGCGCCGCCGGGTGGAGCGAGGCAAGGATCGCCGAGGAAGCGGCCAAGGGCTGGGGCCGCTTCGCCGCGATGGTGAGTCCCGTCCCGGTCAGCATGGTGCGCATCCAGGACGGGGAATCGCTCCGGGTCGGCGGGCGGAGCTGGCGCATCGTCACCGGCTGCGGCCATTCGCCCGAACATGCCTGCCTGGTCGACGACGACGGCAAGATCATGATCGCCGGCGACCAGGTGCTGCCGCGGATCACCTCCAACGTCTCGCTGAGCCTCAGCGAGCCCGAAGGCGATCCGCTCGGCGACTGGCTGGCCTCGATCGCCAAGCTCCGGCAGCTCCCCGACGACCTGCTCGTCCTGCCCTCGCACGGCGAGCCCTTCACCGGGCTCCATGCGCGCCTCGACGCGCTCGCCGAGGGCCACCGCGGCCGGCTCGACGCGCTCCACGCCCATATCGCCGAGCCCCGGCGCGCCCTCGACTGCTTCACCATCCTGTTCGGCCGCAAGATCGACGAGGGCTCGCTCGGCCTCGCCACCGGCGAGGCGATGGCGCATCTGCGCCGTCTCGAGGTCGAGGGCAGGGCCGTCCGCGAGGATCGCGGCGGCGTCTTTTGGTACCGCGCCTCGGCTTGACCCTCGCCGCGCGCGGGACCAATGCTCGCGCCATGGCTGAACAGGAAAATGTCGCGGAGCTGAGCTTCGAGGCCGCGCTCAAGCGGCTCGAGGAGATCGTTCGCAAGCTGGAGAGCGGCGAGGCATCGCTCGACGAGGCGATCGCCCTTTACGGCGAAGGCGACCGTCTCAAGCAGCAATGCGAGGCCCGGCTGGCCGCGGCGCAGGCGAAGATCGAGCAGATCCAGTTCGGGCAGGACGGCGCGCCCTCCGGGACGGCGCCCTTCGGCGACCAGTGAGCAACGAATGATTCTTGCCGCCGCGCTCGAAGCGGTCGGCGCCGAGATCGACCGCGCCTTCGACGCCCTGCTCGCCGTGCCCCAGGATGCGCGGGCCCATCTCTACGAGGCGATGCGCTACGCGGCGATCGGCGGCGGCAAGCGAATCCGGCCGATGCTGGTGCTCGCCGCCTGCGATCTGTTCCGGGTCGATCGCGACCGGGCGCTGCGGGTCGCGCTCGCGGTCGAATGTATTCATGTCTATTCGCTGATCCACGACGATCTGCCGAGCATGGACGACGACGATTTGAGGCGCGGCAAGCCAACCCTTCACCGCGCCTTCAAGGAATCGACCGCGATCCTGGCCGGCGATTCGCTGCATGCCCTCGCGTTCGAGATTCTCGCGGACGAGGCGACCCATGAAGACCCGTTCGTCCGTTCCGACCTGGTCGCCGAGCTCGCCCGCGCCTCCGGTCCGGCCGGCATGGCGGGCGGCCAGATGATGGACCTGATGGCGGCCGAAACCGACCTCGATCTCGCCGCCGTCACCCGGCTGCAGCAGCTCAAGACCGGCGCGCTGATCGGCTGGTGCGTCGAGGCGGGGGCGATCATGGGACGCGTCCCCTCCGAGGGTCGCACCGGCCTGCGCGGCTTCGCCCGCGACGTCGGCCTCGCCTTCCAGATCGTCGACGACCTGATCGATCACGAGGGCGCGGAGGAGAAGGCGGGCAAGCGCGTCGGCAAGGACAGGGCCGCCGGCAAGGAGACCTTCGTGTCGCTGCTCGGGCCGGAGCGGGCACGGCGCCAGGCCGACCTGCTGATCGAGCAGGCGGCCGAGCATCTGCGCGACTTCGGCGAGGAAGCGGACCTGCTCCGTGCGGTCGCGCGCTTCGCGGTGGAGCGCGACCATTGACTTCTCGCCCCATCGTCACGCCGGCGAAGCTGGGGTCCAAACGGTTTTGAGGACCGATTCAGAATGGATTCCAGCTTTCGCTGGAATGACGGTAAGGGGACGGCATGAGGACTGGCGTCTATCCCGGCACCTTCGACCCGATCACGCTCGGGCACATGGACATCATCCGCCGGGCCGCCCATCTGGTCGACCGGCTGGTGATCGGGGTCACCACCAATCCGTCGAAATCGCCGATGTTCAGCGTCGAGGAGCGGCTGGCGATGGTCGAGCGCGAAGTAGCGGCGGTGAAGGATGGGGCCGAGCTCGGCGTCGTGTCGTTCAATTCCCTGCTGATGGACTTCGCCGAGGCGCAGGGCGCGTCGATGATCGTGCGCGGCCTGCGCGCGGTCGCCGACTTCGAATATGAATATCAGATGGCGGGGATGAACCAGCAGCTGAACGCCGATATCGAGACGGTCTTCCTGATGGCCGACGTGTCGCTGCAGCCGATCGCGTCCAACCTCGTCAAGGAGATCGCCCGCTTCGGCGGCAGCATCGACAAGTTCGTCACGCCCGCCGTCGCCGCCGACGTTCGGGCGCGGGTCGCCGACGGCCGGTCCCGGGACGGCTGATCGGCGCTTGAGGCGCGGCCCGCGCCGCTTTAGAAATCAACCCATTGATCGGGAATCGGGGTAAGAGAATGTCGCGTCTGTTGTTGATGATCACCGGCCTCACCGGCCTCTTTTTCGCGAGCCTGCTCGCCGCCCAGACGCCGACGACCGGCTCGCGGGCCGATCCCAAAATGGCGCCGCTGCCGCCGCCGCTGACCGCGGAGGACACCTGGAACCTCGATCTGTCGACCGGCGGCCGGGTCTCGATCCAGCTCCGGCCAGACGTCGCCCCGCAGCATGTCGAGCGGATCAAGACGCTGACCCGCCAAGGCTTCTACAACGGCCTCACCTTCTTCCGCGTGATCGAAGGCTTCATGGCCCAGGGCGGCGATCCGCGGAACAACGGCACCGGCGGCTCGACGCTTCCCGACCTGCCGGCCGAGATCAACGGCCTGTTCCACGTCCGCGGGGCGGTCGCGATGGCGCGGGCGCAGGATCCGAACAGCGGCA
>Ga0207682_10000702_pt1 | contig 15504 bp, 15 predicted proteins | sample KBSM63metaG_FD_184332 | JGI IMG/M metagenome (GOLD analysis project Ga0207682, IMG submission 184332) | Miscanthus rhizosphere microbial communities from Kellogg Biological Station, Michigan, USA - KBS M6-3 metaG (SPAdes) (version 2) | ecosystem: Host-associated > Plants > Roots > Rhizosphere >... | reverse complement strand
TGATGTTGCCATACAGGTGAAGGAATGGTCACACCCATTCCAGACACCGGGCTGGATATCACACTGAGTGGTACAACCGATGGCAGGGTGAGCGGTCAGACCAATGGCATGCCTGTGTGTGGGTCAGCCTCGCGCACAGAAATTGGGAAGCTGCCGTTCTGCCATTGAACTACACCGCGCGAGTGCGAATTCTACGATGTTTCCGGTTGCAGTCCGGGCGCATCTGCAATGCGCGAGGCCACGCGGCGATTCAATTCCGACGATCTCGCGGCGGCGCAGGCGATTGCCGACGAAGTCGCGCGCCACGATCCGCAGCAGCATCAAGCGTGGAATCTGCTTGGCGCAATCGCCGCTCACCGCGAGCAGCACGAACTTGCGGTACGCCATTTCGAGCGCGCGATAACGCTGGCACCCTCCAGCGCAGACTATCTGAGCAATTGCGGCGAGGTGTGCCGCCGCGCCGGTTGGCTGGACGACGCGATTGAACATTGCCGCGCAGCGATTGCGGCCGACTCCCGCCACATGGGTGCGCACTACAACCTGGCATTGGCGTTGCACGCGGTCGGCGAAGTCGAATCAGCGCACGCCGCATTGGTTAGTGCGCTTGCGATCCAGCCGGACGCCCGCATCCTGCGCTCCGTATTGCTGTTCCTGCTGTGCCATCAGACGGTCATCGACGGTACTATGCAACTTGCCGAACATCGCCGTTGGCATGAATTGCATGCCCGCCCCCTGGCGCCGCGTTCCCTGCCACGCGCAGGCGTGGGTCGCCCTGGCAGAAAATTGCGCGTGGGTTACGTGTCGGCGGACTTCCGGTGCCATTCGCTGTCTTATTTCATCGAGCCGCTGTTCGCTCATCATGACCGCGTTCGCTTCGAATTGTACTGTTACAGCAATACGCGCCGCACCGATGAAGTAACGGATCGGCTGCGGAACTATGCGATCCAATGGCGCGACATCACTGCGCTGTCCGATGAAGCCGCTGCGCGGCGGATCGAAGAGGACGGCATCGACATCCTGATCGATCTCTCAGGGCATACGGCAGGCAACCGCCTCCTGGTGTTCGCGCGCAAACCCGCGCCGGTGCAGCTATCGTACATCGGCTATCCCAACACCACTGGCCTTGCGGCCATGGATTATCGGATTACCGACAGCTGCGCCGATCCGCCGGGTGCGGCGGATGCGATGTATGTGGAGAAGCTGCTGCGTATGCCGCACAGCCAGTGGTGTTATCGGCCGCCCGCTCCCACTCCCGACGTCAACCCGTTGCCTGCGCTGCAACACGGCATGACGACATTCGGGTCGCTGCACAGTTTTACCAAGCTTAACCGCGACGTCATCGACCTGTGGGCGCGCATCCTGGCGCGGGTGCCGAGATCGGAACTGCTAATGGCGGTGGTGCCTTCCGGCGAAACCGGCACGCGCGTGCGTGAGCAATTCGCGGCTCATGGGATAGCCGCGGCGCGTCTCCACCTGATCGGAAAACTCAATTACGACGATTTCCTAATGCTGCATCACCGCATCGACATCGCTTTGGATGCCTTTCCCTGTCCCGGCGCGACCACCACTTGTGAGTCACTTTGGATGGGCGTACCCGTCGTTACGTTGGCGGGGAAGTACGGCGTCGCGCGGGCAGGCGCCAGCCTGCTCCAGGGTGCGGGGCTTCCCGAACTGATCGCCCAAAGCCCCGGGCAATATATCGATATCGCAACCGATCTGGCCCGTGATCCGCACCGCCTCGCCCAGTTGCGCGGCAGCCTGCGCGCGCGCATGCAGCACTCGCCGCTGATGGACGAGGGTGCTTTCACGCGTGCGTTCGAGGCGCTGCTGGACGGCGCATATCAAGCGGCATCTGCGAATAAGTAATGCGGCGGCCGGGAACAGGGCGCGCAGGCGATTCGTGTCCGCGAACTTTTCGCGGCCGGCTCACTGCAACCGGAAACATCGTAGAATTCGCACTCGCGCGGGTGTAGTTCAATGGCAGAACGGCAGCTTCCAAGCTGCACCTGTCAGGCCATCAGCACACTCAGTAAAAGTCAGCGCTCTCCACCCATATACCTGTTCTACTGAACTGCCTGACTGAGCCTGAATCCGACCCGTTTGAGGCGATCTCTGGTAATAGCGTAAAATTCGCCGCTAAATCGCGGGTGTAGTTCAATGGCAGAACGGCAGCTTCCCAAGCTGCATACGAGGGTTCGATTCCCTTCACCCGCTCCATTCGATGCGCATGTCACTTTTGGAATCGAGGTTGCGCGATGAGCAAAATCGTCAAATTCGTCGTGCTGCCGCTGACGGCGCTGATAGTCATCGTCGTGGCCATCGGCGCTTACGTCGCTGCCACCTTCGATCCCAATCAATACAAGGGCCAGATCGTGCAGGCGGTAAAGGATAAAACCAAGCGCACGCTGAAGCTCGACGGCGATATCAAGCTGTCGCTGTTTCCGAGCATAGGCGCGAAGCTCGGCAAGTCATCGCTCTCGGAATATGCCAGCGAAAAGGAGTTTGCCGCACTCGAGGATTTGCGGGTCTCGCTGAAACTCATGCCGCTGCTGTCGAAAGAGGTGGTAATCGACGCGATCGAAATCCGCAATCTGCGCGCCACCGTGGTTCGCGGCAAGGACGGTAAGCTGAGCATCGACGACCTGACGGGCGGCGACAAAACCAAGCCGGAAGCGAAGAGCGAGGCGTCGCCGGTCAAAATCGACATCGACCACGTGACGCTGGAAAACGCGGCTGTCACCTATGTCGATCAGGGGGCGGGCACCAAATACGCGTTGTCCAAATTGAATCTGAAAACGGGTCGCATCGCGAAGGGCGTGCCGGCCAAGATCGACCTTGTGGTTACGGCGCAAAGCGACAAGCCGAAGCTCAACCTCGACATCGCGCTCAAGACCACGCTTACATTCGATCTCGACAAGCAGCATTACGTGCTCGAAGGATTGGATTTCAACGCGAAAGGGACGGCGGCGGGCATCATCAATCTGGTCGCATCCGCCAAGGGCGATGTCGATGCGAAGCCGGCGACCAAGGAACTTGTGGTGTCCAAGCTCGCAGTGGCCGCAACCGGCAAACCCGAAGGTAGCGGCGATCTCAACGTGAAGTTCGACGCACCCAAGCTCAACGTGACTAAAGACAAGGTAACCGGCGACAAGATTGCGCTCGATGCGACGATGACGGAGAACAAGTCCAAAACGTCGGTCAAACTCGATATACCGGGAATCGACGGCACTGCCAAGGCGTTCACCGCCGCGATGATGACCCTCAACATCGAAATGCAGAAAGAAGGCTCGACGATCAAGGCGAAAGTAACCAGTCCGCTCACCGGCAGCGTCGATGCGGAAAAAATCGAACTCGCCAAGCTGACGGCGACGGTCAACGTCAACGATCCCAAACTGCCGAAAAACCCGCTCGACGCCACGATCACCGGTTCCGCGCTGGTCGACCTGGCGAAAGAGAACGCGAACTTCGTGTTCGCCACCAAGTTCGACGACAGCAATATCAGCGGCAAGGCGGGACTGACCAAGTTCACGCCGCCGTTTTACACGTTCGACGTCAACATCGATCAACTCGATGCCGATCGTTATCTGCCGAAAACCGATCCCAAGCAAAAGCAGCCAGAGCAGCCGCTGGATCTCGCGGCGCTCAAAGGATTGAACGCGAACGGCAGCATCAAGATCGGCACGCTGAAGGTCGCCAATGTGAAGGCGGCGAATGTGCGCGTCGAAGTCAAAGCGGCGAACGGGCGCGTCGACGTAAGCCCGATCGCGGCCAACCTCTATCAGGGTTCGCTCGCGGGGGCGCTGTCGGTGCAATCCGCGGGGACGCCAGTAATCGGCATCAAGCAGAACCTGACGGGCATCAACGTCGGGCCGCTGCTAAAGGACGCTGCGAATTTCGACTCGCTCGAAGGCAAGGGCAATCTCTCGGTCGACGTGAGCGGGCAGGGGCAGACCATTACGGCGATCAAAAAGGCGCTGAATGGCAATGCGGCAATCAAGCTGACGGACGGCGCAATCAAGGGCGTCAATATCGCGGGATCGATCCGCAATGCGAAGGCCAAGCTGGGCTCGCTCAAAGGGGAAACGACGCAGGCGGCGAGCCAGACCGAGAAAACCGATTTCTCCGAGCTGACGGCGAGCTTCAACTTCAAGAATGGCGTTGCGCATAATTCCGATCTCGCGGGTAAATCGCCGTTGCTGCGGTTGGGCGGCGATGGCGATATCGACATCGGCAATGAAAATCTCAACTACCTGCTCAAGGCGACGGTGGTGGCCACCGCGGCTGGCCAGGGCGGCAAGGAACTCGCGGATTTGAAAGGCCTGACGGTGCCGGTCAAGCTCACTGGCCCGTTCACCTCGCCGCAATACAAGATCGATTTCAGCGGCATGGCAGCGAGCGCTGCGCAGGCGGTCGTCGAAGGCAAAAAAGAAGAAATCAAGGCGAAGGTGCAGGAGCAGGTGCAGGACAAGCTCAAGGGGCTGTTTGGCCGCTAAGCCGACGCGCAAGTCCGCGCCACGCGGCGCACCCGCCCGCAGCCAGTCTTTCGCGGCCACGGTCGTGCAGTGGCAGAAAAAACACGGCCGCCATGATCTGCCATGGCAGAACACGCGCGACGCTTATCGCATCTGGCTGTCGGAAATCATGCTGCAGCAGACGCAGGTGGCGACGGTCATTCCGTACTACCAGCGCTTTCTCGAGCGTTTTCCCGATATTCCGGCACTCGCTGCGGCGGCGCCGGATGAAGTGCTGACTCAGTGGAGCGGGCTGGGCTACTACTCGCGCGCGCGCAATCTCCTCGCTGCAGCCCGGATCGTTGCGAGAGATTACGGCACTGGCATGCCCCGTGAGTTCGCGGCTTGGCTCGAATTGCCGGGCATAGGCCGTTCGACCGCGGCGGCGATTGCGGTGTTTGCGTTCGGCGCGCGCCAGCCTATCCTCGATGGCAACGTGAAGCGGTTGTTCGCGCGGCGCTTTGGCATCGCGGGTTTTCCCGGCGAGGCGAAAGTTGCGGCAGCGCTGTGGCGCGAGACCGAGCGCCAGCTGCCATCGCGCAATATCGAGGCTTATACGCAAGGGCTGATGGACCTGGGCGCTACGGTGTGCACGCGCACGAGGCCCAAATGTGACCATTGCCCGGTGGCGACGGATTGCGTCGCGCTCAACATGTGCGCGATTACGCAATTTCCCGCGCCGCGTCCGCGCAAGGCGCTGCCTCAGCGGCACACGCAGATGCTCGTCTTATTGCACGCGAACGAAGTGCTGCTCGAAAAGCGCGCGCCAACCGGGATCTGGGGCGGCCTGTGGAGTTTTCCAGAGGCCGCGGCGGGCACCGATATCATTGCTCTGTCCGCCCAACGCTATGGCGCGACAGTCAAGGCGCATGCAGCGATGCCGACGGTGGCGCACGGCTTCACGCATTTCAAGCTCGATATTGCGCCGCAGCGCCTGATCGTCAGCCGGATTGCGCCGCGGGCGGCCGCGCCAGGCGTCATGTGGCTGCCGCTGAGCGAAGCGCTGGGCGCGGCGGTGCCAGCGCCCATCAAGCGCATACTCGCCACGCTTTCCGCGGAAAAATAAAACACCGGAATTCCGCACCGCCGGTTTGCGTACAGCCGCGCGGCGTTGCGCCGACGGCGGAGCAGGGGCCAGCCACTAATCCATCACGTCGACTCGATCGCCGCGGGCGCGTCGCGCGTCGGCCCGTGCCTGAATGTAGCGCTGAAAATTCGGTTCGCTGGCGTAAGCGCGACTGGCGACGTAGTCGAGCGCGGATTGCAGGTGAAACGTGCGCACATAGGCCTCGACGCGCAATACCTCGCGACCCGCCGCATCGAACAAAACCAGGCTGGGGGTATAAGACACGTTGAGCTTGCGCCCCCAGTCAGCCGCAGTCGTGCCCTCGCCGGCGGGCGAGACCACCGGAACTGCGCTCGTCACATCAAGGCGGTAGACGTCGAAACGCGCCAGCAACGCGCGCGTCGCGTCGGCTTTCAGCGCGGTCGCATGCATCTCGTCGCAGGCCGCGCAGTCCGGCTGCTCGAAGAACACCGCGAGTGGACGCGCGGCCGGCTTGCGCCGGTCCAGCACGAAAGGCGCGGGCCGGAACAACGTTTCATCGCGCGGGCCCGCGGCGTGCGCGGCCGGCTGCGTGCGCGCCAGATAATCGGTGAAGGTTTCCTGGCGCTCACGTCGTTGGGACACATAATCGAGCGCCGCGTTAAAACGCGGCGGCGGGTAGTATCCGTTGACGCGCAGCGCAATTTCGCCGCGCTCGTCCAGGAACAGGAGCGTCGGCGTGAACTGGACTTTGAGCAGCGCCGCAAGTTCTTTTTCGCTGCGCGTTTTGCCGTCGAGCCAGCTCACTTCGCGGCTGCCGAAAATATTGATTTCGACCATGTCGAAATGGCGGCGCGTTTTGGCGACGATCCCGGGCTGCGTAAAATTCACTTCCATGAGCCGCTTGCAGTATGGGCATCCGTTCTGCCCGAAGTACAGCACGAGACGCTTGCGGCCCGCGGTGGCTTCCTTCAGATCGTCGCGCAGATCGAGGAAGGAAACCTTGAACCATGCCGGCACTTCGATTTCTGCCGGGGCTGCCGCAGCGCGCGCCGGCGCTTGAGCAGCGCAGATCGACGCGATGAGGAGCGCGCAAAGCGCGGTGTAAAATCGGAACTTAACGGCCATTATGGCGCTCAGTATAGGACACGCAGGACATTGAGCAGCCACGCGCATGGAGCGGGATTATGGGCATGAATGAGGCATGGGCGGAAATTCGCGAGTGGCGCAAGCAGAAGCGCGCTGAATTGATCGCGCAGCGCGAGGCGCTCGAAGACGTCCGGCGCCGGCAGATGAATGCGGCGATCACCGCGCACCTCGAAGCGGGGTTTGCGCTGCTCGCCGGGATGACCATCGGTTTTTGCTGGCCGTTCAAGAACGAGTTCGACGCGCGTTTCGCGATCAAGCATTTTCGCGAGCTTGGCGCGGCGGCCGCATTGCCGGTCGTGATCGCAAAGGCAGCGCCGTTGCAATTCCGGGCGTGGTGGCCGGGCGCGCCGATGAGCACCGGAGTCTACGATATTCCGATCCCGGACGGCACCGCCCTGGTCGTGCCCGATGCGGCCATCGTGCCGATGAACGGGTTCGACGCGCAGGGTTATCGGCTGGGTTATGGCGGGGGTTATTTCGACCGCACCCTCGACGCGACGTCACCGCAACCGCTTGCCATCGGCGTCGCGTTCGAGTTTGCAGGCCTGCCGACCATCCGGCCGCAACCGCACGACGTGCCGATGGATTTTGTCGTGACGGAAGCGGGCATCTATATGGCGCAGGACGCCGGGCTCAAGCGCATCAGCGCGGAAAAATGCCGCGAGCGGGCGCGGCACCTGTGCCAGCAGCGCGGCCTGCCGCGCCAGCGGCTGGCGACTGCGGCGGAATACGCGTCGCCACCGTGTTACGCCGGCGAATTTCCGGGCTACTTCGGCGACGACCCGGACCCGAAACGCTGATTTCCGGTTAGGAGCGTAGTCCCTGCTTTGACAGGATTTCGCCCAGCTGTGATAGCCGCGCGTGCGGGTCGGTCATGCGCAGCATCTGCTGCTTCTGCTCGAGGCTGATGGGCAGCACTTCGCTCAACCGATAGCCGATCCACGCCGCGTCGTCGAAGCGGTGGGGCGACGGAAAATGCTCGGCGCCGATTTTTTCGATGATCGCCTTCAACACGTCGCGGCACAATGTTTCCTCCGGCGCGACCGCAGAATCGATGGCAAGGTGTTCTATCGTCGCGGAGATCAGTCCGCTCTTTTCGACCTCCGAGCTCAGGATCCGAAATCGCTGCAAGCCCTCGACCTGCAGGTGGAATACGCCGAGCTGCGGCATGTCCCATTGGACGATGCGGGCGAGGCAGCCGATGTCCTGCGGCACGGCGGGCGTACCGACCTCGCGGCCTTCCTTGATCAGGCACACGCCGAACGGCCGTTCCTCGCTGATGCACACCTTCGTCATTTCGATGTAGCGCTGCTCGAATATCTTGAGCGGCAGCGTGCCGCCCGGAAACAACACGGTATTGAGCGGGAATATGTAGGTGCGCAACGGGACCGCGGCGTCGGCGTTCGTTTGCGTGTTCATAGTGACAGCTCACGGTGGCGCACCAGCACGCGCTGCGCGGCGCGGAAGTGGTCGGCCAGTTTTTCGACGAAATAAACCGACCGGTGCTCTCCGCCGGTGCAGCCGATGGCCACGGTCACGTAGCTGCGGTTGTCGGCCACAAAGCAGGGCAGCCAGTCCTGGATGAATTTGCGGATGTCGTCGTGCATGCGTTTGACGTTGGCGTCGGCCTCGAGAAATTCGACCACCGCGCGGTGCTTGCCGGTCAGCGGGCGCAACGCAGGATCGTAATAGGGATTGGGCAGGCAGCGCACGTCGAACACGAGATCGGCGTCGAGCGGAATGCCGTGCTTGTAACCGAACGACTGGAACAGCAGCGCCAATCCGGAGTGATCGGATTCGACGAATTCCTTGATCCAGGCGCGCAGCGCATTCGGATTGAGATCGCTGGTGTCGATATGGTGCGACTCCCCCCCGATATCGGCGAGCAACTCGCGCTCGCGCGCAATGCACTCGGCGACCGTCAGCTCGCCGGCGCTCAACGGATGGCGCCGCCGCGTCTCCGAAAAACGCTTGAGCAGGGTTTCGGTTTTGGCTTCGAGAAACAGCACGCGCACGTCGACCCCGCGCGCCTTCAGTTCGCGCACCTGGCGCGGCAGCTCGGACAGCGTGTCGCCGCTGCGCGCGTCGATGCTGACCGCTACGCGCGCGTAGCCAGCCTCGCGCAGGAAGTCGACCATGCCGGGCAACAGCTTGGCCGGCAGGTTGTCGGTCGTATAGTAAGCGCCGTCTTCCAGCACCTTTAACGCGACACTCTTGCCCGATCCCGAAAGCCCCGTGATGATGACGAGTTGCATGCGGTTGGCGGCGCGCGGTGCCTACTGCCCGTCGGTTTTCATATGGTGCGCCTGACGCTCGACAAATTCCCGCGTGCTGTCGATCCCGCGCAATTGCAGCACGTGATTGCGCACGGCCGCTTCGACCAGCACGGCGAGGTTGCGGCCGGCCGCGACCGGTATCGTGACCTTGCTGATGCTGACGCCCAAAATGTCGTGGATGCCGGGCTTCAGCGGCAGACGGTCCACATATTGGGTGGTTTCGCTGCCGGCGGGTTTCTCCAGGTGCACGATCAATTTCATGTTTTTGCGCGGGCGTAACGCCGCTTCGCCGAATATCGTGCGGATATTGAGCACGCCCAGGCCGCGTACCTCAAGAAAGTCGCACAGGAGCGCCGGGCAGCGCCCTTCCAGCGTTTCGGGCGCGATCCGGTAGAGTTCGATCACGTCGTCGGCGATCAGGCCGCTGCCGCGGCTGATCAATTCGAGCGCGAGCTCGCTTTTGCCGACCCCGCTGTCGCCGGTGATCATGACGCCCATACCGAGGACGTCCAGGAACACGCCGTGCATGGTGGTCGATTCGGCCAGCGCGCGCGCTAGATAGGGCCGCAGCAGCCACATCAATTCCACGCTGTCGAGCGGCGAAGCAAAGAGTGCGACGTGCAGGGTATCCGCGAGCGCGCAGAGGTGCTCGGGTGCCTGCTCGCTGCCAGCGACGACGATGCACGCAAGCTCGGAGGTCGCGAGCCGGTGCAGCGTCTGCTGCCGCGTAATGGTGTCGAGCGAATTCAGATGATCGATCTCGGGCCGCGCGAGTATCTGGATCCAGTTCGGATGGATGAAATTCAGGTGCCCGATCAGGCCGCTGCGCGAATCCTTGAGGTGTGCGCTGTCGAGCACTTTGACGCCGCCGTCGCGCCCTGCGATCCACGCGAGGCGCAGTTTCTCGCGGTTGTCCTCAAACAGCTGCGCTACGCTGATTTGCGGCATGCGGTTGCCATTCGGCGATCGCCTGGTGCATGGCTGGGGCGGATTCGACTTTCAACAGTTGCTCGCGGAATGCCTGATCGCTGAACATTTGCGCGAGTTCGCTCAATATCTGCAGGTGCAGATCGGTCGCCCGCTCCGGCACCAGCAGCACGAAAATAAGGTTCACCGGCTGGCCGTCGGGCGCATCGAACGGAATCGGCTCGCGCATACGGATCATCGCGCCCACGGCCTCTTTCAAGCCCTTGATGCGCCCATGTGGGATCGCAATACCCTGTCCCAAACCGGTCGAGCCCAGCTTTTCGCGCGCGAAGAGGCTGTCAAAGACCTGGCTGCGCGCGACGTTCTGATTGTTTTCGAACAAAAGTCCCGCGTGCTCGAACACGCGTTTTTTGCTGCTCACGTCGAGGTCGAGCACCACGTTCTGGGCCGGCAGCAGTTTGGCGATAAGATTCATGGCGTTTTGATTACCGGCAATCCGCGCGGGCAGTCAGGGCGGGACGATGGCACGCGCGCGCCGCCGCGTCAATCTTCATTGCTGTCGCGGCCGGCTTCGCGCCCGCCGCGGTGCTCGAAATTACGCTCCTTGTGCTTCAATATCTGGCGATCGAGCTTGTCGACCAGCGCATCGATCGCCGCATACATGTCGGCGTCGTCGCACTCGACGAAAATGTCTTTCCCGGAGAGGTGCACGTTGGCTTCGATTTTTTGCTTGAGCTTCTCAACCGACAGGATCACGTTGACGTCGATCACGTGATCGAAATGCCGCGTGATGCGCGTGAACTTGTTGGTGACATAGTCGCGCATCGCGGGCGTGACGTCGACGTGATGGCCGCTCAGATGAAGATTCATGGCTGACTCCTCGGTTAAGTTTCGACTTGTCGGGTGGTAACTTGGCGATGTGGCGATATCACGGCGATCACAGCGATTTGCGCAGGTTGACCGGCAATATCTGCATCGACTCGCGGTACTTGGCGACGGTGCGGCGCGCGACGACGATGCCCTGCTGGCCGAGAATTTCAGAGATCTGGCTGTCGGACAGCGGTTTCTTGCCGTTTTCCGCGCTGACGAGCTGCTTGATCAACGCGCGGATCGCCGTGCTCGATGCCGAGCCGCCGGTATCGGTCGTTACGTGGCTGCCGAAAAAGTATTTGAGCTCGTAAATGCCGCGCGGCGTGAACATGAATTTCTGGGTGGTCACCCGCGAGACCGTCGATTCGTGCAGGTCCAGCGTATCCGCGATTTCGCGCAGGACCAACGGGCGCATCGCGACTTCGCCGTGCTCGAAAAAATGGCGCTGGCGGTCGACGATGGCTTGCGACACCCGCAAGATGGTGTCGAAGCGCTGCTGGACGTTCTTGATGAGCCAGCGCGCTTCCTGCAGCTGGCCGGCGAGCTGCTGGTGCCCGGCGTCGCGGTTGCGCTGCAGAATGTCGGCGTAGAGGCGGTTGATGCGCAGCTTCGGCATCGCGTCGGGATTTAACGCGGCGAGCCACACGCCCTTGAGCTTTTTTACGATGACGTCCGGCACGATGTAGCGCGTATCGCCGCTGGAAAAGCTGGCGCCCGGGCGCGGGTTGAGACTGGTGATGAGGTTCTTGACGCCGCGCAGGACTGCGTCCTCGCAGTGCAAAAGCTTCTTCAGCTTCAGGAAATCGCGCGCTGCGAGCACGTCCAGATGATGGTTGACGATTTCGAGGGCTTGCGCGCGATGCGGTGTGGTTGCCGGCAGCGTCTCCAGTTGCAGCTTCAGGCATTCCCCGAGATTGCGCGCGCCTACGCCCGGCGGGTCGAGGTGCTGCAAATGCCGCAGCGCCACCTGCAGATCGTCGACCTCGATGTCGAGTTCCGGCGGCAGCAGCGCAGCCAATTCGTCGAGGTCCTGGTGCAGATATCCGTCGTCGTTGAGCGAATCGATCAGCAGCGTGACGAGCTTTTGGTCGTGGTCGGAAATCTGGGTCAGCGATAACTGGGAAATCAGGTGCTCGCGCAAAGACTGCGTTTCGGCGGCGACCTGCGGATATTCCGCCTCGTCATTATCGTCGCGGGTGCCGCCGTGGCTGTAGTCTTCTTCGAAGCCGCCGGTATCGGCGCTGCCATGGGTGTCGCTCGCCGTCGTGTCAGCTTCCGTGTCGCTCGTCGTGGTCGGGGTCGTGGGCGAGGTGAAGTCAGTGTTGCCGGGAGGCGGCGCCGCCACGGTTTCTTCGCGCAAGCCGTCTTCGCGCTCGAGCAGCGGATTGTCCTGCAGGAATTTCTCGATCTCCTGGTTAAGCTCCAGAGTCGACAGCTGCAGCAGCCGGATGGATTGCTGCAGTTGGGGCGTGAGCGTTAAGTGCTGGGACAGCCTGAGTTGTAGCGAATGCTTCATGGTCCCGAAAGGATATGACGGCGCGATAGTTCGGATGCGTGAACTCTGATGAGATTGGGACGAATCGGGACCGCGAGCGCGGCAGGCGCGGGCCGCAGCGCTTTTCTACAGCCGGAAATGCTCTCCCAGATAGACCTTTCTCACGCTGTCATTATAAACGATTTCGTCAGGCTTTCCGTAGGCGAGCACGCTGCCGTCGTTGATAATGTAGGCGCGGTCGCAGATGCCGAGCGTCTCGCGCACGTTGTGATCCGTGATTAATACCCCAATATCGCGTTCCTTGAGGAACCGGATGATTTTCTGGATGTCGATGACGGCGATTGGATCGACGCCGGCAAATGGTTCATCGAGCAGGATAAAGCGCGGCTCAGTCGCCAGCGCGCGGGCAATCTCCACGCGCCGGCGTTCCCCCCCCGACAGGCTGATGGCGGGATTGTCCCGCAGGTGGTCGATGTGCAGCTCCGTCAGCAGCTGCTCCAATTTGATCTCAATATGCGAGGTATCGTGCGACTGCAGTTCGAGCACCGCGCGCACGTTTTCGGCGACGGTCAAACGGCGGAAAATCGAGGCTTCCTGCGGCAGGTAGGACAACCCGAGCCGCGCGCGCCGGTGAATCGGCATGTGCGTCAAGCGCTTGTCGTCGAGATGGATCTCGCCGCCGTCGAGCGGCACCAGGCCGACCATCATGTAAAAGCAGGTTGTCTTGCCCGCGCCGTTGGGGCCGAGCAGGCCGATGACCTCCCCGCTGCTGACCTCGAGTGAAACATCCTTGACGACAACGCGCGATTTGTAGCGCTTCTCGAGTTGCTGCGCCCGCAACTGGCTCATGATCGCGGGCGAAGCCGCGGCTGCGGCGAAATCCGAAACAGCGTGCAGCGGCTGCGCAGTGCGGCCGCCATCAACGCGGCGCGACAGCCGGCGTGTCGCGCGGATTCGCGACGTCGGTGGCAGGTTTCAGCGGCAGCGGCGGCGGCGGGGGAGCCGGCTTGTCCTTATTCTTCGGCTGGATTACGGCGCGCACGCGGCCTTCGGGATTGCCCTCGGTCGCGGCCTGCTTGCCGCCGCCGACCACCTTGAAAAATTCCGTCGCGATTTCGTACGAAATATAGTTTCCGCGCACGTCATCGTTGGATTTTTTCAGGTACGCGCGGTTGAACATCTGCACCTTCTCCGCTTTGCTGTCGTATTCGATGCGCTCCGCGTAGCCGTCGATGTATTCATCGTAGCCCTCGCGTTTCTGGCGAAAACTGGCGAGATTGCCGTAGGCGACGCCGTATTTGAAGCCGTCGGCATCCTGCTGCACCACCATGCGGTCGCCGCGTATCACCAGCGTGCCCTGCGTCAACACGACTTTGCCGGTGAAGGTTGCTGTCTGCTTGGCATCATCGACCGTCACCTGATCCGCTTCGAGATTGACAGGCTTGTCGCGATCGGCGCGCTCGGCGTGCGCGCCGCCGGCCGCCAGCATGCAGCCCGCGATCAACAGGATGCGGCGCCAGTGCCTATTTGGGTTTTGCATAACTACCTCGGACATTGGACAGCAATTTCAAAATACGGGTTTTGTTGTCGAATTCTAAGCCATCCGACGTGATCAAGGTGGTTGCATCCTGAATGCGCACCGGCTTGTCGGTTCGCGCGGTGCCATCGTCGGGTACGACGTGCAGCCAGGTCGTCAGCATGACCAGTTCGCTGTGATTCTCGTACGCCGAGCGCGTTAGGCGCACGTCGTCCTGCAGGTAGACGTTGTCGCCGTTGCTCGACAATTTCGCGGTCTTCGACGACGCTGTCATAGTGACTCCGGCGCCGCGGAAATTTACCACGTTCGGCGCCTCAAGGTCGGTTGTGTCGTCGTCCGGATAGTGCTGCATGCGCCGCGCCTTCATCTTGTAGCGCACAGCGCCATCCGGACCGATGCGCGTCACGGTGAAATTTTCGGCGATGTAATCCGGGTCGTGGCGCGCCTTGCCGGTGTTGACGGTCTCCGGCGGTTGCACGTGGCGGTCGAGCCAGACGGTTACCGCGGCAACCGCGGCAAGCAGCAGCACCGGAAACCATGCGGTCAACCGCTGGATCATTTGAGATATGCCGCGAGCGCCGGCTCCAGCGTGCCCTGGGCATGCATGATGAGCTCGCATGCTTCGCGCGCGGCACCGTGCCCGCCTTGGGCGCGCGTGACGTAATCCGCATGCTGCCTGACCAGCAGCGGCGCCGCCGGTACGGTGATGGCGAAGCCGCAGCGGAGCATAACCGGCAGGTCGACCACGTCGTCGCCCATATACGCGATGGACGAGGCTTCGACAGCGCGCGCCTTGAGCAGCGAGGCAAAGGCCAGAGCTTTGTCGGCTGCCCCCTGAAATACCAGGTCGATTCCCAGATTTTTCGCGCGCAGTTCGACGCTGCGCGAAGTGCGGCCGGTGATGATCGCAAGCTCCACGCCGCTTTCGCGCAGCATTTTCATGCCGTGACCGTCGAGGCTGTTGAACGCCTTGATTTCCTCGCCGCCGTCGGTCAGATACAGCGTGCCGTCGGTTAGGACGCCGTCGACGTCGAAAATCGCGAGTCGCACGCGCCGGGCTTTGGCATAGATCGCTTGCATGTCTTTAAGTATGAGTCTGCAGTTTTCCGCGGTTCGGCCGTCAGGCGCCGCTTCAGGCGAGGTGGAGCCTAAATGACTTTGGCTTTGAATAGCGCGTGAGTATTGAGCGCGCCGACCAGGTGATGCTCGGCATCGACCACCAGCAGCTGATTGACTTTATGTTGCTCCATGAGTTGCACGGCTTCGGCGGCCAATTTGTCCGGTGTAATCGTGCGCGGATTGCGCGTCATCACGCTGGCGATTGTGGTGTTGTGCAGGTCCACCCCTTTCTGCAGCGCGCGCCGCAGGTCGCCGTCGGTAAAAATACCGATCACCCGGCTTGTGTCGTCAACCACGGCAGTGATCCCCATGCGGCCGCGCGACATCTCAAGTATGGCGGCGGACAACATCGCCGTGCCGGGAACGCGCGGTGCGTCGCGCTCTTCACCCATCACGTCGCGCACGCGGGTCAGCAACTGACGGCCGAGGGTGCCGCCGGGATGCGAGCGCGCGAATTCGTCGCGGCTGACGCCCTTCGCATGCATCACCGCCACTGCAAGGGCGTCGCCGATCGCGAGCGCCGCCGTCGTGCTCGCGGTCGGGGCGAGGTTGAGCGGACAGGCTTCCTTTTCCGC
>Ga0207682_10000700_pt1 | contig 15521 bp, 11 predicted proteins | sample KBSM63metaG_FD_184332 | JGI IMG/M metagenome (GOLD analysis project Ga0207682, IMG submission 184332) | Miscanthus rhizosphere microbial communities from Kellogg Biological Station, Michigan, USA - KBS M6-3 metaG (SPAdes) (version 2) | ecosystem: Host-associated > Plants > Roots > Rhizosphere >... | reverse complement strand
AGCTCGGCGGCATCGGCCAGCGTCTCCCTGTGAGCGCCTGAACGGACGAGCAGGGTCAGCATTGCGGCTGCACGGCCGCCGGCGATGTCGTGATCGAGGGAGTCGCCTATGACGAGGACGCGGCGCGGGTCGGGATTTCCGAATCGCGCGAGCGCCGCCGTAAACATGGGCGCATGAGGTTTGCCGACATATGTCGCGGTGCCGCCGAGCCACTGATAGAAGGCTGCCAGGGCTCCCGGCGCGGGGATCAATCCGTTTGCTCCGAACATGACGAGATCGGGATTGGCGCACAGCATGAACAGGTTGCGCGCGCGCAATTGCGCGAGGCTGTCGCGGTAGTCGTCAGGTGTCTCCACCTCGTCGTTGAACAACCCGGTGCAGACGACGTATTGGGCCGCTTCCGGCGTGCTGAACGGCGGAATGTCGAGCCCAGTGAAGATCGTGTGATCGCGCTCCGGTCCGATCAGGAACACGCTCTGGCCCGTTCGCTTCAGCACCTCGGCGCGCGTCACGTCTCCCGACGTCATGATGCCGTCATAGGTTTCGCGTGGCACGTGCAGGTGGTCGAGCAACCGGATGACCTGGTCGCCCGGACGCGGGGCGTTCGAGATCAGCACCACGCTGCCGCCCTTCTCGCGGAAGCGCGTCAGCGCCTCGCATGCTGCCGGAAACGACGCAACGCCGTTATGCACCACGCCCCACACGTCGGAGAGAACCGCGTCGTAGTGCGGCGCAAGCGTCGAGAAGTGATCGGTAAGAACCGGAGGTGTCATGGGAAACTCGTGAGCGCGGGCGGATCGTTTAGGCGATCAGCGCCGCAAGCGCTAGCCCTGCGCGCGGCGCGCGATGCCGCGCGCGATCTGCGCGATCGCGGTGGCGCGGGCCGCCGGCGCAACCGGCGCTTCGGAACCCTGAACCGGAGCGGATCGCTCGGGCGCGCGGGGCGGCGGCGGAGGTGTGCGCTGGGCCGGCCGCTCGGCGACGCCCTGCAGCACCTCGGTGCGCACCGGACGCGGCGGTGAGAACAAAAAGCCCTGGCCAAAGCGCACGTCGTAATCGAGCAGGTCGACCACTGTGCCTTCGCTCTCGATCCGCTCGGCGATCAGGTCGATGCCGAAGCGGCCGAGCAGGTCGGAGAAATCCGCCGGATGGATATCGCCCTGCGGCGCAGCGGCGCGGGCGAGCAGCAGCGAGGCAGGCACCTTGATGAAGCGGAAGCCGCGTTCGGCCAGCTCGCGCGGCTCCATGCGCAGATCGGTGACATGGTCCATCGAGAAGCGGAAGCCGAGATCGGCGAGCGAGGCGACGCATTCCTCCTCGATCGGACCGAGCGAACGCACCGCCTCCTGCCCGAACTCGAATACGAGATAGGGCGCGAGCACGCGGTTGGCTTCGAGGAAGTCGGTCAGCTCCTTGAACACTCTCGCGTTCGCAAGCGTCGAGGCCGCCATGTTGCAGAACAGGCCGACCTCGCGGTTCTTGGTCGAAAGCCGCCGCACCACCTGCACGCAGCGGAACACCATCAAGTTGTCGATCGCCGGCAATAGCCCGCCGGTTTCGGCGTGATCCAGAAAATCCTCAGGCGTCAGCAGCGTACCGTCATCGCCGCGCAGCCGCGCCAGCGCCTCGTAGTAGCGGACCTTGCGCTGCGGCAGCGTCACGATCGGCTGGAGGAAAAGATCGATGCGATTGGCTTCGATCGCGCGTGCCAGTTGCGCGACGATCTCGGGCTGTGCGAGGCCCGCGAAAGCTCCGGCTGGCGTGCGCGGCGTGACCTCGGGCTCGATCAGATCGGCGCGCTCGGCCGGTTCTTTCCGTTCAGCCGCCGGCGTGCGCGTCGGAGCTGTGGGCGCGGACATCGGCGCCGGGCGCTGCGGCGTCGCGTTCGCGATGGCGCTTTCCAGCATCTGCTCATGCGCCGCGACGGCGTCGGCCAGGTCCTTCACCAGTCCGCCGAGCTCGCCGATTTCGCTTGCCAGCGGCAGGGTCGCATCGCGCGATCTCTCCAGCGCGGCCACGACGTCGTTCTCGATCGCGACCAGCCGCCGGTCGAGTTCGGACACCTGGCGCGCCATGTCGGCGGTGCCGCGCGAAAGGTCGGCGATCTGCGCGCCGACATCGTAGCGGTCGCGTTGCCGCGTGGTCACCGAATTGACCATCACCGCCGCGGTCATCACCGCGATGGCGATGACGGCCGCCTCCACGCCGGAAAAGCCGAACGACAGATAGGTAACGATGCCGACCGAGCCAGCGATCAGCAGCATGCAGAACGTGATGAATACGGCGCTCAGGCGCCCCATAGCGGACCCCAAAAGGCGCCGCAAATGCGCCCTGATTCGGCTCAAGCCGGTATCACTCTCCACAAGCACCGGCGACCACGCAAGCATTTCGATGGGATTTGGCGTCCGGCGCGGCGGCAATTCGCGGAGTTGTTGCGGACTGGAACAGGCGGCACAATCGCCGCCTGCCAATCACCGGGAGACACCCATGCCTGCCTCGCTCCGCCGCCACAATCCGCCCGCCGTGCACCCGCCGCTCGGGCGCTATCACCACGCGACCGTCCACCCCCTCGGAGGCGGGCTGAAGCGCCTCGTCATGGCCGGCCAAGTCGGCATCAAGCCGGACGGCACGCTGCCTCCCGATCTCGGCGCACAGATCGAGCAGGCCTACGACAACCTGCTGGCGGTGCTCGCGTCGGAGGGCATGAGTGCCAACGATCTGGTGAAGATCACCTATTTCACCACCGACAAGTCGCCCGAGGCGCTGAAGCTCTCGCGCGACATCCGCGTGCGCAAGCTCGGCGACGCCAATCCGTCCTCGACCTATCTGGTGATCGCCGGACTCGCCGGACCGGACCTGAAGGTCGAGATCGAGGGCGAGGCGGTGGGGCCGGAATAATCTCTCCCGCTCATTCCCGCGAAAGCGGGAATCCAGGAATCTCACCACGGGCTCTGGGTCCCCGCTGCAGTTTATCCCCGAAGGGGGCGGGGACGAGCGGATACACTCTCTTACGGCCTCGGCGGCACGATGGCGAAGTGCACGCGCACCGGCTTGAGCTTGCCGCGCGCCACAAGGCTTTGCCGCGGCAGGCTGATCGGCTGCTGCACGTCGAGGCCCGGATAGTTCGAGCGCAATTGCGCAAGCCCGCGGTCGTCGATCTGGCCGTCCTCCCACACCAGCACGGCGCCGCGGCGACTCAGGTCGGCGCGGTCGATCCATGGGCTGAGCGACGGATCGGCATGCACGATCACCCGCGGACGGTCGGGCGAATAGATCGCAATGTTGTTCGTCGCGAACTCGCCGCCGCCCACGTAGGGGAGGGGGGAGGAGAATTTTTCGCGCCACGCCTGTGTGACTCTTTGGGCGAGCGCGGGGCCGGGAAATTGCGTCGCCTTGGAGCGGTCGCGCACGAGCGGTTCGAGCCCTTCGACGATCGCATAGGCGAGCGGCATCGCGACGAAGATCGCAAGAAAGCCGGCCGCGAAACGGCGCTGCCGGGCGGGCTCGGATGGCGTCAGCCACATCAGCGCGGCGAGCGGTGCGAACGACCACAGCGGATAGCCCCACATTGCGACCGGCAGGCGGCCGAGCACGATCGCCATGAACGTGGTGAGGGCGAAAGGCCCAAGCGCCAGCACGGTGACGTAGCGCCGCGCGAAGCTGTCGTTTGCAGCGCCGTCGCGGGACGCCGCCAGCGCCACCAGGGCGATCGCAGGAGCCAGAAAGATCACCTGGCTCGCGATCCACTGCAGCGGGAAGGTGACGACGTGATGCCAGCGCGTCGCGACCCTGGCGCGCGCATCGGCGTATTGCAGCGGCAGGAAGGACTGCTCGGCGAGCCAATCAAGGTGCGCCGCGATCAGCGCGAAGAACAGCGCCGCCGCGATGTACGGACCGGGTGTGCGCAAGCATCGCCGCGCGGTCTCGTCCATCACGATGAACAGCGCGAGCGGCAAAACGAACACCGCGACGGTGTATTTGGTCCAGAACGCCGCCGCGAGGAACACCGCGACGAGCAGCCAGTCTGCGATGCGTGCGGCCATGAGCGCGCGGTAGAAGAACAGCGCCGCCAGCGTCCACAGCGGAAGCTGCAGGACGTCGTGATTGAATTTCACCGCCGAGAAATTGAAGAAATGAATGCCTTCGAGCGCCAGCGCGGCAAACAGCGCCACGACAGGACCGGCCACCTCGCGCCCGAGCCGCCACACCGCATAGATCGCGAGCGCGGACGCGAGCGGGCCGAGCAGATAGAGCGCATCGTGCGTACCGGTGAGTGCCACCACGCCGTAGTCGAGCCACCACGGCAGCGGCGGCAGCTTCCAGTAGCCGAGTTGCCATTCGCGCCCGAGCGCGAGGCCTTCCGCCAGATCGAGCTGCAGATTGTAGGAGAGCAGTGCCGGCAGCGCGCTCCAGACGACGACATGCAGCGCCAGCACGACCGCGAGGCAGCGCCCCGGTTCGCGGCGCGCGAAGTCGACGAGACGGTCGAACCGGGAGGGCGCCGCAGGCTCGGACATGGTTCTCGAATGCCTTACGTCGCCCGGCGAATGAGTGACCGGGCACGCGGCTGCCGTCAACCGTCTTGGTTCGGCGCATCCGTCCGTCGACCCGAGTCAGTGGGCGCGGAGGTAACCGGGATCGCAACACCGTCTAGACGATCAGGGACCAGGTCCTCGGGCCCGCGATGCCGTCAGGAACGAGCCCGTTGTCGCGCTGGAACTGGCGGACGGCGGCCTCGGTCGGGCCGTCGAAGTTTCCGCTTTGCGCGATGTTGAGCCTAGCCTGGATTTCTATCACGGCAGCGCCGGTCGCGCCGCGGCGCAGGGTCGGCTTGCCGTCCCCGTCCACCGCCGGGACCACCGAGACGGCAGGCGCGGTACCGGCCATGATCGCCGCGACCTGCGTGCGGAAGTCCGCCATGTTGAAGGTCGGGTCGCTCTTGCGGCCGTGCGGCAGCGCGTATTCCTTGTGGCCACAGCACATTATCGGGTTGGCCTTGATCTTCTTCAGGATCGCGGCGACGCCGCGGCGATACGCGTCCATCTGCACGTCGGGCCAGGGATCGGCCTTCGGGCCCTCGGCGAGACCGGTATTCTCCGCCTCGATGCCGATGAAATTCGTGTTGCCGGCGGTGAAGCCCTGCCAGTTGCCCTTTCCGGCATGATTGCAGCGCCCGGCGGCAACGACGATCCAGGTGCCGTCGCGGGCGAGGCAAAGCTGTGCCAGCGGGCCGGGCAGATCCGAGCGGCCGTTGGTCACGACGTTGAGGCTCGGCATGTTGCCGTTCTTCGGTCCCGCGGTGTGGTGACAGATGACGCCCTTGATCGGGCCGACATCGCCATGCCCGCGCGTCTTCCACCCCGGTTGCTCGGCCACTTTCAGTCCGGCATCCAGCAAAACCTGCGCCAGCCAAGTCAGAGAAAACGCCATGTCGCCCTCCCGGCGGGTTGGAATGATGTCAGGCCGATGCCCCTGGATCGCAGGGGCTGACGTGGAGAATGCGTCAGCGCCGGCGGGACGCGCGGACTTCTTCGACCCCGCCCTTCGCCGGCGGCAGGTCCGCATCGTCTGTTGCGTCGCTGTCGAGGAATTCCAGATCGCAGGCGTCGATGTGGTCGTCTTCGTGAGGTTTGTGCGCGACCGGCTTGGCCTTGCTCCCGGCCTTGGCCGCCTTCTTTGCCTTCTTCGCCATTGAATCCTCTCCGACGTTCGCGGTGCAACGAACCGCTTCGCGCAGAAGCGGAGGGCCCATGCACCAATTCTCGCGTTCAGGAAGCAGAAGGGTGGTCCGCTAGATCATTGCTCAGCCTTAGATTGATCGCAAGCGGCGAATCCGCGCGACGTCGGGCGCTCACATGATAGTGACTTGCATAATGCAAGTGACTGGCTTACGATCTCGTCATGCGCCGGAAAAGCTTCCAGAAGATGCATTGCCCGATCGCCCGCAGCCTGGAACGGGTCGGGGAGTGGTGGAGCATGCTGATCCTGCGCGACGCGCTGCACGGCTACACGCGGTTCGAGGAATTCCGCGAAAGCCTTGGCGTCGCACCGAATATCCTGACCACGCGGCTTGTGTCGCTGGTCGAGGCCGGCTTCCTCGAGAAGCGGCGGTACAGTGAACATCCGCCGCGCTATGAATACGTGCCGACGCAGCGCGGGCGCGATTTCCGCCCGGTGCTGCTCAGCTTGATGGCCTTCGGTAACCGGCATTTCGCGCCCGAGGGCGCGATGGTCGAGGTGGTGAACACCAAGAGCGGCAAGCCGGCCGATATCGGCGTGTTCGACCGTGCGACCGGCCTGCCGATCGCCGCCCCCGACTACGCGATGGTGCCGGGGCCGGCCGCGAATGCACGCATCCGCAAGCGCTACGCGCACCGCAAGGTCGAGGCCGGCGCCGCATGAACATCCGTCCCGAAACGCCGGTCGAGGCCGTCCCCGTCGCGCCGCCTGCGATGAACCCGCGGACGCGCGTGCTGCTGCAGGGCCCGATCGTGCCGACGCTGTTGCGCATGGCCTGGCCGAATGTGCTGATCATGTTTGGGCAGGCCGCGACCGGCCTGATCGAGACCTATTGGGTCGGCTATCTCGGCACCGACGCGCTCGCCGGCATGGCGCTGGTGTTTCCCGGCGTGATGCTGATGCAGATGTTTTCCGCCGGTGCGATGGGCGGCGGCATCTCCTCCGCGATCGCGCGCGCACTCGGCGCGGGCAAACGCGATCAGGCCGATGCGTTGGTGCTGCACGCGCTGGTCATCAACCTGGCGATCGGGGCGGCGTTCTCCGCCGCGGTGCTGCTGTTCGGACGGCCGCTCTATCGGTTGCTCGGCGGCGAGGGCGCTTCGCTCGAAGCCGCATTGATCTACTCCAACATCGTGTTCGGCGGCATCGTGCTGCTGTGGCTGATGAACGCGCTCGCGAGCGTGATCCGCGGCACCGGCAACATGCTCGTGCCGGCGCTGGTCATCTGCGCCGGCGCAATCGCGCTGGTGCCGCTCTCGCCGCTGCTGATCTTCGGCGTCGGCCCGATCCCGGCAATGGGTATCGCGGGCGGCGGCCTGGCGCTCGTGCTCTACAATCTGTTCGGCGCACTGGTGCTTGGCTGGTACGTGCTCTCGGGCCGCAACATCGCGCGCTTTGCGCTGGCGCCGCTGCGCTGGGCGATGGCGCGCGAGATCTTGCGCGTCGGGGCTGTTGCAGGTGTCAGTACCGTACAGACCAACGTCACCGTCGCGGCGACGACGGCGCTGGTCGGCCTTGCGGCGGGCCCCGCGGCGGTCGCGGGCTTCGGCACGGCGGCGCGACTCGAGTATCTGCTCGTCCCGCTGGTGTTCGGCATCGGTGGGCCGCTGGTGGCCCTGGTCGGGACCAATATCGGAGCCGGCCAGCGCGATCGCGCGCTGCGCATCGCCTGGACCGGCGCCATGCTCGCCTTCGTGCTGTGCGAGATCATCGGCATCGCGGCAGCGCTGCATCCCCGCGCATGGCTCAGCCTGTTCGGCAGCGATCCGCAGATGATCGAGGCGGGGAGCGCCTATCTGCGCGCGGTCGGGCCTTGCTACGGCGGCTTCGGCTTCGGGCTTGCGCTCTATTTCGCCTCGCAGGGCGCCGGCAGACTGCTCTGGCCGCTGATCGCCGGCTTCGCCCGCATGGGCGTCGCCATCGGCGGCGGCTGGCTCGCGCTGCATCTGACCGGCTCGCTGCCGTTGATGTTCGCGGCGGTCGGCGCGGCGCTCGTCGTCTACGGCGTCGGCGTTGGAACCGCGGTGTGGATGCGGGTCTGGTTTAGAGCATGATCCCGACAGGTTCAGTTCACCTGCCGGATCACCTTGCCGACCTTCTCGAAGATCTCGCCGATCTGGTCCTCGGTGATGATCAGCGGCGGCGAGAGCGCGATGGTGTCGCCGGTAATGCGGAACATCAGGCCGTGCTCGTGGAAGGCGCGTTCCATCGAGTCATAGGCGCGCTTGCCGTAGGCGTCGGGGCGCGACGAGAGATCGATCGCCGCCACGAGGCCGAGCGTACGGATATCGAGCACGCCGGGCGTGCCCTTGAGCGACATCGCGGCGTCGGCCCATGGGTCCTCGAGTTTCGCCGCACGTTCGAACAGCTTCTCGTCGCGATAGACGTCGAGCGTCGCGATGCCGGCCGCGCAGGCGAGCGGATGCGCCGAGTAGGTGTAGCCGTGGAACAACTCGATGACGTGCTCCGGCCCGCGCATGAAGGCATCGTAGATGCCCTTGCGCACGATCACGCCCGCCATCGGCACGGTGCCGGAGGTGACTCCTTTGGCAAAGGTGATCATGTCCGGGATCACGCCGTAGCGTTCGGCCGCGAATGCCGTGCCGAGGCGCCCGAAGCCGGTGATGACCTCGTCGAAAACCAGCAGAATGCCGTGCTTGTCGCAGATCGCGCGCAGCCGCTCTAGATAGCCCTTCGGCGGCGGCAGCACGCCGGTCGAGCCCGACATCGGCTCGACGATGACGGCCGCGATGGTCGAGGCGTCGTGCAGCGCGACGATGCGGTCGAGATCGTCGGCCAGATGCGCGCCCCATTCCGGCTCGCCTTTCGAGAACGCCTGATGCTCGCGATTGTAGGTATGCGGCAGGTGATCGACTCCGGCCAGCATGGTGCCGAACATCTTGCGGTTCGCCACGATGCCGCCGACCGAGATGCCGCCGAAGCCGACGCCGTGATAGCCGCGCTCGCGCCCGATCAGCCGCGCGCGGGAGGCTTCGCCGCGGATGTTGTGATAGGCGAGCGCGACCTTCAGCGCGGTGTCGACCGCTTCCGAGCCCGAATTGCAGAAGAACACGTGGTCGAGATCGCCCGGCGCGAGCGCCGCGATGCGGCTCGCCAGCTCGAACGCCTTCGGATGCGAGAACTGGAACGCCGGCGGATAGTCGAGTTCGGCGGCCTGGCTCTGGATCGCCTCGACGATTGGTGCGCGGTTGTGGCCCGCGTTGCAGCACCACATGCCGGCCGAGCCGTCCATCACGGCTTTGCCGTCCACCGTGTAGTAGTGCATGTCCTTCGCGCGCACGATCAGGCGCGGCGCCTTCTTGAAAGCGCGGTTCGGCGTGAACGGCACCCAGAAGGCTTCGAGATCGTTCGGGACGGATGCGACGGGACGGGCGGCAAGCGACATCGTTCAATCCTCCTCGGGAGCGGCAGCCGGCTCCTGCGTCCGCAGCCTATACCAAGCCCGCCGCGCTTGCGGAATGCGCCCGCGGCGGCCTGCGAACGCCGTGCCCGCGGCCTGCGGCGCACAGACCAATTGCCGCACCTCGCGCGCGTCTTCGGATGCAAATTGTTGAAACGAAACAATGGGGCATCGGCTCTCGATGTTTGAGACCTCAAATTGTACGACAACAGTGAATTCTTGTAAGGTTGCATCTGCGGTATATCTGGGCTGCGGCCAGGGACGTTGAAAGTGCAACGTTTCCGGCAGACGATCATCAAAATGGATGACTCGATCCCCGGGGGATCGAGGGAAGCGGCAGAACGATGCCGGGGGTCGAGGCGCAGGTTGAAGGCCGTCCGCCGTGTGCGGATGAGATTCGCGTTGCGCTCGAGCGCATGGCCGCGAGCGAGGCGTTCCGCGGCTCGCCGCAGCTCGTCGCGTTCCTTCGCTATGTCGTCGACGCGACGCTGCGCGGCGCTGCCGACCGCATCAAGGGCTACACCATCGCGGTCGAGGCGCTCGGGCGCGCCGACAATTTCGATCCGCAAACCGATCCGATCGTGCGCGTTGAGGCGATGCGGCTGCGCCGCGCGCTCGCGCGCTACTACGACAATGGCGGCAAGCACGATCCCGTCGCGATCGATCTGCCGCTCGGCAATTATGTGCCGACGTTCCGACGCGTCGCGCCGGCCGGTCCTGTCGCGCCCGCTGAACCGCCTTCGGTTGCGGCGCAGGAGCTGCCGCGCCGTGCGCGCTGGCGCGCCGCGAACTGGCCGCGCGTTGCGGCTAGCCTTGCGTTGGTGGCGCTCGGCGGAGGCATCTACGGCGGGCTCGATCTTTGGTTCGACTTCAAGACGCCGAACCCGAATACCGCGCTTGTGACCGCGCAGACGCGTGCGAGCGAGCAGACTGCGCGCTCAACAGCCGCCTATCCGGTGATCTATGTCGGCACGTTCCAGCCGGCCGGCGATGCCGGCGCCGCGCAGGCCGACCGGCTGCGCGGCAAGGTGCGCGATGCGCTCGCGCGCTTCGACGAGATCGCGGTGATCAGCGGCCCGCCGCCGGCCGCCGACCGCCGTCGCGCCGGCGTGACGGACACCCAGGCGAGCCACTACGCCCTGACGGCAAGCGTGGAGACGAGCAAGACCGGTCTGATCAGCGTCGCGCTCCTGCTGGCGGACCTGTCCGACGGCCGGATCGCTTTTGCCCGCACCTTTTCGCGCATGCGTCATGACGACGATGCCGGCTCCGAAGAGGCGATCGTCCGCGAGGTGGCGGTCGCGCTCGCCCAGCCATACGGCATCATTCACGCGCGCGAGCGCGCCCTGCACATAGGCTCGGCGACCGGCGATCCGCGCTACCGCTGTCTGATCGACTCCTACGACTACTGGCGCACCTCCGACGTCGGCCAGCACGCCCGCGTGCGCGATTGCCTCGAGCGCGCAACCGCGGCCGATCCGAGTTTTGCGCCGGGCTTTGCGGCGCTCGCCGAGATCGTGTTGCAGGAGCATCGCCGCGGCCTCAATCCGCGCGCCGGCGACGAGCCGCCGCTCGAGCGCGCCTTGCGCGCCGCGCGCCGCGCGGTCGAGCTCAGGCCGGGGAGCGCGCACGCCCATCAGGCGCTGATGGATGCGCTGTTCATGCGAGGCGCGTACGCGCTCGCGCTTGAGGCCGGCGACAAGGCGGTCACGCTCAACCCGTACCACCCGAGCGTGCTCGGCTGTTACGGCGCGCGGCTGATCGCGCTCGGCCATGTCGAGAAGGGCGGCCGCTACATGCGCGAGGCCGCGCAGGCGGGCACGGTTCGGCCCGGCTGGCTCGAATTCTATCTGTTCTTCGCAGCTTATCTTTCCGACGATCAGCGCGCCGCCGCGGCGCACGCCTCGCAGATGGTATTGAGTCAGTTCTCGCTCGGTCTGCTGGCGCATGCGCTCGTCGCCGTGCAGAGCGGCAAACCGGCGCTTGCGCGCGAGCATCTCGCGCAACTCGGCGAGACGCAGCCGCCGTGGCGCGAGGACCTGCCGCGCGAGATCCGCAAGCTGTTCCCGGCCGAGGCGATCGCGGTCCGGCTGATCCGCGACCTGTCGCCGCTCAATGTCGGGCTCGTTCAGTAGACTAGCTGTCTGCGCATGATCCTTTCCGAAAACCGGTTGCCACTTTTCGGGATCATGCTCTAAGCCGCCGCGACCCGGTCGAGGAAGTCGTCCACCGCCTGCTGCAAGGTGCCGGCCTGCGCGGTGAGTGCGCTCGAGGCGTCGAGCACGTGCGTCGCCGAGCGGTTGGTCTCCTCGATCGCCTCGGTCACCGTCGCCATGTTGCCGGCGAGTTCGCGCGCGCCGGTGGCGGCCTCGTGCACGTTGCGGCCGATCTCCTGCGTCGAGGCGCTCTGCTCTTCGACCGACGCCGCGATGGTCGAGGTGAAGCGGCTGATGTCGCCCATCACGCTGGTGATCTGGCGGATCGCCTCGACCGCCTGTGCGGTCGATCCTTGAATGGCGCCGATCTGCCCGGAAATCTCCTCGGTCGCCTTGGCGGTCTGGCTCGCGAGCGTCTTCACTTCCGAGGCGACGACCGCGAAGCCGCGTCCCGCCTCGCCCGCGCGCGCCGCCTCGATGGTGGCGTTGAGCGCGAGCAGGTTGGTCTGCTCGGCGATCGCGCGAATGAGCTTGATGACGTCGCCGATGCGGCTCGCGCCGCTCGACAATTGCCCGACCAGCTGGTCGGCGCTTTGTGCGATCACGGTCGCGCGCTCGACCACGCCGTTCGCCTGCGCCGCCTGGTCGCTGATCTCGAGGATCGAGGCGCCGAGCTCTTCGGTCGCGCCCGCGACGCTGCGCACGTTCGACGAGGTCTGCTCCGAGGAAGATGAGGCCGCGCGCGCCTGGTTGTCGGCTTCCGCCGCGATGCTCGAAAGCGTGCGCGCGGTCGTTTCCATCCGCCCGACATTGTCGCTTACCGCCGTGATGACCGACGTGACGGTCGCGCGGAACTCGCCGATCATCCGCTCGATCGCGGCGCCGCGCGCGCGTTGCGCGGCCTGCTCGCTCTCCTGGCGCGCCGCCATCGTGCGGCGGTCGATCTCGCCCGAACGGAACACTTCGAGCGAGCGCGCCATCTCGCCGATTTCGTCGTTGTCGGCCGCGGCCGGCACGGTCAGGTCGGTCTCGCCCGAGGAAAGGCGGCGCATCGCGTCGCCGATCGAGGTGAGCCGCCGCACCAGCCGGCGCTGCACATAGAACACGCCGATGCCGCCGGCGACGAGCAAGCTCGCCGCCGCGACGATCATCAGCAGCATGCGGTTGCGGCCGAGGTCTTCCACCAGCTTGGCCGAGCCGCTCCGCATCGACTTCTCGGCTTCGCCGACCAGCACCGCGACCGCGCGGTCGAGCGAGCGCTGGATCGTCACGTTCTCGTCGATGGTCTTGTCGGCGCGCGCCGCTGCCTCGATCTCGGCGGCGCGGAGTGCGAACATGCTTTCCCCGTTTTGCCCGAAAGCGAGCATGTCCGCGATGGTCTGCTTCAGCTCCTTGTCGGGCATCTTCGCCGAAGCCTTGATGAGGAGATCGGAGGCCGCCTTGAAGCGGTCCTGCAGCGGCACCAGCGATGCGGTGTTCTTCGCGATCGCCGCTTCGCTGATCAGGCTGGTGAGCAGGTGGCTTTGCGCCGCGATCTCCAGCGCATTGCGCAATCCCGCGATCTGGTTCGCCACCAGATCCTTGACCAGCTTGCTCGAGCGCTTCACCGCCTCTTCGCTCTGCATCACGACGTCGAAGTTGAGGTCGTCGATCAGGCCGATCAGCAGGTTGGTGAGTTGTTCATGCGCGCGGAACACCTTGGTGAGGCGCTCCATCTCGCTCTCGCCGCCGCGCGTCTTGAAATCGGTCAGCTTCGAAAGCTCGCGTACCCGCTCCTTCAACGGCTCGAACTTGGTGCCGGGCGGAAGCTTCGCGAGTTGCTTCTCGGCGCGGCGAGCGGAGGCCGTGAAACGGTCTTCGAGCATCGACAGGATACTGGGCGATGAGGTCAGTGCGCCGGCCGTCAGCAGCCCGGTCACCAGATTGGTCTCGGCGCCGACCTCGACCATCGCCTGCATCACCTGCATGCCGCCCTGGATCAGCGTGCGCACCATGATGTCGCCGCTCTGCCCGACGTCCTCCGCTGTGGTGACGACCTCGAAATAGGAATCGTCCACGATAGGCGTGAGTTTGTCGCTGATCTTCGCGTGCACCTTGTGGAGTGCGTCGAGGCGCGCGTCGAGGCGATCGCTCAGTGCGGTGCGTTCGGAAATGGCAGCTTCCAGCGCTTTCAGGTTCTCCTTCAGCCGCTTCGCCATCGGCTCGGCGATCGAGAGGCCGCTGCTGTCGCCCTGACCGGCGCGCAGCCGGTCGAGGGTCGCGTCGAGGTCGCGCGAGCGTGTCGCGATCTGCGTGGCGATCAGCTTGCGGTCGTCCGAGGTCTTGGCCGAGACGAAGCGTGCGGCGGCGGCGGAAATCTCCCCGGACGCGACCGAGAGGCGGAGCGCGTCGGTCATCATCGGGACTTCGCGGCTCTGCACGCGCGCAAATCCGCGTTCGGTGTCGGAAAACGACATGATCGCTACCGCGGCCGCCACCACCGTCATGATGGCGACGACGCCGAAGGCGATCTGCAGCTTGAACTTGATGCCGAACGTTCCGCGCGAGGAATTCTCATTCATCGATCCACCCCAACCCCTTTGAGCATGCTCCCGAAAAGCACGTCCCCGACCCCGATCGGGGATGGACACCGGTTTTCGGAAAAGATCATGCTCGGCAAATAGAGCCCCCAGAATCTACGCGCCGGACCCGCGTGAAGCGAAGTCCGGCGCGCCGTCTCGATCCGATGTCGCGCCGGATCAGTTGGCCGACATCTTCACCAGCTTCTCGATCGACTTGAATGTGCCGTCCGCCTGGATGACGGTCATGAACACCTTGTCGAGGCCTTCATTCTTGGTGGCGCTGAACGTCATCGGCAGGCCGCCGATGTCGAACGAGCCGGTCTCCTTGATCGCCTTGATCAGGCCGGCGCGGGTCACGTCCTTGCCGGCCTTTTCCAGCGCCGCGATCGCGAGGCGGCCGACCAGATAGCCTTCGAGCGAGACGAATTCCGGCTCGGCCTTCGGGTCCGCGGCCTTGATCGCCGCCTGATAGTCCGCGACCACCTTGAGCGATGCATCCCACGGGAACGGCACCACCTGGCTGACGATCACGCCTTTGCCTTCGGGGCCGAGTTCCTTGGCCAGTGCGCCGGCGCCGACGAACGAGATGTTCACGAACACCGGGTTGAAACCGATCTTGCGCGAGAGCTTGATGAACTCGGCGGCCGGCTTGTAGGCGCCGACGATCACGACCGCTTCCGGCTCGGCGCGCCTCAGCGTGAGCAGCCCGGTTTTCACCGCGATGGTGTTGCGCTCGTAGGTCGCCTCGGCGACCGCCTCCATCTTGCGCTTCTCCATCGCCTTCTTGAAACCGGAGAGGCCGGCACGGCCGAACGCGTCGTCCTGATAGAAGATCGCGATCTTGGAAACCTTCAGATCCTCGGTGAGATGCTTCACCCAGGCTTCGGTCTCGGCGTCGTAGCTCGCGCGCACGTTGATGACGTTCTCGAACTTCGGGTTGCGCAGGAAGCCCGCGCCGGTGAACGCGCCGATGAACGGCACGTTGGCGGCGGTGGCGATCGGCTGGGTCGCGGCCGAGGTCGGCGTCCCGACCGGCCCGATCAGCGCGAATACTTTCTCGTCCTCGATCAGCTTTCTGGTCGCCGTGATCGAGCGGTCCGGCTCGTAGCCGTCGTTCATGCTGATCAGCTTGATCTTGCGCCCGTGCACGCCGCCCCTGGCGTTGACCTCGGCGAAGGCCGCATCGAGGCCGATCTTCATGCCGAGCCCGAGCGCCGATGCCGGTCCCTCGAGCACGGCGGCCTGTCCGAACACGATCGTATCGGCGCTGACGCCGTCTTCGGCCAATGCCGTACCTGCAACGATCGTCGCGCCAAGCGCGACCGCTGCGGCGAAGCTGCCGCGAGGCGAAAAGCGCATGAAGGTCTCCCCCAGGCTCAGGGGCGGTGGTCCGCCGCCTGAAAAGATGCGAGAATCCAGTAAAAGAAGGCTTAATAATCAGTTGCGGTGCGTGCCGATACTCGCGCGCCTATTGTGTAACGCAGTTGTCGTCAGGTCCTGTGAAGACGATGACCAGTCGAATTCGAGTCGTCGGGACAGGATCCATCGAATTCGCGTGCGCTGTTCGAATCTAGTGGATCGAATCTAACACTTGGTGCCCGCGTCTGACGGCCTGGATTATTTTGTCTGGATCGGCAGTCCAGG
>Ga0207682_10000699_pt1 | contig 15533 bp, 16 predicted proteins | sample KBSM63metaG_FD_184332 | JGI IMG/M metagenome (GOLD analysis project Ga0207682, IMG submission 184332) | Miscanthus rhizosphere microbial communities from Kellogg Biological Station, Michigan, USA - KBS M6-3 metaG (SPAdes) (version 2) | ecosystem: Host-associated > Plants > Roots > Rhizosphere >... | reverse complement strand
TCAATCGCACCACGCGCGCCGTCAGTCTCACCGATGCGGGTGAGCGCTTCCTTGGCGGCGCGCGGCGCGTGCTCGCGGACCTGACCGAGATCGAGCAGGCCGCGGCCGGGCAGGGGAGCGTGCCACGCGGGGAACTCAGTATCACGGCCCCCATTCTGTTCGGGCGGCTGCATGTGCTGCCGATCGTCAACGAATTCCTCCGGCAGTTTCCCGACGTGACGGCGCGGCTGATGCTGCTCGACCGGCCGGTGGATCTGATCGAGGAGCGGCTTGATGCCGCGATCCGCATTGGACCGCTCGCGGATTCGAGCGCGATCGCGACGCGGCTCGGATCGCTGACCCGTGTGGTGGTCGCCTCGCCGGATTATCTCGCGCGACGTGGCACGCCGCAGCGCCCGGACGAGATCGCCGCGCACGACGCGATCGTGTTTGGCGGGCTCGGCCGGTGGGAGTTCGGCGCGGACGAAAAGCCGGTGCGCTTCACGCCACGTCTCACCGTGAGCACCGCGGAGGCCGCGATCGACGCTGTCGAGGCCGGCATCGGTATCACGCGCGTGCTGAGCTATCAGGCCGTCGATGCGCTCGAGCGCGGCACGGTCGTGCAACTGTTCGCATCGCACGCGACCGGCGGGACCCCCGTGCATCTGCTCTACCCGGGCGGGGCGCATCCGCCGCCGAAGCTGCGCGCCTTCGTTGATTTCGCGGCGCCGAAATTGCGCGCGCGGCTGGAGCAGGTTGCGAGAGCGCTCGCCTGAAGCCTACTTCTCCTCGATCACCTTGCGGCACTTCTCGCTGATCTTGTCCTTGTTCTGCTCAAGGCATGTGAGCAGCACGCCGGGATCCTCGCCCTTGCCCTTGCAGAATTTCGTGACGTCGGGACGGCAAGCCGCGCGCTGCTGTGGCGTGCCTTGCGCGAACGCCGATGACAGCGGCGCGGCGATGAGAACGGCAATCAGGCTGAACCGAAGAAACATCCGGAATCCTTCAATGTTGGGCCGGCGTAGACACCCGCCAAAAGTGTCACGATCGTGACGTCTTGCATTCGCGCATGGCCTTATCCGAAAACCGGCTTCCACTTTTCGGGGCCATGCGCGGCGCTAATGCCTAACGGTCTTCCCAGTTCGGCGGCCGCTTGTCGATAAATGCGCCGATGCCTTCCTCGGCATCGCGCGCGAGCATGTTCTCGACCATCACGTCGGCGGTGTAGCGGTAGGCGTCGGCAAGGCTCATCTCGAGCTGACGATAGAACGCTTCCTTGCCGATTTTCACCGTCAGCGCCGACTTCGAGGCGATTTGTCGCGCCAGTGCGAGCGCCTCGGTGCGCTCGGCGCCGGGCGCAACCACGCGGTTGACCAGGCCGATGCGGCGCGCCTCGTCGGCCCCCACCATGTCGCCGGTGAGCAGCATCTCCATCGCATGCTTGCGCGGCACGTTGCGCGAGAGCGCGACCATCGGCGTCGAGCAGAACAGCCCGATATTGACGCCAGGCGTCGCGAACGCTGCCGCTTGCGATGCCACCGCGAGATCGCAACTCGCGACGAGCTGGCAGCCGGCCGCGCTCGCCGGGCCTTGCACACAGGCGATCACCGGCTTGGGCAGATGCACGATCGCCTGCATCATCGCGGCGCAGGCATCCATCAGCTGCTTGAAGTAGGCGCGCCCGCGATCGGCGTCGCTGCGCCGCGCGGTCATCTCCTTCATGTCGTGGCCGGCGGAGAACGCCGGGCCGTTCGCCGCCAGCACGACGGCGCGGACGCGCTTGTCGGCGGCGATCTCGGCGAGGCTCGCGGTCAGCGCGGCGATCAGACTTTCCGACAGGCTGTTGCGCGCCTGCGGACGGTTGAGGACGAGAACCGCGATGTCGTCGGCGTCCTCGCGCAGCAACACGGGCGTAGCGACCGGTGCGTTCATGCCGGAAACTTAAGCCCCTTGGCGTTCGATGCAAGCGCGGAACGGGCTTCCGCGGCAGGCGTTTTGATCGCCAAGGGCGCATGCCAAAGAGGTCCGGTCATGGCCAGCGCCGTAGCAAAGAAAGCCAGCGCGAAGACGTCGAGCGTGCGGCTCAAGACCGCTGCGAAACACGGAGGACGCCGTTGGTCGAAGCGTGTGACCGAGACCAGCGATGCGCTCGACCTGAAGGGCGGGGTGTTCACGCTGCGCGATCCGAAGAAGATCGCGGCTTCGCTGAAACGCTCGGCCGAACGGAGCAAGCGGCGCAAGGCGAACCCGTACCGCTCCGCGCTCTCGATGCTGACCTTCTACATCAACCGTGCCGGCAAGAACCTGCCGGCCTCGCGGCGCAAGGTGCTCGACCGCGCCAAGGATGAACTGAAGGAGCAATTCCACCGGGATTGATGGTTGCTACTTTTTCGATTTCTGCGTCAGAGCGGCGATTGTACCCTCGACATAGCGCTCCATGAGGTTCGGGGCCGAGGCCCCGAACATACGGATGCGACCGGTATGGGCGAGCAGCAGCAGCCCTGCCGCATGAGCGAAGGTGTCGACCATCAAAAGTTTCGCATCCTCGCGCGGGGCCCCGAGCGTCTGCGCGGCGTCGGCGATCGGCTGCAGCGCCGCCTCGAGGGCTGCATTGAGGAACTCGTCGCGCTCCTTGCCGAGGCCATGCGGTTTCATGCCGCCGCGAAAGAGATAAAAGCCAAGATCGAGGTCCCGCGGGTTGTCGGCGTAGTAGCGGAAGAACGCCATCGCCGAGCCTCGCAGGCGCTCAACCGGCGTCTTGGCGCGCGAGGTGGCACGGATGACGGTCTGACCGAGACGCGCGAGAGAGTCGCGAAGAACCTCGGCGTAGATCGCTTCCTTCGATTCGAAATGAAAATAGAGCGCGGCGGGCGTGTAGCCTGCCGTCGCAGCGATCGCACGCAACGAAGCGCCGTCCAGACCGTCGGCCTCGAACACCTTCCGCGCTGCATCCAGGATCAGGCCGCGCTTCAGGTCGCTCACCGCCTTCTGACGGCCGATTCTCAGTTCTTTCGCCATGGAGACTCCAATAACACACTTGACGTATTTTTTAACACTGTTAGAAGTTTGAACACCGTTAGAATTAACGATCGATGAGGAGGCGGCGATGGCGGTTCGAACCGAAAAGAAGGGGGCGGTCTGGACGATCATTCACGACCGGCCGGAAGCGCGTAATGCAATGGATCCCGAAAGCGCCGATGCGCTCACCACCGCGTTTCTGGAATTCGACGCGGCCCCCGAAGCCGCCGTCGCGGTTTTCTATGGCGCTGGCGGCGCGTTCTGCGCGGGGTGGGACCTCAAATACGTCAGCACGCTCGATGCGGCCTATCCGCTCGGGGAGCTCGATATCCCGGCGGCGGGGCCGCGCGCCAACGGGGGCGAAATTCCGCGCGGACCGCTGGGCCCCTCGCGGCTCGAACTCGACAAGCCGGTCATCGCGGCGATCGAAGGCCCTGCCGTCGCTGGCGGCATGGAGTTGGGCCTTTGGTGCGATTTCCGCGTGATGGCGCAGGACTCCTACTTCGGCGTCTACTGCCGCCGTTGGGGCGTGCCGCTGATCGATGGCGGAACCGTACGGTTGCCGCGCATTGTAGGGCAGGGTCGCGCACTGGAGATCATCCTTACCGGCCGGAAAGTGCCGGCGGAGGAGTGCTTCGGCATCGGCCTGTGCGAATACGTTACCCCGAAGGGTGGTGCCCGCGGAAAGGCCGAAGAGGTCGCGCAGGAGATTGCGCGCTTCCCGCAGGTGTGCGTGCGGGCCGATCGGCGTTCCGCCATCAAGAACCACGGACTGGGCGTGCGCGAGGCGCTGATCCAGGAATGGTACAATGGTCGCGAAGCGTTGATTAAGGACGGTGTCGCGGGCGCGAGCCGTTTCAAAAACGGGCTCGGCCGGCACGGCGACTTCGGGACAATTCGCTGATGTAACGATATTCCGGACGGATTGATGCCTTCAGTTTTCCAACCTATCCCTGGGTGCGCATGGAGGGGTCCGGATGGACAGCGTCAGGAAGCCGGGAGTGATGTCCGCTGCCGAAGTGGAGAAGTTGCTTGAGCGCGAATTCTCGCAGGTGATGTCGCGCGGGTCCGCGATCGTCATCGAGGACGCCTGGCACGGCGGCTGCCGCGTCCGTCGTGCGTTCAGTGAAAAGTCGCTCCGGCCGGGCGGCACCATCTCCGGCCCGACCATGATGGGCCTTACAGATTTCGCGATGTATGTCGCGATCCTCGCCTCGATCGGGCCGGTGCCGCTTGCGGTCACAACCTCGCTGAACATCAATTTTCTGCGCAAGCCGGAGCAGCGCGATCTCGTGGCGGAAGCGCGGCTGATCAAGCTCGGCAAGCGCCTCGCGGTGGGCGAGGTGGAGATCTATTCGGACGGCAATGACGAGATGGTGGCGCATGCGACGGCGACCTATTCGATCCCGCCTCCGGAGAGCCGAGGTTGATGGTTATATAATACCTATTTCATAAGCTGTTGCTGTAGCTGCATATTTATCCGTCGAACCGCGTTGACGCGCCAAAGCGTCCTGTGTAGAACGCAGCCTCATCGGCCGGCCCCTGTGGCCGGCTCTCGCTTTACGGGATGATCCCATGTCCACTTATTCGGCCAAGGCCGCCGACATCGAGAAGAAGTGGGTGCTGATCGACGCCAAGGGTCTGGTCGTCGGCCGCCTCGCCTCGATCGTCGCGATGCGCTTGCGCGGCAAGCACAAGCCTACTTACACGCCCCATGTCGATGACGGCGACAACGTCGTCATCATCAACGCCGAGCAGATCGTGCTCACGGGCCGCAAGCGCGAGCAAAAGGTCTATCATCACCACACCGGCTACATCGGCGGCATCAAGGAACGCACCGCAAAGTACATTCTCGAAGGCCGCTTTCCGGAGCGCGTGGTCGAGAAGGCGGTGCAGCGCATGCTTCCGCACGGGCCGCTCGGCCGCAAGCAGTTCGGCAATCTGCGCGTCTACAAGGGCCCGGATCATCCGCACGCCGCGCAGCAGCCCGAGAAGATCGACATCGCCGCCATGAACCGCAAGAACGCAAGGAGCGCCTGATAATGGCCGAATCCATGCAGTCGCTCGAAGAGCTCGGCACCTTGAAGCCGGCCGCTCCAGAAGCGCCGAAATACACCCAGAAGCTCGACAAGCAGGGCCGCGCCTATGCGACCGGCAAGCGCAAGAATGCGGTGGCGCGCGTCTGGATCAAGCCCGGCGCGGGCAAGATCGTCATCAACACGCGCGTGATCGAGACCTATTTCGCCCGTCCCGTGCTGCGCATGCTGATCCAGCAGCCGATCGTCGCCACCAACCGCACCGGTCAGTACGACGTCACCTGCACGGTCTCGGGCGGTGGGCTGTCGGGTCAGGCGGGCGCGGTGCGCCACGGCATCTCGAAGGCGCTCACCTACTTCGAGCCGGACTTGCGCGGCGCGCTCAAGCGCGGCGGCTTCCTCACCCGCGACAGCCGCGTGGTCGAGCGCAAGAAGTACGGCAAGGCGAAGGCGCGGCGTTCGTTCCAGTTCTCGAAGCGCTGATCCTTCGTCGCATCCTGGTTACCGAAGGGCACGCCACGGCGTGCCCTTTTCTTTTGCAGCGCCGCGAAATCGGCCGCATCGGGGCTTGTGGGTTGGCATTAACGCTCCGGCAGCGTTTTCCGGTCACCAATGAACCGGGGCGTACCGCCTTGGGGCGGCAATGGGTGCGGGCAATGCAGCTTCACATCCCGACATTGGCGCTGGTCGCGGTCTTCATCACCGTGATCCTTGGCGCATTGCTGCTGCTCGCATGGCGGCGCGACCAGAGTACCGACGCGCTTGTCTGGTGGGGCGCCGGCTATCTCATCGGCGGCCTCTCGTTCGCACTGCTCGCGGCGCGCGGGGAGATCGCCGACGTCTTTTCAATCGAGATCGCCAACGGGTTGCTCCTCGTCGGTTACACCTTCCTGCTCGCCGGCACGCGTGCGTTCGGCGGGCGCGAAACGCCGGTGACGGCGTTTCTCGTCGCGCCGCTGATCTGGCTCACTGCGATGCAGGTGCCGGCGGTTGCACACGATATCAATCTGCGGGTCGTCGCCGTGACGTCGTTGCAATGCGGTCTCGTGGCGCTGATGGCCTATGAGCTTTGGCGTGAGCGCGCCGAGCAGCTGTTGTCGCGCTGGCCGACGATCATCCTGCTCGCGACGCATACGGTCGTCCTCAGCGGACGCATGGTCATCGTCATGACGACGCCAATCACGTCGCATGCGGACCTGTTCCGTAGCCCGATCTTCGCCGTCATGGCGTTCGGCACGGTGCTCTACACCATCGCCTTCGCGTTCCTGCTGCTGTCGATGAGCAAGGAACGCACCGAGATGCGCCACAGGATCGCGGCGTTGATCGATCCGCTCACCGGACTTCCGAACCGCCGTGCGTTCATGATCGACGCCGAGGCGACGATCACCGGACGTTCGTCGCGCAGTGCGCCGATCGCCGTGCTGCTTGCCGACCTCGATCATTTCAAGACGATCAACGACGTCTACGGTCACGCAATCGGCGACCGGGTGCTCACCGTCTTCGCCGCATCGCTGCACCGTTGCCTCGGCGCGAACGATCTTGCGGGGCGCATCGGCGGCGAGGAGTTCGCGATCCTGTTGCCGGAAAAAGGCGAGGCGGCTGCGCTGGCGCTTGCAGAACGCATTCGCACGGTGTTTGCCGACTCTGCGGCCGAGATCGGCGGGCACGCGGTCGCGGCGACGGTGAGCATCGGCGTCGCGGCCGCGCGCATCGGCGGCCAAAACCTCGGTGGGCTGCTGGGCCGGGCCGACAGCGCGCTCTATCAGGCCAAGGAAGCCGGACGCGATCGCGTGGCGGCGTTCGCCGGGGACGGCGGCGCCTGCGAAGCGCCGCTCATTCCGGCCGCGGCCTGAATCTATTGGCTCGGACCGGGCGAGAGACCGAGCGCGGTCGCGATATAGCGGAACACGCGGGTGTTATCGATGCGGCCGCGGAATTGCTCCGCGCCCGGCCCCATCGCGGTCAGCACCACGTCGTCGGCCGCGTGCACGCCGGCATTGACGTTGAAAGGAAGGTTGCCGACGCGGCGGATCGCGCCGGGCACGCCGCAGTTCTTCTCGTTCGCCACGTAGGTGCCTTTGGTTCCGCCCGCGACCGCAGGCACATTCTCGCCATCCAGGTGGGGCCGGCCGGTATCGCAGAAGTCCGGATAGGTCGAGAACACGAAAGCCAGACGCTTTGAGACGTCGACCTTGTCCGGGTAGCCGTCGGCATTCGGCGCCGGATAGTTCGGGAACTGTGAGAGATTGTAGGTGCCGAGCCGCGAGCGCATCGGGCCGCTCTTCTCGTCGTCATAAGTGCCGACGATCGCGACGCCGTGGGCATGATCGGCGACGACGATGATCAGCGTGTCGTCGCGGCCCGCGGCGAAGTCCTTCGCGACCTTCACGGCGTTGTCGAGCATGATGGTGTCGTAGACCGCGCGCTCCCAGTCGAGCGAGTGCGAATACTTGTCGATGCGGCCGGACTCCACCATCAGCACGAAGCCCTTGTCGTTCTTCGACAGCACGTCGAGCGCGGCGCGCACCTGATCGGTCAGGTCCGGCTGGTCGGGGAATTTCGCGACCGTTCCCTTTTTGAGGAAGAAGCGGTCGAGCGCGCCGTCGATGTTGCCGGGATTGAACAGGCCGAGCAGCTTGTTCGCGCCCTTCGCGGCGGTGAGTTCCGCGTTGGTCGTCACGTATGAATAACCGGCATCGCGGAATTTCGTGACGTAGTCGTCCTCGTCGATGCGCTTGGAGCCCGCCGTCGACTTCGCCAGGAAGTTCGGCGTGCCGCCGCCCAGGATGACCTCGGGCTGCACGGCAAAGAAGTCCTTCACGATGTTGTTGAAGTCGGCACGCAACCGGTTGTGCGCCACCATCGCGGCGGGCGTCGCGTCCTCGATCTCGGTGTTGGTGACCACGCCGACCGCCATGCCACGCGTGCGCTTGACCAGTTCGGAAATCGTCTCGACGCGCGGGTGGTCGAGATTGCTCTTGTTGCGCGCGCAGTAGACGCCCATCGCGTTGACGCAGGATTTGTGGCCGGTCGTGTAGGCGCTCATGCTGTTGGCACTGTCGGTGACGACCGAGTCCGTGCCCGACGTCGAGACCAGCGCCATGTGCGGCATGTCGTCGATCGCCAGCTCGCCGCCGTAGCGCCCTTCCTTCAGGCCCTTGGAGAGGATGCGTGCCGCGGTGCGGTGCGCGACCGACAATCCGTCGCCGATGAACAGGATGACGTTCTTTGCCTTGGCGCCGCCGTTGGCGTCGAACACCTCCCAGGTGACGCGCGCGCTCTTGTCGCCGGCCGTTGCCTCGACGGTGTACTTGCCCGCCTTGCCAAGCGTGGCGCCGCGGATCCAGTAGGCCGAATGATCGCCGCCGTCCTCCTTCTCGACGAAGGACGCGGACTTGCGCGTGACTATCGCGGCATTCTCGCCGTTGATCGTGACGCGCACCGCGCCTGCGGCCGGGACATCGGGAAACTCGACCTTCAGGTCGAAGCGTGCGCCGGCGAGGATCTCGGCGCGGTCGAGCGGATAGATGGTTTGCGCGCCGGCGGATGTGCAGGCGAGGGCGGCCAGGGCAACGCCGAGCTTGATCGCGAGCAACCGTTTCATGCGCCACTCCTGTTTTCAGCTTGCTGAAGCGGCTAGCCCCCTCTCACGACACAACGATGACGATGAAAGGGTTTGTTAACAGGCGCCTTTGGGCTGCCGGAACGGCTCGCTAGAGGGACAAGAAACCTCCCGTTTACCCTGTTGCGGCACCATTCGGACATGACGAGCCGCACCATCGCGCAACTCGAAGCCGATATCGTGGCGCTGCGCGCCTCGGCCGAGCGCGCCGGAACCGCGCTTGCGTGCCTGTTCTCCTCGTCGGACGAGTTCGAGGCCGAGGTGGTCCGCGTGCGCCGCGAGCAGGGCGTCTATCGCCGGCACAGTCGCGTGCGCCGTCCGCTGTGGATTGCGGCGCTGGTCGGCACGCTGGCGCTCGCCTTCATCCTGATCTGACTTTTTCGCTCCGCAAAAGCAAAACGGGCGGCGATGAGGATCGCCGCCCGCACTTCGCCGGTCAGGTGATTACTTCAGGTTCGCCAGCGCCGTCAGATCGAACGAGAACTTGCCGATCACGGTCGCGCCGCACCACTTCGACGAACCGCTCGGCACGCCGCGCGGATCGCCGGTGAGGACGAAGCATTGCGCCTCCGACAGGTCGGTGTCGTGATAGCGCAGGTCGAACGTGAAGATCTTGTAGGTCACGCCGAAGCCCGCGTTCCAATAGGTGTAGTCGGGCAGATCGAACGGGGCGAAGAACGGCACGTAGTTGGAAGCGGTGCCGAGCCAGTAATGCGCGGCTTCACCCGACACGTAGACGCCCCAGTCGGACGGGAACCAGGCGGAGGGCATGGTGAACTTGACGGTCGAACCCGCATAGGTGCCCTTGGCGCCGGTGTTGAGCCAACTCGGGGTGTAGTAGACATAGGGGCCGATCGCGAGCCAGTCGGTGACGGTCCACGTCATCTTGCCGTAGACCTCCCACATATCCGAGTCGTTCAGCGTGAGGATCGAGCCGAAGGGAACGAGGCGATTGACGATGAAGAGACCGGTCGGGTCGAGGAATTGCTGCGTCTCGTTCGGGTACCAGTAGTACATCGCGCCGAAGTCGAACTGGACCGGGCCGAATGTCAGGCGGATGCCGCCGTAGAGATCGAATTCACCGGTCGGCGTAGTCGGCAGCTTGGTGCTCCAGCCCCAGATGCCGGCATAGAGCTGGATGTCCTTGGTGATGTTGCAGCGCGGCTCGGCATAGGCCCAGACGCCCGGCCCCTTGTCGGACTGCGAAATGCCGCGGAAGTTATAGTCGCTCTGGACGCCGCCGCCGACCGCGAGGTCGAAGCAGGATGCGGGAGCGGCTTCAACCACCTTCGGCGGTGCCTTGCGCACGATGTCGGCCGCGAGCGCGGACGAGGTCAGGATACCGAAAGCGGCGATCGTTGTTGCGATGGTCTTGCTGATTGTCATTTTCTTCCCCCGCCCACGCGGTTTGTGGCCCCAACGTATTCGTGAACTCCAACGCGGCTGTTGTCCCCGGCAATACGCACCGAACAACCTGGCGGCGATTGTGACCGCCGTTTAACGAAACCTGAGAGCACAAAGAATCCTCAATTGCCGCCTGTTTGGGCGAAACCACTGGTTTCAGAAAGGAATGATGTGGGATGTGACGAAAACGCAACAGTCGCAGGGGTTTTCTGACTTTGCGTCATGCGGTTTCTGATCGCCGATAGCGACGTCCGCGTCCGGCAGCGGTCTTGCCGGGCGCGCCGAATCGATCGGTGAGGGCGACGCGGCTGCCCGACAAAAAGGGCGCTCCCGAAGGAGCGCCCGGTTGTGGGCCAGGTCGGGCGCTGTTCAGGCGGCCACCGAGATCTTGGCGGTCGGTACCGACGCGACGGTCTTCAGGATCTGCGAGGCGATCTGGTAGGGGTCGCCCTGCGAGTTCGGGCGGCGATCTTCCAGATAACCCTTGTAGCCGTTGTTGACGAAGCTGTGCGGTACACGGATCGACGCGCCGCGGTCCGCGATGCCGTAGCTGAAGGTGTCGATCGAGGCGGTCTCGTGCTTGCCGGTGAGCCGCAGGTGGTTGTCCGGGCCGTAGACCGCGATGTGATCGGCGCGGTTCACCTCGAACGCCTTCATCAGCGCCTCGAAATACTCCTCGCCGCCGGTCTCGCGCATGTAGGCGGTCGAGAAATTCGCATGCATGCCGGAGCCGTTCCAGTCGGTGTCGCCGAGCGGCTTGCAGTGGAATTCGATATCGATGCCGTAGGCCTCGGTGAGACGGAGCATCAGGTAGCGCGCCATCCACATTTCGTCGGCGGCCTTCCTGGAGCCCTTGCCGAAGATCTGGAATTCCCACTGGCCCTTGGCCACCTCGGCGTTGATGCCTTCATGGTTGATGCCAGCCGCGAGGCACAGATCGAGATGCTTCTCGACCATCTCGCGCGCGACCGAGCCGACGTTCTTGTAGCCGACGCCGGTGTAGTAGGGGCCCTGCGGCGCCGGATAGCCGGCCTCGGGGAAGCCGAGCGGACGGCCGTCCTTGTAGAAGAAATACTCCTGCTCGAAGCCGAACCACGCGCCGGGATCGTCGAGGATGGTCGCGCGCTTGTTCGACGAATGCGGCGTCTTCCCGTCCGGCATCATGACTTCGCACATGACCAGCACGCCATTCGTGCGTGCGGCGTCGGGGTAGACCGCGACCGGCTTGAGTACGCAATCCGACGAGTGCCCTTCGGCCTGCATCGTCGAACTGCCGTCGAAGCCCCACAGCGGGAGTTGCTCCAGCGCCGGAAACGCGTCGTATTCCTTGATCTGCGTTTTGCCGCGCAGGTTCGGCGTCGGCGTGTAGCCGTCGAGCCAGATGTACTCGAGCCTAAACTTTGTCATTCGGTTTTCTCATGAACTGATGAAGCGAGTTGTGAGCGAGCCTTGGAAAGCCCGGCAACCCGACGGCGCGCCCGCCGCGAATTGCTGAGATGAATGCAAGCATTTCATGTGCCAATCAGCGCAAATCCTGCGCCGAACCGAAGAAACGCAGCGCAACAACAGAACTTCGCACCAGCAGCAATGCTAGCCAAAGAAGCAGAAACGGCGGTGCTGATATTGTAGCCAAATGCTGATTTTTCATGAGGCATGCTGAGCAATCGGCTTGCAGCAACGTTATATTCGTTTCCAGCGCTAGTGACTCGCGCGCGCCGGGCGCGCGCAACGGAGACGACAATGGCAACCAGTGTCCAGGGCGGATCGGCGACGATCCATCAATTTCCGCCGCGCGGCCGCTACGCGGTCAGCGGAGCGAGCGGCGAGCCGGAGCGCGCGGCGAGCACGCTGCCGGTGCCCAACATCGTGTTCGGCAGCGGCTGGTATCACGACGAAGCGATCGAGGCCGAGCGCGCACAGAAGAACTGAGCCCACACACTCTCTCTCGGATCATCCGCTCCGCGCCGAGTTTTCCCTTCGCACCAAACGGAAAGGGCGCCCCTTGCGGGACGCCCTTTGGGGCTCGCAGCGCAGCGATGCGCCACGAGGAAACGATCAGCCCGAATAGTACATCACGAACTCGATCGGGTGCGGCGTGTGCTCGAACTTGATGACCTCGGTCATCTTCAACTCGATGTAGCTGTCGATGAAGTCGTCGTCGAACACGCCACCGGCGGTCAGATAGTCGCGATCCTTGTCGAGACTTCCGAGCGCCTCGCGCAGCGAGCCGCACACCGTCGGGATTTTCTTCAGCTCCTTCGGCGGCAGATCGTACAGATCCTTGTCCATCGCGGGACCCGGATCCATCTTGTTCTTGATGCCGTCGAGGCCGGCCATCAGCATCGCGGCGAAGCCGAGATACGGATTGGCGAGCGGATCGGGGAAGCGCACTTCGACGCGCTTGGCCTTCGGGTTCGTGGTGAACGGGATGCGGCACGAGGCCGAACGGTTGCGCGCCGAATAGGCGAGCAGCACCGGCGCCTCGAAGCCCGGGACCAGACGCTTGTAGGAATTGGTCGTCGGGTTGGTGAAGGCGTTGATCGACTTCGCGTGCTTGATGATGCCGCCGATGTAGTAGAGGCAGGTGTCCGAGAGGTCGGCATACTTGTTGCCGGCGAATACCGGCTTGCCGCCCTTCCAGATCGACTGGTGGCAGTGCATGCCCGAGCCGTTGTCGCCATAAACCGGCTTGGGCATGAAGGTGGCGGTCTTGCCGTAGATGTGCGCGACCTGGTGGATGCAGTATTTGTAGATCTGCAGGTGGTCGGCCATCGTGACCATCGGGCCGAACTTCAGGCCGAGTTCGTGCTGGGCCGAGGCCACTTCGTGGTGATGCTTTTCCACGACCGCGCCCATTTTCGCCATCGCGGCGAGCATCTCGCCACGCATGTCCTGCGCCGAGTCCTGCGGCGGGACAGGGAAGTAGCCGGCCTTGGTGTTGACGCGGTGGCCGAGGTTGCCGCCCTCGTAAGGCGTATCGTAGTTGGTCGGCAGCTCGATCGAGTCGAGCTTGTAGCCGGTGTTGTACGGATCGGCCTTGAAGCGCACGTCGTCGAACACGAAGAACTCGGCCTCCGGGCCGAAGAAGATCTGGTCGCCGACGCCCATCGACTTGACCATCGCCTCGGCCTTCTTGGCGATGCCGCGCGGGTCGCGGTTGTAGGGCTCGCCGGTGGTCGGCTCGAGCACGTCGCACACGATCGACAGCGTCGTCTCGGCGAAGAACGGATCGATGCAGGCCGTCGCGGGATCCGGCATCAGGCACATGTCGGACTCGTTGATCGCCTTCCAGCCGGCGATCGAGGAGCCGTCGAACATGATGCCTTCGGCGAAGGTGTCCTCTTCGATCATCGTCTTGTCGAACGTCACGTGCTGCCACTTGCCGCGCGGGTCGGTGAAGCGGAAGTCGACGTATTTCACGTCGTTGTCCTTCATCGTCTTGAGGACATCTTTAGCCGTCTTCATGGATTGCGTTTCCCTTGTTGAAGAATTGACCGCGAGGAAATGTGCCCGAGGTTAAATGGCGTCGATGCCGGACTCTCCGGTCCTGATCCGGATCGCTTCCTCGATGTTCGAGACGAAAATCTTGCCGTCCCCGATCCGTCCGGTTTGTGCCGCGCGCCGGATCGCCTCCACGGCTTTTTCAACCATGTCGTCGCCGAGGACAACTTCGATCTTCACTTTGGGAAGGAAATCCACGACGTACTCGGCACCCCGATAGAGCTCGGTGTGCCCCTTCTGGCGGCCGAATCCTTTGGCCTCGGTGACGGTGATGCCCTGCAAGCCAACCTCCTGCAGCGCCTCCTTCACCTCGTCGAGCTTGAATGGCTTGATGATCGCCTCGAGCTTCTTCATCGCGTCTCTTGTCCTCCCGGGCCGCGAGGCAACGCGCTTGCAGCCGCGCCAACGGTTAGCAGGGTCCATGCCAAGGTGGTGGGCCGCGCGAAAGCCGTGTGTTTTGAGCGAGTTCTACCCGCTATGAAGGCCGTGTGCCGAGCGTTGCTTCTAGCTTTTGATGAAGGATTAGGCAATCAGCCTATTTTGCGGGCGACGGCTGCAACCCACAGCCAGCACTTGATTTCCGGGCGTTTTCGCTGCGCCTCTCTGCGCTATCCTGCCGGGTGAGGCGAACGCGATGATCGAGCTTTTGACTCCCGACGAAATGGCGGCGTGCGACCGGCTTGCGATCGCATCCGGCGTGCCCGGCATTGCGCTGATGGAGAAGGCGGGCAGGGCGGTCGCGGATGCCGTCGCGCGCCGCCCGCTCGGCACGCGGATCCTCGTCGTGGCCGGCCCCGGCAACAATGGCGGCGACGGGTTCGTGGCGGCGCGCGTGCTTGCCGAGCGCGGCTATCCGGTGCGGCTGATGCTGCTCGGCGACGGCGCGGCACTAAAGGGTGACGCAGCCGAAGCTGCGAAGCGATGGAATGGTTCGGTCGAGGCGGCCGCACCCGAGCAGATTGCCGGCGTCGGCGTCATCGTCGACGCGCTGTTCGGCGCGGGATTGAATCGCGAGATCGACGGCGAGGCGCGCGCGCTGATCGAAGCGATGAACGCGAGCGGCGCGACAGTCATCGCGGTCGATCTGCCGAGCGGGATCAACGGCGCGAGCGGCACCGTAATGGGCGTGGCCGTGAGGGCAAGCGAAAGCATCACGTTCTTCCGCCGCAAGCCGGGTCATCTGCTGCTGCCGGGACGGCTGCACGCCGGGAAAGTGCGCGTCGCCGACATCGGCATTCCAGACAGCGTGCTTGATGAGGTGAAGCCGCGCGCATTCGCGAACGGTCCTGGCTTGTGGGGGCGTCACTTCCCGATCCCGCAGCCCGACGGCCACAAATACGCGCGAGGGCACGCAGTGGTCGTGTCGGGCGGCATTTCATTCACCGGCGCCGCACGGCTTGCGGCGCGCGGTGCATTGCGGGCAGGGGCGGGACTGGTGACGCTGGCAAGCCCGCGCGACGCACTCGCTGTCAACGGGGCGGCGAGCCTCGCCGTGATGGTCCGCGCCGTCGACGGCGCGGAAGAATTGCGCGGCCTGCTCACCGACAAGCGATTGAACGCGGTCGTCCTCGGGCCGGGCCTCGGCGTCGGCGCGGCGACACGCGATCTGGTGCTGGCAGCGCTCGAGGGTGGGCGCGCGGCGGTGCTCGATGCCGACGCGCTGACGAGCTTCGAGGCCGATCCGGCGGCGCTGTTCGCCAAAACCGCACAGCGGCCGGTGGTGCTGACCCCGCATCAGGGTGAGTTCGCGCGGCTATTCAAGAGCATCATGCAAGGTGCTGAAAACGAACCGAAAGTCGGCCAGGCGCGCGCGGCAGCGAGAGCCTCCGGCGCGGCGGTTCTGCTGAAAGGCGCCGACACGGTGATCGCCGCACCCGAGGGCCGGGTCGCAATCTGCGAAAACGCGCCGGCCTGGCTCGCAACCGCGGGTTCGGGCGACGTACTGGCGGGGATGATTGCGGGTCTGCTGGCGC
>Ga0207682_10000694_pt1 | contig 15640 bp, 14 predicted proteins | sample KBSM63metaG_FD_184332 | JGI IMG/M metagenome (GOLD analysis project Ga0207682, IMG submission 184332) | Miscanthus rhizosphere microbial communities from Kellogg Biological Station, Michigan, USA - KBS M6-3 metaG (SPAdes) (version 2) | ecosystem: Host-associated > Plants > Roots > Rhizosphere >... | reverse complement strand
GCCCGCGACGCCTCCAGCAACGCGCGGCTCCACAGCGCCCCTTCCGCCTCCTCGATCAGCAGCCCGTCCAGCTCCTGCCGCCCGAGCCTCGTCCCCGCATAGAGCGCCGTCACCGCCCCGGCGAAGTCCGGGGAGAGATGGACGTTGGCCGCCATCGGCCCGCCGGTTACCACCGTCCGCGGCCCGGCGATCAGCCGCTTCAGCAGGCGCACCGGCTTCGGCGTCGTCGTCGCCACGACGCACGGCTTCGCCCCGAGCCTCAGGCCCAGGATCATATTGTCCCAGGCGGAATTGCCGTAGCGCCACTCGGCGATCTCGTCGCACCAGGCATAATGGTGCTGCGGCCCGCGCAATTTGCCCGGCCGCTCGCCCGAGAAAGCGAAGCCCAGCGCTCCCGAAGGGAAGACGACGATCCCCTTGCTCGGGCACCAGCGGACCGCCTCGCCGCTCCGCGCGCAGGCGATCAGCCCGCTCTCGCCCTCCACCATCACCTTGGCGACGTCGTCCAAAGTCGGCCCGACCAAAGCGATCCGCGCCCGCTTGTTCTCCCGCGCCCGGGCCAGCACCCATTCCGCCCCGGCCCGGGTCTTGCCGAAGCCCCGCCCGCCGAGCATCAGCCATACCCGCCAATCGCCGGGCCCCGAACCGGCGCAGGCCGGCGGCTCCCCCTGCCCGCCATGCGCCTGCCACGACCATTCCTCGGACAAACGCCGCCGCACCGGCCCCGGCGCGTTGCGGATCAATCGCCGAAGCTGCCCCTCGTCCAGCCGGACCATCGCCGCCAGCCACGGCGGCACCCCGCTCATTCTTGATCCTCCCCGAGACGGGAATGGGCAGGCGCGCCCTGTCCCCCTGACAGGGCTGGGCAGTGGGGGGCACCGCCCCCCTGCTCATGACCATCCGCCGACGGCGGATGGTGGAGCGGGCTGTCCGCCTCCAAACGTACCTTCAGCGCCTTCAGCCGCCGGATGAAATAATTCTCGACCTCTTCCCATTCGGCCTCGCGCGGGCTGCCGCGCGGCCGCGTCGCCGTCCCGCCCAGGCCCTTCTTGTGCTCGCGCAGCAGGTGCAGGGCGAGGTCGCGGTCGAACGGCGCCTCGGGCAGGATCAGGTCGCCCGCGATCTCGATCGGCTCCGCCCCCGCCGCCTCGGCCAGCAGCCGCGCCTCGAGCCTGGCATAGCCCTGCTCGAGCGCCCGCTCCCAGCCCTCGCGGAAGGCGGCGTCCTTCATCCGCCGCGCATAGACGCATTGCGCCGTCACCCCCGCCGCCCGCGCCGACCAGGCGACGTTGCACGTAGCCGCCAGATGCTCGAAGAAGATCTGCTGCGCCTCCTTGCCGAACAATTTGCGCCGGGTCGTCACCGCCTGCACCCGCCCGTACGGCCTTCCCACCACCGCGCCGCCGGCCACGCCTGCGGCCGGCATCGAGGCCGCGCCGGCCCCGTCACCCTTATCCATCGTCGATCTCCAGACATGAAAAAGGCCGGGCGAAAACCCGGCCTCAAAGCCCCGGACGCACTTTCCGAAGCATGGCAAGAAAGTACCATATCAGCGTGACGCTGTCAAGCACTTTTCCCAGATCGGTTTGTTTCCCACAATTTTTCGGGATTGATGTGGAGGGTCCGCGGGTTGCCGCCGAAAATGTGGGACCTGGAATCCCACAAAATGCGGATTTTTCGCGCGAGAGAAATATTTTCAGAGGCTCATTTCACCCGCCGAAGTCAGGTGGATCGGACCAATGCGAGGAGTCGCCTGAACTCACCATCGGGTATGGTGGACTTCCACTGGTTAGCGAAGCGGCAAACCACTTGGAGATTGTCCTCGACATAGTGGCCGGCACTGTCGACCCTATCGAGCGACGCCAGCATTGCCGGGTCTTCATGATCCCCTCGCCACTGCAGTGGCAACCCAGTAAGATTACAGAGACCGCCTTGAGCGTCGATCAACCTCGTAATGATGCGCTCAAGGTCCAGCCGGTGATGGTGCATCTGCTTATCCTTATAGACGAACCGAGACTCCTTTCCCGATTGCGCCGCTGCGCTCGCGGCGTTCGCGGCCATCTCAAGAATTGAGCGCGCCTTGGCAGTCGCATATCGAACGGCTCCAGGCGAACGATCTCCGTCCGGGCGCTCGTCCTCCATCCGAACCATCATCCAAAGAAAGGAATGCGCATCGATGTGCCTGGCGCCGTCAAGGCCCGGTTTTTCGATGAGTCGCATGCGCACCGTTTCGATGGCCGCATTGTACTCGACATAATTCTCCCAAGAGCATCGACCGCTTGTAACGAGGGGAATGCCAAGCCGCCGAAACGCCTCGTCAAAGGTACGCGGGGCAATCGGGGCAAACTGGTCGCTGTCCATCAGGAAGAAAAGATAAGCGGCTAAGGGATAACCATCCCCCGCCAATGCCCTTAACGCTTCAAATAGGCCGCCTGGAGGCAGATCGCCTCGGAATGCGCCCCACAGCCAATTTTCGAACTGCGCCCGCCGCCCGGGCTCGTCGCGCGCGGCCTTAAGGGCTGAATGGCTCGCGCTGCCCGGCCCATATCGCTCCTCCCAGGAGACCAAATTATTGCGCGTCTGTTCATTTCCGCTGATTTCGATCGCGGCGATACCGCGTTCGAGAATTTCACCACTTCCGATCTTGCTCGCCTGCCACGCTGCCGGCTCTAACAGGGCAAGAGCGCGCGTTCGTAGGTTCAGCTTGTAGCCTTCCCAGCCACGAGCCGCGCCGTCATTGAAGCTTGTGAAGGTGCTGTCGCCGAAGCGCGGATAAACGGTTTCACTGAAATGGCGAAACGCTTGCTCAAAATTTGGAATGTCCACGGCGATATCCCCCTCGTCTCCTCATCAAGCGGGTATCGGCCGTTGTCGAGATCGGATGTGGCGGCAATCTTGAACATGCGCTCGACCTTGGCACGTCATTCCAGCGAAAGCTGGAATCTCTCTTCCCTTTCTTCTTTGCGTCTTCGCGGCTTCGCGTGAGTAAAGAGGGATTGGCAGGTTCGAATCGCCCCCGGCGATCCGAAGCCATGCCGGGGGCATGGCGACCTGCCAATGGTCTCAGGCAAAGGCGCAAAGATGCGACGGGCAGACACAAGTAGAAGTGAGATTCCAGCTTTCGCTGGAATCACGGAGCGGGCGAAGCGTGCCGTCCCTAAAGCCGCCCGTGCTGGTCCTCGGTCATGAACATCCGCTCGACCTCGGCGACGAGCTCGCGCAGGTGGAAGGGTTTCGACAGCACCTTGGCGTCGGGGGTCTTGCGGCCGGCCTTGAGCGCCACGGCGGCGAAGCCGGTGATGAACATGACGCGGATGCCCGGCGCCAGCTCGGCCGCCTTCTGGGCGAGCTCGATGCCGTCCATCTCGGGCATGACGATGTCGGTCAGCAGCAGGTCGAAGCGCTCGCTCTCCAGCAGCGGCAGGGCGGCGAGGCCGTTCTCGACCGCGGTGACCCGATAGCCGACCCGGTCCAGCGCCCGGGCCAGATAGGTGCGCATCGAGTCGTCGTCTTCGGCGAGGAGGATATTCAGCATCGGCGCTCCTGTGCGCGGCGGCCGGTCCGCGGCGCCGTTATGCGCGAACCGGTCGCGATTTTCCAGCCGCCCCGCGCCGGCGCGATTGCGCCCGTCCCAGTCCGGGCCTAATCCAGCCCGAGAATGACTCGCTCCCCCGCCAATCTGCCCTTCTTCCGGATCGGGCCCGAGCGGCCGGTCTCGCCGGTGATCCTGTCGGTGCCGCATGCCGGGCGCGACTATCGGCCGGAGCTCCTCAGGGCGGCGCGCCTCTCCAAGGCGGCGCTGGAGACGCTCGAGGACCGGCTGGTCGACCGGCTGGTCTGGCGGGCGACCCAGGCCGGCGCCACCGCCTTCATCGCCCGGGCGCCGCGCGCCGAGATCGACCTGAACCGCGACGAGCGCGAGCTCGATCCGGCTTTGGTCCAGCCGCCTTTGCCCTCCGGCAGCCTGGTCCAGTCGGCGCGGACCCGCGGCGGGCTCGGCCTGATCCCCTCGCGGATCGCCGGCGCCGGGCCGATCTGGCGCGAGCGGATCCAGCGCACCGAGCTGAACCGGCGGATCGAGGACGTGCACCGGCCCTATCACCAGGCGCTCGAGGACGCGCTTGCCCTGGCCCGCGACCGGTTCGGCGCGGCGATCCTGCTCGATTGCCACTCGATGCCGCCCAGGCCCCGGATCGAGGGCGGCGCCGGCGCGGCGAGCGTGGTGTTCGGCGACCGTCACGGCACCACGATCGACGCCGATCTGCTCGACGCCGCGGTGAGCGCGGCGCGAGCGCTCGGCTACAAGACCGCGCGCAACGCGCCTTATGCCGGCGGCTATGTGGTCGGGCGGCACGGCAAGCCGCGAGCGGGCCTGCACGCGCTCCAGATCGAGCTCGACCGCTCCCTCTATCTCGACGCCGACCTGCGCGCGCCGGGCCCCGGCTTCGAAGGCACCTGCCGCCTGATCGCCGCCGTCGCCGACGCGCTGGAGACGCGGCTGCTGGATTCGGCGCAAATCGCGGCGGAATAAGGCAGCGCCGTCCCGGAAATAGTGCGCGCACCATTTCGGAGTCGGCCTGCCCGGCCCGGGGTGCCGACTCCGGCATCAGCTTGCGCGGCGCTGCTCGCCGGCTGCGCTATCGCTGGGCGGCTTCGCATAAAAAAGACCGCCTCACGTTGCCGTGAGGCGGCCCAGGTTCAGGGAGGTGTGGACCCTCGAAAGGGACCACGGAGCGCCGTCGTAAAGGGGGGAAACGGCGGCGCTAAGCCTTAGATAGGAAGCGGGTTTTCGGTTTCAAGACCGAACGGAATCAGGGGCGTCACGGCACCATTGTGCCGTGACGTCGGACGGGCTCGGCGGACTTTGGGTCCGCCGCCCCGCCGGCCGGCCTGGCCGACTCCTGCCTTAGCGCTGTCGCGCTACGGGCAGGGACGGCTCAGGCTCACGCATTCCCCTGGGCCGGCGCGTCCGCCGCCAGCGGGGTCTTGCCCTGCTGCAGCTGCTTCTGGAACAGCTCGCGCATCAGTCCCAGCGAGAACAGGTGGGCGAAGACGAGCGGCAGGATGCCGTTCTGGTTGAGCTTGTGGAGCGTCTCGGCGTCCATGTCGCGGACCTTCTGCTCGTCGACCATGCGGAAGCCGCGGTAGAGGAAGGGCTGCTCGGCGCCTTCGGGCTGGATCGCGACCTCGCCGTCGATCAGCAGGTCCATCGCCTCCAGCTCCTTGACGAAGGCCTGGGTGCGCTGGGCGGCGACCTCGAACTCCTCGCAGAATTTCAGCACCTGGGTCAGCGCCTCGCTCGGCTGCTCGCCGTCGAACAAAGGCTTGCCCTCGTCCTCGCTGACCAGGTCGCTTTCCGGATCGTAGCAGAGCGTCAGCTCCTGCTTGTCCGGGTCGAGGCGGGCGAGGAGATAGGGGTAGCGGCGGACATAGGCCGGCACGTACATCGGGTTGTAGGGCTTGCCCTCGTCGTCGAGGAAGACGTTGACGCCCTCGTTGAGGCCCATCAGCGCCAGCGGCACCGGCGTCTCGCCCATCGAGAAGATGATCGGGTAGAAACGCTGCGCGCTCATGAACTCGTCGATGGTGAGCGGAATGGCGTGATTCTGCGCCAGATAGGGCGCGGAATTGACCTCGCGGGCCTTCAGCTTGCCGTGCAGGCTGGCGGCGAGGGGCTGCAGATTCTTGTAGAAAAGCGGCAAATTGGCGGGCGGCGGCTGGGTCGCCATGGTCTCATCTCCATCGGATCGGGAGCGGCGCCGGAGCGGCCGCGGATTTCAGCGCATCCCTCTATGAGGGAAGATGATTTTGCGCAAGCCCGTCCTGAGCCAGGTCGAAGGGTGGTACCAGCTTGCCGGGATTCATGATGTTGGCGGGGTCGAGCGCCCGCTTGATCGCCCGCAGCGCGCCGAGCCGGGCGGGATCGCCCAGGCGGGCGAGCTCGGCGAGCTTCATCTGGCCGATGCCGTGCTCGGCCGAGATCGAGCCGCCGGCCTGGGTGACGAGGTCGTGGACGTAAGCCGAAACCGCCCCGCCCTCGCCGTCGACCCAGTCCGCGCCGGCGCCCTCGGGCGCGCGGACGTTGAAATGGACGTTGCCGTCGCCGAGATGGCCGAAGGCGTTGACCCGCGTGCCGGGGAAGCGCGCCTCGACCGCCGCCGCGGCCTCGGTCATGAACCCGGCCATCTGCTCGACGGCGACCGAGATGTCGTGCTTGGCGGCCGGGCCGTCCTTCTTCTCGGCCTCGGAGATCGAATCGCGCAGCCGCCACAAATCCTGGGCTTGGGCCTCGCTCGACGCGATCGCCGCATCGGCGACGAGGCCGGCTTCGAGCGCGCCGCCGAGCGCCTCGTGAAGCTTCGGCGCCGGCATTCCGGCCGGCGAGACCGCCTCGACCAGCGCGTTCCAGGGGGCCGGTTCGGCCAGCGGCGCCCGAGTCCCCGGCACGTGCCGCAGGACCAGCTCGAGCGCGCTCCTCGGCACCAGCTCGAAGCTTTCGACCGCATCGCCCAGCGCGCCTTCGAGGCGGCGGAGCAGCGCCATGGCCGCTTCGGCCGACTTGAGGCCGATCCACGCCACCGCCCGCTCGCCGATCGCCGGCACCAGCTTCAGGCTGGCGGCGGTGACGAGGCCGAGCGTGCCTTCGGCGCCGATCAGCAATTGCTTGAGGTCGTAGCCGCGATTGTCCTTCTTGAGCGCGGCCAGCCCCTCGAACAGGCTGCCGTCGGGCAGCACCGCCTCGATGCCGAGCACCAGCGAGCGCATCGGCCCGAAGCGAAGCACCTGGGTGCCGCCGGCATTGGTCGAGACCAGCCCGCCGATCGTCGCCGAGCCCTTCGCCCCCAGGCTCAGCGGAAAGCGCCGCCCGGCCGCCAGCGCCGCCGAATGCAGATCGGAAAGGATCACGCCCGCCTCGCAGACCGCGACTCCGGCCGCGGCGTCGAGCGACCGGATCCGGTTCAGCCGCCGCATGGAGACGATCAAGGCGCTTCCCGAGCCGTCCGGCGTGGCGCCGCCGACCATCGAGGTGTTGCCCCCCTGCGGCACCAGCTGCACGGCTTGCGCCGCGCACAGCCGGACGATCGCCGCCGCCTCCTCCGCGCTCGCCGGGGAGAGCAGCGCCGCCGCCTTGCCATGGTAGCGGCCGCGCCAATCCGTCTCCCAGGGCGCCAGATCGGCCGGATCGCGGGTGAAGCCCTTCGGCCCGAGCATCGTCGCGAGCTTGTCGAGCAGCGCCTGGGAAGGATAAGCCATCGCCCGGCTGTAGAGGCGGCCCCGGCGAGGATCAATTAATCGCATGTTCAAGCGCGGCCATGGATGCGGACGGGCGATGGAGCCGAAAGCATGATCCGGGCGGGCGGGACCGCCCTCCTGTTGCTCGCCTTGACCGCGAGCGCGGACGATCAGCGCCGCGCGCCGCCGCCGCGCGAGGGCGTGGTCTCGGTCCGCCAGCAATTCATCATCCGGGTCGCGCCGCCGCACATGCGCATGACGCCGGCGATGAGCGCCGTCCCGATCGTCTGGCGCGAGGGCCGCGGCCCTCGCTGCATCCCGATCCGCCAGATCCTCGCCGCCACCTCGCCCCGCCAGGAAAGCGTCGACATCATCTTCCGCAACGGCAGCCGGGTTCGCGCCCAGCTCGAGCGGCGCTGTCCGACCATCGATTTCTATCGGGCGCTCTACCTGCAGCCGACCGAGGACGGGCGGATCTGCGCCGACCGCGACGTGATCCGATCGCGGACCGGCGGCGAATGCGGCATCGACCAGTTCCGCACCCTTACGCCGGAGCGCCGCTGAACGCCGCTGAACGCCGCTTCGCTTGACAAGCAGGGCCGCTTGGCACAAGCGGCGCGGTGCAGCGCCGCCGCCCGAAGCGGCGGCCCAAATCCCGGAACCTCGATGACCTTTGCCGATCTCGGCCTCTCTGACGAATTGCTCCGCGCGGTGAGCGAGTCGGGTTATGACGACCCGACCCCCATCCAGCGCCAGGCGATCCCCTCGGTCCTGATGGGCAAGGACATTATCGGCATCGCCCAGACCGGCACCGGCAAGACCGCCGGCTTCGTCCTGCCGATGATTGACATCCTGGCGCAGGGCCGCGCCCGCGCCCGGATGCCCCGCTCGCTGATCCTCGAGCCCACCCGCGAGCTCGCCGCCCAGGTCGCCGAGAATTTCGAGAAATACGGCAAGCATCACAAGCTGAGCATGGCCCTCCTCATCGGCGGCGTGCAGATGGGCGACCAGATCAAGGCGCTCGAAAAGGGCGTCGACGTGCTGATCGCCACGCCCGGCCGGCTGATGGATCTGTTCGGCCGCGGCAAGATCATGCTCAACGGCTGCAGCCTGCTGGTGATCGACGAGGCCGACCGGATGCTCGACATGGGCTTCATCCCGGACATCGAGGAGATCTGTACCAAGCTGCCGAAGACCCGGCAGACCCTGCTCTTCTCGGCGACGATGCCGCCGCCGATCAAGAAGCTCGCCGACCGCTTCCTCACCGATCCGAAGTCGATCGAGGTGGCCCGCCCGGCCTCGTCGAACCTGCTGATCGAGCAGCAGATGATCCGCGTCGAATCGCGCAAGAAGCGCGACGCGCTCGCCGACATGCTGAGGAGCGGCGAGGTCCGCAGCGCGCTGGTCTTCTGCAATCGCAAGACCACGGTGCGCGAGCTCGCCACCAGCCTGAAGCGCGGCCATTTCAGCGTCGGCCAGATCCACGGCGACATGGCCCAGTCCGACCGGATCAAGGAGCTCGACCGCTTCAAGGCGGACGAGATCAACATCCTGGTCGCCTCGGACGTCGCCGCCCGCGGGCTCGACATCAAGGGCGTCAGCCACGTCTTCAATTTCGACGTGCCCTGGCATCCCGACGATTACGTCCACCGCATCGGCCGCACCGGCCGGGCCGGCAAGACCGGCATCGCGATCAGCCTGGTGACCCGCGAGGACGCCGAGTCGATCGATAATATCCAGAAGCTGACCGGCACGAAGATCGCCGAGATCGGCGCCGCCGAGGCCCCTCATCGCGAGGAGAAGCCGCGCGACGAGAAGCCGCGCGAGGAAAAGGCTCGCGAGGAACGGCCGAAGCGCGAGCGCCGCGAGACGGCCGAAAAGCAGCCCAAACAGGAACGGCAGCCCAGCGAAGAACGCCAGCCCCGGCAGGAGCGCCAGCCCCGGCAGGAGCGCCAGCCCCGACAGGAGCGCCAGCCCCGCCGCGAGCGAGCGCCGGAGCCCGAGCCCGCCGACGAGGGCTGGAACGGCCCGGTGCCCAGCTTCCTCGGGCAGGGGTTCGGGAGCTAACTCTCCCGTCATTCCGGCGAAAGCCGGAATCTCTCGCCCTTTTCGGCGGAAATTGAAGGAAAAGTGGGATTCCAGCTTTCGCTGGAATGACGGGAAAGAGCGTGGCATCTCGCTCGAATGAGACCCCATCTGCTTTGCGCCTTGGTCGCTCTTTCGAGCATACCCGCCCTCGCGCAAACGCCGCAGCGGAACTCGCTTCACGCCTTTCTGCAGACCGCCTTTGCGGACGCGCGGGAGAATTGGCCCGATACCGGCTACGCCGCCGCCTTCGCCGATCTGGACGGCGACGGCCGCGACGAGGCCCTGGTTTCGCTCCATTCCGGCCTGTTCTGCGGCTCGGGCGGCTGCGCGCTCTACATCTACACGCCGGCGGGATCGTCCTGGCGCCCGGTCGCCGAGCTCACCATCGTCAACGCGCCGGTGCGGGTGCTCGAGTCGCGGACGCGCGGCTGGCGCGACCTCGCCGTCCACGTCCGCGGCGGCGGCGTCGAAATCCCGCACGAAGCGCGAATCCGCTTCGACGGCCGCACCTATGCCTCGAACCCGTCCATGGCGTCGCGCCTGCGCGGGCGGCCGTCGGGGCGCGTGCTGATCGGCGACGACACCGAAAGCCGCGCGCTGTTCTGACCGGCCTCCTCATCCCCGTCGCCCGCGGCGACAGGGGGGTTGAAGGGAAGATCGCCTAAGGCCGCCGCGCGCCGATGCAGAAGGTCTTCGTGAGCGTCCTGCCCGAATCGTCGCCGAGGCCATCGGTCAGCCGCCGCCGCGTCGTCAGGTGGACGGTGTAGGAGCAGGTCGGCCAGGTGCTGATATTCTCGTGGTGCGTGCCGGCCCCGCCGCGCGGCGTCGAGGGCGGCGGCGGCGGCGCGGTCAGCGATTTTCCCGCGGCCGTCGTCAGGCTGAGGCCCCAGCTGGCGATATATTCGTGATCGACGGTATATTCGATGTCGAGGTTGTTGCTGAGCGGCGAGCAGGAGTTGGCGCCGCCCGTGTGGAACTGCAGCAGATCGAGCAAGGCGACGTCCTGCCAGTTGTTGATCCGGACCTTCGAGACCGAATTGCCGTAATCGGGCGCGCCGCCGCCGTTGACCGCGGCGATGGTGGCGCTGCGCGTCGCCTGAAAGATGATCTCGCAATCGGTCCCGTTCTTCTGGTCGGCCGGGGGGACCGCCGTGCCCGCCGCGACGCCCGTTGCCGCCGCCCCGCCGGCGACCGCGGCCGGCGACGCGAAGCCCATCAGATAGCCGTGGAAGGCGGCATCGGCGGTTTCGGCGTCGACCTCGACCCAACCCTGGGCATCGGGAACGATGAAATGATCGGGCGGCGACAGGCCCATGCCCGGTGTCGGCGGCGTCGGCGAGGTCGCCCCGGTGCCGCGGATCCACACGCTTTGCCAGTGCCAGCTGCCGTTCCACAAGGCGAGACGCGATCCGACGCGCACCGGCGCGACGAACCCGCCGGTGATCGGCGTCGGCCCCGGGTCGCCCTGACGCTTGAACAGGAAACGGTAGGACATGCGCTGGCCCGGATTCGCCGGGTCCTCCTTGGGACAGAAAGCATGCAGGCTGAGATTGCCGAAAAACGCGAAATCCGGGCCGCCGTGATTGCCGCCGGTGCCGAACTTGGCGGCGTTGGTGAGGCCGGTCGCCGGAGCGATGTCGGCATAGATTCCGAAATCGCCGATCGCGTCGAACCAGGGATAATAATGCGGGTCCGGGCAGACGAGACGGCAGTGGAGCGTGCACCTCCAGCCGCAGATCCAGTGGCACAGCTGCAGCGCGAAACGCTCGAGCTTCAGCTCCTTGACGATCGACGTCCAGCGTTCGACCTGGCCCGATCCGACCGCGGCGGCGAGCTGGCGCAACGCCGCCGGCTCGAGCTTGGCGATCGCCTCACCGAACGTCCGCGCTTCGCGGACCTGGGCGGCCGCTTCGATCGCGGCGAACGGAAAGGGCCGCGCGTAGGACAGGCAGACGAGCACGCAGCGCCACGAGCAGAAATATTCGCAGACCCAGTGGCAGCGCCAGAGCCAGTCGGGATTGCGCAGCGCCGGACCGATCTTGGCCACGTCCCCCGCGGCGGACGCGGTCGCGACCGTCTTGAACGTCCTCTCATCCTCGCCGAGGGCGCCGATCGCCAGCGCGGCCGCGTGGATTTCCTGCCACAGGACCGGCCGGGGGGCGACAGTGCAGATCCAGCGGCACACCAGCCGGTAGCGGATCACGCACAGCCAATGGCAGAAAAGATGCGCATAAGGCAGGATCTCCAGCTGCCTGACGATGTCGAGGAAGCCCCGGCGGTCGCGCCTGACCAGCACGTCGGCGAGCTTCTTGACCATCTTCTCGTCGCGCGCGAGGCGCCCGAGCGCCTTGGCGAGGACGCGCGGATCGGGCGGCCGTTCGAATGCCGCCGGAGGGCCGGCGAGCTCGAGGCAAAGGAAGACGCATTCCTTGGTGCGGATCCACCGGCAGATGCGATGGCACCAGATCGTCAGGCGCGCCCGTTCGAGCGCCGCCTGGAACGCCTTCGGATCTTCCGCGCGGAACGCCTTGAATGCCGCCTCGAGCCCGCCCTGGGCGGCGAGGAGCTGGCCGACGGCCGCGCCCTCCGATTGCAGTTCATGCAGCAGTTCGAGTTCGGAAAGGCCGTCAGCCATCGTTCGCTTCCTCGCAAAAGGAGTCGTTGAGCCAAATTAGGGCGGCCCCGAGAATCGTGTATTCGGCACACGAGTCGTCACATCGGAAGAAAACAAGGCTAAGTCGAGATTGCGAAGGAGTCCAGACGCGGCCAATCCATTACTTAACCGTTATGGACTTTGATTCGGCGAGGATGGCAGAAATCTTATGTCGTCTTGCCAGGGTGCAGTCATGGCCCGCGATAGCGCGCCAGGAACCCGTCCGCATAGGCCTCGAGCCGCCCCCCGGCGATCGCGTCGCGCAGTTCCTGCATGAGCCGCTGGTAGAACCAGAGGTTGTGCTCGGTCATCAGCATGGCGCCCAGAATCTCGTTCGAACGGACGAGGTGGTGGAGATAGGCTTTCGACCAGGAAGCGGTCGGCGAGTCCGGATCGAGTGGGGCCTTGTCCTCGGCGAATTTGGCGTTGCGGATGTTGATCGGCCCGTCCCAGGTGAAAGCCTGGCCGGTCCGGCCGCTCCGCGTCGGTAGCACGCAATCGAACATGTCGATGCCGCGCGTCACCGCACCGACGATGTCGTCGGGCTTGCCGACGCCCATCAGGTAGCGGGGCGCGTCCTCCGGCAGCTGCCCGGGCGCGAAATCGAGGCAGGCGAACATCGCCGCCTGCCCCTCCCCCACCGCGAGCCCGCCGACCGCATAGCCGTCGAAGCCGATCTCGACGAGCGCGTCCGCCGAAGCCTTGCGCAAGCCCTCGTCGAGGCCGCCCTGCTGAATGCCGAACAAGGCGCCTTCGCCCGCGAAGGCATGCTTGGACCGCCGCGCCCAGCGCATCGAGCGCGCCATCGCCGCCGCTTGCGCGTCGCGGCTGGAGGTGGTCGGCACGAGCTGGTCGAAGGCCATGACGATGTCCGAGCCGAGCAACGCCTGGATCTCCATCGAGCGTTCGGGCGAGAGCAGGTGGCGAGAGCCGTCGAGATGGCTGGCGAAGGCCACCCCCTCCTCGCTGACCTTGGTGAGCTCGGAAAGGCTCATCACCTGGTAGCCGCCTGAATCGGTCAGGATCGGCCGCTCCCAGCCCATGAACCCGTGCAGGCCGCCGAGCCTGGCGATCCGCTCGGCGCCGGGGCGGAGCATGAGATGATAGGTGTTGCCGAGGATGATGTCGGCGCCCGTCGCGCGAACCTCGGCGGGCTTCATCGCCTTCACCGTCGCCGCGGTGCCGACCGGCATGAAGGCGGGCGTGCGGATCTCGCCGCGGCGCATCGCGATCGTGCCGGCGCGGGCGCGGCCGTCGGTGGCCGAGATGGAAAAGGCGAAGCGGGTCATTGCGCCGCCCTGATGAGCGTCACGGCGAGCGCGTTCAAGGGCGCGGACAGGCCGTGTTTTTCGCCGAGGCGGACGATCACGCCGTTGCGGGCGTCGATCTCGGTCTGGCGCCCCGCCAGGCGGTCGGCGAGCAGGGAATTGACCGAATCGGCCGGCGCTTCCCGATAGTGGCGGACGACCTCCTCGATCAGGGCGCCGTCGAGCTGCGCGCCCTCGGCCCTGCCCACGGCGACGCACTCCGCGACGAGACCCCGCATCAGCTGGGCAATGGCGGGATCGCGGGAAATGCCGGCGGGCTTCAGGACGAGGCCGTTCACCACCCCCGCGCAATTGAGCGCGAGCTTGCGCCAGGCTGCGGTTCGGAAATCGGCTGTCGTGGAGACGGCGATCGGCGTGTGCGCGAAAAGCGCCACGAACTCCTCCGCGCCTGCGGGCACGACGATCGTGCCCGAGCGACGCTGGCGAATATGGCCCGGCGCGTCGCGCTCGGCCGGAATGTCCACCACCGCCGGCACGATCCGGGCCGAATCCACATAGGGCGCGAACCGCTCGACATGCTCGACGCCGTTTTGCAGGACGGCGAGGCGCGTCCGGGGGCCGAGCAGGCCCGGCAGCCAGGCGGCCGCGCTTTCGGCGTCATAGGCCTTGGTGGCGACCAGCACCCAATCGACGCGCGACGCCGCTGCGGGGTCGGTCAGCAGCCTGGGCTGGACCTCGAGCACCCCTTCGGGCGTGGCGACATGGAGTCCGTCAAACGGCGTCCGCGCGCAGATTGTCACGTCGTGCGCCTGCGCCAGCCAGGCGGCGACGGTGCCGCCGATCGCGCCGGGGCCGATGACAGCGATGGACATGCCGCCCGCTTAGGCGCTCCGCCCTCCAGCGCAAGCGCCGGGGTTCGCTCAGCCCGCGAACACGAGCTCCCAGGTCTCGCCCTGCACCGGCTCGCCGAACTCGTCGTGCATCGCGGTTTCGACAATCTCGAAGCCCTCGGCCTCGTAGATCCGGCGGGCGCTTGCCAGGATGGTGTGGGTCCACAGGCGCATCTTCGCATAGCCGGCCTCCCGCGCGAACCTCACGCACTCGGCGACGAGCGCGCCGCCGATGCCCTGGCCCCGCGCCCAGGGCTCGACGTGGAGCAGGCGCAGCTGGCCGACATCGTCGCCGGCATCGACCAGCATGACCGCGCCGGCCATCATCCCCGCGCGCTCGGCGACCCAGCATTGCTCGCGGCCGGGCTTGAAGTCGCGCAGGAAGGCGGTCGTGACCTCGCCCTGCAGCACCTCCATCGGCCGCTTCCAGCCATAGGGCTCGTAGAGCACGGACTGGCGGGCGGCGATCGTGTAGAGGTCGCCGGTGCGGAAGGCGCGGATATGCCAGGGCGCCGCAGCCCCACTGAGCAGGCCGGTTACGGCTTCCAGCGCGGCGACGAGCGTGTCGCGGTCGCCCCCGCTCAGCCTCTCCAGCCGTGCCGCCACCTCCGCCCGGGTGCGCTCGTCGAGCGCGGCGAAATAGGCGCGGCCGGCCGGCGTCAGGCTGATCGGGCGGCGGCGGGCGTCCTCGGCGCGGCCGCGTTCGATCCAGCCCTTGGCCTGGAAGCGCCGGAGAATCCGGCTGACATAGCCGGCGTCGAGGCCGAGTTCGGCCTGCAGCTCGGCGGCGAGCGGCGCCGGCCGGTTGGCGATCTCATAGAGCAGCCGCGCCTCGGTCAGCGACAGCTCGCTGTCCATATAATGCGCGTCGAGCGCGCCGGCGAAGCGGGTGTAGAAGCGGTTGAACGCGCGCAGGGCGGCGATGGCTTCGTCCATCCAGCCATCCTGGTCAATTAGTTGACAATGTCAACTATGCTTTTCCTGCGTTGCGGACCCTCGCGGGCTTGGGTAAGTCGCTCATCGGAGGGATGAATGTTCGAAATCATGCTCGCCTTCAGTCTCGCAGCCGCGCCGGCCGCGCCCGAGCCACCGAGGCCGCGGGACCCCGAAAATTACGAACCCTGGATGGCCGAACAGCAGATCCGGCCGGGCGACCGCTGGGCGCGGGTGCGGCTCGATCTCGACTCGCGCGGGCGGGTTCTTCGCTGCCGGGTCGCGGCCAGCAACGAGCGCAATTCGGAGCGCCGCTTCTGGATGTGCAACGCCTTCATGGGCGGCGCCTTCCAAACCGCCCCGGTCATGCGGGATGGCGTCGCCGTGCCCGGGACGGTCGAACGGTTCGTGGTGCTGCCGGGGCGTAACTCCCGCGACATTTACGAACGCGAGCGGCGGCGCGAGCGCGCCCGGCAACGCGGCGAACGGGCCAGCGCCGGACAGCAGTGACCGGCTAGAGAAAAGGCCGCATCGAGCGCTTCAGTCGCAGGGCAGCAGCAAACTCGCATCGCCAT
>Ga0207682_10000693_pt1 | contig 15643 bp, 15 predicted proteins | sample KBSM63metaG_FD_184332 | JGI IMG/M metagenome (GOLD analysis project Ga0207682, IMG submission 184332) | Miscanthus rhizosphere microbial communities from Kellogg Biological Station, Michigan, USA - KBS M6-3 metaG (SPAdes) (version 2) | ecosystem: Host-associated > Plants > Roots > Rhizosphere >... | reverse complement strand
CCGCGAGATGGTCAACGCCACCGGCATCAATGTCGACCGCCTGTTCGCCCTCGTCTCCGCGCTCGCGTCCTTTCTCGCCGGCATGGCGGGCGTGGTCGGCGGTGCCTTCCTCACGCTCAATCCCGGCGCCGAATGGGACATTCTCGTGCTCGCGCTGGTCGTCGTCATCATCGGCGGTCTCGGAAGCCTCGAGGGCGCGATCCTCGGCAGCATCATCGTCGGCCTGCTCGACGCGTATGGGCGCTGGCTGCTGCCGGAGTTCTCCTACTTCGTGCTGTTCGGTCCGATGGCGATCCTGCTCCTGTTCCGGGCGACCGGAATTTTCGGCAAGGAGCATTGAGATGATGCGCCTTGGCCTCATCGCCGCCGGCCTCGCGCTTGCTGCCGCGATGCCGCTGCTCGCGGGCGAGTTCTGGGTAACGCTGCTGAGCCAGATCATGATCTTCGGGCTGCTCGCGCTCTCCGCCGACCTCTTGCTCGGTAATGCCGGGCTGTTCTCGCTCTGCCATGCGGCGTTCTTCGCAGTCGCCGCATACACCACCGGACTGCTGCACGTGCGCTACGGCGCGACCACCGCGCTCGCGGCGCCTGCCGGCATCCTTGCCGGAACGCTGCTCTCGTTCGTGTTCGCGTTCGCGGTGCGCACGCGCGGGGTCTATTTCATCCTGATCACGCTGGCCTTCGGCTACATCGTCTGGGGCGTCGCCTACCGCTGGGCATCGTTCACCGGCGGCGACAACGGCGTGACCAATGTGCCGTTCCCGGCGATCGGCCGATATCGCGTCGCCAACGCAACTCAATATTACTATGTGGTGCTCATCACCGTGGTGCTGTGCGGGCTTGCCTACCGGCTGCTGGTGACCTCGCCGTTCGGCCTCACGCTGCGCGGCATCAAGTCGAGCGAGTCGCGCATGCGCAGCCTCGGCTACGACGTCGGGCGGCATCTTTACGTGGCGTTCGTGCTGTCCGGCCTGCTCGCCAGCATCGCCGGCGTGCTCTACGTCTACTACAACCGCTTCATCAATCCGGTCGCGGCCTCGTTCCCGGTCTCGGTCGAAGCGGTGCTGATGGCGATCGTCGGCGGCAGCGGAACCATCCTCGGGCCGTTCCTCGGCTCCGGCATCATCCTGATCCTGCGCAACTGGGTCAGCGGCTTCTTTCACTATTATACCGCCGTGCTCGGCATCGTGTTCATCGTCACGGTGCTGTGGGCGCCGCAGGGGATCATGGGACTGGTGGCGCGTTGGCGCGCCGGCGACCGCGGGGAGGGCGCATGACCTCCGCGATCGAGATCGACCGGCTCTCGAAAGTGTTCGGCGGGCTGCGCGCCGTCGACAACGCCTCGCTCGTCGTGGCGCGCGGCGAGCGGCGCGTTTTGATCGGCCCGAACGGCGCCGGCAAGACCACGCTGTTCAACTGCATCGCCGGCACGCTGCGCCCGACCTCCGGACGCGTGCTGCTGTTCGGCGACGACATCTCGGCGCTGCCCGAGAACAAACGGACCACGCGCGGCATCGGGCGGACGTTCCAGATCTCGAACGTATTCACCGATCTCACCGTGCTGGAAAACCTGCTGCTCTCGATCGTCGGCACCGACGCCCGCAAATGGATCATGTACCGGCCGGTCTCCTCGTTTGGCGCCGAGCGCGCGCAGGCGCTCGACGGGCTCGCGCGCGTGGGTCTCGGCGACCGCGCCGCCGAACTGGTGAAATTCCTCTCCTATGGCGAGCGGCGTCAGCTCGAGCTCGCGCTGGCGCTCAACGTCAATCCGAAGGTGCTGCTGCTCGACGAGCCTTGCGCCGGACTGTCGCCGAGCGAGCGCCAGCGCTTCTCGCAGCTCATCGCCGCGCTGCCGCGCGAGATCACCCTGATCATGATCGAGCACGACATCGACATCGCACTGGCGCTCGCCGATCGCGTCACCGTGCTGCATCACGGCAAAATCATCCTCGACGGCACGCCGGGCGACGTGCAGACCAACGCGCTGGTGCGGGAGGTGTATTTTGGCCGCGCCTGATCCCCTCCTCGCCGTGCGCGACATCCACACCTATTACGGCGACAGCTATGTGCTGCATGGGCTGAGCCTTGAACTTCGTGCCGGCGAGATCGTCGCGATCCTCGGCCGCAACGGCATGGGCAAGACCACGCTGATCCGCTCGGTCGCCGGCCTCACGCCGCCGCGCCGCGGCGAGGTGCTGTTCGGCGGCAACTCCATCGTCGGCAAGACGCCCTACGCCATCTCGCAGGCCGGCATCGCGATCGTGCCGCAGGGACGGCGCATCTTCCGCTCGCTCTCGGTGCGCGAGAATCTCGCGCTGCCGACCAGTGCACTCGCTGGGCGTTCGCGCGCGCAGCCGGTGGAGGGCCGCAAGCACTGGACGCTCGACGCTGTGCTTGCCGAATTCCCGCAACTGGCCGAACGGCTCGACAATGCGGGGGGCTCGCTCTCGGGCGGCGAGCAGCAGATGCTCGCGATCGGGCGCGCGCTGATGGCCAATCCTGCACTGATCCTGATGGACGAGCCCTCCGAAGGCCTCTCGCCCAAGCTGGTCCAGCGCGTCGAGGAGATCATGCGCGGCCTGCGTGACAGCGGTCACGCCATTCTGCTGGTCGAGCAGAACCTCGCGCTGGCGCTGTCGGTCGCCGACCGCATCCATGTCATTTCATCCGGTCGCTTCGCATTCGAGGGGACGCCGGCCGAGCTGACCGAGAATGCCGGCGTGCTGGACAGCCATCTCGGCGTGTCGTCCGCGCACGTGGCGTGACTTTGCGAAAGTTCTGCTAGAGTCCCGCCATGCCGCGCGCCAACACAACAAAGACGCAGCGCCTGATCGTCGGGATCACCGGCGCATCCGGCTCGGTCTATGGCGTCCGCCTGCTCGAACTCCTGCGTCCAACCGGCATCGAGACGCACCTGATCATCTCGCGCGCCGGGCAGACGGCGCTCGCGGCCGAAACGAACCTGAAGGTCGCCGAGGTGGAAAAGCTCGCCGACGTCGTGCACGCCAACACCGACATGGGCGCGGCCTGTTCGAGCGGCTCGTTCCACCATCTCGGCATGGTGATCGCGCCGTGCTCGATCAAGACGATGTCCGAGATCGCGACCGGCGTGACCGCGAACCTGATCTCGCGCGCCGCCGACGTGGCGCTGAAAGAGCGGCGCCGCGTCGTGCTGATGCTGCGCGAAACGCCGCTGCATCTCGGTCATATCCGCAGCATGGCGGCGGTGACCGAGGCGGGCGCGATCGTCTATCCGCCGGTGCCGGCGTTCTATGCGCAGCCGAAATCGCTCGACGACATGGTCGATCATACGCTCGGGCGCGTGCTCGATCTGTTCGGCATCGACGTGGGCACGGTACGCCGCTGGAGCGGGGAGAAGCGGCGGCCGGGCAGGCCCTCATCCTGAGGAGGCCGCGCAGCGGCCGTCTCGAAGGATGGCCAAGGGCTCGGCTGTCGCTTCGGGCCATGGTTCGAGACGCGTCGCTGCGCGACGCTCCTCACCATGAGGCTGGAGTCTACCCGATCGCCTCGCGCCACCCCGTGCCCGGCACGACGAGCTTGGCGAGATCGACGTCTTCCTCGCCCGGCACGCGGATGCGCTTGAACTTCATCTCGTCGGCGTCGAGCGGCTTGGTGGCGTCGAGTCCCATTTTTGCGCCGACGCCGTCGCGCGTCGACGGATCGAGCTTCGAGCCCTGGCTTTCCGGAACGATCACCAGATCGCGGTCGGCCTGGAAGCGCGTCGCCACCGCCCATTCGACTTCCGCCGGGTCGTGAATGTCGACGTCCTCGTCGACCACGATGACGTGCTTCACGTCGTAGTGGCCGGCGAACGCGCCCATCATCACGTTCTTGGCTTCACCTTCCTGACGCTTGGCGATCTGCACATAGAGGTGATAGCGGCACACCCCGCCGCGCGCGAGATGCACGTCGCGCACGTTGGGAAAGCTGCGCCGCAAATGCGCGAGCAAGGTCGCCTCGCGCGGGATGCCGCCGAGCAAAAGGTGTTCAAGCCCGCCGCCCACGATGGTGTGGAACAGCGCGTCCTTGCGCTGCGTGACGGCGGTGACCTCGATGACGTGGCGTTTCGCCGGCTCGCCGTAATACTGCGGGAATTCGCCGAACGGCCCTTCCATCTCGCGCACTTTCGGCAGGATGCGGCCCTCGACCACGATCTCGGCCTCGGCCGGCACGCGCACCTCGTTGGTCACGCATTTCACCACTGGCAGCGGCGCGCCGTGCAACGCACCCGCAATGGTCAGCTCGTCGAAATCGATCGGCGCGATCGCCTGTGACGACAGCAGCGTCAGCGGGTCGACGCCGATGACGACCGCGACGTCCAGCGGCTGGCCGAGGCGTTCGGCCGTCTCATAGAACATGTGCGTGTGGCGCGGCAGCAGCAGCGCGCCCAATCTGTTCGGGCCGCTGAGCTGCAGCCGGTGGATCGAGACGTTCTGGATGCCGGTGGCCGGATTGCGCGCGATCACCAGCCCGGCGGTGATGTAGGCGCCGTTGTCGTGCTCGTTGTGCGTCGGCAACGGCAGCTGTCTTCCGAGGTCGACCTCGCGGTGCACCACCTCCTGCGCCGGCGCGGTCTCGACCTCGCGCCACGGCAGCGGATTGAGCGCGGCGTCCTGGAACCGCGCGAGCACGTCGCCCGGCTCGACGCCCATCGCTTCGGCGATCCACTGCCGGTCGGAGACAAGCCCGGAGATCACCGGCATTGCGTGCCCGCTTGGGCGCGGAAACAGCGTCGCCTTGGTGCCGTCGAGCCGTTTGGCGATGGCGGCGAGCTCGAACTTGAGCGAGACGTTCGGCCGGATCACCGCCAGCCGGTCTCGTGCGGCGAGATGATCGAGCCAGTCGCGCAACGTCGTGATCGGGCGCGGCGCATTGGGGAGCGTATCGGTCATGGGTTCTATCGTGGCGCAAAGCGGCGATGTAGACCAGTGCGGCAAAAGGCTGGAGGGTCCGGTGCAGCTCGATAATCCGTTCTGGCTCTTTTCCCTGGCGGTCCATGGCGCGCCCGGCGTCGACGACGAATGCCTGACGCTGCAGGACGCGCACGGCATCGACATCGATGTGCTGTTGTTCTGCGTCTGGGTCGGTTCGCGGGGCGCTCCGCTCACTGCCGAAAGCATGGCGGCGATCGAAACTCTGGTTCAGCCGTGGCGCGACACGGCGATCCGCCCGTTGCGCGCTGCGCGCCGCGGCATCAAGACGTTGCCGCAGATGGCGGATGCGGACGTCGCCGCGCTGCGCAAGGATGTGGCGGCGCTCGAACTGCGTGCCGAGCAGATCGAGCACGCGATGCTGTACGCGATGGCGGCCACGCTCGGCCCGACGACGACTATGGCGCCGCTTGATGCGATGCGCTGCAATGTTTCAGCTCTGGGTCGTGGCAGGAGCGTGCCCGGCCTCGATGCGCCGCGGCTGATCGAAGCCGCGCTGAAGCTCAGCTTCGGCGTCGCCTAGCCAATCGCCGCCGAAGCTGAGAAACTTTGGTCTGTCACCGATCCGATCGAGGAGAGACGGGATGCCGGCAACACCGATGAAATGGCTCGCGATCGCGGCGCTCGCGACGGTGTTGGCAGGCAGCGCGCAGGCGCAGGATTATCCAGCACGGCCCATTCAGGTGATCGTGCCGTTCGCGGGCGGCAGCGCCAGCGACGTCGTGACGCGCATCATGCTCGACCGGATGGCAAAGTCGCTCGGCCAGCCGTTCATCGTCGACAACCGCCCCGGCGCCGGCGGCAACACCGGCACGCAGGCGGCGGCGAGAACGGCGCCCGACGGTTACACGCTGGTGATGAGCACGGTCGGGCCGCTCGCGGCGAACCGCACGCTGTTCAAATCGCTCGGCTACGATCCGGAGAAGGATTTCACCCCGATCTCGCTGTTCGCGATCCTGCCCAACGTGGTGGTGATCAATTCCAGGCTGCCGCCCAGGACGCTGACCGAGTTGGTCGCGTATGCGAAACAGCGCCCGAGGGAGCTGAACTACGGCTCGGTCGGCGTCGGCAGCTCGCAGCATCTGGCCGGCGCCTATTTCGAGCAGATCGCCGGCGTGCAGCTCACGCACGTGCCGTATCGCAACATCGCGCAGTACACGCCCGATTTCATCGCCGGGCAGGTGCCGCTCGGCTTCCAGTTCCTGCCCAACGTCGTCGGCATGCTGAGCTCGGGCGACGCCCGCGCTCTCGCCGTCACCAGCCCGAAGCGCATGACGGCGCTGCCGGATGTGCCGACGGCGAAGGAAGCAGGTCTCGCCTATGAGACCTATGGCTGGCTCGCCTTACTCGGGCCCGCCGGAATGCCGAAGCCGGTGGTGGACAAGCTGTACAAGGCGCTCGAGGAGGCGGTGGACGATCCGACAGTGCGCAGCCGGTTCACGGAGCAAGGCGCCGAGCCGGTGTCGCCCGGGCCGGAGGAGTTGCAGAAGTTCATCGCGTCCGAAACTTCCAAGTGGAAGGCGACGATCGAGAAGGCCGGAATCGAGCCGATGTAGCGCGGTCAAGGTTCGGGCGGCCTTGCGCATGACAATCCGGGACCGGGTATTGATCGCGGGCGCGGGCCCCGTCGGGATGGTGGCGGCGGCAAATCTCGTTCGCCGCGGCGTGCCGGTGACGGTGCTGGAAGCGAACGCGGCCTTGAGCGACGAGTCGCGCGCCTCGACGTTCCACCCGCCGACGCTCGACATGCTCCATGGTCTTGGCGCGGCCGAGCCGCTGATCGCGCAAGGCCTGAAAGCGCCGCAGTTCCAGTACCGCACGAAGCGCGACGGGTTGATCGCGCAGTTCGATTTTGCCGCGATTGCCGATGCGACCGCGCATCCGTTCCGCTTGCAATGCGAGCAGTCGCGGCTCACTCGCATTCTGCTGCAGCACCTGCGCGGCAACGGGAATTTCGAGATCATATTTTCGAGTCCCGTGCGCGGCGTCACGCAGACCGCCGACGGCGTGGAAGTCGCCGTCATGCGCAGCGGCATGGAAACCGAGACCGCGCGTTGGCTGATCGGTGCCGACGGCGCGCGCAGCGAAACGCGCAGCGCGCTCGACATCGAGTTCGAAGGCTTTACCTGGCCGGAGCGTTTTCTGGTCGTGAGCACCGCCTTCGACTTCCACGCCGTGATCAAAGGCCTCGTCAGTGTGAATTATGTGGCCGATCCGCAGCGCTGGCATTTCCTGCTCCAGATCCCCAGCCTCTGGCGCATCATGTTTCCGATCGCGGCGAAGGAGAGCGACGAGCTGGCGCTGTCATCCGCATTTGCGCAATCGCTGATGGCGCAGCTCGTACCCAGCATCGACCGGTACGAGATCGTGCACACGACGCTCTATCGCGTGCATCAGCGCGTCGCGCAGACGTTCCGCAAGGGCCGCGCGTTCCTGATCGGCGATGCCGCGCACATCAACAATCCGCTCGGCGGCATGGGGATGAACGGCGGCATTCACGATGCGATCAACCTGACGGACCGGCTCGCCGCGGTCTGGCACGGATCGAAAGGCGACGCCGAACTCGATCGATTCGACAAGCAGCGCCGGCTGGTGACGAAGGAATATGTCGAGCGGCAGTCGATCCAGAACAAGAAGAATCTTGAATCGCCCGGCAGCGAGTTTCGCGACCGTCTTGCCGCGATCGCGGCGGACCCGGGCCAGACGCGCGAGTATTTGCTGGCCGTGTCGATGATCAGCAGCCTGAGGCGCGCGCAGCAGCTCGGTTGACCGGCCGCGCGTTACGGCGCGTATTCCGGCCGCTTCGGCGTGAAGACATCGAGATTGATCACCGGCTCGTCGCCGAGCACCTCGCCCCAATGCGTCACGCCGCCCGGAATGACGACGAGCCCGCCGGGGCCGAGATCGTGCGTCTGATCGCCGATGTAGAAGCGCATGCGGCCCTCGACGATGTAGGCGATCTGCTCATGCGGATGGCTGTGCGGGCGCGGCTCGTGGCCCGGCATCAGGCGGTGCAGCGCGACCGTCGCGGCGCTTCCCGAGAATGCCTTCTGCTCGACGCCCTTGCGGATGGTTTTCCATTCCATCGCGCTCCAGTCGATCTTGTGAATGTCCATGATTGCCTCGCTATTTGGCGGCGCCAAGCACGCCGGTCGGACGGACGAAGAGGAAGAGTAGCAGAATCGAGAGCGCCGCGACGTTCTTGAACGCCGCGCCGAGGAATACGACCGCAAGCGATTGCCCCACGCCGAGGAGAATGCCCCCGACCAGCGCGCCGAGCGGCCGGCCGAAGCCGCCGACGATCGCCGCGATGAAGCCGCTGATCGCGAACGGCACGCCCACGTTGAACGCGGTGTATTGGGTCGGTGTGACCAGTACCCCGGCGAGTGCACCGAGCGCGGCGCTGAGCGCAAACGACAGCGCGAGCATGCGCGACACCGGGATGCCCTGCAGCGCCGCCGCATCGGCATTGATCGCGCAGGCGCGCATCGCCTTGCCGGTCTTGGTCGCGGCGAAGAACCAGGCGAGCCCTGCGATCACCAGCGCCGAGCAGCCGACGATCCAGAAGAACTGGTAGCTGAACGCGAGACCGGCGATGCGCAGCGGCGGCACGTCGGTGAACATCGGCAGAGTGCGCGGCTGATCGCCGATCGCGAGCAAGGTGAGACGCTCGATCACGATCTGCGCGGCGAGCGTGGCCAGGATCATCACGAAGGCGGTCGACTGCCGGTTCCAAAGCGGCCGGATCACGATGCGCTCGATCACGACGCCAAGCCCGGCGACGAGCGCGATCGCGATCAAGGCCGCGAGCGGCAGCGGCAACCCGTAGCGCGTCAGGCCCACGTAAGTGACCATGCCGCCAAGCATCACGAACGCGCCCTGCGCGAAATTCACGATACCGCTGGCGTTGTAGATGACGCAGAAGCCGATGCCGATCAGGCCGTAGACGCAGCCGATCGCGATGCCGCTGACGATGGATTGGGCGACCAGCTCAAGCATGCGCCGCCTCCATCGTTCCCAGATAGGCGGCGATCACGTCCGGGTTCCTCTGCACCTCGGCCGGCGTGCCGGAGGCGATGAGCTTGCCGAAGTCGAGCACCGCGAGGCGGTCGGCGATGTTCATCACGAAGCTCATGTCGTGCTCGATCAGCAGGACCGTCACGCCAAGTGTGACGATCCGGCGGATCAGGTCGGCGAGGCGCGTGGTCTCGCCGCGGTTCAGCCCGGCCGCGGGCTCGTCGAGCATCAGCAGCTTCGGCTCGGCCGCGAGCGCGCGGGCGATCTCGAGCAGGCGCTTCTGCCCGTAGGGCAGCACGCCCGCGAGCGTGTCGGCGTGCGCGTCGAGGCCGACCTTGTTCAGGAGGTCGCGCGCAAATGTCTCGACGCCGGCCTCGATCGCCCGCGCGCGGTGCGGCAGCAGCGCGCTGCGAAGCCCGCCCTTGGTGTGGAGATGACGCCCGACCTTGACGTTCTCCAGCACGGTGAGATTTTCGAACAACTGCACCAGTTGGAACGTGCGCACGAGGCCGCGCTTCGCGATCTCTTCCGCTGCCAGTCCCGTGATGTCGTCTCCGGCGAACTCCACATGGCCCGCGCTTGGCGCGATGAAGCCCGAGATGACGTTGAACAATGTCGTCTTGCCGGCGCCGTTCGGCCCGATGATCGCGGTCACGCCCTGGGCCGCGATCTCGAGCGACACATTGTCGACAGCGACAAGTCCGCCGAACCGGCGCGTCACGGCATCGAGGCGCAGGAGGATCATGCGCCCTCCTTGCGTGTCGACCACAAACGCGACAGCGACGCGAGGCCGCCGGGCGCATAGATCAGGATCAGGATCAGCACCGCGCCATAGGCAAGGTCCTGGTATTCGCTGAAGCGGCGCACGGTTTCGGGCAGCAGCGCGATGACCAGCGCGCCGAGCGCCGCGCCGGCGATGGTGCCGATGCCGCCGACGTAAAGCATCGTGAAGGCGAGCACGACCATGTGCAGGCCGTAGACTTCCGGGCTGACGAAGCCGACCGCGTGCACGAACAGCGATCCGGCGACCGCGGCGTAGAAGGCCGAGATCAGGAACGCGATCAGCTTGTAGCGCGCGACGTCGATGCCGAGCGCGCGCGCCGCGTCTTCGCTGCCCGCGATCGCGACGAAGGCGCGCCCGAGGCGCGAGCGGCGGATGCCGCCGGCGGCGAGCACGCCGATGAGCGCGAACGCAATCAGCAGCACCAGGATCGCGCGATCCGACGTCACGGTGAAGCGGCCGATGCCGAGCGGCGGAATGCCCGAAATGCCCATGTAGCCTTGCGTCACCGCCTGCCACTGCACGGCGATTTCGTAGACGATCAGCCCGATCGCCAATGTCGCCATCGCAAGGTAATGGCCGCGCAGCCGCAACGTCGGGTATCCGACGATGAGCGCGCACGTGAGCGCGCCGGAGACGCCGAGCGCGGCGGCCGGCAGCGGCTCCCAGCCGTGATTGGCGGTGAGCACCGCGGAGGTGTAGCCGCTGATCGCCGCGAACGCATTGTGTCCGAACGAGACCTGTCCGGCGTAGCCCATGAAGATGTTCAAGCCCGTCACGAACACCACGTAGATCGCGGCGAAGTGTAATACCGCGATGAGGTAACCGCCGGTAACGAACACGTAGGCGACAAGCCCCGCCGCCAGCGTCCACACCGCCGGCATCACCGGATTGCGCCGGGCCTCAGCCCAGATAGTAGCGAGCGAGGTCATCGTGCGACGTCACGGTGCGAGGATCGATCTCGGCCGCGATGCGGCCGACCGACATGACATAGGCGCGGTTGGCGAGCCTGAGCGCGAGCGGCGCCTTCTGTTCGACCAGGATGATCGGCAGGCCTTCACGGTTGAGCACGCCGAGCTTTTCCAGAATCTCCTCGACCACCTTTGGCGCAAGGCCGAGCGAAGGCTCGTCGAGCAGCAGCAGCTTCGGTGCCGACATCAGCGCGCGCCCGACCGCGAGCATCTGCTGCTCGCCGCCGGAGAGCGAGCCGGCGGTCTGGCTCAAACGTTCCTTCAGGCGCGGGAACAGCGACAGCACGCGCTCGTGCCGGCGGGTAAACTCCGCCTTGTCGTTGAGCAGATACGCGCCGAGCTCGAGATTGTCCGCGACGCTCATCGGTCCGAAAATGCCGCGCCCTTCCGGCACCAGCACGAGCCCCATCGCGGCGGCACCGACCGGATTGCGCGGCACGGCTGCCCCTTGAAAGCGCACCGCGCCCTGCGTCGCGACCAATCCCATCACGGCGCGCATCAGGGTCGACTTGCCGGCGCCGTTCGGACCGAGCACGGCGACCAGTTCGCCGTCGCCGACGAACAGATCGGCGGGCTGAAGCGCCTCGACGTGCCCGTAGCGCGCCGAGAGCGCCTCAACCTCCAGAACGCGGACCTGTGGCGTTGCGGTCGCTTCACCACTTGTCACTTCACGACTTGTCACTTCACGACTTGGACTTTGCCGTTGACGATCGTGGCGAGCAGCAGCGGATTTTCCGTGATGCCCTGATGGTTGCTCGGCGAGAAGTGATAGACGCCGGTCGTGCCCTGGAAGCCGTCCATCGTCTCCAGCGTGTCGCGCAGCTTCGGCCCGTCGAACGACTTCGCCTTCTCCACCGCCGCGGCGGTGAGCATGATCGCGTCCCAGCCGCGTCCGGCCCAGTTCGGATCGCGGTCGCCGTGCTTGGCGCGCCACGGCTGGAGGAATTTGCCGATTTCGGTCTTCAGCGCGCCGTCGGGGAGCGCGTCGTAGACCTGCGCCGGCGAGGCGACGAAGAAGAACTTGTCGCCGAGCACTTCGGCCACCGGCCGGAACACCGCGATGTCCTCCAGGCTGGTCAGCATGATCATGTCGAGACCGAGCTGCTTGATGTTTTTCGCGGCGGTGAGCGTGGTGCCGCCGAGCCCGATCTTGAGGATCGCGCGCGCGCCGGCCGCGTGCATCTTCTGGATCGCGACGCTCAGGTCCGCGTCGTCGGTCTTGTACTGCTCGATGCCGACGACCTCGAGGCCGAAATCCTTCGCCTCCTTCTCGGCCGCCGCCTTCTGCGCATTGGCGTAGGGCGAGGGATCGTGCAGCACGCCGATCTTCTTCACCTGCGTCTTGTTCTTCAGGTATTCGAGCCGTGTCACCACTTCGAAGCGCGGCGGCGGAATGGTGGTGAATGCCCATTTGATGTGATCGGGCTGCTGCGGCAGGATCGAGCACAGCACCATCGGGGTCTCGGCGCGCACCACGATCGGCGCGGCGGCGAAATTGCCCGCCGACACGCAGCCGCTCGCGAACATGTTCACTTTGTCCGACGAGATCATCTTGCGGTAGACCGTCACGGCCTCCTGCGGCTCGGAGCGGTTGTCTTCGACCACGAGCTCGATCTTCCTGCCGGCGATGCCGCCCTTGGCGTTGAGCGCCGCGATCGCGACCTCGACGCCGTCGCGCCAGGCGCGATCGACCGTTGCCGCGTAGCCGGTGAGACCGGCCGACATGCCGATCTTGTAGACGTCCTGCGCGTTTGCGCTCGCTCCGGCGAGAAGCAGTGCCGCGCATGCAGAGGCGATGTGCCAACCAGGTTTCATGTTCCCTTCCCTTGTGCTTTTGTTTGCTTTGCGTCGCGTCGTCAGTCGAAGATGAATTCGCGCAGGTTAGGCACGCCGAGCCCTTCGTAGGCCGTCGAGTTGAGCTTGAGCGAGATCGCCTTGGCGCAGCCGCGCAGATACAGAAGCTGCTGCGGCTCGACCGGTTCATGCACATATTGCGTGGTGCCGACCACGGCGATCGTACCGATCAGTTCGTTGTGGAAGTTGAGCACCGGAGCTGCGACTGCCGAGATGCCGAGCAGCGTTTCGTCCATCGACACTTCATAAAGCTGCTCGCGCACCTGCGCGAGGCGGTCGCGTAACTTTGCCGCATCGGTCATCGTGCGCGGCGTGTGGGGCTGAAGCTTGCGCGCGAGCACGCGCTGCTGCAACTCGAGCGGGGAAAACGCGAGCGTGAGGCGGCCTTGCGCCGAGGCATGCGCCGGCAGCCGGTAGCCGAGACGCACCGAGATGGTCACGAGGTTCGGGCTCTCGCACACGGCGTTGACCAGCGCGTCGCCGCTCGCCGGAATGCTCAACACCACGGTCTGCCCGGTGAGGTCGCGCAACGTCAGCATGTAGGGTTCGGCGAGGCGGCGCAGATCGAACTGATCCATCGCGGCCTGCCCGATATGCGCGAGCTTGAGCCCGAGCCTGTAGCACTCCGTCTGCGCGTCCTGATCGACGTAGCCGAGGTGCTTCAATGTCGAGAGGTGGCGATGCATCCGCGCCTTTGGCTCGCCGAGATGATTGGCGAGCGCCGTAAGCCGCATCGGCTGGCCCGCCGCGGCGAGCGCCTCGATGATCTGCCCCGCCATGATGACGGACTGGATCAGGCCGCTCTGGCTGCGGTCTTCCTCCGCGCTCGGCTCGAGGACGTCGGTCACGCTTCCTGCCTGTTGTATCGCTATGCGATATTCGTTCTTGGTACTGACGTTAGCAAAGGGTCGATGTGTTCGTCAATTGGGCCATTCCGATTGACCGGCGATCGACGGTTCCTTAGATTGACGAAACTCAGTATCGCAATAAGAAACGAGTGCGCGAGGAAATCCCAAGCATGTCCAACTTCGCGATGGCCGTCGATATCGGCGGGACGTTCACCGACGTGGTGCTGCGCGGCAGCGACGGGCGCACCTTCGTCGACAAGACGCTCACCACCCCGAAGAGCCTAGATGAGGGTTTCTTCGCCGCCATCGATGCGGTGCTCAAGACCGCCGGGATCGCACCCGCAGCCGTGACCGACGTGGTCGTGCACGCGACGACCGTGGTGACGAATGCCGTGATCGAGCGCAAAGGCCCGCTCACCGCACTGTTGGTCACCGAAGGCTTTCGCGACATCCTCACCATCCGCGACGAGCATCGCTACGAGATGTTCGATCCGCAGATCGAGTTTCCCGAGCCGCTGATCTCGCGCGAGATGACGTTCGGGGTCTCGGAACGCGTGCTGGCGACCGGCGACGTGCTCAAGCCGATCGACACGGCGCAGATCGAGGCGATCGTCGACGATCTCACGCGCAAGGGCGTCGTCTCGGTCGCGGTCTCGCTGCTCAATGCCTATCTCAATCCGGCGAACGAGCGCGCCATCCGCGCCATCGTCGAAAAGCGCGCGCCCGGCCTGTATGTGTCGATCTCGTCCGACGTCGCGCCGCAGATCCGCGAGTATCCGCGCACCTCGACGGTGGCGATGAACGCCTACACGGCGCCGATCACCGGGCCTTATCTCGACGCGCTGCGCCGCGGGCTGAAGCAGCGCGGCTTCGTGCACGATCCGCTGATCATGCTGAGCAATGGCGGCGTGATCGGCATCGACGTCGCCAAGCGCTTCCCGGTGCGCATGGTCGAGTCCGGTCCGGCCGCCGGCGCGCTGGCTGCCTCTTATTTTGCCGAGGTGCTCGGCCTCGACCGGCTGCTCTCCTTCGACATGGGCGGCACCACCGCGAAGGCCTGCATCATCGAGGATCGCAGCCCGCTCGTGGTCGGCAACTTCGAGGTCGACCGCATCTATCGCTTCAAGTCGGGCAGCGGGTTGCCGATTCTTATTCCTTCCGTCGACATGATCGAGATCGGCGCCGGCGGCGGCAGCATCGCGTCGGTCAGCGATCTCGGCTTGCTCAAGGTCGGCCCGCAAAGCGCCGGTTCGATGCCGGGCCCGGTGTGTTACGGCCGCGGCGGCAAGAAGGCGACCGTGACCGATGCGGATCTCGTGCTGGGATATCTGTCCGCCGACAATTTCCTCGGCGGCGACATGAAGCTCGATCTCGCCGGCGCGCAAAAGCAGCTGGCCGAACTGGCGGAAGCGCTCGGCACATCGATGGCCGAGGCCGCCTCGGGCATCTATCGCGTCGTCGGCGAGTCGATGACGGCGGCCGCGCGCGCGCATGCGATCGACCGCGGCATCGATTATCGCGGCCTGCCGCTGTTCGCCTTCGGTGGGGCCGGGCCGGTGCATGCCTGTTACGTCGCCGAGCTGCTGGACAGCCCGGTGGTGATCTATCCGCCGCTCGCGAGCGTGCTCTCGGCCTTCGGAACGCTGGTGACGCCGCCGCGGCTCGATCTCGGACGCGGCGCGCTGTCGCGTCTGTCGGTGCTCGACTGGGCACAGGTCGACGCGCTGCTCTCCGAGCTCGTCGCCGACGCACGCAACGGCCTCGCCAGCGCGGGCTGCAAGCCGGCCGAGATCACGCTGCGCTTCGGCGCCGACATGCGCTACTTCGGCCAGCAGAACGAAGTCACCACCTGGCTCGATACCGACCCGCGCGAGAAGCACGATCTCGCCTGGGTGCGCGAGACATTCGAAAAGGATTACGAGAAGCTCTATCACCTGCGGCTTCCCAGCGTGGACGCCGAAGTCGTGAGCTGGCGCCTGATTGCCACCGGCCCGTCGGCGCCGCGCGACACCGTGACCGAGCTGAGCGCGGTGCCCGCCAGGGCGAAGACGACACGAACAGCGCGCTTCGACGGCGCCGACGTCGATACGCCGGTCTATCAGCGCCGCGATCTCGCACGCGACCAGATCATCGGCGGCCCCGCGATCATCGAGGAACGCGAGACCACCATCATCATTCTTCCCGGCTGGCGCGCGACCGTGCACGCGACCGGGTGCATCA
>Ga0207682_10000692_pt1 | contig 15656 bp, 11 predicted proteins | sample KBSM63metaG_FD_184332 | JGI IMG/M metagenome (GOLD analysis project Ga0207682, IMG submission 184332) | Miscanthus rhizosphere microbial communities from Kellogg Biological Station, Michigan, USA - KBS M6-3 metaG (SPAdes) (version 2) | ecosystem: Host-associated > Plants > Roots > Rhizosphere >... | reverse complement strand
ACGATCTGGCCTCGGCGCGCTTCTGGAAGGACGTGGTCGCCGGCGATGTGGGCGATTTCGTCAAGGAGAAGCTGGACGAACGCGATGTGCGCCACCGGCGGATGGGCGACAGCCGCTACGTCGTCGAGCCCAATATCAAGGAGGGCAAAGGCGGCCTTCGCGACCTCCACACGCTCTTCTGGATCGGCAAATATGCCTATCGGCTCCGCTCGGTGACCGATCTGGTCGAGGTCGGCCTGTTCTCGGCGGAGGAATTGGGCCAATTCCACAAAGCCGAGCGCTTCTTATGGGCGGTGCGCTGCCACCTCCATCTCGCCGCGGGACGCGCCGAGGAGCGCCTCACCTTCGACTATCAGCGCGAGATCGCGGCGCGGATGAATTATGCGGACCGGCCGGGCAAATCGGCGGTCGAGCGCTTCATGCGCCACTATTTCCTGCACGCGAAGACGGTCGGCGACTTGACCGGCGTGTTTCTCGCCCATCTCGACGAGAAGTTCGCGCGCCGCGGCCGCCGGATCGGCCTGCCCGCCTTCCGCCGCCGCCCGGGCCGGCTCGAAGGGTTCATGCTCGACCGCGGCCGGCTCGCCGTGCCCGACGAGGATTTCCTTGCGAAAGACCCGGTGCGGCTGCTCCGCTTGTTCGCCCTCGCCGATCGCCACGGCCTCGAAATCCACCCGCTGGCGATGCGCGCTGCCGGCCGTTGCGCGAAGCTCATCGACGCCAGGGTGCGCGACGATCCGCAGGCCAACGCTCTCTTCCTCGATGTGCTGACCAGCCCGCGCGACCCCGAAACCGTGCTTCGCTGGATGAACGAGGCCGGCGTCTTCGGCCGCTTCATTCCCGATTTCGGCCGCGTCGTCGCGCAGATGCAGTTCGACATGTACCATCATTATACGGTCGACGAGCATTCGATCCGGGCGATCGGCCTGCTCTCGCGGATCGAGCGCGGCCTGCTCAAGGAGGATCATCCCCTCGCCACCGCGCTTTTCCCGCGCATCGCCTCGCGCCGCGCGCTCTACGTGGCGGTGCTGCTCCACGACATCGCCAAGGGCCGGGGCGGCGACCATAGCGAATTGGGCGCGGAAGTGGCGCTGTCGCTTTGCCCGCGGCTCGGCCTTACCGATGCGGAGACCGAAACCGTCGCCTGGCTGGTGCGCTGGCATCTCCTGATGTCGGCGACCGCGTTCAAGCGCGATCTCGCCGATCCCAAGACCATCCAGGACTTCGTCGGCCGGGTGAAGAGCCTGGAGCGGTTGCGGCTCCTGTTCCTGCTCACCGTCGTCGACATCCGCGCCGTCGGCCCGGGCACCTGGAACAGCTGGAAGAACCAGCTGCTTCGAACCCTGTTCGATGCCGGCGAGGAGATGCTTCGCCTCGGCCACAAGCAGCGCGGCCGCAAGGAACGCATCGAGGCCACCCAGGCGGAGCTCGCCGACCGGCTGGGCTGGGAGCAAAGCCGCTTCGCCCGCTTCACCTGGCGGTTGCCGGACTCCTACTGGCTGGCCGAGCCGATCGAGGTGATCGAGCGCAACGCCGGCTTCCTCGACGAGGCCGACCGCCGGGCGGAGGCGGAAGGGATGATCGAGGCGCTGGTCCAGGAGGAGCGCGGCGCCACCCTCGTTTCGATCTATGCCAAGGATCAGCCGGGCCTGTTCTATCGCGTCGCGGGCGCGATCAGCCTCGCCGGCGGCAACATCATCGATGCTCGGATCCACACCACCGACGACGGCATGGCGCTCGACAATTTCCTCGTCCAGGACGGCGATCGCAGCCCCTATGCCGATCCCCACCAGCTGGAGCGGCTGAAGCGCGAAGTGGCCCAGGCGCTGGCCGGCCACGAGCCCTCGGCCGAGCGGCTCGCCGCCCGCGCCTTGCCGCTGCGCCGCGCCGGCACCTTCCGGATCCAGCCGGCGGTGTTCGTCGACAACAAGGCGTCGAGCCGCTACACCGTGGTCGAGGTCAACGCCGGCGACCGCGCCGCTTTGCTGTTCGAGCTGGCCAGGGCAATCTACGTGTCGCGCGCGATCATCCACAGCGCCCATGTCGCCACCTATGGCGAGCGCGCCGTCGACGTCTTCTATTTGACCGACATGACCGGCGCGAAGATCGAGAGCGCGTCACGGCTGAAGGCGCTGCAGGCGCGGCTGCTCAAGGCGTCGGCACCACTGCCGCAGGGACGCCAGGCCGCCTAAGGAAAAGGGCCCCGCCGTCGCCGGCGAGGCCCTGCCCCATGAACCCGGTAGGATCAGAAGCGGAAGCGGCCGGTGATGCCGAAGGTCCGCGGCTCGGCGAGGAAGGCCGAGAAGATCTGCCGCCCGCCCGGGAATTGCGGATCGACGAACGGCGCGGAGGTCGTCCCGGCCTGGAAGGGCGAGTTGAAGGCGACCTGCGCGTAATTCTCGTCGAACAGGTTCTGCGCCCACAGTTCGACCGACCAGCGCTGATTGGCCCCGCGAACGCCCAGGCGCGCATTGACGACCGCGTAGGCGTCCTCAGACTTTTGCGGGAAAAGGTCCGAGCCGGTATTGTAGTCGTCGGTCAGGCGCGCATCCACGTAGAACAGTCCGGTCAGGCCCGAATTGCCGAGCCGCGGCGTCCAGGTGAACGCGCCGGTGAACACCCGTTCCGGCGCATTCGAGAGATGGTTGCCGGGAAGGACGCGGAGCGCCGGATCGAGCGGCACGCCGTTGCTGTTGCCGACGAGGTCGCCCCGATATTTCGTGTCGGCGAGGGTCAGGCCGAGGCTGAGCGACATGTCGCGCCGCGGCCGGACCAGGGCCTCGATCTCGATGCCCTGCGAGCGCACGCCGTAGGTGACGTCGTCCGGAGCGCAGGAGCCGGTGGCCGCGCTCAGATCGTTGTCCGCGGCGCTGCCGCCGACGAGATTGTCGCAGCCGTTGATCGTCTGCACGAGAAAGACGGTCCCGTTGAAGGTGTTCAGCTGGAAGTTCCTGAAATCCTGGCGGAACCCGGTGAGGTTGAGGGTGATCGGTCCCCGCGAATATTTCACGCCGATCTCATAGGCGTTGTTGATTTCGGGATCGAACTGCAGGTTGCCGACCAGCGCCTGGGCGCCGCCGGCCGCGGCGAAGGTCGTCGTCGGAAGGCCGCCGACGACGAAGATCGGCGGCTTGAGCGCGGACCGGTCGAGATTGAAGCCGCCCGCTTTATAGCCGCGCGAATAGCTCGCGTAGAGAAGCAGGTCCTCGGTGGGCCGGTACGAGAGCACCGCGGTGCCGGTGAATTCGTCTTCGCTGCGGCGATCGCTGATCGACACACCGTTGAGCTCGGCCGTCGAATTGCCCTGGCAGGAAAGACCGATGAGGCCGCCCGCCACCGCGCTCAGTCCCGCGTTGGTGAGGAAGGGCGTCAACGCCGCCTGCTGCGCCGGGCAAGCCGTATTGTCGTTGCCGAAGGTGGCGCCGAACCGCTTGCGCTCGTTCGTGTAGCGGAGCCCGAAGGTGAAATCCAACTCGTCGGTGATGTGGAAGATGTTGTGCGTGAAGAACGCGTAGTTGCGGCTGTTCTGGGAATAAAGATCGTTCGTGCTGCCGCGGTCGTTGATCGAATCGAGCCGGTCGAAGCCCGCGTAAATGGCGGGCGAGGCCGGACCGAAGGCGGCGGGCCGCGCCGCAAGGCATCCGGGCGAGGTCGGCGAATAGAGGGCGGCCAGGCCGCCGCCGCTGACGATGCGGCAGGTCGCGAAGCGCCCATATTGGTTGCCGAAGCGCAGATTGTCGTTGAGCTCGAGATCCTCGTCGGCGAAATAGGCGCCGACCAGCCAGTCGAACCGGCCGTCGAAGGCCGTGCCCTGCAGCCGCAATTCCTGGCTGAACGTCCGGAACTCGCGGACGACGCCGTCGCCGCCGCGATAGAGGATGTCGACCGCGCTGTAGTCGATATCGCCCGGCTGGCCCGATTGGTAATCGCGATAGGCGGTGATCGAGGTCAGGGTCGCGCCGCCGAGATCCCAGTTGACCTCCGCCGAAATCCCCATGTCCTCGGTCGTGCCTTCGAAGCTGCGGCCGGGGCTGACGTAGATGTTCCGGCTGTACGGGTTGCTGAACCCGGCCAGCGGCTGGCCAAGATCGCGCAGCACGTTGATGATGTTGTTGCCGTTGGCGGGCGGCAAGGCGCCCGTGGTGAGCGGCACCGCCGGATTGTTGAGGTCGCCGATCAGGGGATTGGTGCCGCGGTCGAGATAGACCGCGCCGCAACAGGATTCCTCGCGGTGCGAATAATCGGCGATCACCCGGATCGAGAGCGCGTCGTTCGGCTCGAACAACGCCTGGCCGCGGACGAAGAGACGGTCGCGGTCATTGACCTCCTCCTCGGTGCCCCCCGTGGGATTGACCACGTCGTAGAAGCCGTCGCGGCGGGCGTAGACGGCGTCGAGCCGCAAGGCGATCTGTTCGGAGACCGGCCCGGTGATCGCGCCGGCGCCACGGATCGCGTTGTGGTTGCCGTAGCTCAATTCGCCATAGCCGCCGAACTCGAAATCGGGCCGCATGCTGATCACATGGATGAGGCCGGCCGAGGCGTTGCGGCCGAACAAGGTGCCCTGGGGCCCGCGGAGCACCTCGACCCGCTCGATCTCGCCGAGCTCGTTGAGGCCGATGCCCGAGCGCGAGCGGTAGACGCCGTCGATGAACACGGCGACCGAGCTTTCGAGGCCCGGATTGTCGCCGACCGTGCCGATGCCGCGGATACGGGCGGAGCCGTTCGCTTCGGTGCCGGTCGAGGAGACCAGCAGCGACGGCGCGAGCTGGTTCAGCTGGCGGATGTCGGTCGCGCCGGAATTCTGCATCTGCTGGCCGCCGACCGCGGTGACGGCGAGCGGCACGTCCTGCAGGATCTGGCGCCGGCCCTGGGCGGTGACGACGACATTGTTGTCGCCCGCAGCCTGGTCGGCATCTTCGACGGCGGCCTGTTCGGTGCCGCTGTTGGTGGTCGGCGTGGCCGGATCGTCCTGCGCGAACGCGGGCGTAGCAAAAGCGGTTAGGCTCGCAGACAGCAGCCAGAAGCTCTTCGACATCTTATCCCTCCCCAGAAATTCTTATTGTTTGGGCAGAGAGCTATCCCGATTGTGGCCATTCCGCCAGCGAAAAAACCGCAGTTTCCCGTTGGTTTGGGCACTTCATTGCAAATCCGCAACAGAATGGTTGCAGATCAAAACCAATGGCCGCGCCTGCCGTTACGGAAAGCTGCCTTCCCTTGCCGCTTACGTAAGCTGCCATCAGCGGGCGCAGGGCTGGCCCGGGCGGCGCGAGGCCGCCCGCGAATCCGGAATCGGAACGAAAAGGCTTATTTGGGGGCGAGCACCATCAGCATCTGCCGGCCTTCCATGCGCGGATGCTGCTCGACCTTGGCAACCTCGGCGATGTCGGCCTGGACCCGCTCCAGCAGCCGCATGCCGAGCTGGCCGTGGGCGAGCTCGCGGCCGCGGAAGCGCAGCGTGATCTTCACCTTGTCGCCCTCGCCGATGAAGGCGTGGACCTTTTTCATCTTGGTGTCGTAATCGTGGTCGTCGATGTTCGGACGCATCTTGATCTCCTTGATCTCCTGCGTCTTTTGCGATTTCCGGGCGAGGTTGGCCTTTTTCTGGGCCTCATATTTATATTTGCCCACGTCGAGGAACTTGCAGACCGGCGGGTCGGCGTTGGGCGAGACCTCGACCAGGTCGAGGCCGACTTCGGCGGCCTGCTCGATCGCTTCGGCGGTCAAGAGCACACCGATATTCTCGCCATTTTCATCGATCACGCGCACTTTCGGCACGGAGATGAACTCGTTGAAGCGGGGGCCGTGAAGCGGCGGGGCGGTAGGGCGCCGGATTTGCGGGGAACGTATGTTGGTTTCTCCTGAAACGTGAAGCAGCGCCTCACCTAGTCAATCTGGCGGCCGAATGAAAGATGGCTGCGGCGATTCAGCGTCCGAGGTCCGGCGGCAGCGCCTCGGCCTTCAGTCGCTCGACCAAGGCCCCGAGCCCGACCACCTCCTGCCGGGCGTCGGCGCCGAGCGGGCGCAGCGCGACATTGCGCTCCTCCGCCTCGCGCTTGCCGACGACGAGCAGATAGGGAATGTGGGCGAGGCTGTGCTCGCGCACCTTGTAGTTGATCTTCTCGTTGCGCAGGTCGGTCTCGACCCGAAGGCCCGCGGCCGCCAGCGCCGCGGCCACTTCGCGCGCATAATCGTCGGCGTCGGAGACGATCGTCGCCACCGCCGCCTGCACCGGCGCCAGCCAGAGCGGGAAGCGGCCGGCATGGTGCTCGATCAGGATGCCGAGGAAGCGCTCGAACGTGCCGAGGATGGCGCGGTGCAGCATGACCGGCACATGCTTCTCGCCGTCCTCGCCGATGTAGAAGGCGCCGAGCCGCTCCGGCATGACGTAATCGAGCTGCAGCGTGCCGCACTGCCAGGTCCGGCCGATCGCGTCGGTCAGGTGGAATTCGAGCTTGGGCGAATAGAAGGCGCCCTCGCCGGGCAGTTCGCCCCATTGGTAATCGGGCGTCGCCCGGCCGGCGAGCCGGACGGCGTCGCGCAAATCCTGCTCGGCCTTGTCCCAGGTCTCGTCCGAGCCGTGCCGTTTCTCGGGCCGGAGCGCGAGCTTGATCGCGTAATCGGCGAACCCCAAGTCGCGGTAGATCGAATCGAGCAGGTCGCAGAAGCGGCGCGTCTCCTCGACGATCTGGTCCTCGCGGCAGAAGATGTGCGCGTCGTCCTGGGTGAACTGGCGGACCCGCAGGATGCCGTGCAGCGCGCCGTGCGGCTCGTTGCGGTGGCAGCAGCCGAACTCGGCCAGCCGGATCGGCAGGTCGCGATAGGATTTGATGCCCTGGCGGAAGATCAGGATGTGCGCCGGGCAGTTCATCGGCTTCAGCGCCATCAGATCGGCGTCGCCGGAAAGGATCGGCCCCTCCTCCTCGGCGTTCGGGATTTCGTCGGGGACGACGAACATGTTCTCGCGATATTTCCCCCAATGGCCCGACGCCTCCCACTGGCGCGCGTCCATCAGCTGCGGCGTCTTCACCTCCTGGTAGCCCGCGGAATCGAGCCGGCGGCGCATATAGGCTTCGAGCTGACGCCAGATGATGTAGCCGTTCGCGTGCCAGAAGACCGAGCCGTGCGCCTCGCTCTGGAGGTGGAACAGGTCCATCTCCTGCCCGATCTTGCGGTGGTCGCGCTTGGCCGCTTCCTCGAGCCGTACCAGATGCGCCTCGAGCTGCTTCTTGTTCAGCCAGCCCGTGCCGTAGATCCGCGAAAGCTGGGGGTTGTTCTGGTCGCCGCGCCAGTAAGCGCCCGAGACCCGGGTCAGCTTGAAAGCGTCGGGATCGAGCCGGCCGGTCGAGGGCAGATGCGGCCCCCGGCAGAGGTCGAGCCACTCGCCGGTACGGTACATGGAGATGGTCTCGTCCTCGGGCAGCTCCATCACCCATTCGGCCTTGAAGCTCTCGCCCTGCGCCACGAAGAAATCGCGCACCTTCTCCCGGTCCCATTCCTCGCGGACCAAAGGCGTGTCGGCGCGGATGAGCCGGCGCATTTCCTCCTCGATGAGGGGCAAATCCTCCTCGGTGAACGGGCCGCGGCCGGGCGGCGGCGCGAAATCGTAATAGAAGCCGTCCTCGGTCGCCGGGCCGAAGGTGATCTGGGTGCCCGGAAACAGGTTCTGCGCCGCTTCGGCGAGGACATGGGCGTAATCGTGCCGCGCCAGCTCCAGCGCGTCGGCCTCGTCGCGCGCCGTGATCAGCGCCAGCTCCGAATCCTCCTCGAACGGCCGGGCGAGGTCGCGCAGCTCGCCATTCACCCGCGCCGCCAGCGCGGCCTTGGCGAGGCCGGGTCCGATCGCCGCGGCGATGTCCGCGGGCGTGGTCCCGCGCTCGACCTCGCGGACCGATCCATCGGGCAGCTTGATCGCGAACATTTCGGACATCTGGCTTTCGGCTCCTGCGGGCGTTGAACGAACGCCCATAGAGGGGCGCCGATTGCGGTTCAAGGAAGCCCACCGGCCGAGGCTCTCCGTTCCGCCGCCGCCACGAACATGCTATGAATCGTGCCGCCTTTCCGTTTGGGGACGAGGCGAGAAGAAAGGGGGATGTCATGGTAAGGAAATTCGTGTCCGCGACCGTCTCGGCCGCCCTTTGCCTGATGAGCGCGGCGCCGGCGATGGCGCAGGACTATCGTTACAGCGGCTTCGACGCGCCCCGCGGCGCGACGGCGACGCTGAACCTCCGGGTGCCGCTCGGCGCCCAGCGGCAGCAGCAGCGGCCGAGCTACGGCCTGACGCTCGGCTACGGCCAGAGCGCCGGCGCGCCGTCGCTTGACGGCACCCTTGTTCGCCGCCAGGTCGCCGTCGCCGACTTCCGCTTCTCGGAGGACGGGCTCCGCAACGCCCGCGTCGCCGGCTTCGACCTCGCCAATCTCGACCGCGACCGGCGTTTCTCCAACCTGACCGGAGAGATGTCGACGCTGTTCATCGTGATCGGCGTCGCCGCGGTCGGCGTCGGCGTCTGCCTGCTCGCCGACTGCTTCGGCGACGACGAGGAGGACATGCCGAACTAGGGTCCGGCAACCCGCCTCGCCAGCCCGCGCCGGCCTTGCTAAGGCCGCGCGCGATGGAACGGATCGACTATCTCGAAGCCCGGCCGGGCGTCCACCTCGCCTATCGCGGCATGGCCGGCCGCGGTCCCGCACTGATCTTCCTGCCCGGCTACGCCTCGGACATGGACGGCGCGAAGGCGACGGCGCTCGCCGCCTGGGCCGCCGCCGAGGGGCGGGCGATGCTGCGTTTCGATTATGCGGGCTGCGGGCTCAGCGGCGGCGCGTTCGAGGCGCAGAGCCTCGCCGACTGGCGCGACGACGCGCTGGCGATGATCGACCGCTCGCCCCCGGGACCGGTGGTGCTGGTCGGCTCGTCGATGGGCGGCTGGCTGATGCTGCTCGCCGCGCTGGCGCGGCCGGAGCGGGTCGCCGGCCTGGTCGGCATCGCCGCCGCGCCGGATTTCTCCAACTGGGGTTTCAGCCAGGAGCAGAAGCTCGAGATTCTGCGCGAAGGCCGGCTCGAGGAGCCCAATCCCCATGGCGACAAGCCGCACGTGACGACCCGGGTGTTCTGGGAAAGCGCCGAGGCGCTTTGCCTCACCCACTCCCCGATCGCGATCGACTGCCCGATCCGCCTGCTCCACGGCCAGGCCGATCCGGACGTCAATTTCACCTGGTCGCTCGAAATCGCGCGGCTGGTCCGTTCAGCCGACGTGCAGACCATCCTGGTCAAGCATGGCGACCACCGCCTGTCGCGCGAGCAGGACCTCGCGCTTCTGATCGCGACCGTGAAGCAATTGATGGACCGCCTGTGATCTTGTTCGTCCTGCTGGCCCTGCAAGCGGGCCCGACCTTGCCCTCCTCGCCCGATCCGATGCCGCCGCGCCGTCCCGCGCCGTCGGCTCCGGCGCCGGCCGCGCCGGCCGCGCCGCCCCGGAATCCGGCGGCTTCCGCCGTGGAGACCCGCTACCGCGCCTGCATCGACCAGATTCGGGGCAATGCCGAGGCCGCGGTGGCCGCCGCCAATGCCTGGCGGACCGAAGGCGGCGGCGTCCATGCCCGAATGTGCCTCGGCCTCGCTTTGGCCGCGCTGGAGCGCTGGCCGCAGGCGGCGACCGCCTTCGAGCAGGCTGCGCGCGAGGCCGAGAGCGCGCAGGATCCGCGCCGCGCCGATTTCTGGGTCCAGTCGGGCAACGCCTGGCTCGCCGCCGGCGATTCGGCCCGCGCCTTGCAGGCGTTCGACGCCGCGCTGGCCACCCCAAACCTCACCGACCCGCTGCGCGGCGAGGTCCATCTCGACCGCGCCCGCGCGCTCGTTTCCCAAGGCAATGTCGCCGCCGCCCGGGCCGAGATCGACCGGGCGCTGCAGCTGGTCCCGGACGACGGCTTCGCCTGGTACCTTTCCGCCGCCCTTGCCCGGCGCGAGAACAATCTCGCCCGCGCCGGCACCGACATCGCCCGCGCCCGCGCGCTCGCCCCGGACAATCCCGACATCCTGCTGCTCGCCGGCACCATGGCCGGGCTCGCCGGCAATATGGCGGAGGCCGAGCGGCTCTACCGCCGGGTCGCCGAGGGCGCGCCCGACAGCGATGCCGGCCGCGCCGCGCGCGCGAGCCTGGCGACCTTGCGCGAGGTCGAAATCCCCGCGCCCGCCGTGGCGGCGCCTGCGCCGCCGCCCCGGTAGTGTCCTTCGATACGGCATTTCGACTTCGCTCAATGCCTGCTCAGGATGAGCGAACTATAATTCCGTTCATCCTGAGTAGCGGCTGAGCCCGTCGAAGCCGCGTATCGAAGGGCTCAATCCAGGTAGAATTCGATCGTGGTCACGACCCGCACCTTCTGCAGCGGCGAATCGTTGCCGCCGCCGCCTTCCTCGGAGGTCGAGTCGCCGTCGCGGGCGCCGATCGAGAAATAGCCCTGGGTCGCGGAGCGGATGCCGCCGACGGCGGTGCCGCTGTCGTTGGCGAAGCGCTCGGCGCCGCGGCGCGCGTCCTGGATCGACTGGGCGATCAGCTCGGGCTTCAGCGCCGTGAGGCCGGTGAAATTATAGGCCATGTTCGAGCCTTCCTGCAGCTGGACGCCGTTGCGGATCAGGTCGAACTGGCGCGCATAGGTGCGCCGCGCGCGCATCACGTCGGTGGTGCGGAATTGCAGGCTGCGGTTGATGGTGACGACATTGGCCTGGCGGTTGCTGTCGTAGAAGCTGTTGATCGAGCCGCCCCGGTCGCTGACGGCATTGGCCGGGAAGCCGGCGGCGCGGAAGAAATTCTGGATCGTCCGCGTGTCTTGCTCGATTTCGGCCTGGACCGCGGCCGCATCGGTGCCCGAGGCGTTGAAGTTGAGGTTCCAGGTGGCGAGATCGGCGGTGACGTTGCGCTCGGCGAGGCCGCGCATGGTGACGGCGCGGTCGGCCATGCGCGCGCGCCTGAGGCCGTCGCCGAGCAGATAGCCGCCGGCGACGATGCCGAGCGCGAGGATGGCGACGGCGATGAGGATGAGGTTGCGATTGCCCTTTGTCAGGTCGGACATGCTATTGCTCCCGTGCCGGGCGCGGACCAAGCCACCCCGGCAGCGGCTCCTCTCTCGCCCGGAGCCGATGAACCGTGCATTTATGACGATGAATTGAGGTCGCCGCAATGAAATATCTGCACACCATGATCCGCGTCTCCGACCCCGAGGAGACCCTGCGCTTCTTCTCCATGCTCGGCCTTCGCGAGGTGCGGCGGACGGACAATGAGGCCGGCCGCTTCACCCTCATTTTCCTGGCCGCTCCCGGCGACGAGGACGCCCAGCTCGAGCTGACCCACAATTGGGACGAGGCCGGCTATGGCGAGGGCCGCAATTTCGGCCATGTCGCCTACGAGGTGGACGACGTCTACGAGACCTGCCGGCGGCTGATGGCGGGCGGCGTCACCATCAACCGGCCGCCGCGCGAGGGCCGCATGGCCTTCGTCCGCACGCCCGACGGCATCTCGGTCGAGTTGCTGCAGAAGGGCGGCAACCTCCCCGTGGCGGAGCCGTGGGCGTCGATGCCGAATACGGGCCATTGGTGAGCGGCTGGCCGGACCGCCGCTTCGCCGACCTGCTCGGCAGCCGGCTGCCGATCCTTGCCGCGCCCATGGCCGGAGCCGCCGGAGTCGCGCTCGCCGTCGCCGCGATCGAGGGTGGGGCGGTCGGTTCGCTGCCCTGCGCGCTGCTGACGGCCGAGGAGGGGCGGGCGCAGGTCGTGGCGGTTCGGGCGGGCTGCACCGGACCGCTCAACCTCAACTTCTTCTGTCACGTCATGCCGGAGGGCGCGGACGATTCGGCATGGCGGGCGTTGCTGGCGCCTTTCTACGAACTGCAAAGCATCGCTGCCGCAGCCGGCTCCGGACCCCTCAGGCGACCCTTCGACGCGGCCATGTGCGCGATGGTCGAGGAGGTGCGGCCGGAACTGGTCAGCTTCCACTTCGGCCTGCCTGCCGAAGATTTGCTCGAGCGCGTTCGGCGGAGCGGCGCGCGCATCGTCGGCAACGCCACTACGATCGCCGAGGCGCGGTGGCTGGCGGAACGCGGCGTGGACGCGGTCATCGCCCAGGGCTGGGAGGCCGGCGGCCATGCCGGCCATTTCCTCGGCGCGCCGCCCGAGGAGCAGATGGGCCTGTTCGCGCTGCTGCCGCAGGTCGTCGACGCCATCGACGTGCCGGTGATCGCCGCCGGCGGCATCGCCGACGCGCGCGGCATCGTCGCGGCGCTGGCTCTCGGCGCGGCGGCGGTGCAGCTCGGCACCGCCTATCTTCACTGCCCCGAAAGCCTGGTCGGCAGCGAGCACCGCGCCGGCCTCGCCGGCGAGGCGGCCGAGCGGACCGGCTTCACCAATCTCTACACCGGCGGCCTCGCGCGTGGACTCCCGACCCCGCTGACCGAGGCGCTGGGCCGCATTCGTCCCGAGGCGCCGCCTTACCCCTTGGCCTCGGCGGCGCTGGCGCCGCTCGGCCTCAAGCCGATGTGGGCCGGCCAGGCGGCGCGGCTCGGCTCGCCCGAGCCGGCGCGCGCGCTGACCGAGCGGCTCGGCCGCGAGGCGCTGGCGCTGCTCGGGCAAAAAGCGTAACGCGCGGCGATGCTCGAAATCGTGCCGGTCCCGGTGCTCAGGGACAATTATGTCTGGCTGATGCACGATCCCGCCTCGCTGGAAACCGTGGCGGTGGATCCCTCCGTCGCCGATCCGGTGCTGGAGGCCGCGGCGGCGCGCGGCTGGCGGATCACGCAGGTCTGGAACACCCACTGGCACCCCGATCATACCGGCGGCAACGACGCGATCCGCGCCGCCACCGGCTGCACGATCACCGGCCCGGCCGAGGCCGAGAAGGTGTCGAAGCTCGACCGGATCGTCGCCGGCGGCGACCGTGCCCGGATCGGCGCCATCGAGGCCGAGCTCCACGACATCCCCGCCCATACCGCCGGCCATGTCGCCTTCCATCTGCCCGACGCCGGGGTGGTGTTCACCGGCGACACCTTGTTCGCGATGGGCTGCGGCCGGCTGTTCGAGGGCAGCGCGGCGCAGATGCACGACGCGCTGCAGCGGCTCGCCGCGCTGCCGCCGGAAACGCGGGTCTATTGCGGCCACGAATATACGCTGGCGAACGGCAAGTTCGCCCTCACCGTCGAGCCCGGCAACCAGGCGCTCGTCGATCGGATGGCTGACGTCGAGGCGATGCGCGCAAGGGGCGAAGTCACGCTGCCGAGCACGGTCGGGCTGGAGCGCGCCACCAACCCGTTCATGCGGGCAACGTCCGCGGAGGAACTGGCGGAGCGGCGGGCGGCGAAGGACAGCTTCCCCGGCTAGCCGGGTCGAGGAATTGGCGGTGCGGGCTCAGTCCCGCGCCACCCGCCGGAAGACCGCGCTGTCATAGTCCAGCGCCTGCCGGGGCGCGGACCGTGGCCGGGGCGCGGTGTAGTTGCGGCGATCGGTGTCGGGCCCGTCGTCGGCGCAGACGATGTCGGCATGATCGAGCCTGATCGCCGATCGCAGGCCGGTCATCCCGCTCCGGCATACGACAGCGCCGCCGAGCAGCAGCGCGCCGCTGCGCCTGTCGGACAGCGAATAATCGGCGATCACCCCGCCCGAAAGGATGATCGCGGGCGCGCCGAGCGCGGTCCACAGATTCTTGCGAGTGATCAGGGTGCCGCCGGCGCGGTCGATCTTGACCCGCAGCACATAGGGGCTGGTGCTGCGCTGCAGGAGTTCCTGCCGCAGCGCGGCTGCGATCAGCGGCCTGCCGTCGGCCGCCGCCGTCCGCCACCGGGTACTGAAGTCCACGATATGGGCCAGCACCAGAGTCATTTCGGCGACTCGCGCCTTCTGCGCGTTCGTCTGCCCCTGGGCGGGAGAGTGGATCTGAACTTCGGCCTTGAGGGAGGCCTCGCAAACGCCAATGCTCGCTAGTCTCTGCATGATCGGGTTCGAGCTTTGCGGCGGGGACAGAAGCAGGGCGTCCTGGCGGATGTAGAAATTGCCGTGGCGGCCGGCCAGCGCATTGACCAGCATCACTTCGTCGGCGAGCCCGTCATAGCTTTGCACATTGGTGTCGGTTTGCAGCAGTCCGATTAGCGACCCTGCAGTAGCGATGAGGCCGGGCAAGGCTGCGGGGAGCAACTGCGCCCTGACCCGAGACCCCGCCGGCGCGGTGCGCGGCGGCGGACAGGCGGGCCCGGTCGCGCGAAGCGCAAGCAGCGAGGATTCCATGATCTGGCCGGCCTCGATCTCGAAGGCGACGAAATTGTCGAAGCTGTAGGCCTCCGTGGCCCCGAGCAGCACGACTTGCGGTTCACTGCGGCCGCCAGCGCCGTCGACATGGTCGGAGACGCGCCGGTCGATGATGCGCGCGACATCCTGCATCGCGATCGCGGCGAGATAGGTGGCCTCCATCTGGGTCGTGCTGGGGGCCACCTGGTTCGTGCCCGTTCCGGCGAATTGACGAAGCGGGGCGAGGAGCGACTCGGCGCGCGCCTTTTGCGAATCATATTGGGCCTTCTGCGCGTCGGCGGCCGCCTTCAGCGCTTCCGCGCGCGCCTTTTGCTGATTGGCCTCGGCTACGACGGGATCGACCGGCGCGGGCGGGTCTTCCGCCAGAACAGGGGTGATGATGGCAAGGGACAGAGCGAGGGGCAGCAGGATGTGTCGGCGCATGGCGGCTTTCCCGATATCGAGTTCAAACGCACCCACATCTTCGGGCTTCGCAACTGTCGGCCCTTGCCGCTGCGATAGTCGCTTGTCCGGGCCGCGCGCGTGACGGCCGTCACGCCGCGATGACGTCGATAGGCTCGAAGAGGCGAGGTCAGCGCTTGTACAAAGCGTCCAGCCGCTCGCCGTACACCTCCTTGATCACGTGCCGCCGAATCTTGATCGACGGCGTCAGCATCTGGTTCTCGACCGTGAACGGCTCGTCGGCGAGGATGAAGCGGCGGACCTTCTCGATCACCGACAGCTCCTTGTTCACCCGGTCGACCGCTTCAGAGACGGCGCGGATGAAATCGGGGTCCTTCGACAGGACGTTGAAATGGCAGGTGCGCTTGTTGGCCGCGCACCATTGCGCGCTCCACTCCGGATCGGGGACGATCAGGCCGACGAGGTAGGGGCGCTTGTCGCCGGCGACCATCGCCTGCACGATCTCCTGCTGGAGCGTCAGCATCCCCTCCACCTTCTGCGGCGCGACATTGTCGCCCTTGTCGTTGACGATCAGGTCCTTCTTGCGGTCGGTGATGACGATCCGGCCCTTCTCGTCGAGATGGCCGACGTCGCCGGTGTGCAGCCAGGCGCCTGCCCCGGGCTCCGACCCGGGGTCGATCATCAGGGTGCGCTCGGTCTGCGCGTCGTTGCGCCAATAACCGTGCATGACCAGCTCGCCGCGGACCAGGATCTCGCCGTCCTCGGCGATCTTCACGTCCGTATTCTTCAGCGGCGGCCCGACCGTGTCCATCTTGAGGCCCACGCTCGGCCGGTTGCAGGAGAGGACCGGCCCGGATTCGGTCTGGCCGTAGCCTTGCAGCAGGGTCAGGCCGAGCGAGTGGAAGAAGATGCCGACCTCGGGGTTGAGCGGCGCCCCGCCCGAGACCATCGCCTTGATCCGCCCGCCGAACTT
>Ga0207682_10000689_pt1 | contig 15698 bp, 16 predicted proteins | sample KBSM63metaG_FD_184332 | JGI IMG/M metagenome (GOLD analysis project Ga0207682, IMG submission 184332) | Miscanthus rhizosphere microbial communities from Kellogg Biological Station, Michigan, USA - KBS M6-3 metaG (SPAdes) (version 2) | ecosystem: Host-associated > Plants > Roots > Rhizosphere >... | reverse complement strand
GCGAGCGGTTCCGTGATCGTGGTCGATTGGCTGACGGGGACCGGCGGCGGCACCACGGGTGCGAGCGGCACCAGGCCGCGCAGGATGCTCGACTCGATCTCGAGATCCACGCTCGGGGAATAATTGGCAAACCGGTTCACGCTGATTGCCTTCGCACGCGAGCCGCTCGGCTGGTGCGTGACGAGGAACGCGTGATATTCCCCGGGCTTGGTGGCCGCAAAGCCGAATGCGAGATTGATCTTGCCGTCCCGCATGGTGTCGGCGGTGTTGATTCTCTCGTCGCACACCACGAAATAGCTCTGCTCACCGGTGCGGCCGGTGAACGCGCCCTCGGCGTACAGCGAGTCGAGGAAGGCCTCGACCTGGGCGCGCGCCATGATCCAGGTTGCCTGCGCATTGCGCTCGAACATCATCCAGCGCGTGCCGCGCTCGATACTCGTCATGATGAAGAGCGCAAGGCGTCGCGCTGACAGGTAACGCCAGTCGCTGACAGCCGCCGAGCCACTCGCGAGCGTGCGTGGGCTGGCCGCAAATTTCGGAGCGATGCGCACCGACTGCAACAGGTTGATGCCGGCATTCACCAGCCGTGGGCGATCGGCATTCTGGATATTCCACGCCGGCCGCAGGCCCGGGCGAAGGATGGCGTCGTCCCCCTCGGCTGCCGCCCACACCGGCCAGTTTTCATCGCAGCGGGCGATCATGCCGGCGGCCACGCCGCAGGGCGCGAACATCTCGAATCGACCGCGCAGCCGGTCGAAGGCCACGATGCGCGGAAAGAACATGGACGCGTCTTCGCTGCGGAACGGCCAATGCCGAATCCCGTCGAGCGCTGCCGCGCTCGACGCCCAGGACGAAGGCGGATCGACGATGAGCATGGCGCGCCGTTCGCGGGCGAAGCGCCCCGCGACCAACAAGGTCGAGAGCCCGACGTCGTGATCGCGCGTCAGCGGCGGAATGCACAGCAGATTGATATCCGGAGCGGCGTGCAGCGCGAAGATTCCAGTGCCGCTTTGCGCCGAGCCGATGACGTCGTAGTCGGTGATGGGGCCACCATCATCACCGTCGGGATTTGAGGGCGTGTAACCGATGACCGCGCCGGTCGCGGCAGCCGGGGTGCGCAACGGACGTTCCATGGGCACGCTGCCCTGTACACGGACCAGGCGCGACTCCAGCAGCGCGTCGGCAACGAAGCGATCCGCTCCGGGGGTGATGGACAATCTTCTCAGGATCTCCTGCTCTTCGATCTGCTCGGAGCCGGCGGTGCGTACGCGCTGGACGACCAGATTGAAGCGATCCGATTCGCGCGCTTCGATGGCGTCGTAGTCGACCGAGGCGCGCAGGAATTCGCGCGACCCGGCGCCGACGCCACGGAGGATGAGTTTGCCGCTGGCAGTGGGCAGCGTGAGTGTGGGTGGGCGAGCCCCATTCACGACGCGCACGATGACGGCGCAGCGGCCGCCATTCTCGAAGAACTGCTCGACGGCGTAGCTCAGCGTGGAGGGTTGCCACAGGCCGCCGAACACTCGCGTGTAATCGGCAAAGCTGCGAATGGTGACTGGCTCATTGACCGGACCCTTGAGTGCACGGCCGACGAAGGCCGCGATGTTGGTCGCGGCGCGCGCAATGACACGTATAGAGCCGGGAATTTCGGCGGTTGGGACTTGCGAGTCAAACGGCTCGGCCAATCAACTCCCCACGATGAGCCCCATCAATCTCGGGCCTCGCAACACGCGCGGAATGTAGCAGCGTCTCAGTGACGCCGCCACAACGGAACGTGGCGACGTTTGAAAATTGTGACGAGCGCGAGGCCGGCAATGAACCCGCCGATGTGTGCGCCGAAGGCGATGCCGCCCTGGGATTCGCCTACCGCCTGCGCTGCCGAGATGCTGCCCATCAGGAGTTGCAATCCAAACCACGCCGCCAGCACCCAGATTGCCGGGAATCGTCCAAGTTCGACGATCAGGAAGCCGACCGGCAACCCTAACAACACGCGCGCACGCGGGTACAACAGCAGGTACGCGCCGAGCACGCCCGAAATGGCGCCGCTCGCGCCGACGATCGGAACGATCGATCCGGGATTGGGCAGTACCTGCGTGAACACCGCGGCGATTCCGCACACGACATAAAAGATGAAGAAGCGCGCGTGACCCATGGCGTCTTCGATGTTGTTCCCGAAGATCCACAGGTAGAGCATGTTGCCCGCCAGGTGCCAGAAGCCGCCGTGCATGAACATGGACGTGAGGATGGTCGCCCAGGCAGGGATCACGGCGATATCGAGTGGCAACACCTCTCGGCCGGTGAGCACCGCGGGCACCAGGCCAAAGGCGTACACCGCCTGCTGTGCGCCGACCGAAGACAGCGTCAGGTGCTGCCAGATGTACGCCAGCACGCAGGCAATGAGGATGCCCGCGGTGACGTAGGGCCGGGTGGTGGTCGGATTGTCGTCGTGCAGCGGAATGACCACGGATCAGGACTCGAGCACGATGACATCCGGCGTCGCGGTGGCGCTCGCATGATAGTTAGGCTGGGCGCACGCACGCCCGATGGCGGCCGACCTTTTCATGGTTTTCATGGCGTGCACTCTGGAGGGGCCGTGGTCATCACGGCGGTTTGCACCGGACCCACGGGCACGGCTGCTTCAAGTAGCCCGCGCCGCGCAAACGCAGACTCTTTCAGTTGGCGACGGGCTTCGTCGTCGGCGCAGGCGCGGCAGCAGCAGCCGCAGACTCCACGGACGACTCGCGATCGGAGACCAGTTCCTGGAAGGTTTCTTCGTCGACCGGGAGGTCGGAAAGGCCGTCCCAGGTTGCGCCCGGCGCCACCTTGTTCTGAACAAGCGTCGCGGCCGCAACGATGTGATCGAGCTGATCAGGCCCACCGGACACTGACACAGGAATGCCGCGTGGATCGTGCGAGAGCTGTGAGACGGCTTCCCAGTCGATCTTTTCCTTGCGCGACTTGAGTTCCTGCTGGATGCGCTCGGCCATCGCCTTGTTGAGCAACTTGGCCTGCGCCTTTTTCCAGTCGCGCGGATCGTCTTCGAGCACGTCGAAGGCCTGGATGTGCAGCGCGCCGTCGTGCCAGCCGAACAGGAAAGGTTGATTCACGACGCGCACCTGCGTGCCGACGGGCGCCATTTCGAACAACTGGGCGATGTCTTCCGGGTACAGGCGAATGCAGCCGTGGCTCGAGCGCAATCCCACGCCGGCAGGCTTGTTGGTCCCGTGGATCATGTACGTCGGCCAGCCGAGGTAGAACGCGAAGCGGCCGAGCGGATTGTCCGGGCCCGGTCCGATGACCGGATCCAGCTTCTCGCCGCGCTCTTCGCGATGTTCCTTGATGATGGCCGCCGTCGGCCGCCAGGTCGGGTCCTTCTGCCGGCGCGCGATTTTCGTCGTGCCCTCCGGCGTCTTCCAACCCACCTTGCCGATGCCGATGGGATAGGTGTGCACCACCTGCGGCTCGCCCTTCTTCACCTTCGGGTAATAGAAGAGACGCATCGCCGCGGCATTGATGACGATGCCCTCACGCGGCGCGTTGGGCAGGATGAACTGCGAAGGGATGACGATCTCCCGGTTCTCGCCCGGCAGCCAGGGGTCGACTCCCGGATTGGCGCGCACGATTTCCTCGTAACCCACGTTGAAGCGGCGCGCGATGTCGGTGAGCGTGTCTTCCTTGGTGGCGGCGGTCTTCTGCACCACACCGACGATGTCGGTGGTGGGCTCGATCACGAAGCGATGAGTGGGAACCGGTTCCGGCAGTGTCGGCACGGCATTCGCCGATTTCGCGGCATCCCGCTTGGCTCCCCACCCGGGGCCATCACCCAGCAGCGAACATCCGGAAAGCAGCGCGAGCAGGAGCGCCGTGGCGACGATGGGCCGCAACGTGGCAAGGGTTCTCATGTCCAAAGTATGACACCGCCGGTAGGTTTCAGGCTGTCGGCATTCTGCTACAGAAGCGCCGGCTGGTTCGGAATCTCATCACGATTACCAGCTCGGCACGGGAACTCGCGCACTAACAATCCGCCCACCGCTTCGACTCCCGCGAGGGCCCCTTCCCTGAATCGGCCTTCTCGAAAATGGCTTTCCATCAGCCTGCACGCCGCTTCCCACTCGATCGGGGAAATCCTGGCCGCCGCGCCGCGATCCGCGACGATCTCAACGTCCCGGTCCGCCATCAATACATAGATGAGTACGCCATTATTAAGTTCGCTGTCCCAAACGCGCAGTCGCGCGAATGCTTCATGCGCACATTCACGCGGTGACTTGTCCGCCCATAGCGCGGGAAGCTCGAGCGCCGTGTCGACTGCGAAACGGATTTCGCCGCTGGTCCTGCGCTCGATCGTTGCCACGGCCTGCTCGATCGCCTCGGTGACTTCGCCCGAAAAGCGTCGCCGCGTGCCCGCGCGAGTCGCACACAGGTGTTTCAGCATGCGCGTGATGGACATGGGCTAACTACCAGCGGCCGGTCGCACCGCCGCCTCCGCCCATTCCGCCACCACCACTGAAGCCGCCACCGCCACCGCCAAAACCACCCCCAAAGCCGCCGCCGCGCGAAACGTCCCGAAACACACGTCCGCCAGGACTCATCCCGCCCAGGCCTCCGCCAAAACCTGTTACGAGGACCAGAAAGAAAAGCCCAAAGCCGCTCAGCAGGATGATGGGTATGCCGGCATTGAGCCACCAGGCTGCTCCCGCCCCCAGCAGGCCCGTGAGCAAGGCTGTCGGAGCGCGGCCGATGATGTTCCGCAGGAAGGTTGAGATCACCAGCGCGAAGATCAGAATCTTCGAAAGCGAGTTGCCTGCGCGCCCACCCTTCCAGGTTTGATCCGGTTCGGGCAGCGGCTCGCCATCGACGACTTTGAGCATCTGATCCACGCCCGCGTTGATACCGCCGGCATAGTCACCCTGTTTGAACATGGGGACGATGGTGTCGTTGGTGATGCGGCTGCTGATCGCATCGGTCAGCACCCCTTCGAGCCCGTATTGCACTTCGATGCGCACCGCGCGATCGTCCTTCGCGACGATGAGCGCGGCGCCGTCGTCGACGCCCTTGCGGCCGAGCTTCCAGGACTCGAGCAGGCGCACACCGAATTGAGCGATGTCTTCGGGCTCGGTCGTCGGCAGGATCAACACCGCGATCTGCGCGCCCTTGCGTGCCTCGAATGCGGCGAGCTTGTCTTCGAGCGCGGACTGCTGCGCGGCCGTGAGTGTTCCCGTGAGATCGGTGACGCGTGCTTCGAGCCGCGGCAGGGGAATCTGCGCGTGCGCCGCAGGTGCATGCCCGGCGAGCAGCACCGCCACCAGGAGCCACGCAACTTTCATGGATCGCGTTTTCAGTTCGCCGGCGGCGGCGAAGCGGGCGAGGGAGAGCCTTCGACCGGTGTTGCCGATTGCGCCGGGGTGGAAGTATCGAAAGTCACCGCGGGCGCGGTGGAGATAGCGGCTTCATTCTGCACGCTGAAATTCGGCTTCACATCGAAGCCGAACATGCCGGCAGTGAGGTTCGTGGGGAACTCGCGCACCGTCACGTTGAACTCCTTGACCGTCGCGATGTAGCGATTGCGTGCCACGGCGATGCGGTTCTCCGTCCCCTCGAGCTGCGCCTGCAGATCACGGAAGTTCGCGCTGGACTTGAGGTCCGGATAATTCTCGGAGATGGCGATCAGCCGGCTGAGCGCACCGGTCAACTGGGATTGCGCGGCCTGGAACTGTTCGAACGCCTTTGGATCATTGAGCAGCTCCGGCGTCGCCTGGATGGAGCCCACTCTGGCGCGTGCCTCGGTGACTTCCACGAGCACGCGCTCTTCCTGCGCGGCATAACCTTTCACGGTCGCGACGAGATTCGGAATCAGATCCGCGCGCCGCTGGTATTGGTTCAACACCTCGGACCAGGCGGCCTTCACCCCTTCGTCCTGGTTCTGCAGCTTGTTGTAGCCGCAGCCCGCGAGATTCGCACTCGCTAGCACGACGATCAGAGCGATCAGCATTTTGCGCATGGAATTCCCCTTCACCAAATCTTGACACGCTCGCTGGGCGCCCGATACATGCGGTCGTCCGGCTTCACGGCAAATGCGTCGTAGAAAGCGTCGATATTGCTTGCAGGACCATTCGCACGAAACTCGCTCGGGCTGTGCGGATCGGTGACCAGGCGCTTGAGCAGCTCGGCATCGCGATACTTGCGGCGCCACACCTGTGCCCAGCCGAGGAAGAACCGCTGCTGACCGGTGAAGCCGTCGATCTCGGGAGCGGCCTTGCCATTCAGCGAGATCTGGTAAGCCCTGAACGCCACCGCCATGCCGGACAAGTCTCCAATGTTCTCGCCGAGCGTGAGCTCGCCATTGATATGGCGATTGTCCAGCACGGTGTAGCCGGAATATTGCCGGGCGAGCTCGGCGGCACGCTGCTTGAACTTCACGCCATCGTCGGCCGTCCACCAGTCGCGCAGGTTTCCATCGCCGTCGAATTGCCGGCCGGAATCGTCGAAGCCGTGGCTGATTTCGTGCCCGATCACCGAACCGATGCCGCCGTAGTTCACGGCGTCGTCAGCCGTCATGTCGTAGAACGGCCAGCGCAGGATGGCGGCGGGGAACGTGATCTCGTTGGTCGTGGGGTTGTAGTACGCATTGACGGTCTGCGGCGTCATCAGCCACTCGCTCTTGTCCACCGGACCGCCTGTGCGCGTCACGTATCGCTGGTGCTCGAACGCCGAGGCTCGCAACAGATTGCCGACGAGATCGTCGCTGCGAACACTGAGTGCGCTGTAGTCGCGCCACTTGTCGGGATAACCGATCTTGACGGTGATCATCGACAGTTTCTTCTTGGCCTCGGCGCGCGTTGCCGGGCTCATCCATTCGAGCCCGTCGATCGAACTGTCGAACGCCTTGAGCAGGTTGCCGACCAGCGCCAGCATGCGCGCCTTGGCCTCCGCCCCGAAGTGCGATTCGACAAACATGCGGCCGATGAGCTCGCCCATGTTGCTGCCCATGGAGTCCACTGCCTGCCGCCAGCGCGGAAGCGGTTCGGGAATGCCGTTCAGTGTCTTCTGATGGAACCCGAATTCGAGGTCCGCGAACTGCGCTGACAACGCCGGCGAGTAATCGTCGAGCAACTGGAACTTGAAATATGCGCGCCAGTCGGACACGGGCACGGTCTTGACCAATTGGCCGATGCCTTTGACGAACGAAGGCTGGCTCACATCGAGACGCTGCACCGGAGCGCCCATCCCTTCGAAGAACGCCATCCAGTCGAAGCCCGGCGCCAGCTTCTGGTACTCGGGCAACGTCATCGGGTTGTAGGTCTTCACCGGGTCCCGGTTCTGGACCTTGGTCCACTGATAGTTCGCGATGCGCGTTTCGAGTGCCGCAATCCGCGCGGCCGCAGAGCGGGCATCTCTTTCACCGGCGCGCGCCAGCATCTGCTCGACGTACTCGGCAAACTTCGCGCGGAACTGCGCGTACTTCTCGTCGGGAGACAGGTAGTAGTCGCGGTCGGGCATGGTGAGCCCGTTCTGATAGATCGCGCCGAGGTAGACGGTCGAGTTCTTGCTGTCAGGTCCCGAGAACCAGGCGAACGGCTGTGCAACGCCGATGCGCTGCGAGTAGCCGATGTAACGCGCCACGTCGCGAGGCGTGGCGATCGCGTCGATGCGCGCCAATTCGTCTTTGAGCGGCGAGATCCCGAGGCTTTCCGCGCGAGAGATGTCCATGTAGGCGAGATAGAAGTCGCCGACTTTCTGCGCATTCGACCCCGTGGGCCTGTTGGCCTGGGTGGATGCCGCGACGATGAGCTGCTTCACCTCCTCCTGGGCCTGATCATCGAGAATGGCGAATGAGCCGTAATTGGAGCGATCGTTCGGTATCTCGGTTTTGGCGAGCCAGGCACCCCCAACGAAGCGATACAGATCGTCCTGCGGACGAATGCTGCGGTCGAACCCTGTGAGATCGAGGCCCGATTTGAGCTGCGGTTCCGTGGCAACCACCGGCGCAGGTGCGGTAGCCGCAGGCTTTGGCGAAGAGCCAGCGCACGCCGTTAACGCGGCTGCGGACGCCAAGGCGATGAGTCGACTGATCATGGATCTCCCCGGAAGAATGGTTTCGAGGGGACCAAGTATAAAAAAAGCCCCAAGCTTTTGGGGCCTGGGGCTTGAGAAGGCGGACTTTCGATGAAGGGAAAGAGAGTCCGCTAGGGGATTCGGAAAATCAGTGCAATCTTGCGACCTGCAAAATCTTGATGTCCTCGGCGTCGATCTCGAAGTTCGCGGCCAGCAGTCGGCGCAGTTCCTTCGAATCGCGGCGTTCGCCGAGCGGGTGTGTCAGCTCGATGACCCCGCTCCATTCGCTCGAGTGCGCGGGTTCAGCGCTCGTGACAAAGTGCGTGTAGTAACGGGCTGCCATGGGTAGAAAGCGTAGATTGCAGCCCGCGAAACAGCTGTGAGCCGCTGCACAGAACCCCCGGGCCATGTGCTGCTGCGACTGAGACACCCATCACATATGTTTTGAAAGCATGAGCCGCTACCGACCCGCAGAGAAACCCGGATCGCAATTCATCACCCCCGCAGGTGCAGCACGTCTCAAACAAGAACTGGACGAGCTGTGGCGCGTGGAGCGCCCGCGCGTGACGCAGGCGGTGTCCGAAGCCGCGGCGCAGGGTGATCGTTCCGAAAATGCCGAATACACCTACGGCAAACGCCGCCTGCGCGAGATCGACCGGCGCGTGCGTTTCCTGCGCAAGCGACTCGATGGCATGACCATCGTCGACAAGCCGCCTACAGATCCGAAACGCGTCTTCTTCGGAGCGTGGGTCACGATCGAGGACGACGACGGCAAACAGACGCGCCACCGCATCGTCGGGCCAGACGAATTCGACCAGGCCGAAGGCTACATCAGCATGGACGCGCCGCTCGCCCGCGCGCTCATGCGCAAGGCACTGGACGACGAGGTGAAAGTGCCGCTGCCGGGTGGTGAGCGCGGCTACGTCATCGTCGGAATTTCCTACGAATAAGTGATATTCGGGCTTGAAGCCCGCCTGCAATGCCTGTAATTTCTGTAATGACAGAAATTACAGGCGGCACGAAATGCACCTCACCGACACCATGCATCGATACATCGTCCACTGGGGCGAAATGGGCAGCCGCTGGGGCATGAACCGCTCCGTGGCGCAGATCCACGCCCTGCTCTATCTGGCGGAAAAGCCGCTGAATGCCGACGAGATCGGCGAGACGCTCGGAATCGCGAGATCCAACGTCAGCACCGGCCTCAAGGAACTGCTCAGCTGGGAGCTGGTGCAGATCACGCACCTGCTCGGCGATCGCCGCGACTTCTTCACTGCCCAGCACGACACCTGGGAAGTCATCCGCGTGATCATGGAGGGCCGCAAGCGGCGCGAGCTGGATCCGACGCTCGCTGCGTTGCGCGAATGCGCGGCGCTGCTCAAGTCCGATCGCGAAACTCCGGCTGCGGTGCGCGAGCGCATTGTCACGCAGCTCGAGTTCCTCGAGACGGTGACGCGCTGGTACGACTCCGTGAAGCGTCTGCCGCGCAAGACGCTGCTCAAGATGATGCGCATGGGCGAGCGCATCGCCAAGGTCATCGGCGACTAGGGCGCACATGACACAGGTCACCACACTGCCGAGGCCACTGACGCGAGAGCGTGCGGCCGACGTGCGGCACGGCCTGCGCGAAGTGCTGGGCGCCACGGCCTGGAGCCGTTTGCCCGAAGCCGTCCGCGAGCGCTTCGCCGACACCACCGCGGTCGCGACCTACGCGGGCGCGTTCGAGGTGGTACGGGCGAGCGCACTGGGCCGGGTGTTCGCCTGGGTCGGTACGTTGTTTGGTACCCCCGTGGCCCCCAGAGCCGAGAACCATGTCGCCGCCCGCGTGCTGGTGCGTCCTGACGCACGCGGCGTCGCCTGGGATCGGGAATACCTCTGGGCCGATGGCACGCGCAGCCTCGTATGCTCCACCAAGGTCGTGACCGACGACGGCTTGCTCATCGAAATGCTGCCGGCGCGCCTGTGCATGCCGCTCGACACCTACGTAGAAGGCGGCGTTCTGCACTTCGTGAGCCGCGGGTACTATTTTCACTTCGGTGCGGGATTTCGGCTCTGGCTGCCGGCGCTGTTGTCTCCCGGCGTTACGCACGTCGAACACATCGATCTCGGACACGGATGGTTTCGCTTCACGATGACCGTGACGCATCCGCTGGGCGGTGAAGTTTATTTCCAGACCGGTCGCTTCTGCGCCGCGGAGGAATTGCCATGACCCTGGTGTTCTCCCTTCTCACCGTCCAGACCCTGTTAGGCGCGCTGGACACACTGTGGAATCACGAACTGGTCGAACGCCTGCCATCCCGCCGCGCCGCACGCGCCGAACTCGCTTTGCACGCAGCGCGCGAATTCGTCTACGTCTTCCTGTTCTTGGGCCTGGCCTGGCGCGAATGGCACGGCGCGTGGGCCGTAGGCATCGTCGCGGCCCTGCTGCTGGAAGTGGCGATCACCGCCACCGACTTCGTGATCGAGGACCGGACGCGCCGCTTGTCCGCATTCGAGCGCCTGCTGCACACCGCACTTACGCTGTTGTTTGGCGTGTTGCTGATGGCTTTCGCGCCCATCCTGATCGACTGGCTGCAGCAACCCACGGCGCTTCGCGCGGTTTCCCATGGCGGCTTTTCAGTGCTGCTTACGCTGATGGCGGCGGGAATGGCAGCCTGGGGGATACGCGACGCGCTGGCGGCGCTCAAACATTCCCGCCCTGCTGAGTGGGTGCGCAATCCCATCGAGACTGCCGAGCGCCCGTCAGGACGTGGCGTGTTGATCGCCGGTGCCACCGGCTTCATCGGCGGCCACGTGGTGCGCGCCATGCGCAGGCGCGGCGACACGGTATGGGTGTGGACGCGCGATGCGGATCGCGCGCTGGCGCGGTTCGGCCCGCACGTCCATGTGGCGACGAACCTTGCGGACATTCCCGCCGATGCGCGCATCGATGTCGTGATCAATCTGGCCGGCGCGCCGATTGTGGGTCCGCCCTGGACGAAGGCGCGCCGCCAGTTGCTGATCGACAGCCGCATCAAGACCACGCAAGCGGTGCTCGACTGGTGCGCGACCCGCCTTCAACCACCTCGTGTGGTTGTGACGGCGAGCGCCATCGGCTACTACGGACCCGCCGGCGATGAATGGCTCACGGAGGATTCTCCCGCCAAGGATCTGTTCCAGTCACAAATCTGCGCGGAGCGTGAAGCGGCGGCGAATGCCGCGGAGGCGCAGGGAGTTCGCGCAGTGAATCTGCGCATCGGCCTGGTGCTGGGCCTCGACGGCGGGATTTTCCCGCGGCTCGCGCTTCCGGCGCGCCTGGGCGGCGCGGCGAAGATAGGCGATGGCAAGCAGTGGATGTCCTGGATTCACATCGCGGACCTGCTGCGCGTCATCGAAACAGTCATCGACGAGCCGGGTTGGCGCGGCCCGGTCAACGCTGTTGCGCCAGGACCCGAACGCCAGAGCGAATTTCAGCGCGCGCTCGCGCGCGCGTACCGTCGTCCGTACTTCCTGCGCATTCCAGGCGGAGCATTGCGCCTTGCCATGGGTGAGATGGCGCAGCTGCTGGTTGAGGGCCAGCGCGTAGCGCCGCAGCGCCTGTTACGAGCCGGTTTTGAATTCCGCCACTTCACGCTGGCGAGCGCGTTGCGCGACCTTATTCCCGACCAACACGCGCCGCCCAGATTGCGCGCGGCGGATCGCGATTGCGAAGTCTGGTTCAACGGTGATTGCCCGGTGTGTTCATACGAAATCGGCGCCTACGAAAAGCTCGCAGAGCGCCGCGATCTGCCACTGCGCTTTCACGATTCCATGCGCGTGGCGCAGCCGCTCGCCGCCTACGGACTGCGCCGGGAGCATCTGGAACGCAGGCTGTACCTGCGCGACGAGCAGGGCCGCATCGTCAGCGGATTCGGCGCCGTGCTCGCGATCTGGGCGCGTCTGCCCGAATACCGCCGCCTGGCCAGCGTGTTTTCCTGGCCGCCGTTGCGTGCGGTTTGCGAAACGCTTTACGACCACTGCATCGCACCGGGACTCGCGTATTGGGCGCGAGTCCGACAATCAGGAGTCAGGCCATGAGCGAATTATCCGCCCTCACTACCGTCATCGTGATTTCACTCGTGCTCAGCAGCGGCACGGTGTTCGCCATCTATCGCCCGCTGCACCAGCTGCTCGAGGCCGTCTGCCCGCTCGGCTTTACAGCGGAGTTCTGGACTCGCGCTGCGGTGACGGTGATCTACCTGTTGCCGCTGTGGGTGGTGCTCGTGTGGGGCATGCCGAGCTCACCGATGCTCGACGTCGTGAGCGCGGGCGAAATCGCGCGCCGTGCGCTGGCGGCTACGTCTTTCGCACTCGTGGGTATCGTCATCGCAACCGGACTGCGTCTGTCCAGCCTGCGTGCGCCGTCCAGCTACGACAACCCACGGCCCGTTCGTTAGAGGAGCGCTGCTCCCTAGACCCGAACGTTCTTGAACTGCCAGGGATCGGTGGTGTCGAGGTCTTCCGGGAAAAGACGCTCGCGATCGTGCAGCGGCGTCCAATCGGTGTAGGTGCCGCTGACCGTGCCCAGGTAGGGCGCCATGATGTCGAGGTTTCGCTGGTAGTCGATCTCGTCTGGCTCGACGAGCCCGGCGTTCGGATTCTCCATCGCCCAGATCATTCCCGAGAGGCACGACACCGTGACCTGCAGACTGGTGGCGTTGTTGTGCGGCGCCAGCCTGCGCGCTTCATCGATGTTCAGCTGGGACCCGTACCAATAAGCGTTTTTCTTGTGGCCGGCGAGCAGCACGCCGAGCTCATCGGCGCCGCTGATGATCTCGTCGAGCAGGATGCGCTGGCGATCCTGCAGGTGCCAGTTGCGTCCCGCGAACTCGTGCACCGACACCACCGCCGAATCGCAAGGGTGATAGGAATAGTGCACCGTCGGGCGATAGACCACTTCGGAGCTCTGTCGCACCGACAGGTAGTCGGCGATCGAGATGGCCTCGCCGTGCGTGATCAGGAAGCCATGGAAATGTCCGGCCTTGGGTGTCCAGGTGCGCACGCGCGTGGCCGCGCCGGGCTGCATCAGGTAGATAGCCGAGCCGTTGCCGAAGTCGTAACGTTTTCCGTCGCGCGGAAAGTTCCTTTCATGCGTGCCCCAGCCAAGCTCGGCGGGCTGCTGTCCCTCGCTGACGAAACCGTCGACCGACCAGGTGTTGACGAACTCGTTGAACTCTTTCGGCTTCGACGAAAGCTGCGTGTCGCGTTCGGCGATGTGGATCACCTTGATGCCCAGCTTGCGCGCGAGCTGACCCCAGTCTTCACGCGCCTTGGGCGCGCCGGCGTCGACACCAGTGTCGGCAGCGATATTGAGCAATGCCTGTTTGACGAGATGCGAGACCATGCCGGGATTGGCGCCGTGCGTGAGCACCGCGGTCGGCGCGCGCGCATTGTTCGCCCGCAACGCCAGCGCCTCTTCGCGCAACGCGTAATTGGTGCGCCTGGCGTGCGGAATGGTGGCATCGGTGTAGCCGCCGGGCCATGGCTCGATGCAGGTATCGAGGTACATCGCGCCCTTGGACCAGCAGAATTTGATCAGCGCGATCGACGACACGTCGACCGACACATTGAGGACGAAGTCACCACGGCCGATGTACGGGTCGAGTTCGCGGCGGAAATTGTCACGCGTCAGCGGCAACACCACGAATTTCACGCCGTATTCATCCGCGATCTTCCGGCCGCGATCGTCGCCGGTGATGACGGTGATGCGCTCCTTCGGGATTCCGATGTGCCGCAAAATGAGCGGCAGCGTGCCCTGGCCGATGCTGCCGAAACCGATGAAAACGATACGCCCGGGGAACTCGATATGAATCTTGTGGTTCGACATTATTTACCCGTCCAAATTCTTCGGCGAGAGGGTACCAACCATCAACAGGCGTTGCCAGACAATGCTGGTTGCAGAATCGCGCGTGTCTCGGTCTGAATCAGGATGAGGCATCACGCCATTGCGGCGGATAAGTGCGTTCGTAGCCAGGAAGCGATTCGACACGCTGCATCCAGCGGCCTAGCGCCGGATAGTTCGCTTCCAGGGGAAGAAAGCGCGACGACAACTCGCGCGCTTCCGGCAGCGCGAGTGCACGCAGCAGCAGCTTGATGCCCGGATAGATCATGTAATCCGACGCACCGGGATTTTCGCCGACGATCCACGGTCCCTTCGAAAGACGGCCTTCGATGGTGCGTGCTTCGCCGGCGATCATGTGCATCGCGTACGTGCTCTCGTCGGAATACGGGTCGCCCACACGATTCAGCAACGCGCGTGTAATACGCGTCACGTACGGCTCGATGTAGGCCTGGTACTCACAACACACCCGCATGATCACCGCGCCTTCTTCGGGTGAATTGCCGAACAGCGGCTTGGCGGGATATTTGCGCTCGAGGTAGTACATGACCGCGAGCGACTCGAACACCACGTAGTCGCCGTCCTTCAAAGTGGGCACGCGGCCGCGCGGATTCATGGCGAGCATGTGCGGAGATTTCTGCTCCTGCAGCGCAATCTGCAGCAGGTGGCTGCGGTACTCGAGACCCTTGTGCTCGAGCGCGAGCAGCACCCGCCACGAGTACGGACTGCCGTTACCCCAGTAAACGTCGATGGCCATTGATGATCCGGATTGTAAAATGCGGCATGCGCCATTTCACCACGCTCATCGATGCGAACACACTTTTCGAGCAGCTTTCGCGAGACGACCTGACGATCTTCGACTGCCGGTTCGATCTAAGCAGGGTTCAATGGGGCGAAGCGGAATATGCCGCAGCCCATCTGCCTGGCGCGCGTTATCTGCATCTCGATCGTGACCTCTCGAGTCCCATCACCACCAATTCCGGGCGACATCCTTTGCCCGATCCGGATCGTTTCGCGCTACGCCTCGCCGAACTCGGCGTCGATGCGCAGTCCCAACTCGTCGCCTACGACCAGGGAAACGGGGCACACGCGGCGCGCCTGTGGTGGCTCGCGCGCTGGATCGGCTTGCGCAACGTCGCGGTGCTCGATGGAGGTTACGCGGCGTGGCACGCGGCCGGTTTACCGATCGAACAATCGTTGCCGGCTCCCCGGCCGAAAGCGCTGGCGGCGTCACTCGATTCCCGAGCCTGGGTGAGCAGCGAGACGGTCGACGAACTGCGTCGGCGCCCCGGAAATCTGCTCGTGGATGCGCGCGGGCCTGAGCGTTTTGCCGGTCGCAACGAGACGATCGACCCGATCGCTGGCCACATTCCTGGTGCGAGAAACCATCCATTCCTCGCCAATCTCGGTGCCGACGGAAAATTCCTGCCTGCCCCGGAGCTGCGTGCGCGTTTCAGCACCCTGCTCGGCTCCGCACCGGCTTCCGCACTGATCTCGATGTGCGGTTCGGGAGTCACCGCCTGCCACAACCTGCTGGCGCTCGAACACGCCGGCCTTACAGGTGCGCGCCTGTACGCCGGCTCGTGGAGTGAATGGATTCGTGATCCGCGCCGGCCAATATCAACAGGCACGTACTAGTCGCAGTCTCGATTTGCTATCGTGCGCGCCAACGTGGCAGCCGAACCCAATTCCCCTTCCGCAACCGCAGCCGATGCGATTGCGCGACGCTCCGAACGACCGATTTCCTGGTCAATCGATGACTCGGCCGAGCTCTACCAGGTCAACGCCT
>Ga0207682_10000687_pt1 | contig 15717 bp, 12 predicted proteins | sample KBSM63metaG_FD_184332 | JGI IMG/M metagenome (GOLD analysis project Ga0207682, IMG submission 184332) | Miscanthus rhizosphere microbial communities from Kellogg Biological Station, Michigan, USA - KBS M6-3 metaG (SPAdes) (version 2) | ecosystem: Host-associated > Plants > Roots > Rhizosphere >... | reverse complement strand
CAGGCCGGCAAGCTGCGCGCGCTCGCCCACTGGGGCGACCATCCGCCGTCGGCGCTGCCCGACGTGCCCAGCCTGAAGCAACTCGGCTATCCGGTTCGCTTCGCGCAATGGTCGGCGCTGTTCGTCCCGGCCGGCACGCCCGACGACGTGATCAAGAGGCTGCGCGCTGCCTCTGCGAAGGTCGCCGCCGACGCTACCGTTCGCCAGGTGATCGCGAAGGCCGGCAGTCCGATCGAATACCTCGACGCGCCGGAATTCCAGACCTACTGGGACGCGGATGCGGCCGAGATGACGAAGGCGGTGCGGGCGGTCGGCAAGGTCGAGTGAACCGGACCAGCGCGCGATGCGCGCTTGTCTGAGCGGCGCGACAGTGCACACATTCGTCTGCGCTTGCGGATAGACGGCTAGCACGCTCGCGGAAAAGAAGCTATAGGACGGTGGGCGGTTAAGATCGTCACCAAGGGTTTTTACCCACCCCGTTCAGGGGGGTCGTCCCCAAACCTATGTACGACCTTGCTATTGACTGGCCGTACATTCCTCGGGCGCTAGGAGATGGGGAATGCCCTAGGCAGGAGCCGTTCTATCGACCTCGATTGGAACGGCTCTGTTGTGTCGGCTGCGTGAGCAGCTCCTGCGGCAGGTCGATCTAGCTAAAAAAACTGGAGTGAACATGAATCGGAACTGGACGGAAGCGTCGGGGCGTCAGGGGTCGTCGGTGGGGCGATGGGCGAGCGCGATGTTCGCCGTTGCGGCGCTGGCTGTTGGTGTCGCCCCGGCGTTCGCGGCCGATGTGAACACCCTCGATCTGAAGATTACGCAGAACCCAAACCCTGCGGTCTACGGGACTGCGGCGACCTACACGGTGACGCTGAAGAACACGAGCAACAAGACCGTCAACAACGCCGGCATCACCGTCACGGCTCCTGCCGGAACAGGAAGTTTCGACGCGGCATCGCCCTCGTGCGCGCTCTCCACGCTCCTACCCTGCGCCGCCCCGGCGCACGACGGCGCGGTTTTCACGGCCACTGGCTACCAACTCCCGGCCAACGGAACGCTGACGATCACCGTCGGTTATTACATGCCGGCGGCTGATGCGCCGGCTGCAAGTTTCCTGCTGTCCGTGACCGGCAAGTCGAGTAACAACGCAGGGGGACCGAATCCTTCGGCATACACCACCGTTGCCGCGTCCTTTGCGATGACTCCTGCAGCGCCGCCACCGTCGTATCCGAACATCACGACAACGATCGGCCACAACGCAGGGAATACGGTCCTGTGGAGCACCGCTCCATGCGACAACTCCAACGCTGCAGATTGCGGCGCGACCTACTACGCCCAGTACCTGATCACCGTCAAGAACGACGGCTCGACAGCAATTCCGAGCACCCGACCGTTCAACGTGACGCTGACGGGTGGTGCGGCTCCCTTCGCGGACGCGCTCGGCTGTTCGGCACCGTGCTCGCGATCGGGCAACGTCTTCACGATTGCCGGGCTGGTCGCTGGCGCCAGCAATTCGTTCACCGTTTTCTTCAAGTCGCCCTTGGCTCCGGCAGCGATCGATGTGACGGCGACCGTGACGATCGACACTCCCGCCGTCGTCCTCCCCGCGCCGGCGACGGTCTCCCTCTCGACACTTCCCACGGATGCGGCGATCGAGACCTATGCGTCGCTCGTGCCCACCACGGGTGGCTCGTCCAAGGCGAAGAACGCACTTGATCTTCCCAACGGTGGGAAAGGTCCGTTCAGTTCGCGAGTGGACGTTCCCACATACTCCCTCGTCGACGGCACGCCGATCAATATCGTGCTCAATGTGACGCCGGGCACGATCGCGTGCTCGTCGTCCAGCCCGAAGTGCTTGGACACGGCGGCCGACGTCCAGATCAGCGGCAACGCGGTCACGTTCGGTGGCATCAACCAGCCGCTTAACGGCACGGATTTCCTCGTGATCACGATGGTCCGCGATTGGACGACGCTGGACAAGAAGCCCTCGTCCGTGTTCAACGCGACGGTCTGGTACACGGATGCAGCTGGCAACCGCACGAATGTGAAGGATTGCGGCAGCGTGGACCTGAGAGTCGCGGAACGGTGTGTCTACCAGCGGATCGACAAGACGACGAGCGCCAAGGGCGTCCTCACCGGCGGCTATCTGAAATTCGTCATCTGGGCCCGCCACAACGGCGTCATGTCCTGGTGAAACACCACGTCCGATGAGAAAGGGGCCTGCGGGCCCCTTTTCTTTTTACTGGATCGTGAGCAGGAACTTCTCGGCCCGGCCGAGAGAAGAGAGGTCGCCCTTCGCCTGGTAGATCACGATGGCGTCCTCGAGAGCGCGTCGCGCCTCCTCGGCGCGCCCGGCACGAGACAGCACCGCGGCGAGGTCGGAGTGTGCCGTGCCACGGAGTGCCGGCGTCTCCTGCTGCAAGGCCAGGTCGAGGCCTGCGCGGGCCAGCGATTCGGCGTCCCCGAGCTCGCCGCGGCGGGCCAGGATGAGCGACCGGACGCATCTCCAGTGAGCCTGCGCGTCGACGTCGTCATCGGCCGCCGATTTTTCGGCGGTGATCGTCAGGGCCAGCGCCTCTTCGTCGCGGCCTTGCTCCAGGACCGCCCGCGCCAGCGTGGCCGCCATGGTTGAAAGGAAATAGGTCTCGCCCAGCCCCTGCAGCATTTCGCAATCGGGACGCAGCTCGCGCTCCGCCGCGGCAGGATCGCCGGCCAGCAGTTCGACGATGGCGACGTCGAGCGACGACGAGGCCGCACGCACGCCGTGGCCCAGATCGCGAAGCACCGTGCGGGCCGACATCGCATTCCTTCGTGCCGTCGCATGGTCACCGACCATGGCATGCAGCTGGGCGATCTTGCAGATGATCAGGTTCTGCACCTGGCGATCGGCCAGGTCGCTCGCGATCAGTGCCTCGCATTGCTCGATGGCCTCAACGGCAGGTGTCGGGCCATATACCGCGTTCAGTGTCATGCCCAGCGCGCTTCGTGCGAGCAGGCGCTCGTCGCCGGCGAGGCGTGCGTGCTTGATGACATTCGAAATCGTCTTGCTCGCCTCGCCCAGGTGGCCTGCAATCTGCTGGACCATGGTGACGAGGCGCCAGGCCTTGCCCAGTTCTGCATGCGCCCCCTGCCGCTCCAGCAGGGGGATGACGTTCGTCGTCAAGTCCAGCGCCGCGTCGCTCCAGCTGCCGGACTCGCCGCTGTGCAGGCGAACGAGCATGCGGGCGAGCAGCGCCGATGCTTCGACCCTGCGGTTGCCGGCGGTCTTCGCGCCGGCGAGCGCTTCGTCGACGACGGTCCGCGACTCGGCGAACTGACCGAGCTCGAGGAGGACTTCGCCGAGCTCGGGGAGCAAGGCCAGGCGCTGCTCGGCGTCCTTGGGCAGCAGGGCGACGGCACGGCGCAACAGGTTGCCCGCGGCGTGAACGTCGCCATGGGCGAAGGCTCGGCGCCCGGCCGATGCCAGGCGGCGCGCGGCATCGGCGCCGATCTCGCGACCCTTCTGATCGAGCGGTCCGAGCTCGGCGAGATAGTTGTGCGCCTGCTCGAGGTGGTAGCCGAGGATCGCCTCGAACTCGAGGCCGCGGCCGCGCTCGGCGTTGACCTCGTCGGCCCAGCGCACGAAGTCGACGTGCAGGGTCGCCCGGGCGCGCTTCAGCAGGCCGCCATAGACGGTGTCGCGCACGAGGTGATGGTGGAATCGGTACAGCGAGTCCCCGTCCATCGAGGCCACGGAGTGGACCAGCTGCTTGGTGGTCAGCGCGAGGAGATGGCCTTCGATCGCCGACCGGAACGTTTCCGGTGCGAGCCGGGCGACCGCAGGCGCAGCGAACTGCATGCCGATGACCGACGCCGGCTCGACCGCCGCGCGCTCCTCGCGGCGCAGCTGGCCGAGGCGTCCCTCGATCAGCGCCTTGATCGTCGGCGGGATGGCGATCTCGCCGTAGCTCTCGGCGCGGATCCACCGCCCGTCCTCCTGGCGCAGGGCGCCGCTGTCGACGAGCATCGACAGCATCTGCTCGATATAGAGGGGGTTGCCCTCGGCGGCCTCGACGATGCGGGCCACGACGTCGGCCGGCAGCCCGGTGGCGCCGAGAAGGTTAATGGCGACCTTGCCGGCTGCCTCGTCGGTCAGCGGGCGCAGCACCAGACGGATCGCCGACGCTCGCTCGCCCCAGTCGGGGCGCTTTTCGAGCAGGTCGTGGCGTGAGGTGCAGAGCAGCAGGATCGGCGCGCCCTCGGACGTGTCGAGCACGCTGATGAGCAGGTCGAGGAATGCCGACTCCGCCCAGTGGATGTCGTCGACGAGCGCAATCAGGGGCCCGTCGACGGCGCGCGACTCGAAGAACTTGCGCGCCGCCCAGTAGATCTCGTGCAGCGGGAAGGCCGCGGTGGTCAATCCGACTGCGGCGGCGAGGCGGTCGGCGACGTCCTGATCGCCGACCAGCGTCGCCAGCTTGGCGCGACCCTCCTCGGGCTTGTCGTCGAAGCGGATCTCGGCCGCCTCGCCGGTCATCTCCCGCAAGGGCCAGAAGGTGATGCCGTCGCCGTACGTGAGGCATCGCCCGCGCACGACGGCGGCCTTCGCGCCGGCCCGGGCGATCACTTCCTGGGCGAGCCGCGACTTGCCGATGCCGGCATCGCCGACGATGGTGATCATGCGCACGCCGCGGGTTTCCGTGACCTCGCGCAACGCCTGGTCGATCGCCGCGAGCTCCTCGTCGCGGCCGACGATCGTCGAGTCGTGGCGCCGCACATAGCCGTCGAGGCCTATCGCCGACACCAGCCTGAATGCAGCGACACGCTCGCTCTTGCCCTTCAGCTCGAGCGGCTCGACGCTCTCGACCTTGACCGCGTCGCGGACCAGCCGGTACGTCGTCTCTCCGAGATAGATCTCGTTTTCGGGCGCCGCCTGCTCGAGCCGCGCCGTGACGTTGACGGCATCGCCGGTGGCGAGCTTCTGGTCTGCCGTCGGGTCGTCGTTGGCGACGACCTCGCCGGTGTTGACACCGGTGCGGTTGGCGAGCACGACGCCATAGCGCTGCGACAGGTCCTCGTTCACGCCACGAAGCGCTGCCTGCATTCCCGCTGCCGCGCGCACCGCGCGCAAGGCGTCGTCCTCGTGCGGGAGCGGCAGGCCGAACACGGCCATGATCGCGTCGCCGATGTACTTCTCGATCTTGCCGCCGTGCTTGGTGATCTCGGCGGCCATGGTCGTGAAGTAGCGCTCCTTCACCTCGTGCATCGCCTCCGGATCGAGTCGCTCGGCGAGCGCGGTGGAGCCCTTCAGGTCGCAGAAGATCAGGGTGACCGTGCGGCGCACCTCGCGCACCGGCAGCGCCGGCGGAGCGGCCACCAGGGGGGCGCCGCAATAGCCGCACAAGCGGAACTTCGGAGGGTTCTCCTCGTTGCACTTCGGGCAGTTGATCATGGCGGCGAGTTTAGGAGACCCCAGCCTGCATCGACCGACGGTGGCTCGCCGGCCGTCGGGCGATTCCCGTGCCGGATTCGCCTTCCGGTCCTACAAGAGACCGTCCCGGTGTCTTGCGGGTTGCGATGCGAACCGGGCCTACGCTGGACCCGTCTCGAATCAGGATCAAGTGCGAATCACCATGGACAAGCATCTTCTCGGGCTGGTCTGGGGCCTGCCGGCCTCGTTCGCGTTGCCCTCCGTGGCGGCCTGCCGTCGTGCGTTGGTGCACATCCAGCCGCGGCTGGAGCAACTGCAGCTGGCTGACGACGTGCGGCTCCCCGCACGAGAGCGCCGGAACTTTCGCTTCTAGCGTCCGGTCCAGCGCGGCGGGCGCTTCTCGAGGAAGGCGCGCACGCCTTCTTGGAAGTCGGCGCTGCCGTATGTCTTAGAGACCAGGTCGTCCCCGTCCGGAACGGTGCGCGCCTCCTGGATCCGCCGCACCGCCTCTTTCGTGACCCACAGCGTGATCGGCGCGTGCGAGGCGACAGTCTCGGCGAGCGTGCGGACGCGCGCCTCGATCGCCTCGGCAGCGACGATCTCGTGGACGAAACCGGCGGCGAGCGCCTCGTCGGCGGTCAGCAGGCGTGCCGTGAAGATGAGCTCCTTCAGCCGCGACGGCCCGAACAGGTCGAGGTAGCGCGCATAGGCCTGCATCGACAGGCAGTTGCCGAGCGTGCGCGCGATCGGCGCGCCGAAGCGAGACTCGGGCGTTGCGACGCGAAGGTCGGCGCCGGCAGCGATTCCGAGGCCGCCACCGACGGCGAAGCCCTCGATCTGCGCGATCACCGGTTTCTTCACCCGGGCGACACGGAACGTGCGGAGGTCGCCGTCGCGCTCGTAGCGCAGGCCGTCTTCGCCGCCCTTGAATTCGGTGAACTGGCCGATGTCGGTGCCGGCGACGAAGGCCTTGCCGCCGGCACCCTTCAGAACGAGGACGCGGATCGAGTCGTCGTCGTCGACTTCCTCGCAGGTCTGGTAGAGCCGCTCGTACATCTCCCAGGTCATCGCGTTGCGCGCTTCAGGGCGATTGAACGTCAGCGTCACGATGGCGCCGCTCCGCTCGACGATGACGTGGTCGCTGGCGGGGGTGGCGTTGTTCATGACGGCGGCAGGGGTGAGCCCAGGGTTCCAAAACATCCTAGCACCGGGCCTGCGGCGCGAGCACTCTGCGTGCCCACTGACATGCCGATTCGCTAGGGCCAACACCAAGCAGGCGTCGTCCTGCCCGCTGATAGAGTGGTTCGCACCGGGTGGCGATGCAGCGCGCCTGCGAGCCTCTCACTCTGCGCAGCGAAGGAGTCTCGAGATGAACTTGCGGCAGCTTCTGGTCGTCACGGCAGCGTCGTTGACGCTCGCGTTGGCATCGTCTGGCGCGGCACTCGGCCAGGCCAAGTACCCGTCGAAGAACATCGAGGTCGTCGTGCCGTACGCGCCCGGCGGCGGCACCGACAACATGATGCGCATGATCACCGCCATCATGGACGAGAACAAGTGGTCGCCGCAGCCGATCAACGTCAACAATCGCGTTGGCGGCAGCGGCACGGTCGGCTACAGCTACCTGATCACGAAGAAGGGCGACTCGCACGTCATCGCCGGCGCCACGCCGATGATCGTCTCCGGCAAGCTCCAGGGACGGCTCTCGGGCAACCATCGCGATGCGATGACCATCCTGATGATCGTCGCGATCGACGAGCTGATGCTCTCCGTGCGCACCGATTCGCCGTACAAGACGCTGGAGGACTTCATCGCCGCGGCACGCGCCAAGCCGGGCCAGCTGACGGTGGGCGGCACCGGCACGCACAACGAGGATCACATCTTCGCCCACCTGCTCGAGCAGTCGGCCAAGATCAAGCTGAAGTACGTGCCGTTCAACTCCGGCGGCGAGGCGACGGCGGCGCTGATGGGCGGCCACATCGACGCCGGCATCATGAACCCGAACGAGATCGTCGCCCAGGTCGAGGCGGGCAAGGCGAAGAACCTTGCGGTCGCGGCGCAAAAGCGCATGGCCGGCGCGCCCGACGTCCCCACCTTCGCCGAGAAGGGCTATCCGTTCTACTGGGAGCAGATGCGCGGCGTCGTCGGGCCGGCGGGCATGGCGCCCGAGGCGGTCGCGTGGTGGCAGGACACACTGAAGAAGGTCGTCGCGACCAAGAAGTGGCAGGACGACTACATCAAGGTCAACCTGCTCACGCCGACCGCGTGGACCGGCGAGGAAGCCAACAAGTACCTCGACGGCATCACCGGCAACTACGAGAAGGCACTCGCCGATCTCGGCGGCCTCAAGAAGTAGGGCGGGCGGCGGCGACACGACGTGCGCAGCGCCGACCGGATCGCCGGCGCCGCCTTGCTGGCGCTGGCCATCGCGTTCAGCACCGGCGCGCTGAAGCACTACGCGTACTGGGGCGAGAACGGCCCCGGGCCGGCGTTCCTGCCGTTCTGGCTCGGCCTCGTGATGGCGGTGCTCGCCGCCACGCTTCTGGTCGGCGCGCTGCGCTCCCGCGACCCCGGCCCCGCGTGGCTGCCGAGCGGCGACGGCCTGCGCCGGCTCGCGCTCGTCGTCGGCGCCACCGCTGCGTTCGTCGCCCTGCTGAACGTCGTCGGCATGACGATCGGCACGGTGCTGTTTCTCGTCGTCCTGATGCGCTTCCTCGATCGCCAGCCGTGGCCGCTGACGATCGCTGTCGCACTCGCCGTGGCCGGCCTGAACTACCTCGTCTTCACGCGCTGGCTGCACGTGCCGTTGCCCGCGGGCCCCTTCGGCTTCTGAGGCACTGCGATGGATTTCCTCGCCAACCTCTCGCTCGGCTTCTCGGTCGCGCTGACGCCGTTCAACCTGCTGATGGCGACCTGCGGTGTCGTCATCGGCATCCTGATCGGGGCGCTGCCGGGAATCGGCCCGCCGTCGGGCGTGGCCTTGCTGCTGCCGCTCACCTTCGGCATGGATCCGACCTCGGGAATCATCATGCTCGCGGCGCTCTACGCCGGAACGATGTACGGCGGAACGATCACCTCGGTGCTGATCAACACGCCGGGCGAGTCGGCGTCGGTCGTGACTTGCATCGATGGCTACCAGATGGCGTTGCAGGGGCGCGCGGGCGCGGCCCTCGGCATCGCCGCGATCGGCTCGTTCATCGCCGGCACGATCGGCGTCGTCCTGCTGATGCTGGTGTCGCCGGTGCTGGCGCGCTGGTCGCTTGCCTTCGGGCCACCCGAGACGTTCGCGCTGCTGCTGCTCGGCCTGACGACGGTCACCCTGCTCACCGGCGAGAGCGCGCTGAAGGGCTACATCAGCATGGTGCTCGGGCTGATGATCGCGATGGTCGGCTTCGACATCATCTCGGGCGATCCGCGCTACGCGTTCGGCGTGCCCGAGCTGATGGACGGCATCGACTTTCTGCCGGTCGCGATCGGCCTGTTCGGCATCGGCGAGGTCCTCGCCGGCGCCGAGGCCGCGGGCGGTGCGGCGATCCTCTCGGCGCGATATGGCTGGCGCGATGTCATGCCGACGGCGCAGGACTGGCTGCGCAGCCGCTGGGCGATCGCGCGCGGCACCGTGCTGGGCTTTCTCGTCGGCATCCTGCCGGGCGCCGGGCCGACGGTCTCGACCTTCCTGTCGTACGCGCTCGAGAAGAAGGTCTCGAAGCACCCCGAAGAGTTCGGGCGCGGCGCCATCGAGGGCGTCGCCGGCCCCGAATCGGCCAACAACGCGGCTGCCACCGGCGCGATGGTGCCGATGCTGACGCTCGGCATCCCCGGCTCGGCGACGACCGCGATCATGCTGGGCGGACTCATGATGTGGGGCCTTCGGCCCGGGCCGCTGCTGTTCGAGAAGAACCCGCAATTCGTCTGGGGCCTGATCGCCTCGCAGTACATCGCCAACGTCATGCTGCTCGTCCTCAGCACAGTGTTCATTCCGCTGTTCGTGCGAGCCCTGCGCGTGCCCTACGGCATCCTGATGCCGATGATCATCGTCTTCTGCATCACCGGCGCGTATTCGCTCAAGAACAGCGTCTTCGATGTCGGACAGATGCTTGTCTTCGGCGTCCTCGGCTATGGGATGAAGAAGCTCGGCTATTCACCCGCCGCGCTGACCCTGGCCCTGGTCCTGGGGCCGCTCGCCGAGCGCGCGCTGCGCCAGTCACTGATCATCTCGGACAGCGGTGCCGGCATCTTCTTCATGCGGCCGATCTCGGGCGTGCTGATGGTCGCTGCGATCGCCGCCGTTCTAGTTCCGACGCTGCGCGGCCTGGCCGCGGCGCGGCGGCGCGCTGCCTCCCGCGTCGCCTGACGATCGCGCTCAGGCGCCGATGAACCGGGGCTTCCGCTTCTCCATGAACGCGGCCTGGCCTTCCCTGTAATCGGCGCTCGCGAAGCAGGCGGCAACGGCGCGGTCGGCGGCGGCGACGTCGCGCTCGGCAACGTCCTTCAGCGCCTCGCCGACGACGAGCTTTGCGCAGCGCACGGTGAGCGGCGCGTTGGCGGCGATCGTCCTGGTCATCTCGTCGATCGTCGCTTCGAGCGCGTCGTCGGCGACGACGCGGTTCACCAGGCCCATCTTCTCGGCCTCGCGGGCGTCGAACTGGCGGCCGGTGAAGAACATTTCCTTGGCGAAGGCGGGGCCGACAAGGTCGACCAGCGGCTGGGCGCGGTTCAGGCCGTAGCCGAGGCCGAGCTTGGCGGCGGGGATCCCGAACTTGGCGTTCTCGGTGCAGATGCGCAGGTCGCAGCAGATGGCGGCCGCGGTGCCGCCGCCGATGCAGTAGCCGCGGATCATCGCGATCGTCGGGATCGCCATGCCCTGGATGGTCGAGTAGGCCTTCTGCGTCGTCGTCTGGTAGTGGGCGACGGCCTCGGCCTCCTGGCGCTCGTCCTTGAACTTCGAGATGTCGGCGCCCGAGGCGAAGGCCTTGCCGCCGGCGCCCGTCACGACCATCACGCGCACGGAAGGGTCGGCGCTGAAGTCGGCCATGATCTCGAGCGCCGCCTCCCACATCTCGAGCGAGATCGCGTTGTGGCGCTCGGGGTTGTTGAAGATCATCCAGCCGACGCCGCCGTCCTTGCGCGAGATCATCTTGTCGCTGTGCATCGCGGTTCTCCTCAAACGATTCCCTGGCTCTTCAGGCGCTCGATCTCGGCGTCGTCGTAGCCGATCTCGCGCAGGACCGCGTCGGTGTGCTCGCCCTGCGCCGGCGGGTGGGCGACGACGTGGGCCGGCGTGCGGCTCAGCGTCACCGGCTGGCCGAGGTAGGCGACGTCGTCGAGCGTGTCGACGATGCCCAGGTGACGCACCTGCGGGTCCGAGAATGCCTCGTCGATCGAATAGATCGGCCCGGAGGGAACGCCGGCCTCGTTCAGCAGCTCGACCCATTCGGCGGTGTCGCGATGGCGCAGGTGCGCCTCGAGCTCGGCGTGCAGGAGGTCGCGGTTCTGCGAGCGGAGCGCCGCGGTCGCGTAGTCGGGATGCGTGGCCAGCGCGGGCGCGCCGATGGCGTTGCAGAGGCGCACCCAGATCTTGTGGCCCGAGACGGCGAGGTTCATGTGACCGTCGCGGGTGCGATAGACGCCGGTCGGGATCGAGGTCGGATGGTTGTTGCCGGCCTGCTTGGCGACCTCGCCGCTCATCAGCCAGCGCGCCGCCTGGAAGTCGAGCATGAAGAGCTGCGCCTGCAGCAGCGACGACTTGACCCATTGGCCGCGCCCCGACTTCTCGCGCTCGATGACGGCGACGGCGATGCCGTAGGCGCAGAAGATGCCGGCGCAGAGGTCGGCGATCGGGATGCCGACGCGCACCGGGCCCTGGCCCGGCAGCCCCGTGATCGACATCAGTCCGCCCATGCCCTGCGCGATCTGGTCGAATCCCGGCCGCAGGCGATACGGTCCGTCCTCGCCGTAGCCGGAAATGCTGGCGTAGACGAGGCGCGGGTTGACCGCCGCCATCGTCTCGTAGTCGATGCCGAGCTTTCGCTTCACGTCGGGGCGGAAGTTCTCGACCAGCACGTCGGCCTGCGCCACCAGCTTCTTGAGGATGGCGACGCCCTCGGCCGACTTCAGGTTCAGCGTCATGCCGCGCTTGTTGCGGTGGACGTTTCGGAAGTCGCTGCCGTCGCGCGGACCGCCGACGCCTTCGCCTTCGTCCATCGCCGCCGGCATCTCGATCTTGACGACCTTCGCGCCCCAGTCGGCGAGCTGGCGAACCGCCGTCGGGCCGGCGCGAACGCGGGTGAGGTCGAGGACGGTGAGGTGCGAGAGGGCCGTGGATGCTGGCATCGAAGCAGTCTAGCGTGGCGCTGGCGCCGCGCTGCTGCCGGGGCTCCAGAAGTCCCACGTCGATGCCGCCACGGCGTCGCCCCACAGATCGACCGCGATCGAGGCGCCGGCGTGGACGCGGGCCGCGGCAGCGCCGCGAACGTAGCCGAGCGCGACGCAGCGACCCGCCGCGTCGCTCCAACCCGCCGACGAGATCTCGCCGACCGCCTCGCCGTCGATGACGAGCGTTTCGCCGCCCCACGGGAAGTCATAGCTCGACTCGAGCACGACGGTGACGAGCCTCTTGCGCAGCGGCGCGTTCTTGACGCGGGCCAGCGCCGCCTGGCCGATGAAGCCGGCGGCCTTGCCGAGATTCACCGCGAACATCGTTCCCGCCTCGAACGGCGTCACGTCCGGGCCGAGCTCGGCGCCCCAGGCGCGCCGGCCGACTTCGATGCGCAAGGCATCGTGTGCGTAATAGCCGGCATCGGCGAGCCCGCCGCCGGCCACGCCGAGGCCTTCGCTCGCCTCGTGCAGCGTCAGCCACACATGGCGCGCCATCTCGATCGGCACGAAGAGCTCGAAGCCCGGGCCGCCGACATAGCTCATGCGCGCTGCGCTGACGCGGGCGAAGCCGAGGTCGATCTCGCGAGTCGTTGCGAGGTGCAGCTGCTCGGGAGCGAGCGCAGCGAAGGTGTCGGCGGCGCCGACGCGGCCGAGCAGCGTGCGCGCGTTCGGTCCCATCAGCGAGAGAACGGCGTACGTCGCGCTGACGTCGACCAGCGCCGCCGACTCGCCGGCGCGCGTGTGGCGCGAGATCCAGTCGAGATCGCGCGGCGTCTGTGCCGAGCCGGTGACGATCAGGAATCGATCCGCCGCGAGACGCGTCACGGTGACGTCGCTCTCGAATCCGCCGCGCTCGTTGAGCATCGGCGTGTAGACCATGCGCCCGGGAGCGACGTCCATCTCGTTCGCGCACACTCGCTGCACGACGGCGAGGGCGTCGCGTCCCTGCAGCAGCATCTTGCCGAACGAGGTCTGGTCGTAGAGCGCGACCGCCTGCCGGGTCGCGCGCTGCTCGCGCACCATGTCGCCGAGCCAGCCGGGCTTGGCGAGCGTATGCGGGTACGTCGGCGTCGTCGCTGTGCTCGCGGCACGGAAGTAGTTCGCCCGCTCCCAGCCGTTCTTCGCGCCGAAGCTGGCGCCCTTGGCCGCCAGCAGGTCGTAGAGCGGGCTCGTTCGCAGCGGCCGCGCCGTCTCGAGCTCCTGGCGCGGCCAGCGCATCGCGTAGTGCAGGCCGAGCGTCTCGCCGGTGCGTTCGGCGAGCGCCTTCTTGTTCGCCGTGTGCGCGCCGAAGCGCCGGATGTCGACGTCGGCCAGGTCGCTCTGCGGCGCGCCGGCGACGATCCACTCGGCGATCAGCTTGCCGGCACCGCCCGAGTTGGCGATCCCTGCCGAGTTGAAGCCGGCGGCGACGAAGAAGTGGCGCAGCTCGGGCGCCTCGCCGAGGATGAAATTGCCGTCGGGCGTGAAGCTCTCGGGCCCGTTGAGGAGCATCTTGACCTTCGCCGTCTCGAGGCAGGGCGTGCGGTGGATCGCCGCCGTCATCAGCGGCTCGAACTGGTCCCAGTCCTCGTCGAGCAGCTCGAACTGGAAGGTCGCCGGGATCGGGTCGACGGTCCACGGCTTGGCCTTCGGCTCGAAGCCGCCCATCAGCAGGCCGCCGACTTCTTCCTTGTAGTAGATGTAGCCGTCGGGATCGCGCAGGACCGGCAGCATCGGATGGACGCCGTCGATGCGGTCGGTGACGATGTAGAAGTGCTCGGCCGACCAGAGCGGCACGTTGACGCCGGCGAGCGCGCCGAACTGCCGCGCCCACTGGCCGGCGCAGTTGACGACGACCTCGCAGGCGATCTCGACCTCGTCGCCGCCGTGGCGAACGCGCAGGCCCTTGACGCGCGGCCCGGCCGGCCCGACTTCGCTGCGGATCGCGACGACCTCCGTGTCCTCGGCGATCTTCACGCCGCGCATGCGCGCGCCCTTGGCGAGCGACATCGTCAGGTCGGCGGGATTGGCCTTGCCGTCGCCCGGGATCCAGATCGCGCCGGCGAGGTCGTCGGTGCGCAGGACCGGAAAAAGCTCGCCGGCCTTCGCCGCGCCGATCTCCTCGCATTCGACGCCGAAGCTGCGCGCGAGCGCGAGCTGCTTGCGCAAGACCATCATCCGCTCCGGCGTGCTGGCGACGTTGACGCTGCCGCACTGCTTCCAGCCGGTCGCCAGCCCGGTCTCGGCCTCGAGCGTCGAGTACAGCTCGATGCCGTATTTGCTCATCCGCGTCATGGTCCGGTTCGGGCGCATCTGGCCGACCAGGCCGGCGGCGTGCCAGGTGGTCCCGCAGGTGAGCTTGCCCTGCTCGAGGACCAGCACGTCCTTCTCGCCCAGCGCGGCGAGGTGATACGCGGTCGAACAGCCGGCGATGCCGCCGCCCACGACGACGATTCGGGCGTGGCTCGGCAGGGTCATGGGCGGTCATTGTCGCCGTGTCGGAGCCTTCCTACCCGCGTCGACGGCGGGTTCCGGTGGGCGGTCCCCCGAGGGACTTCGATGATGGACACCTCGATCGAAACTCGATCTGAAGGAGACAGCGATGAGCTACGTCGACGGATTCGTGATCCCGGTTCCTGCCGGCAACCGCGAGGCCTATCTCGCCTCTTCCCGCAAGATGACTTCGGTGCTGAAGCGCCTCGGTGCCACCCGCGTGGTCGATTGCTTGGGCAGCGACGTGCCGGACGGCAAGGTCACCGACTTCAAGCGAGCGGTGGCGGCGCAAGGCGGCGAAACCGTCGCGCTTGGCTGGGTCGAGTGGCCTTCCAAGGAAGTGCGCGACAAGGGCAACAAGGCGATGATGGAAGACCCGGAGATGAAGAGCATGCAGATGCCGTTCGACGGCAAGCGAATGATCTACGGCGGCTTCGAAGTCATCAACGACACGACGACCGCCTGAGTGGCTGCCGCGGCGACCGCCGCCTCGTCAGGAGAACACCTCATGCTCAGCGACAAGGAAGCGATCGCCACGGTCGCCGTCAGGGACCTGAAGGCGGCCGCCTCGTTCTACGAGGGCAAGCTCGGTCTCAAGGTGCACGCGCGCGAGGGCGACCAGGTGATCGGCTATCGGACCGGAGCGACGCGCCTCAACGTCTACGTCTCGCAGTTCGCCGGTACGAACCAGGCGACCGCGGTCACCTGGCCGGTCGGCAACGATCTCGAGGCGGTCGTGCGCGAGCTGAAGGCCAAGGGCGTCGTCTTCGAGCATTACGACATGCCCGGGCTGGAGCGCGACGGCGACATCCATCACGGCGGCGGCCTGCGTGTGGCGTGGTTCAAGGACCCCGACGGCAACATCTTCAATCTCGCCAGCCGCTAGGTCGGGTCCCAGGCCGGCCGCAGCGGCCGGACCTAGGCCAGCCGCAGCGCCATCACCCCGGCGATGATCGCCCCGGTGCCGACGGCGCGCTGCAGCCGGAAGCGCTCCTTCAGCATGAAGACGCCGATGAGCGCCGCGAACAGCACCGAGGTTTCGCGCAGAGCGGCGACCGCGGCGACCGGCGCGCGCGTCATCGCCCAGAGCGCGATGCCGTAGGCGCCGAGCGACGCGCATGCGCCGAGCAGGGCGATCGGCCAGCGGCCGCGCATGTAGCCGAACGCGGGCGCGAGCGCCGCACGCCGCTGCCACAGGACGATCGCGAAATACGGCAGGCCGTCGACCAGGAACAGGAGCGCAACGTACTGCAGCGCGTTCCCCGAAGCCCGCACGCCGATGCCGTCGACGATGGTGTAGGCGGCGATGATCACGGCGTTGGTCAGCGCGTAGGCGAGCGCATGGCGGCGCGAGCCGGTCTCGCGCGCCGAGCGGGTCAGGCCGATCGCGAGAACCCCGGCGCTGATCGCTCCGACGCCGATCCAGGCGGCGACCGGAACGTGCTCGCCGATCAGCCTGCCGC
>Ga0207682_10000686_pt1 | contig 15721 bp, 17 predicted proteins | sample KBSM63metaG_FD_184332 | JGI IMG/M metagenome (GOLD analysis project Ga0207682, IMG submission 184332) | Miscanthus rhizosphere microbial communities from Kellogg Biological Station, Michigan, USA - KBS M6-3 metaG (SPAdes) (version 2) | ecosystem: Host-associated > Plants > Roots > Rhizosphere >... | reverse complement strand
CATTGCTCGCCGAACAGCACACCAACAACTTCCGCGATCGCTTTGCCGACTGGCCAGTGCGCATCGAGACACTTTCGCGCTTCCGCACGGGCAAGGAGTCGAATGCCGTGCTCGAAGGCATCGAACGCGGCACCGTCGACATCGTGATCGCCACGCATCGGCTGCTGCACGCCAACGTGCGGTTCAAGGACCTCGGGCTCATCATCGTGGACGAAGAACATCGCTTCGGCGTTCGCGACAAGGAAAAGCTCAAGACGCTTCGTGCCGAAGTGCACGTGCTCACGCTCACGGCCACGCCGATTCCCCGCACGCTCAACATGGCGCTGGGTGGGCTGCGGGATCTGTCGTTGATAACCACGCCGCCCGCCGAACGGCTCGCCATCAAGACCTTCGTGACCTAGTGGCACGCGCCGACGCTGCGCGAGGCGGCGCTGCGTGAGTTCCGGCGCGGAGGCCAGGTGTACTTCGTGCACAACGTGGTCGAAACCATCGACAAGACTGCGCAGGAAATCGCGAAGCTATTGCCAGAGGCCGAAGTGCGCGTGGGTCATGGACAAATGCGCGAGCGAGACCTCGAACAGCTCATGGTCGATTTCTATCATCGGCGATTCAACTTCCTGGTGTGCACCACCATCATCGAAAGCGGCATCGACGTGCCCACCGCCAACACCATCATGATCGACCGCGCCGACAAGCTCGGGCTGGCGCAGCTGCACCAGCTTCGCGGCCGGGTCGGCCGCTCGCATCACCGGGCCTACGCCTATCTGCTGACACCGCCTCGCAAGGCGCTGTCGCTGGACGCGGTGAAGCGGCTCGAAGCCATCGAGTCGCTCGAGGACCTGGGCGCCGGCTTCGTCCTCGCTACGCACGACCTGGAGATCCGCGGCGCTGGCGAGTTGTTAGGCGAGTCGCAGAGCGGCGAGCTCACCGAAGTGGGCCTGACGATGTACCTCGACCTGCTCGAGCGGGCGGTGAAGGCGCTCAAGGAAGGTCGTGAGCCTGAGCTCGATCGCCCGCTGGCCGCGACCGCCGAGGTGGAACTGCGACTGCCCGCCCTGCTGCCCGAGAGTTACGTGGCCGACGTGCCGGTGCGCCTTGCGCTGTACAAACGCCTGGCGGCGGCGCCCGACAACGCGGGCATCGACGCGCTTACCGAAGAGATCGTCGACCGCTTCGGGCCCCTGCCCCCGCCGGGCACGAATCTGCTGCGCGTGGCAAGACTCAAACTAGCTGCACGTTCGATCGGAATCCGCCGACTCGATCTTGGCGCACAGGGCGGTTATGCATTGTTCGAGGAGCAGAACCAGGTCGACCCTCGCGCGGTCATACGGCTGATACAGCATCCCGATCGTGATTACCGGCTCGAAGGCGCGCTCAAGCTGCGCATATCGATCGAGACGGACGAAGGTGGCGAGCGATTTGAGTTCGCCGAGAAGTTCCTGAACGAACTCAGGGGCACGGCGATGCAACCCAACGCAAAACGACAATAGCGAACCGATATACTTCGAGCCCATGACGACACCCGGCCGTTTTCGCCACTTCATTGCCGCCCTGGCATTCGCGCTGGTAATTGTCAGCGCATCGCTGCCTTCCGCCCAGGCGCAGACTGCCAATCCCCGGGTCTACAACGTCGAAGTCATCGTGTTCCGCAACTCGAGCGGCGCCGGAGGGGCGGAAGACTGGAGCGCCAAGCCGGTCGCACGAGGGCTCGACACTCCCGAGGCGCCGGTGACCGGCAAATTCGTCCAGGCGATCGCGCCGGCGCAGTTCCAGCTCAACGACGTCGCCAGGAAGCTGCAGGGCACCACTAACTATCAGCCCATCGCGCACTTCGCCTGGCAGCAGACCGCCAGCTCATGGGGGTCACGCGCCGGTTTCACAGTGGCGAAGCTCGCGGGAAACGTGCCGGGCCTCTCGGGCATCATTTATCTCGAAAGCGGGACGTACCTGCACCTCGGCGTGTCGCTCAACTATCAGACCTCGAATGCGCCCGAGGCGCTTGCCGCCGCGCCTGGTACCGTCTTCATGCTCAATGAATCGCGGCGCATCCGCTTCGACAAGCTGAGCTATTACGATCACCCGGCCTTTGGAGTGATTGCGCTGGTGACGCCGGCGAATCGGGCAACCGGCGGCAGATAGCCTTCGCCGTGTGAGATAAATGGGGACATTCCTCATTTCCTTGTAACAATCGATTGGCTGAGACGGAAAACGCGCTCTCAGGGATTGTTACAAGGAAATGAGGAATGTCCCCATTTATCGGAAGTCGGCCTCTTCCGCGACGATGATGCGATTGCGGCCTTGTTCCTTTGCGCGCGCCACCGCGGTTTCCGCCGCCTTCAGGAACGCCTCGGGGGTGTCTTCGGGCCGCGCGGTATGAATGGCGACGCCGCCGCTCACGGTCACGTATTTCTGCGTCGACCGCGGATGGTGGATCTGTTGCTCGCGCACGCGATGGGCGACGGTGGTGGCGTGCTGAATCACATGATCACTCTGGGTGCCGTGCATGAGGACGATGACGCTGGCACCTTCCCATCGGCCGACGATGTCCGTGCCGCGACGGAATGAGCCGGCAATCGCCCGCGCCACGCGCTTGACCACCGCGTCGCCGCCGGCGCGTTCGAACACCTCGTTGTACGGGCCTAACTGATCGATGTCGAACAGCAACAGCGCGATATCGGTCTTGTCGCGCTGCGCGAGCGCGAAGTCGCGCTTGAGAACGTCTTCGAAGTAGTAGCGCGAGGCGAGCCCGGTGAGGCGGTCTTCACGCACCCAGTTCGGCAGCCCGCGGATGCCAGTGTCGCCCGTGCGCACGCGCGTTCCGCCTTCGCGGTGGTAGCCGATGAGGTGCGTGGCCTTGCCATCGCCATTGCGCAAGGGAGAGATCTGCATGTCATTGACGAACACCGTGCCGTCCTTGCGCAGGTTGCGCACCAGCACACGTACGGGTTCATTGTGGCGCAGCGCTTCGCGCAGCGAATCGAGCTCCTGCTGATCGCGGTCCTCGCCCTGCAGCAACCGAAGATTCTTGCCTATCAGATCCGAAGGTTCGTAACCGGTGAGGCGGCAGAAGGCGGGGTTCACATACACCACGACGCGATCGCCGGTGGCTTCGCAGATGACCACGCCTTCGGGCGACACGTCGAGCGCGCCGCGCAGGAAGTCTCCCTGGAACCCGTTCATGCGTTGCCTGCGGTGAGCTTGAGCTTTGGTGCGCTCGTTGCGCGCGCCAGCAGATCCTGGCTGGTACGCCAGGCATCCCCGGCATACAACGCTTCACGCTCGGGCGCGGGACGTCCGCGCATTCGCACCAGCCGCAGATGTGCCGCGGGTTCGATTTCGATGTCGAGTTCGTCGAGCAGCTTCGCGACACTCGTGCGGTCGTTGCACACCGGCAGCACGTCGCAGCCGGCGTCGAGCGCGGCTTTTGCGCGCGCCACGATGTCGCCGAATTCGGCGGCGCCACCCATGGAGAGATCGTCGGTGAACACCGCGCCCTCGAAGCGCAGCTCTTCGCGCAGCGCGTTCTGCACCCAGCGGCGCGACAGACTGGCGGGCGCAGGATCGACGGCGGGAAACTGGATGTGCGCCACCATGACCCCGGGAATGCCGTTGGCGATGAGCCGGCGGAATGGCAGCAGGTCGTCGCTAAGCTCGTTCCACGCTCGCCTATCTACCGGCAGGGCCTTGTGTGAATCGGCCACCACGGCGCCGTGCCCTGGAAAATGTTTGGCGGTCGCGGCCATGCCGGCATCCTTCATGCCGGCCATGTAGGCGAGCGCGAGTTGCGCCACGACCTCGGGCCTGGAATGAAACGCGCGATCGCCGATGACTTCGCTGACGCCGTAGTCGAGATCGACGCAGGGCGCGAACGAGAGATCGACCCCGTGAGCACGTAGTTCGGCGGCCATGAGCCAGCCCATGGAACGCGCGAACGCGATGCCGGCCTTGGGATCGACGTCGAATTCGTGACCAATGCGACGCAGCGCTGGCAGTGCCGCGAATCCGGGCCTGAACCGTTGGACGCGCCCGCCTTCCTGATCGACGGCCACGATGAGCGCGGGCTGGCGCACGGCGTGAATATCGGCCACCAGGTGCGCGAGCTGCGCGGAATCGGCGTAGTTGCGAGTAAAGAGGATGACGCTGCCCACCAGCGGATGGCGCAGCACTTCGCGGTCCTCGGGCGTCAGCTCGAGACCGGCCACATCGACCATCAATGGCCCAAGGGTCACAACCTACTTCCTGTCTAGTACTGCTATCGATTCCACATGCGTGGTGTGCGGGAACATATCAAGTACACCGGCGGCGCGTAAGCGGAAGCCCAGTTCGTGGGTCAGGACACCCAGATCGCGGGCCAGGGAACCAGTGTGACAAGAGATATACACCACCCTGTGCGGGGCAAGATGTGCCACGGCGCTCAAAACTTCACGTGCCCCGACGCGCGGCGGGTCTAACAGCACCTTGTCGAACCCCCCTCGCAGCCATGGGAGGGCGATGTCGGGGGCAACGGACAGGTCCGCCACCACGAATTCGGCGTTGGAAATGCCATTCAGGCTCGCATTGGCACGTGCCCGGGCAATGAGACCTGCCTCTCCTTCCACGCCCACCACGGCCGCGGCGTGGCGCGCCAGGGGCAGCGTGAAGTTGCCGAGCCCGCAGTACAGGTCCAGCACCCGGTCGGTGGGCGCAATCTCCAGTAGTTCGACCGCCCGCGCGACCATGGACTGGTTGATAGCGGCGTTGACCTGTACGAAATCGGAGGGGCCGAACTCGAGCTTCACGTCGAAGGCGTCAAGCCGGTAGTGAAGATCGACCGGCCCTTCGGTGAGCGGCGCGATGGTGTTGAGCCCGCCCGGCTGCAGCAGGATGCGAAGGCCATGCGCACGCTCGAAAGCGCGCAAGGCTTCGAGGTCCGCTTCGGGCAGCGGGTCGAGCACGCGAAACACCAGCACGCGCTCGCCGTCGGACAAGGCGACCTCGATCTGCGGGATGCTGGTGCGTCGCGCCATGCCCGTAAGCAACTCAGCCAGCACGCCGACCAGCGATGCGACTGGCTCGGCCAGCACCTCACAACGCTGAACATCGGCGACGTACTTGCCCTGCTTCTCACGGAAACCCACCAGGCTGCGGCCCTTCTTCGCCACGAACCGCGATGACAGGCGGGCGCGGCGGCGATAGTTCCAGTGAGGGCCTAACAACGGTGGCAGCCATTCGTCAGGTTCCACACTGCCGATGCGCTGCAAATTCTGCGCAAGTTCTTTCTGCTTCGCCTCGATCTGCGCTGCCGGATCCAGGTGCTGCATCGCGCAGCCGCCGCACACGCCGAAATGCGCGCAGCGCGGCGTCGCGCGCGTCGGGGACGCCTCGTGTACTTCGAGCAACTCGGCTTCGTCGTGACTCTTGTGAAAGCTGCGGCGCCGGAAGCTGATACGTTCGCCCGGCAAGGCGCCAGCGACGAATACGGTCTTGCCGCCGGCCTCACTACCCCGCACCACGCCTTCGGCTTCGTGCGTGAGATCGGCGACCACTCCGTTCTCGACAGCGGCATTCGCCGCGCGCGACGCGGTCACGAGCCCGAGCCCCAGGCGGCGAGGAACTCATCGAGGTGAGGTTGTTTGGCGTCGGTGAGCCACGCGCGGGTGCGCGCCAGCTCGTCAGCCAGCCCGGCATCCGTCAGCCGTCCGCGCATGTGCTGGAAGCGCAGGAATACGAGCCAGGTATTGATGACGTCGGTCTCGCAGTAGCGGCGGATGCGCGTGAGCTCGCCCCCGCGATAGGCATCCCACACCTGCGAACCATCGAATCCGAGTTTGCCGGGATAGCCGAGCAACACCGCCGTGTCGGACAACGAGGCGCGCGCGCGTGCCTGGTATCCCGACAGCACGTCCATGACGTCGACGTGGCGCCAATGGAATCGGCCCAGGTAGTTGTTGTAGCGAAACGCATTGTCTTCGTCGCCGGTTTCCCAGTAGCGAGGCGCCTGCACCTGGAAGCGCAGCGCACGGTAATGCAACACCGGGAGGTCGAAGCCGCCACCGTTCCAGCTCACGAGCTCCGGCGTGAACTTGTCGATGCCGTCGAAGAAGCGCTCTACCAGCTCGCGTTCGGTGGCGCTTTCGTCCCCCAGGCTCCAGACCCGGAATCCCTCGCGCGAACGGAAAGCGCAGGAGATGGCGACGATGCGGTGTTGCTCATGCGGCAGGAAATCGCTGCCCGATTCCTGCCGGGCACGAGCCTGCATGGCCTTGCCGACTTCGTCGTCAGACAAGCCGTCGAGGCCGAACAGACGGCGGCCGAACTCCACGTCCGGCACGGTCTCGATGTCGAATACGAGTGTGTTCATCGGCGACGCGCCTTGGTCCTTTTCGCTTTCGCCTTTTTCTTCGCCTTGGGCGCCGCCTCGAGCACGGCCACCGCGACGATGAGCCCTGCTTCGTCGGTGAGCGTCACGTGGCCGTCGCCGATTCCCAACTTGCGGCGCATTTTTTCGCCGCGGGGTGAATAGGCGACTTCGGGTTTTCCCCAGGCGTTCTGCACCACGCCCACGTCGCGAATCCAGATGCCATGCGCGAAGCCCGTGCCCATGGCCTTGACGATGGCCTCCTTCGCGGCGAATCGCATGGCGATGAATCGCTCCGGGCGCTTGGTACGCGCGAGCTGTGCGCGTTCCGCGGGCATGAGCAACCGTTCGATGAAATGATCGCCGAATCTCGCCAGGGTCTTCTTGATGCGGGCGGCTTCGAGTACGTCGACGCCGATGCCGAAGATCATCGCCGCGCCCCGTTCATGAGGGTCTTCATGTCGCGCACCGCGGCTTCGAGGCCCGTGAAGATGGCGCGCGCAATGATGCAGTGGCCAATGTTGAGCTCGACAATTTCCGGAATCGCGGCGACCGGCGCCACGTTGTTGTAGGTGAGGCCATGGCCGGCGTGAACTTCGAGCCCGAGATTCGCTGCGCGTTTGGCAGCCGTAGAGAGGCGCTCGAGCTCGCGCGCCTGCGCAGATCCGGTCGCCTCGGCATAAGTGCCCGTGTGCAATTCGATGACCGGTGCGCCCGAGCGTTTCGCGGCATCGATCTGCGCGAGGTCCGGTGCGATGAACAGCGCTACGCGAACGCCAGCCGCGGCGAGCTTGCGCACGCCTGCTGCCACACGTTCGACATCCGCCGCCACGTCGAGTCCGCCTTCGGTGGTGATCTCGGCGCGATTCTCGGGCACGAGGCAGCAGTCATGCGGCCGCACGCCAACGGCGATCTCCACCATCTCGTGAGTCAGACCCATTTCGAGGTTCATGCGCGTCTGCAGCAGCGGCCGCAACGCGTGCACGTCACGATCCTGGATGTGACGGCGGTCTTCGCGCAGATGCAGCGTGATGTTGTCCGCGCCGGCCTGCTCGGCCAGCAGCGCTGCATGGACTGGATCCGGATAAGAAACGCGGCGCGCCTGCCTGACGGTCGCGACGTGATCGATGTTGATGCCAAGCTGAATTGCAAAGGAGTTCATGCATTTCCTCGCCGCGCCATGGATCGCGCAACCGTGCGCGTCCGCAACTCGCGGCCTTCCAGACAATGATCCAGCGCCTGGCGCAAGACGCGCCGCGCGACGTCGAGCGACTCGGCGTCGTTCAGCGACTCCTGCTGAAGCGCCAGCAGGCAGCGGCCTGGATAGGCGTCCGAGGCGCTTTCGCGCACTTCGGCCACACCCTGCGCCGCGCGGAATTGATAGAAGCCCTTCGAATCGACTTCGAACTCGAGACCGTAACCGATGGACGCCAGCAGCCGCTTCTCGAATACGCGCAACGCAGGCTCGGGCGCAGCGTCCACGCACAGGCGCCGCAGCGTTTGCGAATAGTCTTCGAAGAGCTGCGTCTGCGGATCGTGCCGAGTGGTGAGATGGATGATGAGCTCGTTGAGATAGAAGCCCGAGAGCACCTGGCGTGGCGGCAATGACAGCGCTTCGCCATGGGCCTCCGCGGCGGTGAGCTGCGCGGCATCGCCGCGCCCGGACCAGGACACGAGCAATGGCCGGAACGGCATCAACAGCGACGCGAGTTTCGACTTGGGTCCGCGCGCGCCGCGCGCGAACAAGGTCAGGCGACCGTGGCGCGCGGTGAATACATCGAGTATGCGACTGGTATCGCGATACTCGCGGTGGTGCAGCACGAAGGCCGGCTCCAGAGCGATGCGTTCGCGCACTGCCTCACTCCATGCCGAGCTGCGCCAGCGCCCGCGCATCGTCGGCCCAGTCCTCGCGCACCTTGACCCAGAGATTGAGGTGCAGGCGTTTGCCCAGCCTCACGTTGAGCTCCTCGCGTGCCTTCTGGCCGATGCGCTTCAGGCGCGATCCCTTGGCGCCGATCACGATGGGCTTCTGCCCGGCGCGATCCACCCAGACTATGGCATCGATGACGAGCTGCCCATCGATCTCGCTCTGCTTTTCGATCTCGACCGCGATGCCATAAGGCAGCTCTTCCACCAGCTCCATGGTGAGCTTCTCGCGGATGGTCTCGGAAATCTGGAACTCGACGCTGCGGTCGGTGCGCTGCTCGGGCGGGAACAACTCGGGAGACAGGGGCAACCGCGCGGAGATCACATCGATGAGCCGGTCCAGATTGACGCCCTTCTCCGCCGACACCGGCACTACGTCGAGGAAACCATGCATGCCGGCGAGCTCCGCCACGAACGGCAGCAGCTGATCCTTCGGGTAAACCTTGTCGACCTTGCTGATGACCGCGATGGATTCACGGCCCGCCTCGCGGATGCGCTGCAGGACCGCCTGGTCTTCCTCGCCGAAACGCAGCGCTTCGACCACGAACACCACGAGATCCGCATCGGCGAGCGCGGACGCGGCCGTTCGGTTCATGGCGCGATTGAGGGCGCGTTTCTCGCCAAGATGCAGGCCCGGCGTGTCGACAAAGGCAATCTGGACGCCCGGCCGGTTGAGCATGCCGAGTACGCGATGGCGCGTGGTCTGCGGGCGCGACGTCACGATGGAAAGTTTTTCTCCGACCAGCGCATTGAGCAGCGTGGACTTGCCAACGTTGGGGCGGCCTACGAGCGCGGCGAAACCTGCGCGGAATGTGGCGGAATCACTCATGCATACCCAATGCGCGTAGCGCCGCCTGCGCCGCGATCTGCTCGGCACGGCGCCGGCTCGGTCCTTCTCCCTCGGTCTCGATCGAGGCATGCGCCACGATGCAGGAAACAAGGAAGGTCTGCGCATGCGGCTCGCCGCTGGTGCGCTTGACGGTGTACTGCGGCAGTGCGCGGCCGTTGGCCTGAAGGAATTCCTGCAGACGCGTCTTCGCATCCTTGAGCGTCGACGGTTCGGGCAGCGCCGCGATGCGCGCTTCGAACATGGGTCCGATCGTCGCACGCACGGCTTCCAGGCCGCCGTCGAGATACAGCGCTCCGCATAACGCCTCGAAGGCGTCCGCGAGGATGGACTGACGACGGAAGCCCCCGGTCTTGAGCTCGCCCGAGCCTAACGACAGCAGCTCCCCGAGCTGCATCGCTTGCGCGATCTCCGCCAAAGGCTCTTCGCTCACCAGTCGCGCGCGCAGTCGCGACAGGTCGCCTTCGCTCGCCATGGGAAATTCGCGATACAGCCGCTCGGACAGCAGCAGGTTGAGCACCGAATCGCCGAGGAACTCGAGGCGCTCATTGTTAGGGCCGTCCGCGCTGCGGTGTGTGAGCGCGACTACGAACAGCGTGCGATCGCGCGGCGCATAACTCAGCCGGGCGGCAAGAGTTTCCGCCTGACTGGGTGGCATCAGCCCCATGAGCGCTTTTGCATTCAGTTGATGACTACCGTGGTCTTGAAGACCATGATCAGATGGAGATTGCCAAACAGCGGCACGACCTTTTCGTAATCGGCCGTCATGGCCCAATCGCCCTGTTCGCCTTTCGCCACGGCAATATCCTTGACGTTGGGCTCCTCGACGTAGCCGGTGTCGAAACGCTTCTCCACGGCAGCGCGAATTCCGGCCGGACTCAGCGTGTCATCACCCTTGAGCTGCGCGGCAGTTTCCTTCAGCGCAGTGACGACCTTGTAGTAGTTGAGGTATTCAGGGATGACGCGAATGCCCGCATATAGCACCACGGCCATCGGGACCAGCAGGAAGATCCAGCCGATCATCGTCACACCACGTTGTTTACGCATTTGCACTCCCAATGACGTTCACTGAATGCCATCACCGATACGACCCCAGTTGACCACACTGGAACGCTGCAGGTCGAAATTGAACCAGATTCGAGTGGCTTTGCCGACCAGATTCTTGTCGGGCACCAGGCCCCAGGCACGACTATCTGCGCTGTTGTCGCGATTGTCGCCGATCATCAGGTAGTGGCCGGGCGGTACCACGCCCGGGAATACATAATCGTTCGAGTCGCGCTGCCCTTGCGAGCGGGACTCGTCACACAGGTAGCCCCCGTTGCCGGACTCGCGAATCCTCGTGCGATCGCAGAACGGTAGTGAGGCGGAAGCGCCTCCTGCCGATAGCAGATCGCGCGCCGGCGACATCCCGTACGCCGATCGGCACGACCACACCTCGTGGGTGTGTTCGCCGAGTGTCTCTTGGGTCTGCCGCATGTTGAGATAGCAGCCATCGGTGAAGCGCCCCTGGTCCACCTGCTCGATCACCTGACCGTTGATCACCAGGTGGTCGTCACGAACCTCGATGCGATCACCGGGCAGCCCTACCAGGCGCTTGATGTAGTTGACGCTCGGGTCCGGCGGATAGCGGAACACCACGACTTCACCGCGCTGCGGAGTTCCGGTCCCCAGGAATTTTTGATTGAGTACCGGCCAGCGAAGACCGTACGCGAATTTGTTCACCACGATGAAGTCGCCGTCGAGCAGCGTGGGCATCATCGAATCGGAAGGAATGCGGAACGGTTCGAAAATGAACGCGCGCACGATCAGCACGATGAAGGCGACCGGAAAGAAGCTGCGTGCGTAGTCCACGGTGCCGGGCTCCGGCAGGGTCGTCTCGCCGCCGACGCCCTTCAACATCGCTTTCTCGCGCTCCTTGCGGAACACCAGGTGGTCGATCAGCCAGACGAGCCCCGTAGCGACCGACAACAACAGGAGTACCAGGCTGAAGTCGAGCGTTTCCGCACTGATCAGACGGATGATGACCGCGACGACGAGCACGGGGAGCAGCGCGTACGCGGCGCGCAGCACCGGCGGATCCTGGATGTCGCGTGCGCCCTTCTGGATCTGGCGACGCGGCGCGAAGATCCAGCTGTCGATGGCGCACCAGAGGCCGATCGGTGCCGCGAACCAGCTGAGCGGAATCGCGATGTCCTTCGCCCAACCGAACACCTCGCTGACACCGATTTTCAGCACCACGGCAACCAGCACGAACGGCAGCAGGAGGTCCGCGACTCGCACGTACAAAGGGCCCGGCGCCACCTCACCTTCGGGCGTACGCGGCCGCTTTGGCGCGAGTATCCATTTGTCGTACGCCGCGATCAGCAGCACCGGCACGGCCAGAACGGCCAGCAACAGGATCAATGGTTGAAGCTTGTCTAACATGGACGCTACTTCTTCCCGACCTTGAGCACCGCGAGAAACGCTTCCTGCGGTATCTCTACCTGGCCGATGTTCTTCATGCGTTTCTTGCCCTCTTTCTGCTTTTCGAGCAGCTTTTTCTTGCGCGAAATGTCGCCACCGTAGCACTTGGCGAGCACGTTCTTGCGCAGCGCCTTCACGGTGGCGCGAGCGATGATATGGCTGCCGATAGCGGCTTGCACCGCGACCTCGAACATCTGTCTCGGAATCAGCTCCTGCATCTTGTCGACGAGTTGCCGGCCGCGCTCATAGGCGCTGTCTTTGTGGACGATGAGCGCCAGCGCGTCGACCTTGTCGTCGTTGATGAGGATGTCGAGCTTGACCAGGGGCGCAACTTCGAAATGACTGAAGTCGTAGTCGAATGAGGCGTAACCCCGGCTCGTGGACTTCAGACGGTCGAAGAAGTCGAGCACCACTTCGGCCAGCGGCATTTCGTATTGCAGCGAGACCTGGTTGCCGAGGAACAGCATCTTCTTCTGCCGGCCCCGCTTTTCATTGCAGAGCTGCAGCACACCGCCAACGTGATCGGGCGGCACAAGGATGTTGGCGATGATGATGGGTTCGCGCAACTCGTCGATGCGATCGACCGGCGGTAGCTTGGTGGGGTTGTCGACGAACGAAATTTCGCCGTCGGTCTTCTTCACTTCGTAGATGACGGTGGGCGCCGACGTGATCAACTCGATCTGGTACTCGCGCTCGAGGCGCTCCTGCACGATGTCCATGTGCAGCAGACCCAGGAAGCCGACGCGGAAACCGAAGCCGAGTGCGGTAGACACCTCGGGTTCATAGTGCAGCGCCGAATCATTGAGCCGCAGCTTCGACAGCGCATCGCGAAACTTGTCGTAGTCGTCCGAGACAATCGGGAACATGCCTGCGAAAACGCGCGGCTGCACCTGCTTGAAGCCGGGCAGCTGCTCCGTCGCCTGCTTGTATTCGAGCGTGATGGTGTCGCCGACCGGGGCGCCGTCGATCTCCTTGATACCCGCGATGACGAAGCCCACGTCGCCGGGTCCGAATTCGCGCGCGGCCACCGATTTCGGTGTGAAGCGGCCCATCTTGTCGACCTGGTGCGTGCGGCCGGTCGACATCACGCGAATCTTGTCGTTGACCTTGAGCGTGCCGTTGAAAACACGAACGAGCGTGACGACGCCTACATAGTTGTCGAACCAGGAGTCGACGATGAGCGCCTGCAGCGGCGCATCCGGATCGCCCTTCGGCTGCGGAATGCGTTCAACGAGTCTTTCGATCAGGTCTTCGACACCCTCGCCGGTCTTGCCGGAGACCATGAGCGCGTCATCGGCCGGAATGCCGATGATCTCTTCGATTTCCTTGATGACGCGCGCGGGATCGGATGACGGCAGATCGATCTTGTTGATGACCGGCACGACTTCGAGGCCGAGCTCCGTGGCGGTGTAGCAATTCGCGACGCTCTGAGCCTCGACGCCCTGCGTCGCGTCGACGACGAGCAACGCACCATCGCAGGCCGCGAGCGAGCGCGACACTTCGTAAGAGAAGTCGACGTGTCCGGGCGTGTCGATCAGGTTCAGCTGGTAGGTCTCGCCGTCCTTCTTCGACTTGTAATAAAGGGTGACCGCCTGCGCCTTGATGGTGATGCCGCGTTCGCGCTCGAGTTCGAGGGAATCGAGCACCTGATCCTGCATCTCGCGGGCTTCGAGGCCGCCGCAAATCTGGATGAACCGGTCGGCGAGCGTGGACTTGCCGTGATCGACGTGCGCGATGATCGAGAAATTACGTATGCGTTGCATCAGGGAGAGGTCGGCCTGCCGCCGAACTGAGGTGAGCAAATGCTCAACCCTTGCGCCGGCAAAAAATTAGCGCGGGATTATAGCCGCAGGGCGCGCGACGAGCCGTAAAAGTTCTTTGGAATTCAGCGTGTAATGGCAAATAACGCTGCCATCGAGCAATAACACGGGCACTTTGAGCCCGAACTGCCGCGTGAGCTCGGGATCCGAGTCGACGTCGACGACGGTGACAGGAGGCAGGGATTGCGAGAGTTCGAGCTCTGCGAGTTCGTGCAGCATGTCCTGGCACAGCCCACAGGCCTCACGGCTGAGGACCACGAGCCCGGCGGGGACCATCACTTGCGCTGTGGCGCGAGCCCCAGACCTTCAGTCGCACTCGTAGACTGGCGGGCGGCCTTGGAAGCCTTCACCTGCTTGGCGATGAGCTCCACCGTGGTGGGGGGGACTTCGCCAACAGCGGTGATCTGGTGGCCATCAACCACGGTCGAGAAGGCCGACGAGGAACCGACTCGCGCCGGACCTTCAGCAGGCTGGGTGTCGGGCTTGCGCGGCTCGACGAATACGGACACTGAAGCGATGCCGTCAGTGAAGACCAGGTGCGCAACCGGCTCGCTGGAGCCAGGCAAAGACTGGGCCGAACGCGTGGCCATGCGGAACCCTGGCGGCAATCTCATGGCTTCCCACAAGGCCGGCGCCGTGTTGCTCGCGACCTGGCGATCGGCGCGGAACCAGCGGTAGTTGGACGCATCCATCTGCGGCTTGAACATGGCGTCGGGAATGCGCTCTGGCAGATCGATGGTGGAGAACACGATCTGCTCGATGACTTCGCCGGTCTGGTTGCAGAGCTGGGTCTTGAGCGGCATGGAAGTCTGCTCGTCGATCCACAGCCGGTAACCGTAACGATATTCGTCCCGGGGATGCAGCGCGACCACGCGCGTGGAGCGGCCGAGCAGGCGTTCACGTTCGCCGCCACGGATTTCGTAAACCTGCGTGCTGGCATCGTCGATGGCCGGCAGCGCGCCGAGCAACGGCCCGTCGGGAGCACGACGCTCGACCAGAACGGTACGCCGATCGGGGAAATAACAGGTGACTTCGGTACCTTCGCGAATGAATTCGCGGCCCGAGCCGTCGAGCGACAACAGTCGCTCGGAAACGTCGCGCCCGCGCACGCGGTGGATGATGCGCAGAGTCTCAACGCGTCCGCCGTGCACGTGAGTGAACACGCCCACGTAATTGCGGGTGGTGAGCGCCTTGTTCATGCGCTCGAGCCACTCCTTCGGTTCGGCGCCGAAGGCAACGCCCGCGCCTAGCAACAGCGCCAACGCCACGAAGCGCGCGCCATTGCGCTGGCTCACGCCAAATCCACGCGAACGGCGGTAGCGCGAATCACGGCCCATCAACAGCTCCTGCGGCGGTCGGTTCCGGGGACTCCTCGTCCAGGATGGCCGGGACTTCGGACGGGTCGGTGGCCACCAGGCCGAGCAACGCCATGCGGCGCGACAACGGACCGGAATATTCGCTGTGCGCCACCACGTAGTTCGCGAGCCGTGCCGGCGGCACGATGCTCGCGTTCGAATTGGGCGCCGGCGTGACATAGCGATCGGGCTCGCCATTCGACGCCCGTTCTTCGACAACCGGAGCCGTCGCGCGCGCCAGGGCCGCGCTGGAGGTGTCGGGCTGCAGGACGATGGACTCGGTCACCGGATTGGCCGCGAGCTGCATCTGCGAATCGTCCTGGGTGCGAAGCCAGAAAATCGACATCGCGGCAACGCCAGCGGCAATGCTGGCACCGGCTACGGGTCGCGCAAAGCGCAACCAGCGTGCGGCGGAAGCTGCCCGCAGTTCGCTGGCCGGAACAATGACCGCGGTACGCGAGTTGACGGCCGAATCGACCGAGCCATCGCCGTAAGTAGCTTCCTGGGCGACCGTCGACTGCACACGCCACGCCACCCGATCGTGCAACGCCACGCCCCGTTCGGAACGCAAGGCGGCGCCGATCATCGAAAAACGAGACCACTGAGCCCGCAGCAGTTCATCGCGCGTGAGTCTTCGTGCGAGCAATTCGCATTCGGCGGAAGGCAACTCGCCATCGAACATCGCGGAGAGCTGGCTGTCTCTCTCGCTCTGGCGTTCCTCGCTCATACCATTTCCTCGGTGCGGCCCAGGCCGCCTTCAAATACTTCGCGCAGGCGCTTGTCGATGGCCTCGCGCGCTCGAAAAATCCGTGAACGAACCGTACCCACAGGACACTCCATGGCCGCCGCGATTTCCTCGTAGCTCAGACCGTCGAGCTCGCGCAGCACGATGGCCGTCTTGAGTTCTTCAGGCAATGCTTCGATCGCAGAGTTCACAATCTGGCGAATTTCTTCGGTGAGCGCCATGCCTTCG
>Ga0207682_10000685_pt1 | contig 15753 bp, 17 predicted proteins | sample KBSM63metaG_FD_184332 | JGI IMG/M metagenome (GOLD analysis project Ga0207682, IMG submission 184332) | Miscanthus rhizosphere microbial communities from Kellogg Biological Station, Michigan, USA - KBS M6-3 metaG (SPAdes) (version 2) | ecosystem: Host-associated > Plants > Roots > Rhizosphere >... | reverse complement strand
GCCCGAAGGGATTCGAACCCCTGACCTTTGCCTTCGGAGGGCAACGCTCTATCCAGCTGAGCTACGGGCGCGTTGGCGTCTGCATAACGCAAGCCGCGCGCAGCGGCAACGACGCGGATTCGCGAACGGATGGCAGCGGGAGGCTTACCCACGAGAGAGGGCGTCGGCAACGAATGATCTTGCGGGCGAGTAGCGGGCAGCGCGCCGGACAATGCGTTACCGACGCATCATTCGTGTGCCGGGTTCAAAGCAAGAAAGTCGACGCCATACGGGTCCGCCGGTGCTGCCTCGGCCTCCGTCGCCATCGCCGTCATGTTCGGCAACATGGCGAAGGCCCCAACGAGAATCAACGCAGCGAGAGCGAGCCAGGCACGATCGCGCTTTTTCATGACAGCCTCCCTGCCCCCTCCAGCCAACCCGTCCGGGCGCAACCAGGAGACTACCGGCGCCGCTCCACCGACCGTGTGAGTGGCATCACACAGAGACCAAAGAGTCCTGGAGTGCGAATAGTCCGCTCGACCAGGGCACCTGACTTTGCACAGATTCCTGTCGCCGAACGGAGACCGACGAGTGCGCGAGTAGCCATTCGACCAAGGCATGCTCACACGGCGACTGCCCAGGCATTGCAGCGCGCCGCTTTGCGCCAGTGACCGGCCAACTGTAAGCTTCCAGCGAAGCTGAGATCGCCACGATCGGTGACGATCTTCCAATCATCGCTTTCACCGTCCGCCACGACTGGCCGGACAACAGTTCCGCCAATCAATGCAGGGGAACGCCCGTGGCCCGTCACGCCTACCCGCCGCTCGACAATCTCTCGCCCCGTCTCGTCGAAGAGTTGCGCAAGCGCGTGGCGCCCGACCGCGGCAATGTGTGGAAGATGCTGATGTGGTCCCCGGGCATGGCGGAAGCGTTGATCGATTTCAACGATGCCGTGCGCTACAAAACATCGCTTTCGGATTCCTTGCGCGAACTCATCATCCTGCGCGTCGGACATCTGTGTGAAGCGGACTACGAGATTCATCATCACAACCGTATCGCGCGCGAGATCGGCATCAGCGAAGAGCTGATCGCCGCGCCGAAAGTGGGCGCAAGTGCGCCTGGTCTCGACACGACCCAGCAGTTGGTGCTGTCCCTGACCGACGACCTCGTCAAGGATCGCAAGGCCAGCGACAACAATCTGGCTCAGGCAATCAGGGTGCTTGGCGAGAGCGGTCTCAATGAGATCATCATGCTGGTCGGATGCTACGTGCTCGCCTGCACGCTGTTGCGCACCTGGGGTGTCGACATTGAGCACCCCAGGGCGTGAGAGACAGTGAGGCGGCGGACGCTACGCTCGTCGCCGAAAAGGGACGCGTGGATGCTGTTTTTTGATATCCGAATCCTCCACACCTCCGTCCCGCCTAGAACAGCCGATTGAGAGTGGCTAGTCTCCGGACACAACCGGAGCCTTCAAAACAGCCGGTTGACGGGAGAACGCCATGACACAATCCCTGTGGCGCGCAGGCGCGCCGGCGATGATTTGCGTTTGCCTCTTGACTCTCATCGGGCACGTCACGGCCGCGAAAGCGTGGGACCGAGGAGACGTGGAACTCTTCGCGACCCTGCCGGCAGGTGCGACCGGGCCGGAGGGCTTGACGGTCGGAGCGGACGGCAAGGTCTACGTGACTACATTTGGATTCAATGCTCAGGGCGCACAGCCTGGCCCTGGCAAGCTCTATGTGTTCAACGACGACGGCAAGCTGCTGCGCCAGGTGAATGTGGCTGGCTCAACCTCGCATCTCCTCGGTCTCGCATTTCATCCAACGACACATGCGTTGCTGGTCATCGACTTCGGGGCTGGCCAAGTGCTCAACGTCGATTCTCAGACCGGCAGTGCCTCTGTGTTCATGACGGTGACCGGAAGCTCCGGACTTAATGCATTGACCTTCGACAGCTCGGGCAATGTCTACGTCTCGGATTCCTCCCAGGGCATCATCTGGAAGACCGGAGCAAGCGGCGGAGCAGCCACCGCTTGGGTCACTGATCCATTATTGTTGCCGAACGGGATTCCGCCTTTCGGCGCGAACGGGCTCGCCTTCAACCGCGCTGGCAACGCGTTGTTCGTGGCCAATACGGCAAACGACTCGATCGTGAGAATCCCCGTCACGGGCGGGACGCCGGGGGCGCCGCAAGCTCTGGTCTACAGCATCAACGGAGCCGACGGCATCGTGCTTGACCGCAACGACAACATTTGGGTCGCAGCCAACCAGTCCGACGAGATCGTGGTGATCGATCCGACCGGCAAGGTGATTGCCAAGCTTGGCGATTTCGACGGGATCAGAAAGGACGGCACGCCGCGCGGACTCTTTTTCCCCGCAAGTCCCGATTTCAGCAAAGACGGAAAGAACCTGTTCGTGACCAATCTGGCGCTGGATCTCAGACTTGCCGGCGGACCGCAAACCCTCCAATCGCAGTGGGCCGATCAGGTGAAGCGCTACACCATCTCGCGGATCAAGGCGCGAATTCCGGACTTCAAGGGTCAGGACGACTAGGCAGATCATGCACGAGGCACGGCGCGCGTGAAACTTTACGCGCGTCTGCCCGTGCTGGATTGCGCTCCAACGTTTCGGAATGCCCGGCAGTTCTTTCTTTGACGTTGATGCGGTGCACCTGGCGGTACTGCAAGCGTGCTGGAAGACAAACGATGATGCAAACGCGGCCCATTCCCTTCAGTGGCGAACAATTGCCGGTGATCGGTTGTGGCACCTATCGCGGGTTCGATGTCAGAGCCGAATCCGCCACCTACGGGAGGCTTCACCAGGTGATTGCTGCTTTGTTCGCAGCTGGCGGTTCCGTGATCGACAGTTCTCCGATGTATGGCAGGGCTGAAGCGGTTACAGGCGAGTTGCTGGCGGAATCGGACGCCCATACCAAGGCGTTCATTGCCACCAAGGTGTGGACGCGTGGACGGGAAGCCGGCATCGCGCAGATGCAAAACTCGTTCAAGCTGCTGAAGACCAACAAGATCGATCTGATGCAGATTCACAATTTGCTCGACTGGAAGATTCATCTGCCGATATTGCGCGAATGGAAGGCGGCCGGGCGCATCCGCTACATCGGCATCACGCACTATACGTCGAGCGCCTTTGCCGACCTCGAAGCGGTCATGCGCGCGGAGCCTCTGGATTTCGTTCAGCTCAATTATTCAGCCGTGGATCGGGCGGCGGAGCGCCGCCTGCTGCCCCTTGCGGCCGAACGCGGCATCGCGGTGATTGCCAATTATCCGCTGGCGAGCGGCTCGGCCCTGCGTGCGGTCAGCGGTCGCCCGCTCCCCGGTTGGGCTGCGGAAATCGATTGCACGAGTTGGGCGCAGCTCCTGCTCAAGTTCGTGGTCAGTCATCCCGCCATCGCCTGCGCCATACCTGGAACCGGTGACCCCGAGCACATGGCCGACAATGCCGGCGCGGGCACCGGACGGATGCCCGACAAGGAGATGCGCGCGCGCATTGCTGCCATCTGCGACGCGTGACAAATCGCATCAATCGAGGCTGAGCTACGGCTCAGCACGCCCGCCTACTCGCCCCCCGGTTTCGGAATCGTGTGGGTCGGCACGCGCGCGTCGACCGAATAGATCGGCGTCGTGCCGGTTGCGAGGATCTGCGCTTTGACGAGCATCGGCGCCGCGGTCGCGGCGAGCCCGATGAAAAAGGTCGTGTTCGCGATACTCGCCGGGCCGCTCACGCACAACGCCTTGCTCAACGTGAACTCGATCACGTCGCCGAAGCGCTCGGCCTTGGCCAGCTTGATCGTGCCGAGGCCCCCGGTCGTCACCACGTAGACGTCGGCGAGCGTGTTGTCCTTGTACGGCAGCTGCTTGTGCGGCCCGAAATTGAGGATGAAGCTGCTGACACAGTCGGAGGTCCCCGAAGCCTGCGTCATGCTGATGCGGTATTCGTAGCCGGTGGTGCCGGCGCCGGGCGCGCCCGCCTCGCCCGCGAAGGTGCGCGACTGCAGCCATGCGGTGCCGGCGCCGATGGTCGGCAGCAGGATGTTGCCGGTCGTGTCGGTGACCGGGATCGTGCAGTCGGTCTGGAACACGCAATTCACGGCCGGCGCGCCGACCTCGACGACCTTGAGCACCTGCGCGTGCGCGGCGAACGGAAACATGACACATGCCGACAGCACGCCTGACAGCGTTCTGCGCCCACACATCGGAGTCTCGCCCCCTCTGCTGCCGCCTGACCGGCGGGCCGGGCTGCGAGTGTGCCCCCGAGGGAACTTCGACGCAAGGTTGTCCGGGCGGCGGGCGTCGTCAGGCCACAGGCGGCGGCATGTGGAATCCCGGCGTGGAGCGGGAAATCTCCCGCTCCTCGTCGGTCATGTCGCCCGGGATGTCGGCGAACAGCGGCGTGGAGAGGTAGCGCTCCCCGGTGTCGGGCAGCATGCACAGGATGTTGGCGCCCTTCGGCGCGTCCGCGGCGACCTTCAGCGCGCCGGCGAGCGTCGCGCCCGCCGTGATGCCGACGAAAATCCCCTCCTTCGTCGCCAGGTCCTTGCTGCACTTCATTGCTTCGGGTCCTGCGATCGTCAGAATGCGATCGATCACCTTCATGTCGACCGCGTCGCCGGTGAGCTTGGGGATGAAATCCGGGCTCCAGCCCTGCATCGGGTGCGGCTTGAACGCCGCGTTGGGCGCGGCCGGCGAACCGTCGGGCTTTCGCTCCTGTTTGCTGCCGGATGTGAGCATCGGCGCATCGGCCGGCTCGCATACCACGATCTTGGTGTCGGGCATCTCCTTGGCGAGCACGCGCGCGACGCCTTTCAGCGTGCCGCCGGTGCCGAAGCCGGTCACCCAGTAGTCGAGCTTCTCGCCCTTGAAGTCGTTGACGATCTCGCGCGCCGTGGTGCGCGAATGCATGTCCGGATTGGCCTCGTTCTCGAACTGGCGCGTCAGGAACCAGCCGTTCCTGGCGGCGAGCTCGTTCGCCTTGGCCACCATGCCGAGGCCGCGATTGGCCGCGGGCGTCAGCACCACCTTGGCGCCGAGGAAGCGCATCAGCTTGCGCCGCTCCACGCTGAACGTCTCCGCCATGGTGACGACCAGCGGATAGCCCTTCGCGGCGCACACCATGGCGAGCCCGATCCCGGTATTGCCGCTGGTTGCCTCGATCACGGTCTGGCCGGGCTCGAGCTCGCCCGACTTCTCCGCCGCCTCGATCACGCCGAGCGCGAGGCGATCCTTCACCGAGCCGAGCGGATTGAACGCCTCGATCTTGACGAAAAGATTCACATGCGGCGGTGCGAGCCGGTTGATGCGCACGACCGGCGTATTGCCGACAGTGTCGAGGATGCTCGCGAACCTGGCCATGTGGTCTCTCTCGTTATCGGTTATGGGTGCGCGGCATGAAAGCATCCGCAGCCGGCCGCGAACAGCCCTGCTTGCCGCTCAGTGCGTGCTGGCCTTAAGCTTCGCGAAAAAGGACAACGCCCAATGCAACGCCGCCGCTTCATCGCGCTCAGCGGAGCCGCGCTCGCGGCGCCTGCATTCGTGCGTGCCGCGCTGGCCCAGAACTATCCAACGCGGTTCGTGCGGCTGGTCGTGCCCTTCCCGCCCGGCGGCGCGGTCGACGGCGCGGCGCGCATCATCGCGGCCCGCCTGAGCGAGATGTGGGGCCAGCAGATGGTGATCGAGAACCGCCCCGGCGCGGGCGGCAACGTCGCCGCGCAGGCCGTGCTGCAGGCCGACGCGGACGGCTACACGGTCTACATCGCGTCGATCGGGCACGCGATCTCGCAGTTCGTGACTCCGTCGCTCAGCTATCACCCGGTCACGGATTTCGCGCCGGTGACCTTGATGTGCGTCTATCCCAACATCATGGCCGTGCCGAATTCATCCCCGTCGAAGTCCGTGCCGGAGTTCATCGCGCGCGCCAAGGCCGAGCCCGGCAAGGTGACGTATTGCTCATCCGGCATCGGCACCTCGCTGCATCTCGCCGGCGAATTGTTCAAGCGCATGGCCGGGATCGACGTGACCCACATTCCGTATCGCGGCGCGGGGCCGGCGCTGAACGATCTCATTCCGGGCCGGGTCGATGCGATCTTCGCGAATTTCCCCTCGACCTTGCCGTACGTGCAGAACGGCCAGTTGCGCGGGCTCGCGGTAACGACGGCGAAGCGCCAGCCGGAAGTGCCGGACCTGCCGGCGATCGCCGAGTTCGTGCCGGGATACGACGTGTCGTCGTGGTTCGCGCTGTTCGTCGCCGCCAGGACGCCGCCCGAGATCGTCGCGAGACTGCATCAGGACGCGGTCGCGGCGCTCAATCATCCGCCCGTGAAGGCGCGCTATGCGCAGCTCGGCGCGACCGTGGTCGGCTCCAGTCCAAGCGAGCTCGCGACATTTCTCCAGGCCGAGATCGATCGCTGGGGTCCGGTGATCAAGGCCGCGGGTATCAAGGACGGGTAAATCAATGGAAAGTTCTCGCGTGGTTCTGGTGACGGGCGCGGCCGGCGGCATCGGGGCGGCGATCACGCGCGCTCTGATCCGCGCAGGTTACACTGTCGTGGCAGTCGATCGCGATGCGGCGGGCTTAGCAAAACTCGGGGCGGTGTCGGGCTACATCCATCCACTGATCGCCGAGATTGCGAACGAGGCGGCATGCCGCGACGTCGTTGCGGCGGCGGTGAAGCGCTACGGCCGGCTCGACGCCGTGATCAACAATGCCGGCATCGGCCCCTCGTCACTGCGGCCCGACGCCGAGTTGAACCTGCCGCGCATCGACGAGCTGACCACCGACATCTGGGACAACTTCTTCGCCATCAATGTGCGCGCGCCGATGCTGCTGGTGCAGGCCGCGCTGCCGCACATGCGCAAGGGCGGCTTCGGCCGCGTCATCAACAACACCACCAGCTTCCGCACCATGCTGCGCGTGCTCCCTTACGGCGCCACCAAGTCCGCGCTCGAATCCATGTCGGCGATCTGGGCGGCGGAACTCAAAGGCGACGGCATCACCGTCAACGTGCTGATCCCCGGCGGGCCGACCGATACGCCGTTCATCTCGGACGGCGCCGGCTGGGACCGCACCAGGATGCTGCGCCCCGAGATCATGGGGCCGCCGGCCTGCTGGCTGATCTCGGACGAATCCGCGGGTTACACCGGCCAGCGCATCATCGCGGCCAATTGGGACGCGACGCTTTCGGGCGGCGAGGCAGCCCCCAAGGCCGGCCGCGCGATCGGCTGGCCGGAGCTGGGCGCCGACGCGGTGTGGCTCCAGGGAAAAAGTTAGCCTCTCTTGCCGCCTGCGCGGCTGCTCTATAATGACGCGCTGAACATAAGGAGCATCCCATGTCGGTCGCCGAGCAGCATGTCGGCAAGCCCGCCGTCTCGTTGAAGGATTCCGACTTCAACTGGGAAGACCCGCTCGACCTCGAAAGCCAACTCACCGAAGAAGAGCGCATGGTGCGCGACACCGCGCGCGGCTACGCGCAGGAGAAGCTGTTTCCGCGCGTGCTCAAGGCCTATCGCGAGGAGACCTTCGACCGCGAGATCATGCGCGAGATGGGCGCGCTCGGGCTGATCGGCTCGACCATCCCGGAAGAATACGGCGGCGCCGGCCTCGGCTATGTGGCCTACGGACTGATCGCGCGCGAAGTCGAGGCGGTGGATTCAGGCTACCGCTCCGCGATGTCGGTGCAGTCCTCGCTGGTGATGCATCCGATCTATTCCTACGGCTCGGAGGCGCAGCGGCGGCGCTTCCTGCCGAAGCTCGCGAGCGGCGAGATCGTCGGCTGCTTCGGGCTGACCGAACCCGACTACGGCTCCGATCCCGGCTCGATGGTGACGCGCGCCGAGAAGGTTTCCGGCGGCTACGCACTCAACGGCGCCAAGATGTGGATCACCAATTCGCCCATCGCCGACGTCGCGGTGGTGTGGGCGAAGCTCGACGGCGTCATTCGCGGCTTCATCGTGGAGCGTGGCACCAAAGGATTCTCCACGCCGAAGATCGAGGGCAAGCTCTCATTGCGCGCCTCGGTCACCGGCGAGATCGTGCTCGAGAACGCCGTGGTGCCGGAAGAAAACCTGCTACCGAACGTGAAGGGCCTCGCCGGTCCGTTCGGCTGCCTCAACATGGCGCGCTACGGCATTGCGTGGGGCGCGATGGGCGCGGCGGAATTCTGCTGGCATCGCGCGCGGCAATACACTCTCGACCGCAAGCAGTTCGGCAAGCCTTTGGCGGCGAACCAGCTGGTGCAGAAGAAGCTCGCCGACATGCAAACCGAGATCACGCTCGGGCTGCACGGCGCGCTGCGGCTCGGCCGCATGCTGGAGGCGCACACCGCGGCGCCGCCTGCCATTTCGCTGATGAAGCGCAACAATTGCGGCAAGGCGCTCGACATCGCGCGCGTCGCGCGCGACATGCACGGCGGCAACGGCATCTCGGACGAATTCCATGTGATGCGCGTGATGTGCAATCTGGAAACGGTGAACACCTACGAAGGCGCGCATGACATCCACGCGCTGATCCTCGGCCGCGCGCAGACCGGCATCCAGGCGTTCATGTGAGTGTCTTGTCCCTGCCCGCGCAGCGCGGAGGGATAAGCAGCAGTAAACCATTCCGGCGACGCCGCCTTGCGGCCGCGGACGAAGTCGTCTAAATCCGCGTCCCGCAATCATCGCCGAGGGAGGCGACCATGTTGATCGACGCACGCTTCCCGGACTTCGTCCGCGATATTTGATCCGCGCCGCCCGGGCCGCGTCCCGGGCACGATCCGATCATTCGACATTTCATCAGGCTGCGGCCGCCACACGCGCGCCGCACGTGGAACCATGTTCATGTTGTCCGTTCAGGTGCGCCCGCATGGGCGCGCGGACGAGGCGCGTGCGCGCGTGGAGCGATACCTGCGGCGATACTCCGCCACCGCACAGGCGGCGGTGCGCGCCGCCGCGGCGCTCCATCCGCGCATCGCAGATCTCGCGGTCAGTTTTCCCGCGCTCTTGTTCGCGCTCGCGGTGCCGCGGCGCGACGCCGATGCTGCGCGCGCGTTTGATGCCGCCATCGAAGGCCGTCCGCTTGCGGAGGTGGCGCAAGCCGCGGGCGTGCCGCTGTGGCTGCGCCGGCTGCCGGTCGAAGCGCTGACCAGACCGCTGCCGCGGCTGCCCGACGACGAGACTTTCCGCCGCCGGATCGCCAATCACGTGCCGCGCTCGCCGAAGCTTGCGCCGCTCTGGCTCGACGTCGTGTCGTCCGCGTCGGAATGGTCGCATCCATCGTTCGCGATCTGGGTCGCGGCTGAGCTCGTGCGTTCGACGAAAGAGGTCAAGCTCAACCGGCTCAAGCTGCTCGGCCTGTGGGCCTGGTTTTCGATGCATCCCGGCACAACCGCACACCGGATCATCGACAGGCCGTTGCATCCCGCGATGCGCTTCAAGACCGCGCTTGCGGCGGCCGAAGACTGGCGAATGCGCGTCGCGCTGCACGTCAATCTCGGCGAGGCGCCGTTCGCCGACACGTGGCTGACGCCCGGCTGCGTCTGCGGCTACGAATTCGTCCCGCTGCGTTGCGCCGACGACATCGTGACGGAAGCCGCCGCGATGAAGAACTGCCTGATTACCTACGGCTACAATCTCGCCCACAACCGGTCGCGCCTGTGGAGCATGCGCCTGAACGGATGGCGTGTCGCCACGCTGCGGCTCACCAGCCAGGCCTCCGAGCCGCTCATCACGATCCGTGAGCTGAAGGGCGAGCGAAACCGCGATGTATCGGTCGAGGTGTGGTGGGCGGCGCGCCAATGGCTGCATCAGCACGACCTGCCGGCGATCGACACGAAATGGCATCGCTGGGGCACGGCGCCGCTCGATGCCGCCGCGTGGCGCTCGCTATGGCGGCCGTACTGGCTCGACAAGCAGCGGATCCCGGAGTGGCTTCCGATGAAGCCGCCGCGGGGCGTCCTCAGGGCGCTTTAGAGCACATTGCAGAAGTGCAAAGTCGCGCAAAAGTGGTGCCCCCTGTTAATAACAGGGAAAAAAGCGGTTCGCACTCCCGCGCATCTCGATTGCCGAATGTTGCCAAATACATAGCTCCAGCGAGACCGTACCCGACGTGCAAATAACAGGACGGAACAGGACGGCTCTTTGAAAACACAGCAGAAATTCCTGACGCACATTTGCATGGATGCCAACTTGCCGATCGCGCAGGCGGAACAACCGCGACCTTCGCTTTCAATTTCCGAACCGCGGCGATTCAAAAGTCAAATGAAAAGCATTTCGCCTGCGGCGTTTCGCAGATGTCATCCCGGCCAGGCGATGCACAGCATCGCGCGAGCCGGGACCCGTTTGCTTACGCCTTCAGGAATTCATCCGCCGTATAGAGCGCGCGGAATTCCAGCTTCTCGGCCGCGAAGTTGTCCTTCGCGCCTTCGAGCCGGTCCACGATGGTGAGCACCAGCACGATGTTGGCGCCCTCTTCGCGGAGTGCTGCAACGGCCTGCAGCGCCGAGCCGCCGGTGGTGGTGACGTCTTCCACCACGACGACGTTCTTGCCGCGCAAGGTCTCGCCCTTCGGCAGGCCTTCGACCAGCTTCCTGGCGCCGTGGTCCTTCGGCTTCTTGCGCACGAAGAACGCGCCGATGCTGCCGCCGCGCCGATGGCTCGCGATCGCGGCCGCGGTCGCGATCGGCACCGCACCCATCTCCAGCCCGCCGACGAAATCCACGCTGAGGCCTTCGAGCGCATCGACGATCAGCTCGCCGACGCAGGTCGCGCCGGCCGGATGAACCGTGGTCGGGCGCATGTCGATGTAGTAGTCGCTCTCGCGGCCCGACGCGAGCATGATCTTGCCGCGGCCGAACGAGCGCGTGCGGATCAGCTCGAACAGTTCGGCGCGATAATCGTGCGACATTGTTTCGCGGCGCAGAGGCTGCATGGCGGCGTTCCGGTTTGACCGCGTATAGCGCGCGGACCTGGCCGCGACAAACCGGCGGTTTTACTTATCCACCTTGGCGCAGCGCGCCGCGAGCGCAGCGCAGCGCGCCGTCATCGCGCTGCCCGGATCGCTCAGCGGATCGACCACGGTGAAATGGTTCGCGCCGGGCATCGCCTCGTAATGCGTCTCGATACCGCGCTGGCGCCAGTCGTCCGCGACAGCGCGGCTCTGGCGCAGGAATTCGGACGACTCCGCACCGCCGACCACCGCATCGAACACGCGATTGCGCGGCACCGGCCACCACAGCGGCGAGACCTGCGCGGCGGCGGCTTCGTTGAGCTTGAAGTCGGCATTCATCGAGGTCGCGATCAGCGGCTTCAGGTCGAACAGGCCGGAGATCGAATAGCCGGCCGGCACGAGATCGGCGGGCGCCTTCGGGTCGAGCTGCTTCCAGTCGGTCGCCACCATGCAGGCGGCGAGATGCCCGCCGGCCGAGTGGCCGTAGACCATCAGGCGCTGGCCGAAGCGGCGCCACAGGAACAGGCAGGCGGTGCGCATCTGGTCGATGATCTGCACGATCGACACCTGCGGGGTCAGATCGTAGCCCGCCACCGCGACCGCGACGCCGCGCGCATTGAGGCCGGCCGACATGTGGCTGAAAATCGAGGGATGCAGCGAGCGCCAGTATCCGCCGTGGATGAACAGCGCGAGCGGGGTGTGGCCGGTCGCGTCGGGAAAGAACAGGTCGACGGTCTGGCGCGGGCTCGGGCCATAGGCCAAGCCGAGTTCGGCGTTCTCTTCCGCCTTCATCCGCTCGCGATAGGCGGCCGCCTCGCGTTCCCAGCGGGCGAAAATTTCCGGATGGTCCGGCACGCGCGCGCGATTGTTGTACTCGGCCTCATAGTCAACCGACATGGCCTCACTCGCGCCCCGACGATACCCCGAATCGGACCTTGGATGATCGCTGCAGGGGCCGCAAGCAATAAAGGCCGCCAGAAGCGGCTTTGTCCTCAATCGGAAAGCGGGCTAAGACGGCGCCCATGAAGGTCAACGGAGAGCAAACCCGTTCGGTCTGGGTCGAGGCCGACGGCGTAACCGTCGGCATTATCGACCAGACCCTGCTGCCGTATCGCTACGTGACGTTGCGGCTCGAAACCGTCGCGGACGCCGCGCGCGCGATCAAGAGCATGCAGGTGCGCGGCGCGCCGCTGATCGGGGCGGTCGCGGCTTACGGCATGGCGCTCGCTATGCGCGAGGACGCCTCCGACGCCGGGCTCGAGCACGCCTACGCGCTGCTGATCGCCACGCGGCCGACCGCGATCAACCTGAAATGGGCGCTCGACGAAATGATGGCGGCGGTGCGCAATCGCGCGAGGGCGGAGCGTGTCGAAGCCGCGTACAAGCGCGCGCAGGACATCGCCGACGAAGACGTCGAGATCAACGCCGCGATCGGGCGCCACGGGCTGAAGCTGATCGAGGAGATCGCGGCAACGAAAAAACCCGGCGAGCCGGTCAACGTGCTGACCCATTGCAATGCCGGCTGGCTCGCGACCGTCGACTGGGGCACCGCGACCTCGCCGATCTATCAGGCGCACGACAGGGGCATTCCGATCCATGTCTGGGTCGACGAGACGCGTCCGCGCAATCAGGGCGCCTCGCTCACCGCCTGGGAGCTCGGCCAGCATGGCGTGCCGCACACCGTGATCCCGGACAACACCGGCGGACACCTGATGCAGCACCGCCGAGTCGACCTCGCGATCGTCGGCACCGACCGCGTCACCGCGCAGGGCGACGTGTGCAACAAGATCGGCACCTATCTGAAGGCGCTCGCCGCGAAAGACAACAACGTGCCGTTCTATGTGGCGCTGCCCTCGCCGACGATCGATTTCAGCGTCAACGACGGTGTGGCGGAAATCCCGATCGAGCAGCGCGGCGCCGAAGAGGTCACGACGATGACCGGCGTGACCGCGGATGGCCGCATCGAGAGCGTGCGGATCGTTCCCGAAGGCTCGAACGTCGCGAACTACGGCTTCGACGTGACGCCGGCGCGCCTCGTCACCGGGCTGATCACCGAACGCGGCGTGATCCCGGCCGACCGCGCAGCGCTGGCGCAGGCGTTTCCCGAACGCGCGGGATAAACTAGAGTTGCGCCTTCCGCGAGGCAGCCGGTGCACAAAGCGCTTGTCGTTTTGATCGCAGTCCTGTTCGGCGCAACGGCGCATTGCGAAACCTATCCGTCGCGCCCGATCACGCTGCTGGTGCCGGCCGCAGCGGGCGGCGGCAACGACACCGTCGCGCGCACCGTCGCCGAAAGGATGAGCCGCATCCTCGGGCAGCAGATCGTCATTGAAAACCGCCCCGGCGCGGGCGGCAGCCTCGCGGCGCGGCAGGTCGCGCGAGCTGAGCCGGATGGCTACACCATCGGCATCGGCAATCCGGCAACGCTCGCGATCGCGCCCGCGATGCTGCCGAACGTCGGCTACGATCCGGTGAAGGACTTCGTCCCCGTGGGGATGATCGCCGCGAGCCCGCACATCATCCTGATCAACAACTTCATCCCGGCGAAAACACTCGGCGAATTCATCGCGCTCGCGAAGGCCGAGCCCGGCAAGTATACCTTCGCGTCGGGCGGCGCCGGCAGTCCGGCGCATCTCGGGCCCGAGCTGCTCGCCAGCATCGCCGGCATCAAGCTCACCCACGTGCCCTACAAGGGCACCGGACCGGCGATCGCCGACCTGCTCGGCGGACACGTCAGCATGACGTATTCCAGTCTGCCGCCCGCACTCGGCCTGGTGCGCGAAGGCAAGGTGCGCCCGATCGCCATCGCCAGCGCGAACCGCTCGGCGCTGTTGCCTGACGTGCCGACCGCGTCCGAGACCTTGGCCGGTTACGAGTCGACGCAGCGCTACGGCATCATCGCGCCGGCCCATACGCCGCGCGAGATCGTGATGCGGCTCAACGCGGCGCTGAACGAGGCGCTCACCTCCGAAGACGTGAAATCGCGCATCGCTGCCGACGGCGCCGACACCGCGCCGAGCTCGCCGGAAGAATACGCCGCCGACATCGCAGCAGCCGCGGCAAAATGGGGTGGCGTCATCAAGCAACTGGGATTGAAGGCGGAATAGACGGTGTCGGTTGCGTAAATTTGCTGCCAATGATATCATGATATCATGATAAAGAACTCGACCGCGCAGCTCGTCGTCCGCAATCTCGAACCCGACGTGAAGGCGCGCCTGCAAAAGCGTGCAAAACGTCATGGCCGCAGCATGGAAGAAGAGGTGCGGGACATCCTGCGCGATGCGGTGAAAGGCGACGGCCGGCAAGAGGAAGGCTTCGGCACACGCTTCGCGAGCTACTTCAAAGGTCTCGGCCTCAAGGAGGGCGATATCCGTGAACTGCGCGGCGAGGTGTGGGCGAGGCCGGTCGATTTCAGCGGCCCGGAATTCGAGCCAAAGAAAACGAAGAAGTGATCGTTCTCGATACCAACATCATTTCGGCGATTATGCCGGAGCCGCCCGATTCCAGCGTTATTCGATTCCTCGATGGCCTAATTCTCGATTCGATCTGGACGACCGCCATCACCATCTTTGAAGTGAGATTTGGAATTGAACGGCTGCCCGCTGGCCGGCGTCGGCTTGAGGAGGCATTTCCGCGCGCCGTAGAGCGGACTTTTCAAGGTCGAATTCTGCCCTTCGACGAGGCCGCAGCGATTTCGGCCGCAATCCTGAACGCGCGCCGCGAGCAGCGGGGTATTTCTATGGACGTACGCGACACGATGATCGCAGGCATTGTCATGTCGCGGCGGGCGGAATTCGCGACCCGCAATGTGCGCCACTTCGCCGATCTGGATCTGGCAGTGATCGATCCATGGAACATCTAATTCGTACTTGATTTGTTCGTGCATCGTGGCATCGTCGCGCGATGCTTCCCGCGCTCGTTCCCCGCACGCTGCCCGTCGACGGCCGCCAGTCGCAGACCGCGCTGGCCGTCGCGCGCGGCACCATGCGGCTGCTGCATCAGTTCGGCTTCTCGGCGGTCAGCGAATTGCCGCTGCCGTCGGGGCGGCGCGCCGATCTCACTGCGCTCAATGCGGCGGGCGACGTCTGGATCGTCGAGATCAAGTCCTCGGTCGAGGACTTCCGTGCCGACCAGAAATGGATGGACTACCGCGCGCATTGCGACCGGCTGTTTTTCGCGACCACGCTCGAAGTCCCGTGCGAAATCTTCCCGAAGGACACCGGGCTGATCGTCGCCGACGCATTCGGCGCGCAGGTCATGTGCGAGGCGCCGGAGCATCGGCTGCACGCCTCGACCCGCAAGAGCATGATGCTGGCGTTTGCACGCTGCGCCGCGCTGCGGCTGCAGTCGCTGGTCGATCCGCAAGGACCGTTCGCGGCGGAATTCTAAAGCGAGATGACTTTTCTTCGAATCGTCATCTCGCCTTAGGTTACTGGTGGAGCATGATCTTTTCCGAAAACCGGTGTCCACTTTTCGGGATCATGCTCTAGAACCTCCGCGGTTCGCGATCGTATTCCACCATGCGGCGTTGCACGCTTCGGTGTGAGACGAAGCATTCGCGGGTGCCGTGGCAACGCGCGTCCATGTAACATCGCGTTGTGCAGCCCACGTCCGCTTCCCCGACCGACGACGAATCCTCACCCCGCTATTTCGGCTGGCGCGTGGTCGTCGCGTGCTTCCTGATGGCCCTCGCCTGCTGGGGCTTCGGGCTTTATGGCCACAGCGTCTATCTCGCCGAACTGACCCGGCTGCACGGCTGGCCGCCCTCGCTGATCTCGGGCGCCAGCACGGCGACCTATCTGCTCAATGCCGTGCTGGTGATCTTCACCTCGAACGC
>Ga0207682_10000680_pt1 | contig 15819 bp, 13 predicted proteins | sample KBSM63metaG_FD_184332 | JGI IMG/M metagenome (GOLD analysis project Ga0207682, IMG submission 184332) | Miscanthus rhizosphere microbial communities from Kellogg Biological Station, Michigan, USA - KBS M6-3 metaG (SPAdes) (version 2) | ecosystem: Host-associated > Plants > Roots > Rhizosphere >... | reverse complement strand
AGAGGCGGGTGAGCTGTTCCGCAAGGAATCCGAGCGTGGGTTCACCGAGAAGCGTCAGCGTGCCGAGAAGGAGTTCGGCGTGACGGTCTACGAGCCGGACCTGACCCCGTGGCGGCGCATCTCGCCGGGCATCATCCAGGCGCTGGAAGCGGACGGCACGATCCCGAAAGGGCTTCCGGCACGCGTGTCGCAAATGTCCGGATTCTGATCGCAACAAGGGAACCGGGCAGCGCTTTCATGAACGAGACGGGTCGGGGTGGCACGCAGGGCGCGGTGGACGCGATCCTGCGTGTCTATCTCGATCTCAGCCGCAGGATCGTCATCGCGGTGTCCTGCGCGATGTTCGCCTTCATGGTGGCGATCAACGGGCTCGAGATCGTCGGCCGCGGGTTCTTTTCGATCAGCTTCAGCTGGGTGCAGGAAGTGTCGATCCTCGGCGCGATGTGGGTCTACTTCTTCGCCTATGCGCTGATCGCCAAGAACGAAGAATACATCCGGGTCGATTTCGCCGTGAAGCTGATGCCGGAAGCCTGGCAACATGCCGTTGACATTTTCGCAAGGCTCACAACGATTTTCTTCCACGGCATGGTCGCGTGGTTCGCGCTCGAGACCTATCGCTTCCTCGGGCTGTTCACGACCAGCGTGCTGATCTGGCCCGAGTCGCTGTTCGTGTTGCCGATCCTGATCGGTGCGGTCGACATTTTGCTCACCGAACTGATCTTTCTCTATTGGGTGCTCATGCGCCGCCCGCTCCCCGCTCCGCGCCCCATGCCGGCTGCGGTGGAGTAGCCGCATGGCGACCGCGCTCATGATTGGCGTCCTCATTCTCCTGATGCCTCTGCGCGTGCCGGTCTGCGCCGCAATGGGACTGTCGGCGATCGTCGGGCTGGCGATGCTCGACATGCCGTTCAACACGCTGGTGCGCTACATGGCGACCGACGTGCGCTCCGTGCCGCTGCTGGCTATTCCGTTCTTCGTTCTCGCCGGCAATATGATGAACCAGTTCGGCATGACGCGGCGCATCTTCAATTTTCTCGAGGTGGTGGTCGGCTATTTCTCGGGCGGCCTCGCGCAGGTCGCGGTGCTGGCCGCGATGGTGTTCGGCGGCATCTCGGGCTCGGCGCTCGCCACGATCGCGGGTCTCGGCATCATCACGGTCCACGCGATGCGCACCGCCGGCTACCGGCCGGAATTCGCGGCCGCACTGGTGGTTGCCGCGTCACTGATGGATCCGCTGATCCCGCCCTCGATCATGTTCATCATCTATGCGGTGCAGATGAACGTCTCGATCGCGGACCTGTTCATCGCGGGCGTCATTCCGGGCATCCTGCTTGGTGTTCTGCTGATGGCGAACAACGCCGTGTTGGTTAAGTTCAAGATCGAGCAGGCCCCGCCGGCGGTCGCGCCTTCGCTCGAACGGCTCAAGACAACGTTCCTGCAGGGCTTTCCGGCGCTGCTGACGCCGATCATCATCCTGCGCAGCATGACCACCGGCTTGGTGACGCCGACCGAGGCAAGCGTGCTGGCGGTGCTCTACACGCTGTTCCTTGGCGTCATCCATCGCGAGATCACGTGGGAGCGGCTGGTTGCCTCCTTCGAGGAGTCCACGCGCGCGACCGCGCTGATCATGTTCCTGACCGCGCTCGGCACGGTCATGGGCTTCGTCATGACGTCGGAACGCGCGGCCGAACTGATGGCGAACTGGATGGTCTCGTTCACCGACAGCCGGTACGTCGTGCTCGCGCTCGTGGTGCTGGCGCTGCTGGTCATGGGCATCTTCCTCGAAGCAATCCCCGTGATGCTGATCGCCGTGCCGCTGTTCGGGCCGCTGGTGGTCAGTTACGGCGTCGATCCGGTCCATTTCGGCGTCGTGCTCACGTTCGCGATTCTGCTCGGGATCGTGCATCCGCCGATAGGACTGGGAATTTTCGCGGTGTGCGCCATCACGCGGTTGCGGATGGAGCTCGTCGTGCGCGCGACGCTCCTGTTCTATCCGGTATTCGTGCTGTGTCTGCTGCTGCTGATGTTCATCCCGGCGCTCTCGACGTGGCTGCCGCATCTGCTGCTGAAGCATTGAGCCCATGAAGTACTCGCTGTTCAGCCTTCTGCGTCAGGCGGCTTCCGGCCACGAGCGCTGGCCCGCGCAATGGCGCGATCCCGTGCCGAAGCCAGCCTATGACGTTGTGATCGTCGGCGCGGGCGGGCACGGGCTTGCGACCGCCTACTATCTGGCGAAGCAGCACGGCGTCACCAATGTGGCGGTGCTGGAGAAGGGCTGGCTCGGCGGCGGCAACACCGGGCGCAACACCACGATCATCCGCTCCAACTATCTGTGGGATGAGAGCGCCGCGATCTACGACCATGCGCTCAAGCTCTGGGAAGGGCTGTCGCAGGAGCTCAATTACAATGTGATGTTCTCGCCGCGCGGTGTGCTCATGCTCGCGCACACCGTCCACGACATCCAGGTGTTCAAGCGCCACGTCCACGCCAATCGGCTGAACGGCGTGGACAACGAGTGGCTGACGCCCGACGAATGCAAGGCGTTCTGTCCGCCGCTCAATACCGCGCGTGACATCCGCTATCCGGTGCTCGGCGGTGCGCTGCAACGGCGCGGCGGTGTCGCACGGCACGATGCGGTGGCATGGGGTTACGCTCGCGGCGCCGACCGGCTCGGCGTCGACATCGTCCAGAACTGCGAGGTGACGGCGATCCGCCGCGATGTTTCAGGCGCGGTCACCGCAGTCGAGACGACGCGCGGCGAAATCCGTGCCCGAAAGGTCGGCGTTGTCGCTGCCGGGCACACCAGCACGCTGATGGCGATGGCCGGCCTGCGCATGCCGCTCGAAAGCTTCCCGTTGCAAGCGCTGGTCTCCGAACCGGTGAAGCCGGTGTTCCCCTGCGTCGTGATGTCGAACACCATCCACGCTTACATCAGCCAATCGGACAAAGGCGAGCTCGTCATCGGCGGCGGCACGGACGTCTATACGTCCTACAGCCAGCGCGGTGCGCTGCACGTCACGACGCACACGATCGAGGCGATCTGCGAGCTGTTCCCGATGTTCCGGCGCATGCGCATGCTGCGCAACTGGGGCGGCATCGTCGATGTGACGCCGGACCGTTCGCCGATCATCGGCAAGACGCCGGTTCCCGGTCTCTACGTGAATTGCGGCTGGGGCACGGGCGGCTTTAAGGCGACGCCGGGCTCGGGTCACGTGTTTGCCGACACGATTGCAAACGACCGGCCGCATCCGATCAATGCGCCGTTTTCGCTGGAGCGTTTCCGCGACGGCGTGCTGATCGACGAAGCGGCTGCCGCCGCAGTGGCGCATTGAGGGCATCACATGTTGCTGATCCGGTGCCCCTTCTGTGGCGAGCGATCCGAGATCGAATTCCGCCATGCGGGCGAGGCGCATATCCCGCGCCCGCTCGCGCCGGCGTCGCTCTCGGACGCCGAATGGGCGGACTATCTCTACAACCGCACCAATCCGAAGGGCTTGCATATCGAGCGCTGGCGGCACGTCCACGGCTGCGGCCGGTTCTTCAATGCCGTCCGCGATACGATCAGCGATTTCTTCGTGATGACGTACAAGCTCGACGATCAACGGCCCGACCTCGCCCGGCTTGCCAGCGGACAACGCCGATGACCGCGTGCCGCTTGTCTCGCGGTGGTCGGATCGATCGCAACAAGCGGCTGCGATTTCAGTTCGACGGGCGGCCCTATGAGGGATTTGGCGGTGATACGCTCGCTTCTGCGCTCATCGCGAATGGCGTTCATCTCGTGGCGCGCTCGTTCAAGTATCACCGGCCGCGCGGTATCGTCGCGGCCGGCGCCGACGAACCCAACGCTCTGGTCACCGTCGTGCGCGACCGGGCGCGCTGCACGCCGAACCTGCTGGCGACGCAGGTCGAACTGCACGATGGGCTCGTGGCCGAAAGCCAGAACCGCTGGCCCTCGCTCGCGCTCGACCTCTCGGCCGTGAACGGTTTCGTTGCACCGCTGATCCCGGCCGGCTTCTACTACAAGACCTTCATGTGGCCGCGCGCCGCGTGGAGCCGCCTCTATGAACCGCGCATCCGCGCGATGGCGGGGCTCGGACGCGCGCCGACGCTGCCCGATCCGGATCGTTACACGCGCCGCTATGCTCACTGTGACGTGCTGATCGTGGGCGGCGGACCGGCCGGTCTCGCGGCGGCGCTTGCGGCGGCCGAAGGCGGCGCACAGGTGCTGCTCTGCGACGAGCAGGCGGAGCTCGGCGGAACGCTGCTTGCCGCGGGCGACGCCACGATCGACGGCAAGGCGGCGCAGTCCTGGCTGAGCGAGACCGTCGCGGCGCTCTCGCGTCGCGACAATGTCACGCTGCTGCCGCGCACGACGGCGTTCGGATATTTCCCGCACAACATGCTCGCGCTTGCCGAGCGCGTGACAGGACATCTGGCCGATCCGGCGCCGAACCTGCCGCGCGAACGCCTCTGGCAGGTACGCGCCAAGGAGGTCGTCATCGCGGCGGGCGCGATCGAACGGCCGCTAACCTTTCCGGGCAACGACCGGCCCGGGATCATGCTCGCGGATGCGGCGCGGATCTATGCGGCACGCTACGCGGCCCGGCCCGGTTCGCGTGCAGTCGTGGTGACCGTGCACGACGGCGCCTATCGGGCGGCGCTGGAGCTTGCGGCATGCGGCGTCGAGATTGCCGCTGTCGCGGACGCGCGTGAGCATCCCGACGGTCCGCTGCAGGCCGCCGCTCTCGCGGCCGGGCTGCCGATCAGAACCGCCACGACGGTGACGGGAACCCGGGGAAGGCAGCGCGTATCGGCGGTGGAGCTGTCGCAACTCACGTCCGGACAGTCTGGCGGCGGATCGGAAACGGTCGCATGCGATCTCGTCCTGATGTCCGCCGGCATGACGCCGAGCGTGCAGCTGTTCTCGCAGTCGCGCGGAAGGCTGCGCTGGGACGACACGCTGCAAGCCTATGTTCCGGGCGGATCGGCCGAACGGGAGCGATCGGCCGGCGCGTGCCGGGGAATTCCCGGCCTGCAGGCCGCACTGTCCGACGGCTACGCGCAAGGTGAGGCCGCAGCCGCTGCCGCCGGATGCCGAACGGGCGCGGTGCGGGCGTTCGCCGTCTCGGCGATCGAGCCGGCACCGGGCGGCATGTCCGGCGCGGCAGCGGTCGGTCGCCGCGCAAGGCAGCCGGCGTTCGTCGATTTCCAGAACGACGTCACGGCCAGGGATCTGGCGCTCGCGGTTCGCGAAGGCTTCCGCTCCGTTGAGCACGTCAAGCGCTACACCACGACCGGCATGGCGACCGATCAGGGCAAGACCTCGAACATGAACGCGCTCGGTGTCCTCTCGCAGGTCACCGGCGCGTCTATTCCGGAGATCGGGCTAACGACATCGCGCAATCCCTACACGCCGGTCACATTCGGCACTCTCGCGGGATTGGCGCGGCGCGATCTGTTCGATCCGGTGCGGTGCACCCCGATGCATGGCTGGGCCGAGGAACAGGGCGCGGTCTTCGAGGATGCCGGGTCATGGAAACGGGCACACTATTTCCCGCGCACCGGCGAGGCCATGCACGACGCCGTGAAACGCGAATGCGAAGCGGTGCGCCGCTCCGTCGGTCTGTTCGACGCCTCGACACTCGGCAAGATCGAGGTCATCGGCCGCGACGCAGCCACGTTTCTCGACCGCATCTACGTCAATTCGTTTAGCGGTCTCGCGCCAGGGCGTCTGCGTTATGGCGTCATGCTGCGTGAGAGCGGCTTTGTGATGGACGACGGTGTCGTGGCGCGTCTCGGCGCAGACCGGTTTCATGTGACGACCACGACGGGCGGCGTCTCGCGCGTGCTGCACATGATGGAAGATTATCTCCAGACCGAATGGCCCGATCTTGAGGTCTGGCTCACCTCGACCACGGAGCAGTGGGCGGTTATCGCCGTGCAGGGGTTGAATGCGCGCAAAGTGATCGAGCCGTTGGTCTCGGGGATCGATCTCTCGCCGGCGGCGATGCCGCACATGTCGGTGCGCGAGGGCCGCATCTGCGGCGTGCCCACGCGGCTGTTCCGCGTCAGCTTCACCGGCGAGCTTGGCTACGAGATCAATGTGCCGGCGGACTACGGGCGAGCGGTGTGGGAAGCGGTGTACGCGGCCGGATCGGCGTCCGGCATCGTGCCTTACGGGACCGAGGCGATGCACGTGCTGCGCGCCGAGAAGGGTTACATCATCGTCGGACAGGACACGGACGGCACCGCGACCCCGGACGATGTCGGTCTCGGCTGGACCATCGGCAAGACCAAGACCGATTTCATTGGCAGGCGTTCGCTTGCGCTGCCGGCGATGACGGCACCGAGTCGCAAGCAGCTCGTCGGCCTGCTGACGGTGAACTCCGACATCGTGCTCGAAGAGGGCGCGCAGCTCGTCGCCGATCCGCGCCAGCCCGTACCGATGAGCAGCGTTGGGCACGTGACGTCGTCGTACTGGAGTCCCGCGCTTCAGCGTTCGATTGCGCTCGGCATGGTCAAGGCCGGGCGCAGGCGGGTCGGCGAGACGCTGCATGTGCCGATGCCGAACAAAACGATCGCCGTGAACGTCGTGCCGTCGCAGCTCTACGATCCGGCGGGAGTGCGGCTCAATGGTTGAGATTTTGGCGAAGCGGCAAGGTCCGCTCGATCATCTTGCCGGCGCGCGGGGCGCTGCGGTTGAATTGTCCGTCGCGCCGCCGCGCGCGAAGTTCGCATTGCGTTGCCGCGCCGACGCCGTCGCCGCGACGGGGCGAGCCTTTGGAATCGTGCTGCCGCACGAGGCTTGCCGCGCCACGGTTATGGAGGACGGCGCCGCGCTGTGGCTCGGTCCGGATGAATGGCTTCTGTTCGCCGCGGAAGGCGATGCGGACGCGACCGCAGGCCAGCTCGCGACGGCGCTGGGCGGCACGCATCATTCACTAGTGGATGTCAGCCATCGCAGCTGCGGCTTCACCGTGCACGGCGAGCTAGCCGCAACCGTCATCAATCACGGTTGTCCGCTCGATCTCTCACACGCGTCATTCGCGGTCGGGATGTGCACGCGCACGGTGTTTGACAAAGCCGAGATCATTCTCTGGCGCGTCGACAAGCATACGTACCATGTCGAGATCGAGCGTTCATACGCGCCGTACGTCTGGAATATGCTCGTCGAAGCGCGCGAGGAGTTCGCGTGACCCGCGCACCAACAATCTCCGCGCCGCGCGCCCTCCGGCCATCATCAGCCCCAACACGTCTCCACCTTGAACTCGCGTGAGGATCATCCGACCATGACCGACCTGAAAGTAATGCAGTGGCCTGGCAAGTTTCGACCGGCATCGCCGCTGTCCGCCGGCATCCGCGGCGGAGATATCCTGTGGCTCGCGGGACAAGTGCCGACCGATCTTGACAGCGGCGAGCCCGTGAGCGGCGGCATCGAGCCGCAGACCGAAAAGGTGTTCGACAATCTGGAGAAGCTGCTGGCGCTTGAGGGGTGCGGACTCGAGCGCGTCGTGCGGTGCACGATCTTTCTGACCACGCAGGCCGACTTCGCCGGAATGAACGCAGTCTATCGGCGCCGCTTCAAGGACCCGTATCCGGCGCGCTCCACCGTCATCGTCGCCGCGCTCGCCAATCCGGCCTACCGCGTCGAAATCGATGCCATCGCGATTGCCGGCAAGGGGGGCGCTGCACATGGCTGATGGCCTCCGCGTCGCGGCCGACATTGGCGGCACGTTCACCGATATTGCCTTCATCACGCGGGATGGCGTCGTCGCCACCCGCAAAGTCCCGTCGACACCCGGCAACTATGCCGACGCGGTCATCCGGGGCATCGACGAACTCATGGCGGAGCAGAAACTCGACAAGGGCCAAATCGCCGAAGTGCTGCACGGCTGCACGGTGGCGACCAACACCATCGTCGAGCACAAGGGCGCCAAGACCGCGCTCATCACCACACGCGGCTTCCGCGATGTCCTCGAACTGCGCCGCATTCGTGTGCCGCGTCTTTACGAGCCGCTCTACATCAAGCCGCAACCGTTGGTGCCACGCCGCCTTCGCCTTGAAGTCCAGGAGCGCGTCGGCGCGCGCGGCGAGGTGATCACGCCGCTCAATCTCGCCAGCGTGAAGCGCGCGATCGCGCGGCTCAAGGCCGAGAGGGTCGAGGCCGTTGCGGTCTGCCTGCTGCACTCCTACGCCAATCCCGACCACGAGCGGCGCATCGGCGAGATTTTGCGTGAGGCCCTGCCGGGTTGCTTTATTTCTCTGTCGATCGATGTCCTGCCGCAGATGCGCGAATACGAGCGCACCAGCACCACGGTTATCAACGCCTATATCGGCCCTCCGGTAGAGGTCTATCTGCTCTCGCTGATGGACCAACTCAAGAAAGGAGGCCTGAAAGGGCGCCTGAAGGTGATGCAGTCGTCGGGCGGAATTCTAGCGGCGGACGCGGTCGTCGACCGGCCGGCGCAGATCGTGGAATGCGGCCCGGCCGCCGGAGTCATCGGGGCCGGCAAGCTCGGCACCGCTGCCGGCTACGACAACCTGATCAGCTTCGATATGGGCGGCACCACCGCCAAGACCTCGATCATCGAGAAAGGCAAGATGCTGCTCTCCGACGAATACGAAGTCGGCGGCGGCATCTCGGCGTCGAGCCCGCTGATGAAGGGCGGTGGTTATGCACTCAAGCTGCCGGTGATCGACATTGCGGAGGTCGGCGCCGGTGGCGGCAGCATCGTCCGGCTCGACAAGGCGATGTCGATCAAGGTCGGGCCGCAAAGCGCCGGTGCGGTTCCAGGGCCCGCCTGCTATGCGGCCGGCGGCGAGGATCCGACCGTCACCGACGCCAATGTGGTGCTCGGCTTCCTCAATCGTGAAGCCCTCTGCGGCGGGACGGTGCCGATCGACGCCGAGCGGTCGCGCGCGGCGATCATGAAGCGCATCGCCGAGCCGCTCGGCCGCTCGCTCATCGAAACCGCCTACGGAATTCATCTGGTCGCCAACGCCAACATGATGCGCGCCATCAAGGGCGTCACGACCTATCGGGGCCGCGACCCGCGCGACTTCACGCTCTACGCCTTCGGCGGCAATGGCGGCGTGCACGGTGTCGAGCTGGCGCGCTCGCTGCAAATCCCGATGGTAGTCGTTCCGCCCGCGGCCGGCGTGTTCAGCGCGATCGGCCTGCTCACCGCCAATGTCGAGCTGATGGTCGCGCAGGCGCTGTTGTCGCGCACGCGCGAGATGGATCTCGAAAAGGCCGAACAGGTCTTCCGGGCGCTGGAAGACCAAATCACCCAGCAGCTCGGCTACGCGCGAAAGAGCATAACATTCCAGCGTGCCGCCGATCTGCGCTACTCCGGCCAGGCCTTCGAGCTGACGGTGCCGGCCCCGAATCGAAAGCTGGATGCGGCCGCACTGGCGGATCTGGAACGCCTGTTCGAACTGGAGCATGAACGGACTTATGGCCACGCGTTCCGCGGGACCTATGCGATGGAGACCGTCACGCTGCGGGTTACCGGCTCGGTTACGCCCGAGGGCGTGCAGACCAGTGTGCGTACCAGGGCGAGCGATCAGCCGGAGAGCCGCCGGTCGGTATACTTCGGCCCCGAGTATGGCGAACGCGACACGCCGATCCTGGCGCGCAATGCGCTCAACGATCAGCCCCGTGCCGGACCGCTGATCGTCGAAGAATATGAGGGCACCGCCGTCGTGCCGCCGAACTGCGCCGCGCGGCTCGACGCCGCCGGCAATATCGTCATCGAAGTCGGCCGAACGATTTAGGAGCAGGACCATGTCCAGAAACGACGTCGATCCCTTTCTGCTCGAGGTGCTCAAGAACGGCCTCGATACGATCGCCGACGAAATGGCCCTCGTGACGATGAAGACGGCCTATTCGGGAATTGTCCGCGACTCGATGGATTTTTCCACGGCGGTTTGCGACGCCGAAGGGCAAACACTGGCGCAAGGTCTCACGACCGCGATGCACCTCGGCAGCTTCTATGACGCGATGCGTTGCCTGATCACGACCCAGCAGGGGAACATCTTCCCCGACGACGTCTTCATCTTCAACGATCCGTACGTCGCGGCTGGCCAGCATCTTCCCGACATCTACATCATCAAGCCGATCTTCTTTGAGGAGCGGCTGGTGGCGTGGGCGACCACGATCGCCCATCACTCGGATGTCGGCGGCATCGTGCCGGGCTCGAATGCGCTTGGCGCGACCGAGATCTATCAGGAAGGCATCCGCATCCCGATCCTCAAGTTCATGGAGCGCGGCAAGCCGATCGAGCCGGTTTGGCAACTGGTCGCCCTCAATGTGCGGCTGCCTGACCTGCTGATGGGCGATCTGCAGGCCCAGATGGCGGCGTGCACGGCCTGCGAACGCAACATGACTGATCTGTTCCGGCGCTATGGCCGCGAGACCATGACGGCCTATTTCGGTCACCTGCATGACTATGCGGAGCGCCTGGCGCGTGCGGAGATACGCGACATTCCGGACGGCACCTACCGCTTCACCGACCATATCGACGGACTCGGGAAAAAGCCGGTACCGATCGTCCTCAAGGCCAAGGTGATCGTCGCCGGCGATAGCGTCACGATCGACTGGACCGGATCGAACGAGCAGGTGAAGGGCGGCATCAATTCGCCGCTGCCGTTCACCAAGGCCTGCGCCTACACGGCGATGCGCTCGATCATGTCGGCCGACGTGCCGAACTGCTTCGGCTATACACGCGCCATCAAGGTGGTGGCGCCGGCCGGCACGGTGGTCAATCCGACGATGCCGTTTCCCTGCGGCGCGCGCGGCATCACCGGTTATCGCATGATCGATTGCCTGTTCGGCGCGCTCGCTCAGGCCGTACCCGAAAAAGTCACCGCCGACAGTATGGGCGGCTCGACCCTGCCAACCATCGCCGGCTGGGTCGACGGCAAGCCTTACGTGTTCTGTGAGACCTTCATGGGTACCTGGGGTGCCGCTCACGCGCACGACGGACAGGAGGGCGTTCCGCACATGGGCGCCAATCAATCCAACGTGCCGGTCGAGATGATCGAGAGCGGCTATCCGCTGCGCGTCGTCCAGTATGGGTTTGTCCAGGACACGGGCGGCGCCGGCAAATATCGCGGCGGCGTATCGATCGTGCGCGAGTTCGAGATGCTGGCGGACGATGCTGTGCTGAACGTGCGATCCGACAAGCGCAAATTCCCGCCACACGGGCTGTTCGGCGGCAAACCAGGAACGCCGTCGCTCAACTACCTGACGCACAAAGGCAAGGATCGCTTGCTGCCCGCTCTGCTGATGGAAACCGAGCCGATGATGAAGGGTGACCGCTTCCGTGCCATCCTTGCTGGAGGCGGCGGCTACGGCGACCCGTTCGAGCGCGATCCGGAACTCGTGAGTGCCGATGTGTCCGAGGAAAAGATCACGATCGGATACGCGCGCAAACACTATGGCGTCGCCTTCAAGGCGAGCCCCCGTTTTGCGGTAGATGTAGCGGCAACCAAGAAACTGCGCGGGCGGCACCGCAAACGAAAGGTACCGACCGCGGCGGAGTAGCCGCGATCCGGCTGAGGACGGCAGTCACGTGCAATGAGCTGGGCTGATCAAAGAGGGGAGTGCTGAACATGCGCTTGTTCTGGAAGGCGACTGGAGCCGCGTTGCTTGCTCTCGGACTTGCAAGCGGGCCAAGCGATGCGGCGATGAAAATGAAGGCGGGGCATATTCTGCCGCCGACATCCGATCAGGGGCAGGCGGCCGAATTCTTCGCCAAGCGCGTCAAGGAGCTGACAAACGGCGAAATCGAGATCCAGGTCTTTCATGCGGGCGAACTGGGCAAGTCGATCCCGTCGCAGCTTGAGAACCTCGTGTCCGGCGCGCAGGACCTCTTCATCGACACGTTCGATTACTTCAAGGCCTGGGACCCGCGCTTCGGAGTCGTGAACACGCCGTTCGTGTTCCGCGACCGCGAGCACTTCAAGAAATTCCTGGCGAGCGATCTGTTTGCCGACATGGTCGGTTCGCTCGAAAAGCGCGGCGTCGTTTTCCTCGGCAAGGGCAACTACAACTGGCTGCGCGCCGGCGATCGCGGACTGCTCACGCGCACGCCGATCATGAAACCGGAGGACCTGAAGGGCTACAAGCTGCGCATGTTCCAGGCCGAAGCCCCGATCAAGGCCTGGGCCGCCTTCGGCGCCAACATCCAGGTCATTCCCTGGCCGGACACCTACACGGCGCTTGCGACCGGCACGGTCGACGGACTGACGACCGTGCTGAGCGCGTCCTATCTGACAAAACAGACCGAAGCGGCGCGCTTTTTCACGAACGTGGGCGAGTACTATCAGATTGTCGTGCCGGTCATGAGCAAGCGCACGTGGGACAAGCTGACCCCGCAGCAGCGCCAAATCTTCGAGACCGTCGCGAGGGAAGCGGGCGTGAAGTATCTGGAGGTGTCCGCGGCTGAACGCGACGAGTACGACCGCAAGGCGCAGAACGACCACGGAGTGACGATCATCACGCCGCCGATGAAGCCGTGGCTCGATGTCGCCAAGACCGTGTTCGAGCGCTTCGAGAACGAGAACATCCTGCCGAAGGGTCTGGTCGGCCAGGTTCAGGCGATCAAATAGTCGGAGGGAGCAGCGGTGTAGCGCGCCGATGCATGGCTTTCGCAAGCTTCTGGCGGCGATCGGCTTCGTCGAGCTGTGGGTCGCGATAGCGGCATTCGTGTTCGTCGTCGGCCTGACGATGACGCAAGTGCTCTATCGCTACCTGCTCGCCGGATCAATCTGGTGGGCGCAGGAGATCGCGCAGCTCGCCATGCTGATCGCCTACTTCTTCGGCATCGCCTACGTCTACAAGGCCAAGCAGGACATCATCGTCGGATTTCTGGTGAGCCGGCTTTCGCGCGGCGTCCAGGTCGCGCTGACGATCTTCACGCAAGTTCTGATCGTGATGTTCTGCCTCTTCCTCGTGGTGACCGGGCTGGAACTCGCGCCGGCGCAACTGGTGTTCTTCACCTACATCCTCAACATACCGCGCTTCTATTCCACGCTGCCGTTGATCGTGGCATCCGCCTCGATGGCGATCACGGCGGTCTATTACGCCATCGTGGCCTGGCAATCGCGCAAGCTGCCGCCAGAGGCCGCCGAACAGGCCGAGCGGGACTCTCTCGTCGTCGTCGCGTCCGAGGTCGTGATCTGACCATGGGCACACTCGCGATGATCGTCGTCATGCTGCTGCTCATGACGCTCGGCGTGCCGGTCAGCATCGCGATCGGTGTCGCGGCGCTCGCCGGCGTCGTTGTGACCGGCACGCCGTTCGACGTCGTGCCGCGCATGATGATCGAGAGCGTCGACAGTTTCGCGCTGCTCGCCGTACCGTTCTTCGTGCTCGCCGGCAATCTCCTCAACATCAGCGGCATCACGGAGCGCATCTTCAACTTCGCGCGCGACATGTTCGGCTGGATGCGCGGCGGCCTCGCGCAAGTCACCATCGCGGCGGAGATGATATTTTCCGGCATCTCCGGCGCCGCGCTTGCCGATCTTGCCGGGCTTGGCGTCGTCGTCATCAAGGCGATGCGCGACCAGCGTTATCCGGTCCCTTTTGCGGCGGCCGTGATGCTCGCCGCCTGCGTTCTCGGACCGATTATCCCGCCGAGCATCGTGTTCGTGATCTACGGCCTCGCCACCGATACCTCCGTCGGGCGGCTCTTTCTCGCGGGTATCATTCCCGGAGTGGTCATCGGCATCCTGCTGATGATCCACATCTCGATCTACATGCGCATCAAGAAGCCGGACTGGGGCAAACCCGAGCCCTTTGCGGGCCGCAAGGCGTGGGGTTCTTTCAAGAAAGGGGCCTTTGCGCTTCTGTCGCCGTTCGTGATTATCGGCGCAATTCTCGCCGGCGTCGCGACGCCATCGGAAATCGGCGCGATCGCGGCGGGCTACGCGCTGCTCGTGGGCTTCGCGTATGGTGGACTGAGCGTGCGCGGTCTGATCGATTGCGTGAAGGAGTCGGTGATCGTCACGGCGGTCATCATGTATCTGATCGCGGTCTCGTCCGTGATGGGCTGGATCGTGACGACCGAACGCATCGCGCACGACGCGGCGCAATTCATCGCAGCCAACGTCCACAGTCCGGTTCTCGGGCTCATCGTCATCAACATCCTGCTGCTGGTCGTCGGGACGTTCCTCGAAACCGTTCCGGCGTTGCTGATCCTGTCGCCCATCCTGCTTCCGGTGGTCAAAGGCCTCGGCGTCGATCCGGTCCACTTCGGCGTGATCATCTCCTACAACCTGATCCTCGGCATCATTCATCCACCCCTGGGGATTGGGCTGTTCGTCGCGGCACGCGTCGCGCGGATTACACCCGAGCAGGTTCTGAGCGCGACCTGGCCATTCTTCATCCCGCTGTTTGGAGGGCTGCTGATTATTTCCGCGGTGCCGGAACTCAGTCTCTGGCTTCCGAACACCGTCTATGCGTGGCTCGGATTGAGGTAAGCGAGGGGCGATGCGTTGTCTGATTGTCGGCGCCGGCATCGTGGGCATTTGCTCTGCCCTGCACTTGCAGCGTGAAGGCCACGAGGTCGTCGTGATCGACCGCAACGGGCCGGCCGAAGGAGCCTCGCAGGGCAACGCCGGGATATTCGCGATCGGCCATGTGGTGCCGATGGGCACGCCCGCGATCCTGAAGCGCGTCCCCGCGATGCTGCTCGACTCGACTTCGCCGTTGACGATCCGGCGATCCTATCTGGCTCGCATCGCACCGTGGCTGATCCGGATGCTGGCCGCGAGCACGCCGCGCCGGGTCGAGGCGATCTCGCAAGCGCTTGGCGCGATCCTCGCGCCGGCGTTGGAGAGCTATCGGCCGCTGCTTAAGAGTGCCGGCGCGACCGACATAGTGCAGCGGCGCGGCTGGTTGATCCTCTATGAATCCGAGGCGAGCCGTCGCGCGGCCGAGCCCGATGTCGTGCTGCGCCGCAGGCGCGGCATCAGGGTGGAGGAACTCGATGAGGGCACCATCCGCCAGCTGGTGCCCGGCCTGCGCCCGGGTCCGGTGTGGGGTGTCATGCTTCCCGACTGCGAACACACGCTCGATCCCTATCGGCTCACTGTCGCGCTGGCGGAGGATTTTGTCGCGCAGGGAGGGACGATCCAGCGCGGCGACGTGCGAACGGGCGTCGGACCGAACGGCAGGGCCGAGGTGACGACCGACGCGGGCCCGCTCGCATTCGACACGCTGGTGATTGCGGCCGGGTCGTGGTCGCGCAAGCTCATGCGCGGATTTGGCGACGACGCGCCCCTCGATACCGAGCGCGGGTATCACGTGATGATGGAGAACAGCATCGACCTGCGCCTTCCGCTGCTGTTCGCGGATCACAAGTTCTCGGTGACGCCGATGGCCGACGGCATTCGGCTCGGCGGCACCGTGGAGTTCGCCGGACTTGAGGCGCCGCCAAATCCACAGCGCTGGGACATCATGGCGCAGCGTTCTCGCGCCGTCCTGCCGGGATTGAAGCCCGAGATGCGTTCGACCTGGATGGGATTCCGGCCGTCGATGCCGGACTCGCTCCCGGTGATCGGTCCGTCGCCGCGCCACGCGAACGTCTACTACGCGTTCGGTCACGGGCATTTGGGCCTCACGCTCGGCGCCGTGACGGGGCGGATGATCGCGGATCTGGTCGCCGGCCGGCCGCCGGCCGTGGAACCGACGCCCTACCGGATCACGCGCTTCTAGAGCGGGATGGGGTTAGGCTGAATCGATTTGGGATTCCCAAATCAGAGGGATTCTGGTTCAGCATGCTGGTCGGGAGAGAGGCCAGGATGGATGGG
>Ga0207682_10000678_pt1 | contig 15854 bp, 15 predicted proteins | sample KBSM63metaG_FD_184332 | JGI IMG/M metagenome (GOLD analysis project Ga0207682, IMG submission 184332) | Miscanthus rhizosphere microbial communities from Kellogg Biological Station, Michigan, USA - KBS M6-3 metaG (SPAdes) (version 2) | ecosystem: Host-associated > Plants > Roots > Rhizosphere >... | reverse complement strand
CTTCGTTGATCGCCTGCTCCCAGCTGATCTTCTGGTACTTGCCGTTGACGAGCTTCATCGGCGACTTCAGCCGATGCTCGCCGTGACCGTGCTCGCGAATCGACGCCCCTTTCGCGCAATGGGCGCCCAGATTAAGCGGTGAGTCGAACACCGGCTCCTGCCGCGTCCAGACGCCGTTTTCGACGACCGCGTCGACCGCGCAGCCTACCGAGCAGTGCGTGCACACGGTGCGATGCACTTCCGTCTTGACGTTCGCGGTCTCGTCGGCTGCCTGCGCCTTGCCCATCGTGCCGTACGGCAACTGGCTCGCGAACGCACCCGCGCCCGCGACGAGGCCGGAGCGCTTCAGGAACGCCCGGCGGTCCATCGTGGCGATCCGGGCGCCCAGCGTGCGATCGAGGCGCGGACCCGCGACGCGGGTGGAATCGGTCTTGCGCGTGAGCAGCATGGTTCTCTCCTGCCGAAGACTTCGTTTAACGCGATGGCGTCAGCGTGAACACTCGGCGCGCCGGGTTCATTGCGTTCAGACGCGCGTCGTCGCGTAATAATCTCGCACGTGCTCGGTTTCCTGGTACCCCTGTGACGCGGGCTTCGTCGCAGGCGCTTCGACGAGCGCCGCCGGCGATGCAAGCACGGGCACGGCGACGGCGGCCCCCGCGGCGCTCGCACCGAACATCAGGAAGCGCCGACGATTCGTGTCGGGGGTGTGCGCAGCAACGGACGGCAACCCTTGCGGGTCGCGATGGATTCGATCGCTCATGGTGCCTCCAGAAACAGGTTCCGCACGCATAGCTTTTACTCCATGGCGAGTGCGTCGCGGTCCAGCGCCATGAATTGTCCCGTCAATTCTGCAACGCACGCGTAGTAGTTGGCAATAGACGATTCGCGTATTGCACCGCAGCACAAGAATGCCCACGATCCGATGTGGCGCTCGAAAAATGCTCGTTGCACCGCAACGGATGCCGGCCGCCGGTCGCCCTCGCCGACAACGAGCAGCCGCATCGTCTCGAACAGCGCCGACAGATGGTCCTCGAGCATGACGACATCGCGGCGACGGCCCAGTCCGAGCGCCGCGAGCTCGCCGCGCAGGTCGGCCAGCGGCCGATCGAGCATCGCGCCGGCGATCCAGTGCGATGCGTGCAGGTTGACGTCGCATTGGCCGACGCCAACGAACAAGTCCGTGTACTCCTGTGCAACGGCGTCCACATCCATTGCGCTGCTCGCGGCGACGAGCCGGTTCCATGCCGGTGCGAGCGCGCCGTCGCCTTCCATTGTCTGCGCCCCGGCAATCGACCGCAGCAGCGACCGGTCGGGCGCCTCGGCATAGAGCCTCGCGAGCAGCGCGTAGAACTCGGCGCGGCTGCGGTCTTCGGGCGCCAGCGGGTGCGCGAGTGCGACAACTTGAGCAGAACTAGATGTCACGGATGTCGACGGTCTTTTCGTTGGTCACCATGTCGACGACTCGGCAATCGCCGCACATCCGCAGTCGCGCGAGGCTGTCCTCGCTGGCGAACATCGAGTGCCCGCGCAGCCGTTCGACCATCGCCAGCACGAGCTTTTCCGTGCCCATCGGCTTGCCGCAGCGCGTACATGCGAAGATCGTCGCTTCGTTCAGCACGCGCGGCGCGCGCGCCTCCGGCGACAGGTCGAGCCGTGGAACGAGCGTGATCGCCTGCTCGGGACACGTGCTGGCGCAGATCCCGCACTGGACGCAATTGGTCTCGATGAAGCGCAGTTGCGGGCTCTCCGCGTGATCGAGCAGCGCCGCTTCGGGACACGAGCCGACGCAGGCGAGGCACATCGTGCAGCGCGTCTTGTCCACGTCGAGCGCTCCGAACGGCGCACCCGCCGGCAAGGCGATCGTCGTGCGCGGCACGGGCGCGTGCTGGGCGAGATGGTCGAACGCGAAAGCGAGCGTGCGGCGCTTGTCGTTGGTGGCGGCGAACGTCGCGGGAACGCGCGGCGGCAACGCAACGGGCCACTCCCACACCGCGCGCTCGACATCGTCCGTGCCCGCGTCGATGAGCCGGAAATGCTCGCCCTGGTAACCCTGGGCGTTGGCGACGGTTTGGGCGATCGACATCTGGAAGCGCAGCGCCTCGCGATACTGCGGCGCCTCGCGGCCGGTGGCGAGCACCGCGACGCCGGAAGCGCCCCACGCCAGCGCGGCCATCCACAGATCGATGCCCACAGACGCGATGTGCTCGACCTCGACGGGCAGCACCCGCGCCGGCAGTCCGCGTCCGCGTCGCGCGAGCGCTGCAAGCGATGGCTCCGCGTCTGCCGCGTGCAGCAAGAGGGCCGCGTCGCGCCCGCCGGCCCGCGCGTACTCACCCAGAAGCGTGCGCAGCCGCGCGCCGAGGTCGGAAGGCGCCGGGTACGCATACGTCATCGCGCCGGACGGGCACACGGTCGCGCATGCCCCGCACCCCATGCACAGGTGCGGCTCGACAGCGACATGATCGCCGTCGGCGCGGATCGCGAGCGTCGAGCACACGTCGATGCATTGCGTGCAACCCGTCTTCTGCGAGCGGCTGTGTGCACAGATCGACGGCTTGTACGCGAAATACTTCGGCTTTTCGAACTCGCCGACCGCGAGCGCGATTTCGGCGGCCGTTTTCGCCTGCAGCAACGGATCGTCACCTGGCGCGAAGTAACCTTGTGGCGGCTGGTGCTGCGTGAACCACCGTGTCGGCTGCAGGTCGAGCACCGCGTCGAAGCGAGCGCCACGCGTCGTGTCGCGGCGGTCGAAGTCGATCGCACCGACGGCGCCGCAGGCGATCACGCAGGCACGATGGTCCTTGCAGCGATCGAGATCGACCTGGAAGTTCCACGTGATCGCATGCTCGGGGCAGGCGCTCACGCAGGCGTTGCAGTGTGTGCAGACATCGAGGTCGATCGGGTTTTCCTGCGTCCACTGCGCGTCGAACGCGCCCAGCCAGCCATCGAGCCGCGTCAATCGGCCGGAAACGACGGGGAAGTTGCGCGTTGCCGGCAAATCCGTTTCGAACGAGGACTGCGTCGACAGCACGGTGACGGACAACGCCGGCGCGAGCGCATCGGCCCACTTCAATGCCGCTGCGAGCGGGCCGACGATCAACAATTGTCCTTCGGACTTGTATCCGACCGACGCCACTGGCTCGGGGTCCGGCAGCGCGGCGGCCGCAAGCAACGCTGCGATCTTGGGTGTGGCGCGCGATGCTTCGGCCGACCATCCGGCCGTCTCGCGGATGTTGACGAAGCGAATCGATCGCACGCCACCTGCTTCGTCCGCGAGATCGCCCAGCAGGCGTTGCTCCTGCGTGCATGCAACGACCATGTCGCCCGATGCGCGCTTCGCGAACTCGCCTGCGCCCTGCTGGCACATCGCCGTGTGCACGTGCAGGTCGGCAACGCCTGTCGCACGCGCAAGCGCGTCGCGATCGAGCGGCATCGTCGCGTTGCACGTGCAGATCGCGACGTTCTTGTCGGAGACGCTCATGTGCGGCTCGTCGCCGGCTTCGCAGCAGCGACGTTCCCGTCCGCATCGACGGACTGTGTTGCGTCGGATTGGCCGGTTCGCACCGCTACGTCAGTGGCCGCAGTCGGCGGCGGTGCTGCCAATGGCGCACCAGCCTCTGCGACGGCGATGCCATCGGCGGGCGACGCCGGCGCAGCATCGGCCTCCGCCGCGGCGTCGTCAGCCGGTGCGTCGTCGGGAACGTCCTCGACGTAGCCGGCGGCGTTCACGCGCGTGGCCGGTGGATTGAAGATATAGCGAGCCTGCGTGAGCGTTCGCACGATCGCGGGGTCGATCGGGTCGGGCTTCGAATAATCGCCGATGTAGACGTCGAGCCCGTCCATCAAGTTGAAGTGCGGATCGCTGAACAGCTTCTTCAGCGCGCCCCGCTTCATCGCATCGTCGACACCCGGCTGCATGAACGGCGAATAGTCGGAGTCGATCGTCAACGACTCGAGCGACGGCAGCGGCGCGGCGGCGCCGGATGTGGAACCGGTGACGGCGGTTGTCGATGCGGTGCCGGCAGGCGCTGCGGCCGCTCCAGGGGCTGCCGATGGAATCGCCGCAGCGCTGCCCGCGGATGCGTCGGTCGGAACCGGCGAGGTCGGGTCCGGGAGCGCCGTACCGACGGGTGCCACGGTGCTGCCAGGCGCGCGATCGGACGCGAGATCCCCTCGCGCGGCCGCGTGCTTGCGCTGCGACCAGCGGCGCAGCGAAAAGCCTTTCGGATCTGTCGGGGCGTCGGGCATCGTCAAATCAAGACTAGCGATCGGGCTTGGACCGGTCACTCGACGCCGCATCGCCCAGCGGATCGTTGCGGCGAGCCTTGCGACGCGGCTCGGGCTTGTAGTGGACGTCGACGAACGCGCGGATCCATTCGGCGATCGACGGCAGCATCGGAACGCCGTCGACCTGCTCGCCGCCGTCCATGAATCGCCCAGCCTCGTTGTAGCTCACAGTAACGAGCACCGGGCGCGCGCGGGGCATTGAATTGTCCTCGAAAAAGCGCCACATCACGAAGATGCGCGGATCCGGCGCCGTGAGGTTGAGAAAGTAGCCTTCCACCTCCGTCGGATGCAGTTCGATCTCGAAACCCATGCAGCGCCAGTGGTTGCCGTCGGCGCCTTCCGGCATCGAGCGTCCGGTACCGGGCACGGCGTCGCGCGCCGCCGGAATGTCGAGCCGCGGCGTAGCGACTTCGACCTTAAGCGGCTGCCAACGTTCGCTTGCCCATCGGCTTTCGAGCGGGATCCGCGCCATGATCACGTCTACGGCCAAGCGCAGGGCATTCACGAGCGTCGTGCCGGCGCAGGAACTTCAGGCAACGAAATCATCGGGCATCGATCATACCTTGACGGATCGGTCGGCAACTCTCGCTCTGCTAACATGGATTGTCCACTCGTGCATCCACAGGATCGCCGGACGCCTCTCCGATGGCCGCCATCATTCCGCTGACCGACATTCGCGCCACGGCGAGCGCCGCCGCCCGCGAAGCGTTCGTGCGCGCTGCGGCGAATGCGCCTGTCGCCGACGAGTCGTCGCTACCCGTCGACGTCCGTCGCCGCCCGCTGCACGACCTGCGCATCTCGGTGACGGATCGCTGCAATTTCCGCTGCGTCTACTGCATGCCGAAGGACGTCTACGGCCGCGACTTTCCGTTCCTGCCGCATGCGGACCTGCTGACGTTCGAGGAGATCACGCGCATCGCCAAGGTATTCGTCCGACAGGGCGTGCGAAAGATCCGGCTGACAGGCGGCGAGCCGCTGCTGCGCCGGAATCTCGAGCGGCTGATCGCGATGCTGGCGGCGATCGGCGACGTCGACATCACGCTGACCACCAACGGCGCGCTGCTCGCCCGCAAGGCCCGCGCGTTGCGGGACGCGGGATTGAACCGCGTCACCGTGAGTCTCGATGCGCTCGACGACCCGACGTTTCGCGCCATGAACGACGTCGACTTTCCGGTTGCGCGCGTGCTCGAAGGCATCGATGCCGCGCACGCGGCGGGTCTCGCCCCGATCAAGATCAATGCCGTCGTCAAGCGCGGTTTGAACGAGCATGCGATCGTGCCGCTCGCGCGGCACTTCCGCGACAGCCCGCACATCGTTCGATTCATCGAATACATGGACGTCGGACACACGAACGGCTGGCGGATGGACCACGTGGTGCCGGCCGCTGAAATCGTCGATCGCATCGACCGCGAGTTCCCGCTCGAGCCGGTCGACGCGAATTATCCCGGCGAGGTCGCGCAACGCTGGCGCTATCGCAACGGCGACAACGAGGTCGGCGTCATCGCGTCGGTGACGCAGGCCTTCTGCCGCGAGTGCACGCGCGCACGGCTGTCCACCGACGGCAAGCTCTACACCTGCCTGTTTGCCGACAACGGCTACGACCTGCGCGCATTGTTGCGCGACGCGTATTCCGACGCGCAGGTCGGCAACGCCATCGCCGCGATCTGGCGTGCGCGCGACGATCGCTATTCCGAGATCCGCACGGCGAACACGCCGCGCGAGTCGCGCGTCGAGATGTCGTACATCGGCGGCTAGCACTCGTTCGAACGCTGATGAACCCGCACAACAGGCGCTGATGTACCGGCCGCAACTCACCAACGCCGCAAGACCATCGACGTTCGACGTTACCGCCGTCGACGAGAGCGGCGCTGCCCGCGAAGTTGCGATCGCCGGCGAGCACCCGCTGACCGTATACGTCGACAAGCGGGAGATCCTGACGCTGATGACGCTTGGTGCCGCACCGGAGGCGCTGACGATCGGCTATCTGCGCAACCAGCGGCTCGTCGAACGCCTCGACGACATCGTCGCCGTCCAGGTCGACTGGGAGACGAACTCGGTCGCCGTCAGGACGCGCCACGGCCTCGCCGACCTCGACGCGAAGACCGCGAAACGCACGACGACGAGCGGCTGCGGCCAGGGCACGGTGTTCGGTGACCTGATGGAAGACATCGACAATGTGCGCCTGCACGTGGATGCGACGCTGACGCAAACGGCGCTCTACGCGCTGCTCGACAAGGTGCGGCTGCACGAAACGATCTACAAGCAGGCCGGCGCCGTCCACGGCTGCGCGCTCGCGACGCATCGCGACGGCCAGGCGGAGATCCTGCTTTTCATCGAGGACGTCGGCCGGCACAACGCCGTCGACGCGATCGCCGGCCGCATGTGGCTCGACGGCGAGGAAGGCGCCGACAAGATCTTTTACACGACCGGACGCCTGACGTCGGAGATGGTGATCAAGGCTGCGCAGATGGGCATTCCGTTCCTCGTGTCGCGCTCGGGGCTGACGCAGATGGGCTACGAAATCGCGCAGAAGGTCGGCATGACGATGATCGGTCGCGCAACCAACCGCCATTACCTGCTGTTCACGGGTGCGCAGCGGTTTCACGCCGATGCGCCCGCGGAAGCGCCACGCGGACGCGTGACGGCGACGTGAAGCGCGTTCCGACGAAGGCCCGGCCGTGACGATCGCGCGCACCGACATCACCGGTGTCGTGTTCGCCGGCGGGCAGGGTCGCCGGATGGGCGGCGTCGACAAGGGACTCGTCGAACTCGACGGTCGAGCGCTCGTCGCCCACGTCATCGAGCGCCTCGCGCCACAGGTTGGCGAGCTCGTCATCAATGCGAACCAGAATCGCGACCGTTATGCTGCATTCGGCTATCCGGTCGTCGCGGACGTGATCCCTGACTTTGCCGGTCCGCTGGCCGGACTGCACGCAGCGATGGCCGCCGCGACGACGCCCTATGTCGTGACGAGCCCGTGCGATTCGCCGTTCCTGCCGGCCGATCTCGTTGCGCGTCTTGCGCTCGCGTTAGCGGCAACGCCGCTCGACCTCGCCGTTGCGCGGACGTTCGACCAGCCGCATCCGGTGTTCTCGCTGGTGCGCACCGACGTGCGTCCGCATCTCGAGGCATTCCTGCGCGGCGGCGGACGCAAGATCGACGCGTGGTATGCAACGCTACGCGTGGCCGACGTGCGCTTCGACGACGAGGCCGACGCCTTTCGCAACATCAATACCGCAGCGGAGCTCGCGGCGAGCGGCAATACCTCGCCGGCAAGCACGGTTAGCGCGCCATGACCGCGCCGATGTTGCGCGAGCTTTCATGCGCCGACGACTACGATCCCGATTCGCTGTCGGTCGACGCGGCGCGCGCAGCGATTCGCCGGTTCCTGCAGCCGGTGACCACCGTCGAGCGCGTCCACATCCGTGCAGCACTCGATCGCGTGCTGGCCGCCGACATCCAATCGCCGCTCGACGTGCCGGGCCACGACAACTCGGCGATGGACGGCTGGGCCGTGCGATTCGCCGATGTCGATGCGGTGCGCCCGACGACACTGCGCCGGATCGGCGAGTCGTTCGCGGGCAAGCCCTATCCTGGCAACGTCGGCGCCGGCGAGGCCGTGCGGATCTTCACCGGTGCGGTGATGCCGCATGGCAGCGACACGGTCGTGATGCAGGAACGCGCGACGGCAACCGCGGAAGGCGTGACCGTGGCTCCGAACGCCGTCAATCGCGCGGGACAAAACCGGCGCATTGCCGGCGAAGACGTGAAGCGCGGCGCGATCGTGTTCCGCGCCGGGCAGCGCGTACGCCCAGCCGAGCTCGGCATGCTCGCGTCGATCGGCGTCGGCGAATGCACGGTGTACCGCAAGTTGCGGGTCGCGTTCTTCTCGACCGGCGACGAGCTCCGGTCGATCGGCCAGCCGCTCGCAGCGGGCGAGATCTACGACAGCAACCGCTACACGTTGTACGGCATGCTGATGCGGCTCAACTGCGACGTCGTCGACATGGGCGTCGTCCCGGATGTGCCTGAAGCGCTCGAGCGCGCGCTCGCCAGCGCCTCGGCGACTGCGGACGTCGTCATCACGTCCGGTGGCGTCTCGGTCGGCGAGGCCGATTACGTACGCGACCTGCTCGCGAAGCTCGGCGAGGTGCTGTTCTGGAAAATCGCGATGAAACCGGGCCGGCCGCTGGCCTACGGCAAGATCGGCGGCGCGCATTTCTTCGGCCTGCCCGGCAATCCCGTGTCGGTGATGATGACGTTCTACGAGTTCGTCCGCGACGCGCTGCTCGTTCTGCAGGGAAGGCGCGACGTGCCGCCGTTGCCGACGCTGAAGGCGACGCTGGCAACGCCGATCCGCAAAATGCCCGGACGCACGGAGTTCCAGCGCGGCATCCTGACCGCGGACGGCGACGGATGGGCCGTGCGGACGACCGGCGAGCAGGGTTCAGGCGTGCTGTCGTCGATGTCGCAGGCGAACTGTTTCATCGTGCTGCCGACTGACGCCGGCGATCTCGACGCCGGAACGGCGGTGGACGTCCAGGTGCTGGAAGGCCTCGTCTAGGGCCTGTTAACAGCCTAGCCGGCTTCTTCGCGTTGCCGCACGAACGCACCTGATTACGCGTCCCGGGGTGGACGCGCCGGTCAGTAGTAGCGCGAGATGTCGCCCCGCTCCATCGCCTCGATTCGCCGTTCGAGCTCGAACACGTCGCGCGATTGCGCCAGATAGGCCTCGCGGGCCTTTTGCTCCCGATGCCAGAACCAGCGGTCCAGCCGATCGAGAAGCCCCTCGCGGGCGGCCGCCGGGCCCGGGCTGACCGGGCGCCGGGTTGCCGCACTGCGGGCCGGGGCGCGTTTGTGCGCAGGGCCGAGCGCTTCGGCCATCAACGTGTAGAGCTGGCCGAGAACGCTGGCGTCGAAGTAGCGTTCGGCGGCACTGGGCGTCGTAATTTCGTTGGGATTCATGGTTTTCTGCTCCCGCCGGGTAGGCATGGATTGGTTTCGGTACGGATTGTGCGTCGCACCAATACAAGATAGGACTCGCCCGGGGTTAGATCAAATCGTCCTTTTGGATCATTGAGATAAGCAATACAGATATACCGGCATTGTCCTATTGCGTCGCAGCATAAATGCATGCATATTCAATTCTTTGACGAGTTGGATCCATGGAGCTTTACCAGCTGAAGGGATTCGCGGCGGTGGCCGAGCTCGGCCAGTTGACTCGCGCGGCTGAGCGCCTTCACATCAGTCAGCCGGCGCTTTCCGCGCAGATCAAGGCGCTGGAAGACGAGCTGGACGTCGCGCTGTTCGAGCGAGGCGCCGCCGGCATGACGCTGACGGCCGCCGGACGGCAGCTGTTGCCCGAGGCCGAACGCGCGCTCTCCGCCGCGCAGGCGCTGCGCAGCCAGGCGCTCGCGCTGCGCGGCGAGGTCGCCGGTCGGGTGCGCCTCGGATCGATTGGGGACCCTGAGCTCACGAGGGTCGCCGAGGTACTACGAAGCGCGGTCGACTGCTTGCCCCTGCTGGAGATCGACGTCCAGCACGAGATCTCGGGTGCTGCCTTCGAAAAGGTGCGCGATGGCGAGCTCGACGTCGCGTTCTATTACGGGAATCTCGTGCATCCGGCCGTTGCGGCGCTGCCGCTTCGCGAGCTCGCCTTTCGAATCGTCGTGCCGGCCGCATGGGCCGGCCGGCTCGCGAATGCCGACTGGAACGCAATCGCCGCCGAGCCGTGGCTGACGACGCCGCCAATCAGCACCCATCACGCGCTTGCCACTGAGCTGTTCGCCGCGCACGGCATCGAGCCAACCCGCCAGGTCGTGGCCGATCACGAAGCGGTAATCAGCTCGCTCGTCGCAGCGGGGCTGGGAGTTGCTCTGATGCGCGAGGACACCGCACTGGCCGACGCCGCTGCCGGCCGTCTCGCAATCTGGGGGGACACGCGCCTCTGGACGCACCTGCAGTTCCTGTTCCGGCGCGACCGTGAGAACGATCCGGCAATCCACGCGGTACGCGACGTCGTCGCGGACGTCTGGGCGCGGGCCGGCAGCGTGCCCGCTTCCAGCCCCGACGCGCGGCGCGCTGCCTAGGGGTTGTCAACGGGCCCTGGACCGTGAACGCTGTAAGGTCCGGCTTGCGTAACCGACTGACGATTCGGGCCGGTGGATAATTCCCGGTCGGCGCGGTTCCCCGGCGGTTGTCGCAGGGAACGATAATTTTTCGCGCATCTCCAAATCTCACGATCTCAGAGCGGAGCATGAGTCGATGGAACGCCGATTGGTGCTGCAGGGTATCGGGGCCGGACTGCTGGTGGGTGCGGGTCTTGCGATCGGCGCCGATCCGAAGAAGGGCCCGGCCGTGAAGAACACCGCCGTCGAGCAGCTGCAGAGCACGTGGAAATCGCTGCTGGCGAAAGACGCCAAGGTCGCGGCGGATGCATCGCCGGTCGTCCGTTCCGATGACGAGTGGCGCAAGTCGCTCGATCCGGCGAGTTACGCGGTGCTGCGGCACGAAGGAACCGAGCGGCCGTTTTCCAGCCCGCTCAACGACGAGCATCGCGCCGGCGTGTTCGTGTGTGCCGGTTGCGCGCTGCCGTTGTTCACGTCCGCGATGAAGTTCGACAGCGGTACCGGCTGGCCGAGCTATTTCACGACTATTCCCGGCGTCTTCCAATCGAAGTCGGACAGCAAGCTGATCCTGCCGCGCACCGAGTATCACTGCGCGAAATGCGGCGGCCATCACGGTCACGTGTTCGACGACGGCCCCGAGCCGACCGGCCTTCGCTATTGCAATAACGGCGTCGCGCTGCGCTTCATTCCGCTGAAGGCATAGCGACGCCCGTCCGCGCCGGGCATCGCTGCGCCCGGCGCGGTCGACACGCGCGATAGACTCGAACCTGTCGGAAGGTCGGGCAGGATAAGCGCGCGTGGTGGAACTTCGGCACGTATCCAAGTCGTTCGCGGGTCCTGCGCCGCGGACGATCTTCGGCCGCCTGTCGCTCGACGTCGCGCCGGGCGAGTACATCGCCATCGTCGGCGCGTCGGGTGTAGGCAAATCGACGCTCCTCAACGTCATCGCCGGTCTCGAACGTGTCGATTCCGGCACGGTTATGGTGGACGGCGTCGAGTACGCGACCAAGGACGACGACGCGCTCACCGTGTTGCGACGGGACCGCATGGGGTTCGTGTTCCAGGCGTTCCACGTGCTGCCATACCTGTCGGTTGCGGAAAACGTCGGCCTCCCGCTTGCGCTGCGCGGCGAAAGCCCTGCCGCGGGAAGCGAGCGCGTCGCCGCGATGCTGGAAAGCGTGGGCCTTGCCGGACGCGGGCGCAGCAAGCCGCGCGAGCTTTCGGGCGGCGAATTGCAGCGCGTGGCGATCGCCCGCGCGCTCGTCCACCGCCCTGCGCTGGTCCTCGCCGACGAGCCTACCGGCAACCTCGATCCGGCGATAGCCGCACAGGTAATCAAGCTGCTGCGCGATGCCGTCACGACCAACGGAGCCGCCTGCGTGCTCGCGACGCATTCGCGCAGCGCAGCGGCGTCCGCGGATCGCATCTGGCGACTGACACCCGACGGACTCGTGGCGGCGCAAAGCGGCGATGTCGACTGACGTGCGCACGCTCGGCGCGCCGTTCGCCGTCGCACGCGCCGTCACGGGCGGCGTGCGCGCGTTCGTCCGCGGGCGCACGCTGCTCGCCGTCGTTGCGATCGCGTTCGGTATCGCGCTCGGCTACGCCGTCGAGCTCATCAATCGTGCCGCGGTGAACGAGCTTTCGACGGGACTTGCGACGCTTTCCGGAGATGCAGATATCGAGGTGCGCGGGCCGCGCACCGGCTTCGACGAGGCACTCTATCCGCTGCTCGCGCAGCTCGACGGCGTCGCCGTCGCGAGCCCCGTCGTCGAAACCGATGTCACGGTGAGCGGTCGCGACTCGGCGCTGACGCTCGTAGGCGTCGACGTGTTTCGCGCGGCTGCGATCACGCCGGCGCTCGTCGGCGCAACGGGGGACCGGATGGATGCGCTGCGAGGCGACACGCTGTTTCCCAGCGCGGCCGCAGCAAGCTGGCTGGGCGTTCACGATGGCGACACCGTCGACGTCGCAGCGGGCCGCGCAACGCTGACGCTGCGCGTCGCCGGTATGTCGGGTGGCAGCGGGGCGCTGCGTTACGCGGTGATGGACATCGCTGCCGTCCAGGATGCGTTCGGATTGCGCGGCCGGCTGACGCGCATCGACCTGCGCGCATCGCCGGGCACCGACGTCGGAACGCTCGCGCAACGCGTGCAGGCACTGCTGCCGCCCGGACTTGTCGCAGCATCGCCGCAGGCCGGCATGGCGGCCGCCGCGCGGCTGTCGCGCGCGTATCGCGTGAATCTCAACGTGCTCGCGCTCGTCGCGCTGTTCACCGGCAGCATGCTCGTTTTCGCGACGCAAACGCTTTCGGTCGCGCGACGGCGACCGCAATTCGCGCTGCTGCGCACGCTCGGACTCGCACGCGGTCGGCTCGTCGGCTTCGTCATCGCGGAAGCGGCGGCGCTCGGCGTAGTCGGGGCGCTCATCGGCATCGTCGCCGGCCACGCACTCGCATGGATTGCGCTGCGCGAATTCGGACCCGACCTCGGTGCCGGATTCTTTCGCGGCAGCGCTGTCGTGCTCGGCTTCGAGCCGCTGCCCATGCTTGCCTTCGGAACGCTGGGCCTGCTGGCGGCGATCATCGGCAGCGCGCTGCCAGCACGCGAGGCTGCGCTCGCGTCACCGGCGGCTGCGCTGAAGGCAAGCGACGCCGATCTCGCTGCAGCGCCTCCGAGCTGGCCAGCGTGGGTGCTGATCGCAACCGGTGCGGCCGCGACGTTCCTGCCTGCGGTGAACGGCCTTCCGCTCGCAGGCTACGGCGCGATCGCGCTGATCGTCATTGGCGGCATTCTCGCGATGCCCCAGATCGCCCGCACGGTGCTGCACGCCATCCGCACGCCCGCGTACGTGCCGGCGCAACTTGCCATCGCGTACATGCGCGCATCGCCGGGCCGCGTCGCCGCCACGCTCGCAGCGATGGTGGCGAGCGTTTCGCTGATGGTGGCGATGGCGATCATGGTCACGTCGTTTCGCCAATCGCTCGACGACTGGCTCACCTTGATGCTGCCGGCCGACGTGTACGTTCGCGCCGCGTCGGACAGCGTGCCTTTCACGCGCGACGACCGTGCTGCGCTGGCGCGGATCGGCGGTGTCGCGCGCGCCGAGTTCATGCGCGCGACATCGTTATGGCTCGATCCGTCGCTGCCGCGCGTGGCCCTGCTCGCCCGCGATATCGACCCCGGCGATGCAGCGGCGCGGCTGGCGCTCGTCGGCGACGCCTTGCGCGTGACTGCCGGTGCGCCGCCCCCCGCGTGGATCAGCGAGCCTGTGGCCGATGCGAAGGGGCTGGCGCCCGGTGCGCTCCTGACACTGCCGCTTGCGGGACGCGCCGTCACGTTCACGGTGGCGGGCGTCTGGCGCGACTACGTGCGCCAGCAGGGCGCGGTCGTCATCGAGCGCTCGCGCTACGTGGCGCTGACCGGGGACGACGCGGTCAACGAGGCAACGCTCTGGCTCGCACCCGGCGTCGATGCCGCCGCTGTCCGCGACGATGTCGCGCGTGCAGCCGGTGCCGGGCGCGTGCTCACTGCAACGCCTGCCGATTTGCGCAAGCTGTCGCTCGCAGCGTTCGACCGCACATTTGCCGTCACTTACGCGCTGGAAGCCGCCGCCGTGCTGATCGGTGTCGTGGGCCTGTCGGCGGCGCTGGTCGCACAAACGCTCGCGCGAAGCCGAGAGTTCGGAATGCTGCGCCATGTCGGCATGACGCGCAGGCAATTGCGCACGATGCTCGCCGTCGAAGGTGCGACACTGGCCGGCATGGGGGTCGGGTGGGGCCTCGTGCTGGGATTTGCCATCAGCCTGATTCTGGTCAACGTCGTCAACCGGCAGTCGTTCCACTGGGGCATGGCGCTTCACATTCCATGGCTCGCGCTCGCCGTGCTGGCAGCGTCGCTCGTGGCGCTGGCGACGCTGACCGCCCGTGCCAGCGCGCGCACGGCAACCAGCATCGGCGCCGTGCGCGCCGTGCGCGACGACTGGTGATCGACCGCGCGCGCCGCCGGCTGTTGCTGCTGCCGCTCGCGCTGACCGTTGCGCGGGCGCGCGCCGATGTCGTTTACCCCGATGTGCAGCAAGGCGCGGCGCTGCGCTTTCCCGTCGACGAGGGTGCGCATCCGTCGTATCGCAGCGAATGGTGGTACGTGACCGGCTGGCTGCGCGACGCCGACGCGCGAGAGCTCGGCTTTCAGTTGACGTTCTTCCGTAACCGGCCCGGCATCGCGGAAGCGAGCGAAAGCCGTTTTGCACCGAAGCAGTTGCTGTTCGCGCATGCGGCGATCGCTGATCCGGACCAGCGGCGGCTAATCGTCGACCAGCGCGCCGCACGCGAAGGCTTTGGTGTCGCGCGCGCGGCCGTCGGATCGGTCGACGTTCGCATCGACGATTGGTCGCTCGTGCAGCAACGCGATCGGTATGTCGCGCACGTGGTCGCCCGGACGTTCGCGCTCGACCTCGTGTTGGATGCGCGCGCGCCCGTACTGCTGCAAGGCGAGGCCGGCGTCAGCCGCAAGGGGCCGGACCCTCTCGATGCGAGCTTCTACTACAGCCAGCCGCAGGTTGCCGTAAGCGGCTCGGTGTCGATCGGCGAGCGCACGCGCGTGGTCAGCGGCGTCGCTTGGCTCGATCACGAATGGTCGAGCCGCTACCTGGCGCGCAGTGCCGTCGGATGGGACTGGACCGGTGTCAATCTCGACGACGGGGGCGCTCTGATGGCGTTTCGCATCCGCGACGCACAGGGTGCCGCGACGTGGGCCGGCGGCGCGTATCGCGATGCGGCGGGCACGACGCACATCTTCTCGCCGGCCGATGTCGCATTCGCCACCGAGCGCCGCTGGCGATCGCCGCGCACCGGATTCGAATATCCGGTTGCCGTCCGCCTGCGCGCCGGCGACCGCGAGCTACTGCTGGAACCGCTGTTTCCCGACCAGGAGCTCGATGCGCGCGCCGGCGTCGGTACGGTGTACTGGGAAGGTGCGGTGCGCGCATCGAGCGGCGGACGCATCGCCGGACGCGGCTATCTCGAGCTCACCGGCTACGGCGGCGCGCTGCGGCTGTAGAGTCCGCATCGTTTTTCACGACCGCGGCGGCGATGCCGTCGCCACCGCTGCAGGGACGTCGTCTTCGGATATTTCTTCCTGCACCCACGCATCCAGCAGCGTATAGGCGACCGCCAGCAGCACCGGGCCGACGAAGAGGCCGAGCAAACCAAATGCAAACAACCCGCCGATGACGCCGGCAAAGATCAGCAGCAATGGCAAATCGGCGCCGCGCTTGATCAGCACCGGGCGCAGGATGTTGTCCAGGCTTCCCACGACGATCGTCCATACCAAAAGCGCGGCGAACCAGCCGGTTTGTCCACTCCACCACAACCAGACGAGCGCTGCCGCGAGCACCGGCAACGGGCCGATCTGCGCGAGCGCCAGCATCAGCATCACG
>Ga0207682_10000677_pt1 | contig 15860 bp, 15 predicted proteins | sample KBSM63metaG_FD_184332 | JGI IMG/M metagenome (GOLD analysis project Ga0207682, IMG submission 184332) | Miscanthus rhizosphere microbial communities from Kellogg Biological Station, Michigan, USA - KBS M6-3 metaG (SPAdes) (version 2) | ecosystem: Host-associated > Plants > Roots > Rhizosphere >... | reverse complement strand
CGGGTCACCTGTGTTGGCGGGACGTTCATGGCTGCGCGCTGCGGGGCGGGGGATGAGGATTTGCAGCATTATCGGGCGCGCAAATTGGCGTGAACATCGGCGCAAATAGCGTGGCCGCGTAGGTACTCTCTGTCGGAAATGTCTGACATCCAATATCCACAGGGAGTCTTAAAAGACATTGAATTTCAACTGGTTAAGCGGCCTGCCGTGCCACCCCTGCGGCGCTTTGACTTGCCTGCGCCAAATACTTTGGTGATTTCGAATGGCGGCACGGTTTCCAGCTGGTCATACCGGCAATCGTGCGGGGGCTTGTCCGGCCGCCAGCGCAGGAATACCGCCGCGTGCCGGAAGCGGTCGCCCTGCAAATGGTCGTACTTGACCTCGCAAACGCGCTCAATCCGCAACGGCTCCCACCCGAGGTCCTTGCCCGCGCTCCAGCGGCTGTGCGCGCCTGGCATGCGTTGGGTTTCATTGTCCGCGGCTTGCGCCCAATCGCGCCACGGATGCTTGTTCATCGCGCCGCGCCGCAACGGCGTGAGTTCCCGCACGAGCGCCTTGCGTGTTTCCAGCGGAAACGACGACGCGACTCCCACGTGATGCAGCACGCCCTTGGCGTCGTACAGCCCGAGCAGCAGGGAGCCGACTGCATCCTGCGCGTCCTTGTACCACCGGAACCCCGCCACCACGCATTCTGCCGTCCGCACGTGCTTGACCTTGATCATCGCGCGGCGGCCGGGCTGATAGGGCAGGTCCGCGGCTTTCGCGATTACGCCGTCCAGGCCCGCGCCTTCGAAGCGTTTGAGCCAGCCTGCCGCCAGTTCACGATCGCGCGTCATCGGCGTCAGATACAGCGGGGACCCTATCGTCTTGAAAACGTTTTCGAGCAACGCTCGACGCTCGCTTTGCGGCAGATGCATGAGAGCGCGGCCATTCTGCGCGAGTAAATCGAAAGCGACGAATGATGCAGGCGTGGCCGCGGCCAGTTTGGCGACGCGCGAGGCAGCGGGATGCAACCGCATCTGCAACGCGTCGAAATCGAGACCGTCGGGAGTGGCAATCACGATTTCGCCGTCGATGACGCAGCCGCGCGGCAACTGGCGCAGAAAGACGGCGTGCAAGTCGGGAAAGTAGCGATCGAACGGGCGCTGGTCACGACTCTGAATGTACACATCGTCGTCCCGAAAGACGATCGAGCGGAATCCGTCCCATTTAGGCTCGTATAAAAAGGCGCCTCCCGCGGGCAGTTCCGTTGCGAGCTTTGCCAGCATCGGCTCGAGCGGCGGTGCGAGTTGCCGTTGCCGGCCGCTGTCTGCACGTTTACGCAATGACGGGGATGACGTTGGAGTTCGCGCGGGCATGGCGGGTCAGTAAAGTGGTGGCAGTGCGGGCGGCACTAACGATAGACCAAGCGATTAAACGGGTGTTCCAGCTTGAGCTCCAGCTTTCATATGCCAAATGAATTCCCTGGCAGGTAGGTCTAGTCCCACACCGCCGCAGGTTGTTTGCTACTGGTAAATGCGCCCCCGCATGCTGGAAAATGCGAGGTTGCGGCGACACCTCAGGTGCGCCTGATCCCGGAGCACCTATTGAGGGTCGCCACCTATAATGTCAACGGCGTAAACGGTCGACTGCCGCGTCTCCTTGAATGGCTGCGCGAAACGCAGCCCGATATCGCGTGCCTGCAGGAATTGAAAACCGACGATACGAAATTTCCGGCGCGCGCGCTGGAAGAAGCCGGCTATGGCGCGATATGGCACGGGCAACGCTCGCATCACGGCGTGGCCGTGCTGGCGCGAGGCGAGACCCCTGCCGAGCTGCGCCGCGGCCTGCCTGGAGATTCGGTTGACCGGGAAACGCGCTATCTCGAAGCGACCGTTAAAGGGCTGGTGGTCGCGTCCATTTATCTGCCCAACGGCAATCCGCAGCCGGGGCCCAGATTCGACTACAAACTCGCCTGGTTCGAGCGGCTAATCCGATACGCGGAGAGGCTTTGCAACGCGCCGCAGCCGGTAGTGCTTGCGGGCGACTATAACGTGGTGCCGACCGACGCCGATATCTACAACGCGTGGTGGTGGCGCGAAGACGCCGTCATGCAACCCGCGACGCGCGCCGCCTACAGCCGCCTGCTTGCGCAGGGCTGGATCGATGCGACGCGTCATTTGCATCCAGGCAAAAGAATTTATACGTTCTGGACAACCGGGCGCGCATTCGAGCGCAATGCCGGCTTTCGCATGGACTTTCTGCTCCTGAATCCGCGGCTGGCGCCGCGCCTGGCAGCTGCGGGCGTCGATGCCGAGTATCGTGGCCGGGAGCGTGCCAGCGATCACGCGCCGGCCTGGATCGTGCTGCGCGATTCGGCGAAGGCCGGCCGCGGCTCGGCGCGCGCGGCGAAGTCCGCTTCAAAACGGCCGCGCAAAACTTGAATCTCTTAAAGAGCCGATGAACTCGAAAAAAGTTTTGCTGGTCGTCCTCACGCTGATCGTCGCCGGCGTAATCGCAGTCCTCGGGCTCAACCTGATGGCGGGCGAGAAGAAGATTACGCAGCACGTGGAGCATCGCTACGACGTCGCCAATCCGCAGTTTGCGCGCACGATGGGGGCATTGTTAGGACCGCCGCTCGTGGCCGGCAACCGCGTCGAAACGCTGCTCAACGGAGACCAGATATTCCCGGCGATGCTGGCTGCGATCCGCGGCGCCCGCTCGACGATCACGTTCGAAACCTATATCTACTGGTCGGGCGAAATCGGCAAAGCGTTTGCCGATGCGCTGTCGGAGCGCGCCAAAAGCGGGGTCAGGGTCCACGTGCTGCTCGATGCGGTGGGCAGCCAGAAGCTCGATGGCGTTTCAATCGATCTCATGCGCAAGGCCGGCGTCGAAATCGAGTTTTACCATCCGGTCAAATGGTACACGCTCGGCAAGCTCAATAACCGCACTCACCGCAAACTGCTCGTCGTCGACGGAAAAACCGGCTTTACCGGCGGCGTCGGCATCGCCGACAAGTGGTCGGGCAACGCGCAGGATCCCGATCACTGGCGCGATACGCACTACCGGATCGAGGGCCCGGCGGTCGCGCAGATGCAGGCGACGTTCATGGACAACTGGACCAAGGTGACCGGCCGCGTGCTCCATACTGTCGATTACTTTCCCGAGCTCCCTGCGATAGGGCCCCATTACGCACAGGTGTTTCAAAGCTCCATAGAGGGCGGCGCGGAAAGCATGCACCTGATGTATCTGCTGTCGATTGCCGCCGCGCGCGCGACCATTCAGCTGTCGATGGCCTATTTTGCGCCGGACGACATTGCGCTCGACGCACTGCTGGCCGCTCTGAGCCGCGGCGTCCGGATCCAGCTCCTGCTGCCGGGACCGCACACGGATGCTGCGTTCGTGCGCAGCGCTTCGCGCGCAAAATGGGGCGTGTTGCTCGAGCGCGGGGCTGAAATCTATCAATACCAGCCCACCATGTACCACTGCAAAGTGCTCGTGGTCGATGGCTTGTGGACTTCAGTCGGTTCGACGAATTTCGATAGCCGGTCGTTTCGCCTTAACGACGAGGCCAACCTGAACGTGTACGACGAGGCAGTGGCCCGGCACCAGCTCGAAATCTTCAACGAGGACCTGCGGCACTCGCGGCGGGTCACCTTCGAAGAGTGGCAGGCGCGGCCGTGGCACGAGAAACTGGGCGACCGGTTCGCCGCATTGTTCGGCGCGCAATTGTGACGGCAAAAATAAAAACGGGCGCCGCAGCGCCCGTTTTCATGTTGCGTGAAGCTTTGGATCAGAACGTGGTCTTCATGCTGACTGCAAACGCTTGCTGGGTTTCGCCCGGTTTGATCGTGCCGGCGCTCAAGCCACCGAGCGAGTAGCGTGCGTTTGAGTCGTTCGACAAGTACACGTAACCAACCGTGTACTCCGTGCGCTTCGACGCGTTGTACACATACTGAACCTGCCCTATCCAGCCACCCGTGCTGCCTGCGCCGCCGTTCGCGACCAGGTTACCGCCCGCAGCGCCGAAGGTGATCGGGGGGTTGAGCGCCGTTGTTCCACCAGCACTGCCGCCGGTGTCGTTTGCCTTCGTGTAGCCGCCGCGCAGTGCGTGCGGACCGGCAATCCTCCACTCAGCTGCGAGGTTCCAGGTGTCAACGTCGAGATCCGTCGCGCCATTGGCCGACATATCGTAATTGCGCTTAACGTACAACAGGCCGGCTTTGACCGGGCCGAATTGGTACGCTATGCCAGCATGCCAGGCGTAGTCGTTGCCGTTGTAGCCGAGGCCACCGTTAATGTTATTGTTTGCGCCGAAGTTCTTATGCGCTTCATACGCCAGCGTGACGTACAACGGGCCGTTGGTATACGATCCCCCCACGCCCCACACGCGCGGCTTGCTGCCCGAGGTGTTGGCCGTCTGATTGATCGAAGTGCTCGTGCTGCTGATGCCGACGTAGCCCTGGAAACCACTGAAGTTCGGAGTGTCGTAGAACAGCGAATTGTTTTGCCGACGGCTGAATGAAAAAGCCGTCGCATTGCCGTTGAACGTGCTCGAATCGCCGTAAAGCATGCGGCCCACGCCCCAGATACCGGTGTCCGACACAATGCGCGATGCGCCGGCGGTACGCTTCATCGGCATGTCCCAGTTACCCGCGTAGGCGTTGCCCCACGAGCCTTTCATTCCGATTGCGCTGTTGCGCGAGCAGAAGCCGTTTTGCGATGAACCGCGAATGTCGGCGGTGCTCGTGCACTGGAACCAGGCGGACGTGCCGCCACCGAGTGCTTCTTCACCCTTGATGCCGATTTCCGAGCCCGGGGTTTGCATGATGTCGACATTGACTAGATCGCCGCCGGATGGGCCGGCAATTGCGCCCTGCTTGGCATAGGCGTATTCCAGATACATCGTGCCGAAAATCTGCACATTGCTCGCCTGCGCAAAAGCCGCTGCGGGTGCCGCGAAGGCGCCTGCTACCGCCAGTGTCATCAGTTTTTTGTTCATTCAAATTCTCCTGTTCAGTTTTAGATGCCACGATTCCCGGATTGTGGTTCCCCTATCGGGACTGCGGCGCTCCCCCCACCTCGAAGGGTTAAACGAATTATGACGACACGACCATCTGCAACTCAACATAAATATGCTTTTTGGCCCTAAAACCCGGCGGCCTGTTGCACCGATACAACAGTCGGTACCATTGAAGACTGCGGGGTGCCATCGCTTAGAGCGACAAAGAAGACACCGTGGCACCCGACCCCGCCCCACCTCCCTCCGAAAAAGCATATAGTATTCAGATTGTTATAATCTGCCGACTATGCCCGATCAGAGATCACTGCATGCCCTGCTGGAAGCTGGCTTGGAAGCCCACCGGCGGGGCAACCTTGATATGGCCAAAAATGCGTTCGAGCGAGCACTCTCCGTTGCGCCGAACAATGCTGATGCGCTAAATCTTTATGGCGCGACGCTGTTGCAGGGGAGGCTGGCCGCGCGTGCGCTCGAATACCTGCAGCGCGCTGCGCATCTAAAACGGAGTAGCCCAGGGATTGTTGCGAATCTTGCCCAAGCGTACTTCGTGCTCAAGCGTTATGACGAAGCGAGCGAAGCATTTCGCAAGGCGAGCAGACTAGATCCGCGCTCTTTGCACTATCCACTCGGGTCGGCGAACTCTCTCGCAATGCTAGGCAAATTCGAACTGGCGGAAGAAGTCTTACAAAAACTCGCAGCACGCTTTCCGCAATCGACGCTGGTGTGGTTCAACCTCGGCAATGTGCAGCGCGACCAGCACCGCATCACCGAAGCGCTCGCCAGTTACCGTCGCGCTATCGAGCTCGATCCAAACGAAGTAGAAGCGCGCAACAGCCTCGCCTGCGTGCTGCATAAATCAATGCAGTTCGAAGAAGCGGAGCGCGAATACCGCACTTGCCTGGATGTGGCGCCCGATTTTTTGATCGCGCGCTGCAACCTGGCTTCGGTGGTAATGGATCTCGGGCGTTTCGACGAAGGCGAGATGCTGTGCCGCGACGTTATTAGTCGCGCACCCGACCTCGCGCTCGCGCATTCGTTTCTCGGCGTCGCGCTGAGTCACCAGGGCCGGCTGCGCGCGGCTTTAGCGAGTTACGAAATCGCCGCGCAACTCGCGCCCGACGACGCGAAGATCGCGCAAGCCTGTGGCGCGACGCTCGCCGACAGCGGCAGCTTGATGCGCAGCCTGCCCTGGTTCACGCGTGCGCTCGGATTGAATCCCGCGCTGGAATCGACGCATCAGTTGCTGGCTTTTGCGCTGCTGGGACATGGTTGCTTCGCGGAAGGATGGGCTGAGTACGTGCACCGGCCATGGCCCGGGTTGTTTCGCGCAGAACATCCACACATCGCGCTGAACCAAACACTGCCGACCGACCTGCGCGGCAAGCATATTTGCGTGCTGCGGGAACAAGGGCTCGGCGACGAAATATTTTTTCTGCGGTTTGCACCGCAATTGCACGCCGCGGGGGCCCGCGTCACCTATTACGCGAGCGGCAAGATCGGCAGCCTGCTCGCCCGGGCGCCCGGTATCGAGCGCGTGTTTGAGGAAATCGCGCCGCCCGCGGATGCCGATGCGGTTATCCTGGCCGGCGATTTGCCGCATGCACTGAGCGCGTCGCCCGTGACGGCATTGCCATCGCCTGCCGCAGATCCTTTCGCGCCGGCGCCGAAATGGCCCGTGCACATCGCGGTCTTTTGGCCGCCGGTGCAGCGGCCGCTTGCCCTCGCCCCACTCGCGGATCGAGTCACACAAATGCGCGAGCGCCTAGCGCGAGCCGGACCCGGTCCTTATCTCGGGCTGACGTGGCGAGGCGGTACTCCGCCGCGCGAGCAACGCGCTGTGATCTGGGTGCTGCACAAGGAAATTGGCATTGAACAGTTTGCCGCAGCATTGCGCGACACGCCAGGCACATTCATCGTAGTTCAGCGCAATCCGCAGCCGAATGAGCTGGACTCACTATCTGCCGCGCTGGGCCGGCCCGCGCATGATTTTTCGGATTTGAACGAAGATCTTGAAGGGATGCTCGCGCTGATGGCGCTGCTCGACGACTATATCGGCGTCAGCAACACGAACACGCATCTGCGTGCCGGTGTCGGCAAGACCGCCCGCGTATTGGTGCCAAGTCCGCCGGACTGGCGCTGGATGATGAACCATGCAAGAGCGTCGCCGTGGTTCCCCGGCTTTGCCGTATATCGTCAATCGATACTTGGTACTTGGGATCAGGCACTCGCCACACTCAAGCGCGACTTGGAGACCGGCGCGCTCTGAACATTGCGCGAATGCCGAGGCGGATTCGCTAATTCATGGAGGCGACGGCCACTGTTCCGGTCGGCACGAATTGGCGATTTTGCGGGCTCACCCGGGAAAGGCGTACACCCGCGCTTACTTCAGATAGCCGCTATATATAATGGCCGGCATGTTCAGCCAGCAGGAGTTGAGATCCCTAGTGACGCGACGCGACCATACACCCGCATCGGCTATTGTTGATGCTAGCCGTCAGCTATGCTTTCGCTCCACCACGATCCAGAAGCCCGCGGGCATGCGGTCGAAGCTCATGAGTTCGAAGCGCGCAAAAAATTTTGGCAGCCACCATGCCGCGGGTTGCTGGATCAGGTGCGCGTTACGCCCGTTCGGCAGAATTCTTTTTGCGGGTCCGGTGTGCACCGAAAAAATTCCCACGCGCGCCGTCACCCGCTCCAGATCGTCCAGCACATCCTCGAGCAAATCCGGCTCGATATGCTCGAGCACGTCGATACACGCAACAAAACTGCATGGCGCCGGCGGCGCCGACCACTCGGGAATCGCGGGATCGTAGTGGTGAATTTTCAGTTCCTGCTGAAGATGCTGTCTAAGGGCTACACCCAGCCGGCCTTTGCCGGCGCCGTAATCGAGAATCTCGTGCGCGCCAACAGCCTTGATAACCTGCGCAACCATAGGCGCATAATGCACGGACGCCACGCCGTAATCTGGGTCCTGATGCAACTGAGTCTGCATCTGACGGTATTCGTCAGTGATCGTTGCGGGCGCGTGACTACCCGATGGTGAAGCCGGCGAACTGGAGTTTTTACCGCCATTGCTCGCGCCGATGACTGCACGCATTATTTTGCCAATCAGCATTGTTACTCCATCCGTTCGCGCCGATGAACACCGTATAGCTACCTATAAAGTACTTTACCATGGCGGAAACGGCTTCTACCGGTTGTGTCGCCCCACCAGGGCCGACTTAAAACGGGCAACAAACCCGGCGGGACGTTGACGACTAAGAGCCGGCGACGCGTTCCCGGATTTGCGACGCCAGCATAGCCTCAATCACCGAGCCAGATGATGACGAACGACCGGCTTGAAGTATTTATGCTATTGCCACGCCACAGGAGTGCATCGAGATGGTGGTGCGTCTCGCCCGAAACTTGCCGCAAGGGCTGAATCGCCGCTCGTGGATGAACGAAGACCCGCGCAGAACCCTGAAAAAATTTAGCGGGACATCCTGACAAAGTGATGCTGCTCGGGTACTCGATATACTGCTTTTAGATGCGGTCGAAGTACGGAATATGCCATCGCGCGACATGCGTCAAATCCGTCCGCGCCGACAGTGGCAACCACATCGCGAGAGGTTTTGCGTGCCAGACCAGATCGGAATTCGCGGTCAGCCAGCTATGCGAAGCGCTGCCGCTCACATCGTTGATGAGCGTCCGCCGGTAGCCTCGACACGCCTCGGGCCATAGCGCGGCGAACCCAGCGGGGTCGCCAATCATTTCATACAGGATGCTCATGGCGCCGTCATTGCCGACCAGTGCGTACGCTGCATGGTCAGTTCCTTCGCCCCATGTCAAGAGGTCCACTGCCGTCGCGGGCGGCGGCAGCTGACGATAATCCTCGGACCGGCGCGGCATCAAGCAATCGCACCAGCGCCGCCTCAAGCGCTCGATGTGCTCGAAGTCAGCCGATTGCGCCGGCCTTCTCGCTACATCGCGACTTGGTTTCCCCGGGTGGGAGTGGCTCTCGAATTGTCCCAGCAGCCCATGGTCGGCACGAACCCAGCCGATGCGCGCATAGAACGCAGGCTGCTCCGTCCATAGCACCGAATAAGCGACATCGCGCGCACGCAAGGCTCCCTCTGCTTCCCTTAGCAGGCGGCTCGCCAGCCCCTCGCCTCGCCGCCGCGGATGAGTATAAACCGCGCCTATCATTGCACCGCGCCACGCGTCGCCCCGGCACAGAAATTCGAATCGTTTGCAGGCAAGGCACGCAAGGATATTGCCCTGTTCTTCCAACAGGAACAGATTGCTGGCGTTCTGCGAGCAATACACCGCGGGAAACCGCTGTGCAAGCGAAATTCGGCGCCCCTTGCCGAATACGAATTGCCGGTCCAATTCGGCGATCAACCGCTCCAGATCTGCAGGTGTTGCCGGACGCACAACAATGCCCATTTACCACCCTGATCGAATGCATTCTACGATGCGTTCCCGTTCGGCGGCTCCCACCCACCAACCGCACGGAATACCGACATTGCCCGCGTCGAATTCGGCAACTCCTGGCAGATCCTGCGGCGCACCGCCGAAACAGGCATAACCGTCGTTGCGCAAATGCAGGCGCTGCACGCCGATACCGGCAGCAACGAGCTTGCGAATCAGATCGTCGCGCCGATCCGCGAGCAGCGAATATACCCAGTAGCCCGAATGCGTTCCTTCGAGCTGCTTGAGCAGTCGCACCCCGGGCACTTCCTTCAAGGCGGATTCATAGTAACGACCGTTCGCGCGGTGGCGGGCCACGATCTCATCGGCATGACTCAAGCCTTCCAGGCCGAGCGTGGCCGCGATCTCATTCATCGCAAGATTGAATCCCGCGACAGGAATATCGAAGCGCTGATTAAGGTCGCCGTTGGCAAGGCGAAACGAAGCGTAATCGATGCCGAATCGCCGCAAGCACACGGCCGTTTCCAGAATTTCGGGATCCGCAGCAAGAAGCGCTGCGCCCTCACCGCAGTTGATGTGTTTGGTCGCGTAGAATGAGTAAACGGTGAAATCAGCTTCATGCCCCAAGCGCCGGCCCAAGTATTCTGCACCGAATGCTTCGCTGGCATCTTGAATTAACCTGATGCGATGCGGTTTGGTTATAGCCGCGATCCGCGTGATGTCGGCCACGTTCCCGGCCCAGTGGTAAAGGATCAGGGCTCGCGTTTTTTTGGAAATTACCCGCACTATCTGCTCGGGATCGATCATTCCCGTCTGCGGGTCGATATCGCACCACACCGGCCGGCCAAACAGGTTGGCGATCGGCATTACCGTCGCGGCGCAGGCCAATGGCGATACAATCACCTCGTCACCCGGGCGCACCCCGGCCATATACAAAGCCAGCGTCAGCCCCCCGGACGCATCATTGAGTGCCACCGCGCGAGGAGCGCCAAGCCAAGCGGCGAGTTGCGTTTCGAAATTTGCAACCTGAGGCCCCGCGGCAAGCCGCCCGCTTGCCAGCACGGGCCTCAGAGCGGCGTGCGCGGTTTCCGGCATAAATACCCTGAAGAGGGGGATGAAGGGTTGCGCCATGGTCGGTGTGCCCTACCAACCTCGCCGAATCACATCGACAATGTATTCGCGCCGCTCTTTATCAACCCACCAGCCGCAGGGAATGTGGATCATCCGCCGGTAGAAAGTATCCAGTCCCGGCAACTCACAACGGCTCGCGGAGAATACCGTATGACGGTCGTTGCGTTTATGCGCCTGCGAACTGGTGATGCCATTGGCTGCAAGGTGGCGGAAGAAACCGTCCCGGTCTTCAACCGACACCGTATAGAACCAGTAGGACGGTTCTGCATTGTCGTCCCAGCGGCACAGCGAAAGGCCGGGAATACCTTGCAGTGCCCGGTCGAAAAAGCGCCCGTTGTCAACATGATGCGCAATCACCGATTCGATATAACCGAGCTGCACGAGACCAATGGTGGCGGTGACGTTGTTCATATGGTACTTGTAACCGACGCTGGTCACGTCTACCTCAGTGCGTGGCGCGGCGCGGTCGATGCCGAACCAGCGAAATTTGCGCCCTTCGCAGAGAAGTTTCGCGACATCGGAAGCTCCGTTGCAAGCAAGCATGCCGCCGTCCACTGTGGTCAGGTGCTTGATCGCCTGCAGGGAGAACATCACGAATTCGGAGTGGCTGCCGATGAGTCTGCCGTCATAACGCGCGCCGAGCGCGTGAGCGGCATCTTCAATAACAGGGAGCCCGCGCTGTGCGGCGACCTTCCGAATGCTGGCAATTGACGCCGGGATCCCGCCGTAGTGCACGACCATGATGGCGCGGGTTCGCGAGGTGATTCTCTCCGCGATAGAATCCGCGGCAAGGTTGCCGTTGGCAGGATCTACATCGGCCCACACAATTTTCGCGCCGGCGTGATAGATCGCCATGTTGGTGGGTTCGGCGGTCATCGCGGTGGACACGACGTCGTCACCAGGTTTCACTCCCGCCAGCACCAGCGCCGCGTGCAGCGCCGCAGTACCCGAATAGAACGAAAGCACGTGTGGCGAGCCGACCAGCGCGCCGAAGCGGCGCTCAAATTCAACGACCGGCGGTCCCTCAGAAATCTGGTCGCTATACAGGACATCCGCCAGGCGCGGCATCAGGACCTCGCGAGGGGGCAACGATACTTTGAACAGCGGGATCTCCCCGTAGGGATTAGAAGCTGGCAAATTCGCCAATGGGTGTCTCCATTTTTTTCAAACTCGCCTCGGCACCGTACGACGAACGTTTGAAGAGTTCGTTCCCGATTATGCTACCTATCGTGCCCGGTTCGCTTGCGCGACATTTTGCAGTATTTCAGCCGCCATTAATACGTCGATGCTCGCGTGTCGTGGTTTTTTAGATCGCCCGAAGTACCGCGCGATGCAATGCGAATCAAGGTAAACTTGCGGATTGTTGACGACCGCTAACAGAATAAGCCTGATGAAGTCCTACGCGGAACTTGACCGATTGGACATCGGTGTCGCATGCGGCCTGAAGTCCGAGAAGTATTTCGAATTTTTTGCGCAGACGGCGCTTGCTCTGGCCAGCCGTCCTGAAATCCTGCGCTTCATCGTTGCGGTGAATAACGGTGCGGATCGCAAAGCGTTCGAGGCGCTGAGCAGCCGGATTGCGGTGAAAATCGTAGAGCCTGTCTTGCTTCCGGTCAGCGAAGATACTACACGTGCGAGTGCTGGCAAGCTGGGCTTGGTGCGCAGTTACATGCACGGTGTGGTTTTAAACGCTCTCGCGACGAGCTTCCGCTCCGAATTCGCGGTTATTGCCGACTGCGACATCGCCATTGTGCGAAAGGACTGGGATGAAGCGATGCACGCCAAGCTGAATAATGATGTTGTGATGGTGGGTTCCGGGTATCCGCGGGAAAACCTCGCTCAGAATATCTCAGCAAAATACCGCAATTTTCCGAATGTCACTTTCTGTATGCTGCGTACTGAGCCGCTGCGGACGTTAAAAATTAACTTTCTTCCAATGGGCACAGTGCAGATCGATGCTGCACTTGCCAAATACCTTGGCCGAAAAAAGGGAGAAGCCGTGTATCTTGATGTCGGCGCAGAGTTGCCAGTCAAACTGCGGCGCGCCGGATTCCGAGGGGCAGTCATGCCGCTGGTGTGGCCCGACGACTATACTGCCGAAGTACTAAAAAAACCGCCGCAGAATTGGAATACAATTGCTCGTTTGTGGTGGCCTCATGAATTCCATCTCGACGGGGCTGTGATGTGCACTCATCTTGGCAAGTCCGAGCATCGGGAGTTCGGTCAAGATCCAGTGGCTATATCCTGGAAAGAGGACGTGTGCCGATATCTGGAGTCCGCGGGCGTGCCGCTCATCGCGGAACCAGCGAAGTAAATATGGCCATTCGCGACTTCATATTCGTTACAGTTGGTCTGCGTCAATGGCAAGTTTGTCGCGCCGCACGCAATGTTGCACTCGTTTTACGTCTCCGCGCCCACTTGGGGATCGCAAAATACTTGGCGCTATCGCTCAGAGTCCGTAAAGCATTGCGGGGTTGTCGACCAGTATATGCCGCCGCGTAACATGATTCGCCGCCCAGTCGCGCAGCATGTCGAGTAATCGCGCGTCATCCGGCATTGTCTCCGGGGTCGACATCGGATGCGGCCAGCTGCTTCTCCAGACCACGCGCTCCAGCGCGTGTGCAACCAGCGCTTTCGCCAGCACGCCGATGTCTTCGTATAACGGCGGGCCGGATTTCGACATCATGTAAGCGCCCGACAGCTTCAACCAGCAGCGGCCGCCATCGATAAACCGCAGCAGCGCCTGAAAACCTGAATGATCCACGCCGACGGTTCGAAAAACTTACCGATGTACTCAACGACAAGTTCGCACGGCAGCCTTGATCCCCTTCAGCGTAATGGCTTTTCGCCGACCACGCGCATATCGCGCGGTTCCCGCAGTTTGAACTGTGCGGGCTCCTGCCGCAGATTGACCAGGCCTGCTTCATGCATGATCTGTCCGAGGCTGCGCGGCGAGTAACCCCAGCGATGGATCATCAACGGATCTTTCCAGGCGGGGTCGCCGTAAAAAACCCACATCGAGCGTTGCCCCTCCTGACCCGGGCCGGTGGCGACATCCGGGTTTTGCAGCAGTTCCTGGCAGGCGGACACCAAGTTCGGACACTCCAGAATCATTGCGCCGCCCGGTCTAAGGACCCGCACCCATTCCCTGAGAACGTCCACCACTTCCCATCGCCAGAAATGCTCGACGACGTGGACCGACAGTATTTCATCTACAGTGTTCTCCTCGAACGGCGTGAGCTTATGCAAGTCGCAGAGCACGTCCGGTTTGAGCCCGCGACGGCTGGCGGCGACGTCGACATTGACGTAGCCGGGAAGAATCTTGTCGCCGCAGCCGAGATTAAGCTTTTTCAAGAATCTGTTCCCATTGCGCTGCGATACTGTCAGGTGAATATGCCCGAGCGATATGGTCCTGCGCCGCAGAGATACGCTCGACTATTTTAGAGCCGTTCTGCGTCATCCACCCGATTCCTTCCGCCAGGTTGGGGCCTATCCATGCCCAGTCTTTGAATTCCATATAGGACGGAATGGGATGGGCAACGACAAAGCGTCCAGACCACAATGATTCAATAATCCGGTTCGAACTTTTGGCCAGCGTCCACGGCGAATTCGGCAGCGCCGGAATCACGACAAAATCCGTGGCCGCGAGTGAGTTCCAGGTTTCGTCCTTCGACCATTTAGCGTAGCGCAGAGCCAGCGCGTGCCGATACTTGCTATTAAACGCCTTGCAGTCGCGCTCGATGTCATCCACTTCCGCAGTCACGATACGCAGATCCATCGGATGCTTTGTTCCCGCTTCCAGCAACGAAGGAAATGCCTGCCGTAAACTGATGATATTGGGTCCGTATCCGAACCACAAGGCCTTGAGCCGACGCCCGTCCGGAGACCATTTGGGCACGCCGCGCGATCCTTCGTAGGGATCACCGACTATGGCGGAATCCTTGCCGGTATGTTGCTTGATTATTTGCCGCAGCGCGGGGGACACCGTGACCACGGCTTGCGCGTGGGCAACCATGTTCTGAAGATGCCCGCCGCTTTCGCCCTGAAAGCGATCATCGGTCAAATCGAACAGTGTCTTCACGCCGCGGGAGCGCATATCCACAAGCAACCGTTCGCTGCAATCGGGCTCGAGATAGTTTTTTATGAATACCACCCGGTCGGCCCCCGCAAGCTGCTCGCGCACTTCGTCCAAGCGCTCCGCATTCAATCCGACGACCGAAGCCAGGTGGCCGCGGGCGATCAGCCCTTGCGCCGGAATCAAAGCACGATATCGGATGCTTGCGATGTTCGTGCGCAATCCCGCGGCGTCGGTTTTTAGCGCGTATTGGGGCACAACCCAGACTATTTTCATAGAGCTCATGCACGCGCTGCTGTTCGGCACGCAGTATCTGATTTATTAATTCGCGGAACTGAATTCTCGCCGAGTCCAGCGCAGGAGACGTCAGGGCGCAAATTCTACATTATCAATCGGCATCGATTTTGCGTTAATCCCGTTGGCCCATGCAAAGCGTGGCACAACTGGGCGCCCCCGACTTATTAAAACGGCCCGAATCCGTAAAGAGCAACGGGAAATGTGGTCGCGAACCAGTTTATCCGCCGCCCAGTCGAGCAACTTCCCACCGCCAGAAATGCTCCACCACGTGCACCGATAGTATTCCATCGACGGTGTTGTCCTCGAATGACGTCAGTTTGTGCAAGTCGCACAGCACGTCCGGTTTGAGGCCGCGACGGCTTGCGGCGACATCGACATTGACGTAGCCGGGAAGAATCTTGTCGCCGCAGCCGAGATTAAGTTTTTTCAAGGATCTGTTTCCCATGCGCTGCGATAATTTCAGGTGAATAAGCCAACGCAATATAGTCTTGCGCGGCAGCGATACGATCAACTATTTTAGAGCCGTTCTGCGTCACCCGATTCCTTCCGCCAGGTTAGCGCCTATCCATGCCCCGTTTTGAATTCGATATAGGATGGGATTGGATGGGCAACGACAAAGCGTCCTGCCCACAACGACTCAATAACATTGAAACCTTTGGCGAGGCCAGGCAATGGCAAATCCGCGCGCATTCCCGCCGAACGCCGCCCACGCGTCGAGCGTGCAGCGATTGTCCTTACCGTACGCGGTCGGCTGTAGGACTACGAGCTGTTGGAGGCCGAGCGGATGCTGAATTTTGCGGTACTTGGGCACCAGCGCATCAGGTTCCTGGCGCCGCGCTTTTGGCGGCAAGCGGAAACCGCGCGTCGTAGATATGCACGTGGCAATCGCAGGCGCGTGCCGGCACCCTGGCCTCTTTCTAAACGGCTAAGGGTACTACGAAGCTC
>Ga0207682_10000676_pt1 | contig 15887 bp, 12 predicted proteins | sample KBSM63metaG_FD_184332 | JGI IMG/M metagenome (GOLD analysis project Ga0207682, IMG submission 184332) | Miscanthus rhizosphere microbial communities from Kellogg Biological Station, Michigan, USA - KBS M6-3 metaG (SPAdes) (version 2) | ecosystem: Host-associated > Plants > Roots > Rhizosphere >... | reverse complement strand
GTGAAGCCGGCCCTGCTCGCCGGGCGTGGCGAGCGCGGCCTGGCCTTCGAGGTAGAAATGCTCCTGGCCGCCCATTTCGAGCGCGCCGGTCAGCCGGTGCGGCGCCGAAGCGAGGGCGGCGCGGGCATCGCCGCGGGCCATGACCTGCGTCGCCTCGATCTCGGAACCGGCGGCCTTCGCCTCGGCGATCGTGACCAGGGCAGGGCGCGGCTCGAACACCGCTTTGCCGAGGCGGGCGGCGCGGCGCGCGGCGCGCGTGCTCGTCGCGGCCACGAGGAAGAGCGGCTGGCCGGGATAGAGAATTTCCCCCTCGGCGAGCAGCCTGTCGTCATGGACCACCGGCCCGACATTGTTCTCGCCAGGGATATCGGCAGCGGTGAATACGGCGACTACACCGGGCGCGGCCCGAACCTCGTCCAGGTCCAGCGAGACCAAAGTCGCGTGCCCTTCTTCGGCATGGCCGAAGGCGAGGTGAAGCACGCCCGGCGGCTCGGGGAGATCATCGACATAGGCCGCCGTCCCCGCGACATGGAGGTCGGCGCTGTCGTGCGGCAGCGGCTGGTGGACGGCGCCCTCAGCCATGGAGCACGCTCACCGGCTCGCTTCGCTCGGCCCAGAGACGGCGCAACAGATTGGCGGCGACGGCGCGGCGATAGGCAGCGGATCCCCGCAGGTCGTCGAGCGGCTCGTAATCCTCCGCCAGCGCGCGGGCGGCGGCTTCGACATTGGTCTCGCTCCAGGCCCGGCCGGTGAGCGCGGCCTCGCAGCGGGGCGCGCGGGCGGGGATGCCGGCCATGCCGCCGAAGGCGACCCGCGCTTCGGTGACGGTGCCGTTCTCGATGTGGAGGGCAAAGGCGCCGCAGACGCTGGAAATGTCGCTGTCGAACCTTTTGGAGAGCTTGACGATGCGGACCCGCATGCCCGCGGAGGGCCGGGGAATCCGGACGCTCTCGACGAACTCGCCGGGCAGGCGGTCCTGCTTGCCGTAGCTCAGGAAGAAATTTTCGAGCGGCAGGGTTCGGCGCTCCGGTCCGCGCCGCAGCGTCAGCTCGGCGCCGAGCGCGATCAAAGCGGGCGGCATGTCGCCGATGGGCGAGCCGTTGGCGATATTGCCGCCGATCGTGCCGGCGTTGCGGACCTGGACCCCGCCGATCCGCCGGACCAGCTCGCCGAGATCGGGGTGCAGCCGGGCCAGCGCCTCGCGGGCGTCGGAATAGCGGGCCGCGGCGCCGATCGTGAGCGAATCCCGGCTTTCCTCGATCCGCCTCAGCTCGCCGATATCGCCGATGAAGACGGTGGGGCCGAGCTCGCGCTGCTGCTTGGTGACCCACAGGCCGACATCGGTCGCCCCGGCGATTATGCGGGTCTCCGGATGCGCGACGAGGAGATCGGCCAGTTCCTCGGCGGAACCGGGGTGCCCGTAAGCGGGCCGCAGGGCGCGAAGCGCCGCAACCATGGCCTCGTCATCCTCAGCCGCCACCGGCACGGCTTCGCCCGCCGCGAGGATCGGTCCGTAGCCGGTGCAGCGGCACAGATTGCCGGCGATCACGTCGCCGACGGGCACGCCCTCGGTCCCGACCGCGCCGATGCTTCGGCCGTAGAGCGACATCACGAAGCCGGGCGTGCAGAAGCCGCATTGCGAGCCGTGGCGCTCGACCAGCTCGCGCTGGACGGGGTGCGTGCCGCCGAGGCTTTCGACGGTCCTGAGCGCCTTGCCGTCGAGCATCGGCAGGAAAAGGATGCAGGCATTGAGCGCGCGCCACTTTACCGCCTCGCCGTCCAGCTCGCCGAGCAGCACCGTGCATGCGCCGCAATCGCCCTCGGCGCAGCCTTCCTTGGTGCCGGTGCGGCGTAGCGTGTAGCGCAGGTAATCGAGGACCGTGCCGATGGGATCGACGTCCTCGACCTCGATTACTTCGTCGTCGAGGAGGAATCGGATCATCTCGGGCTTCCCGAAGCGATCCAGGCGCCCAGCTTCTGCCGCTCCGCCTCGGTCATATGGGTGGGATTACCCAGCGGCATGACATGGGTGTCGACCGCCACCGCCCTGATCCGCGCCGAGGCGGCGCTGGCATTCTCAAAGTTGTCCAGCCGGACCCCGCGGGGCGGCTGCGGCACATTGTGGCAGGCCGCGCAATGGGTGGCCAGGATCGGTGCGACCTCGGCATAGGTGACATTTTGCGCCGCCGCCGGTGCGCCGCGCCCTTTCTCCAAGGTGACATAGGTGACGCTGGCGAACGCTAGCGCGGTCGCCACGACAATTGCAGAGCTGGTCGGCCGCCCGCGGCCGCGCAGGTTGAAGACATGCCGGATCGCCACGCCGGTAAGCCCGAGCAGAGCGAGCACCAGCCAGGGCCGCTCGGCGCCGTAGGTCATCGGATAATGATTGCTGATCATGATGAACAGCACCGGCAGAGTCATGTAATTGTTGTGCAGCGACCTTTGCTTGGCCGCCGCGCCCAGTGCCGGATCGGGGGTGCGCCCGGCGATCAGGTCGGCTACCACCTTGCGCTGGTTGGGGATGATGATGACGAACACGTTGCCGACCATCACGGTGCCGATGATCGCGCCGACGTGGAGATAGGCGGCGCGCGCGTTGAACAGGCTGTCGAGCAGGACGGCGGCGAACAGCAGGCAAGCGAACCAGAAGAGGCCGAGCGCGAGGTTGCTCGCGCCCACCGGGGAGCGGCAGAGGCCGTCATAGACCAGCCAGCCGAGCGCCAGCGACATGAGGCCGATGCCGATCCCCTGGGCCGGGCTCAAAGCCGCCTTGGCCGGATCGATCAGGAAGCTCTGCGCGCCGACATAATAGATCAATACGAGCAGGGAGAAGCCGCTGAGCCAGGTGAAATAGGCCTCCCATTTGAACCAGTGCAGCTGGTCGGGCATCTGGCTCGGCGCGACCTGGTATTTCTGGTTGTGATAGAAGCCGCCGCCGTGGACCGACCAGAGCTCGCCGGAGGCGTCGCCTTCCGACGGCCTGGTCAGATGATTGTCGAGCCAGACGAAGTAGAAGGACGACCCGATCCACGCGATCCCCGTGACCAGATGCAGCCATCTCAAGCCGAGGTTGAGCCATTCGCCGAGGTCGAAGCCCATCATTCAACTGCCCCGATAGGTCGAATAGCCGTAGGGGGCCACCAGCAAGGGCACATGATAATGGCCGCCATCCGCCGCGATGCCGAAGTCGACCGCGACTTCGTCCAGGAAGGGCGGATCGGGAAGCGCCACGCCAGCCCCACGGAAATAGTCCGCGACGCAGAACCGGATCGTGTAGCGTCCCGGCGCGATCGCGCCCTGCGCCAGCTCGGGGCAGCGGCCGTCGGCGTTGGTCGCGCCCCGCGCGATCTCGCCGTCCGGCCCGCTCAGCGCCACGGTCATGCCCGCCGCGGGCCGGCCGTGCATGGTGTCGAGCACATGGGTGGAGAAGGTGGTCATGGCATGCACTCCAGTCGCAGCCGGACGATCTCGCCGATCTCGTCGAGCGCGGCGGCAATCTCGGTCTCGCGGTCGTTGGCGAGGCGGCGCTCCATCGCGGCGAGGATGCCCGCTTTGTCGGTCAGGCGCACGCAGATGATGAAGGGAAAGCCGAATTTATCGCGATAGGCCGCATTGAGCGCGTGGAAGCGGTCGAATTCGGCCTGGGTCAGCCGGTCGAGCCCGGCGCTGGCCTGTTCGGCGGCGCTGGCCTCGGTGAGCGCAACCGCGGCCTTGCCGGCCAGCTCCGGGTGGGCGCGGATCAGGGCGAGCTGCTCGTCGGGCGTCGCCTCGTGGACGATGGCCATCAGATCCGAATGCCGGTCGCCGGACGAGGGCCGCGCATCGGCGCGCGCTTCCACCCAGGGCGAATGTTCGAACAAAGCGGTCATCGCTCGGCCCGCCCGATGAGCCTCAGCCGGCTGACCCCGCCGTCGGGGACGATGTTCAGCCGGACGAAACGGATCGCGCCGAGATCGGCCAGGCCGTCGCGGAAAACGTGGACCGTGTCCGCCTCGAGCTTCACTTCCGGCAGCAGCACCGGCCAGCTTTCGGAAAGCGCGGCGATCTCCTCGGGCGACCCGGCCGCCGCGGACGCCGCCTGCAGGAAGCAGCGGTCCGGATAATTGCCTTTGAAAAAAGCGGTGTCGACGACGACCTCCTCGACCCGCCCGGGCGCGCCCAGCTCCAGCACCGCCCAATCGTGCCCCGGCTCGCGCCGCCGCCGAGTCTCCCAGCCGTCGCCCATGTTCACGCCGTGCCCCGGCGCAGTCAGATTCTCGACGCAGCCGTAATGCTCGTCATTGGCGATGATGCCGCGCCCGCCATTCTCCATCGCCAGCAGATCGACGCGCGCGTCCGCGTCGACGGCCGACCAGTCCTTGGCGACCCTTCCCCAGACCCGCAGCCGCGCCACGCCGCCGTCGGGGAAGATGTTGAGGCGCACATGGGTGACCGGCTCGCCATGCTCGACGGGCACGTAGACTCGGTCATCTCCCTTCAGCGCGAGCCGGTCGGAGGCCTTCGTCCAGCCGGTTTCCGGAATCGCCTGATCGCTCCGACAGATCTCCACGTCGGCGCCCGGCGGATAATTGCCGGTGAAATGCCTGGTGTCGATCTCGAACCCTGCGACCAGACCGGGCACGCCCAGACGGACCACGCACCAATCGTGGCCGGGGATGCGCTTCCTTCGGCTCTCCCAGCCGTCCATCCACTTGCCGTTCTCGTCATATTTGCCCGGGATGAAGACGGGCTCCGCGGGGTCGATCAGCCGCCCCTTGTCGGCGAAGAAATCGTCGGTCGCATAGACCACCTCCGCCCCGAGCCGCGGCTGCGCTAGGTTGACGTAGTGACGGCGCAGATCCTCAAACATGGGGATGCACGGCCCGCCAATGGCGGGCGATCTCGATCCGCCGGCAGAACCAGACGTCCTGGTGGCCCAGCGCATGCTTGAGAAACCGCTCGAGCCCGGCGAGCTTGCCCGGCCGCCCCGCGAGCCGGCAGTGGAGCCCGACCGACATCATCTTCGGCCGCTCCTCCCCTTCCGCATAGAGCGTGTCGAACGTATCGCGCAGATAGTGGAAGAACTGCTCGCCGGTCTGCATGTTCGCGCTGGCGAAGCGCATGTCGTTGGTTTCCAGCGAATAAGGGACGATCAGCTGGCTCTTCCCCGCCGCCTTCGTCCAGAAGGGCAGATCGTCCGAATAATCGTCGGCGTCGTAGAGGAAGCCGCCCTCCTCCGCCACGAGCCGGCGCGTATTGGGGCTGGTCCGGCCGGTATACCAGCCGAGCGGCCGCTCGCCGGTCAGCTGCCCATGCACCTCGATCGCGCGTTCCATGTCGGCCCGCTCCTCGGCTTCCGGCACATATTGATAGTTGATCCAGCGCCAGCCGTGCGAGGCGACCTCGTGCCCGGCCTCGAGGAAAGCCTCCACCACCGCCGGGTTGCGCTGCATCGCCAGTGCGACGCCGAACACAGTCAAGGGCACCTCGTAACGCTCGAACAGTCGCAGCAGCCGCCACACGCCGGCGCGCGTTCCATATTCATAGATCTGCTCCATGCTCATGTGCCGCGCCCCCGGCACCGGCGCCGCATTGGGAATGTCGGACAGAAAGGTCTCGGCGCCCGCATCCCCGTCGAGGACATTGGCCTCGGCGCCCTCCTCATAATTCAGCACGCACTGGACGGCGATGCGCGCGCCGCCCGGCCATCGCGCATGCGGCGGCGTACGGCCGTAGCCGGCCAGGTCGCGGGGATAGCTTTCCTCAGTCAAATGCACCGCCTATCACGCAGGACAGGATGAAGCGGAGCCGTGCCCCGCACAAGGGAGAAAGATGCGCGAGCTGACCCCCGAGCCGCTGACCGCCGAGGCCTTCGCGCCGTTCGGCAGCGTGATCCAGGCCTCCGACGAGGCGGTGAAGCTGGAGATCAACCAAGGCCACGCCACCCGCTACGACCGCCTCGCCGAGATCGATGTCGCGGACGGCGGCGGCACCGGCGCGATCAGCCTGTTCCGCGCCCGGCCGCTGGAAGAGCTGGTGCTGCGGGTATTCGAGCGCCACCCGCTCGGCAGCCAGAGCTTCGTCCCGCTGAGCGGCCGCCCCTACCTCGTCGCCGTAGCCCCCGCGGGCGATTTCGATCCCGCCAAAATCCGCTTGTTCCGCGCCGAGGGGCACCAGGGCGTGCATTACCGGAAAGGGGTCTGGCACCACTTCCTGCTCGTCCTCGACGAAGACAGCGATTTCCTCGTCGTGGATCGCGCGGGCCCCGGCGACAATTGCGAAGAAGTGGAACTGACGGCAGGCGACCAGATTCGGGTGCACCGATAAGCCCCGCCCGCGACAACATCCGCAATGGATGGCAAGCGGACGCAAATCGATGCAGGATGCCGGCGGTATATCGCGGAGCGGCCGAGTGAAACCTGCAAGCGTTGCAATCCTGCTGCTCGCCCTGAGCCTGTTCGGATCGGCCGAGGCGCAGGCCTGCCGTATCCCGCCACGACCGGAGGCGTTGCACAGCCTGGAGGCCGACGCGATCGCCCTCGTGCTAATCACCGATCTCCAGGTCGACGGCGCGAGCTGGCGGGCGACCGCGGCCTACCGGGGCTCCCTTATGGGCGAGGTTAACCAGCGTGAGTTCAGCGTCGACAACGGGCCGGCCTATCCCGGCGAGGTGGTCGTCACCTGCGGCGGGTCCTGGCCGCCGAAGCTCGGCCGCTACGGGGTCCTGTACTTGCGGCGCACCGCCGACGGGCTGCACCCCTTCCGGATCTATCCCTATTGGTGGGCGCGGGCGAGCGGCGACCCTCGCCTAGCGCAGTTGGACCGGCTGCTCCCGCTCGGCGCCGCGCGCGAACCCACGGCGGATGAAGAGCGCCTGCTGGCCTTGGTCGAACCCAGGATCGAGCTGCCGCCGGGGGTGACGGACCTGTCCCGCTACACCCGCGTCTACGCGCGCGCTGCGCCGGGCACGGTCACCGGGCTGCTGTTGCGGTCGGGAAGACCACGGCGGCTGATCGTCGACGGCACTGAGGAGCTGCCGACCGAGGCATCCTGCGGCTGCGCGCTCATCCGGGTGCGGGTCGAGCTGGACGACCTTTGGGCCGCAGGTCAGTTGCCGCCGTTCAATCCGTAACCCCGCCGGCGCTAAGCCACCACCGGAGCGGCGGATGGTGCCTGACACGTCCCTGGCACCTGGCGCTGCTAGATGACGAAGTTCGGGTGAGGCGTGGACCCTAGATCACGACGAAGTCCGAAGTCGTCAGTGACGGGATGTTGCTGAGCGTCACGATCAGCACCGCGGCGTCGCTCCCGGTTCCGTCGGCGTCCCAGAACAGCCGGCCGTCGTCGGTGTCGAAGAGGAACTGGCCGCTCGCATTGGACGCCGCCGGGGCCGACCCGGAGACCAGCGAAACCGATTCGCCCGCGACCAGGCCGCCGCCGAAGCCGTCGGCCAGGATCTGGATCAGGTCGGTGCCGCTGACGAAGTCGGTGATCTCGTCCAGCCCGTTGGCGGGGAATTCGAACGAGAACGTGTCCAGGCCGGCGCCGCCGGTCAGCACGTCAGCGTCGGAGCCGCCGGTCAGGAGATCGTTGCCGCCGCCGCCGTCGAGGCTGTCAATGCCCTCGCCGCCCGTCAGGACGTCGTCGTCATTGCCGCCCGCGATGGTGTCGTTGCCGGCTTCTCCGGCCAGATTGTCGAAGCCGTCGCCGCCCGACATCTGGTCATCGCCATTCTCGCCGAAGATTATGTCATTGCCGGCTTGGCCGAGCAGCTGGTCGTTGCCGTCGCCGCCGGTCAGCTGGTCGTCGTCATTGCCGCCGTCGAGAGTGTCGTCGTCCTCATTGCCGAACAGATTGTCCATGCCGTCGCCGCCATAGATGAAATCGTCACCGGCCATGCCGGCGGCGAAGTCCGCGCCGGCGAACGCATTGATCGTGTCGCCGCCGATCGTGCCCTCCAGGAAATCGTCCCCGGCCGTGCCGTTGATCGTCTCGCCCGGGGGCGCGGTGCCGTCAGGATCGTAGCCGGGCGCGAAATTGGCGTCGGTGAAGTCGCCGGCCGTGGTGTTCTGGAAGACGACCAAAGTCTCCCAGCTCGCGCCGCCGGCGGCGCCGTCCTGGTCCCATTGCAGCACGGTGTCGGAGCCGCTCTGCTGCAGCCGCAGGAACGCGCCGAACGGGTTGGAGCTGCCATCCCAGCCCGAAAGCTGGTCCAGCAGGGCCCCGTCGGCGCCCGTCAGCCGGAACAGGTCGCCGCCGCCGCCGGTCGTGAAGTCGGTGACGGTGATCGCCGCGGCGCCGATGGCCGCATAAGCGAGCTCGATCGTGTCGCTGCCGGTGCCGGTGGTGATCGTGCTCGCGGAGATGCGATAATAATGGATGATCGTATCGTCCCCGTCGCCGCCGTCGATCGTCTGCGCGCCGTCGGAGGAGGCGGCAGTGATCTGGTCGTTGCCGAGGCCGCCGATCAAGCCGTTGACCCCGCTGAAGTCGGACAGGACATCCGCGCCGCCGCCACCGTCGAGGCTGTCGTCGCCCTCGCCGCCCGACAGGAAGTCGTCGTCATTGCCGCCGTCGATGACGTCGTTGCCGGCATCGCCGGTCAGAATGTCCATGCCGTCGCCGCCCGACAGCTGGTCGTTGCCCTTGTCGCCGAAGATGAGGTCGAGGCCGGCCTGGCCGGACAGCTGGTCGCTGCCGTCGCCGCCCGACAGCTGGTCGTCGCCAATGCCGCCAGCGACGATGTCGTCGCCGCTCTCGCCGTTCAGGACGTCGCCGCCGTCGCCGCCGTCGATGATATCGTCGCCGGCCCGGCCCGAGACGTTGTCGCTGCCGCCGAGCGCATTGATCGTGTCGCCGCCGATCGTGCCGATCAGCGTTTCGCCGTTATTGGTGCCGGTGATGGTCTGGCCCACCGGCGCGGATCCGTCCGGCGGGTAGACGGGTGCGAAGTTCGCAAAGGTGAAATTGCCGAGAATGGTGTTCTGGAAGACGACCAAAGTCTCCCAGTTCGCGCCGTTGGCGGTGCCGTCCTGGTCCCATTGCAAAAGAGTGTCGGCGCCGCTCTGCTGCAGCCGAAGGAAGCCGCTGGAGCCGAACGGATTGGCGCTGCCGTCCCAGTCCGTGAGCAGGCTCAGCAGCGATCCGTCGTCGCCTTCGACCCGGAAGATGTCCCCGCCGGATCCGGTCGTGAAATCGGTGACGGTGATCGCCCCGGTTCCGACGTCCGCATGAGCGAGCTCGATCGTGTCGCTGCCGCTGCCGGTGGTGATCGTGCTCGACGACAACCGGTAATAGTGACGGATCGTGTCGTTGCCGTCGCCGCCGTCGATCGTCTGCGCCCCGTCGGCGGAGCCGGCCACGATCTCGTCGTCCCCGAGGCCGCCCGCAAAGCTGTTCACCCCGCTGAAGTCGGTCAGGACATCCGCGCCCGCGCCGCCATCCAGCGTGTCGTCGCCGTCGCCGCCGCCGAGCGAATCGTTGCCGTCGCCACCCGAAAGCTGGTCCTCGCCCGTATCGCCCTGAACAACGTCGTCGCCGGCGTCGCCGGAGAGCTGGTCGTCGCCGTCGCCGCCCGACAGGAAGTCGCCGTCATCGCCGCCCGAAACGGTGTCGTTGCCGGCCTCGCCGTCCAGATTGTCGAAGCCGTCGCCGCCCGAGATGACGTCGTCGTCATTGCCGCCGGCGATGGCGTCGTTGCCGGCCTCGCCGTTCAGCGTGTCGTCGCCGTCGCCGCCGCCGACGAAATCGTTGCCGCCCAAAGCGAAGACGATGTCGTCGCCGCCACGCGCGAAAATGATGTCGTCGAGAGGCGTTCCGATCAGGGTCTCGCTGGCATTGGTGCCGTTGATCGTGCCGTCGGTCTCACCCTGGACCGTGATCGAGAGGGTGGAGGACGATTGGGCGCCATGCTCGTCCCGAATCGTGTAGTTGACGACTACCACCAGACTTTCGCCGTCGCCGAGATAGTCCAGGTCATTGCCCGGATCGTAGCGGAGCTTGTTGCCGACTATGGTGACGGAGCCCTCGCCGGGGGTCACCGAAGCGGCAATCACCGTCAGGATCGCGCCATTGTCGACGTCGGTATCGTTGACGAGTACGTCGACCACGATGACGTCGTTCTCGCCGGACGTGTCCGTATCGGGATTGGCGGTCGGGGCGTCGTTGACGCCGGCGATGTGGAAGACGAGCTTGCCGGTGTCGCTGCCGTCATTGTCGGTGACGACATAGTTGAAGCTGTCCTGGACGTTCTGGCCCTGGGCGAGCGTCTGCGCCGAGGCGAACAAAGTGTAGCTGTAGGTGCCGTTCGAATTGAGCGTCAGCGTGCCGTACGTGCCGGTGAAGGTGCCGCCGGTCACGGTCAGCGGATCGCCGTCGAAATCGAAGTCGTTGTCCTTCACGCTCGCCGCGCCGCTGCTGTAGGTGCCCGTATTCTCGTTGATGAAGACGTGATCGTCGCCGGCGATCGGCACGTTCGTGCCACTGCCGATGTTGATGATGCGGTCGGCGAAGACCAGCCGTTCGACGCCGACCAGCCGGTCGTGGCCGTCGGCGCTGGCGCCGCCCAGGTGCAGGATGTGCAGGTAGCCGGCACTGGCGAAGAAGGAATATTCCTCGATCAGCCCGGAATAATAAGCGGTGTCGAAGCCGTTGAGGCCGTTGAGCAGATCGTCGCCGGCCCCGCCGACGAGGTGATCGGCGCCGTTGTCGCCGGAGAGCTGGTCGTTGCCGTCCTCGCCGTACAACGTATCGACGCCGTTGCCCCCGGAGAGGATGTCGTTGCCGCCGCCGCCGAAGATGGTGTCAACGCCGTTGCCGCCATTGATGGTGTCGTTGCCATTCGTCCCAAAGATCGGCATGTCGAATCCCTCCCGCTCTCGACGATCAGGGACGCGCGCACCGGCATTTTCTCGCTACAGCTGAGAGAAAAGAGGCTGAAATGGCGCTGGCGCGGCGGCTCCCGATCTAAATCCCGTCGTGCAGAGCCGATCGAGGTCGAAAAAGCGGAACGAACGCGTGTCCGTCCTTGACTTGTCGCGATGCGACTCGGCCCCACGGCACTACTTGGACGGATCAAAGTGACTCGCTGCGAAGCAGGTGTCCAGAGGTCAAGTCAAATGGATCAATGTAACCCCTGAGAGCGCGTCAAATTCCCGAACAGTAGCGGCCATCCGAGGGGCTCAAAACGATCCGCGCTGTTCGGCAAAACCGATGAGACGGCCTCGATGATCATCCCGCCGAAAGCGAACCCCTTGGCGGTCGACAAGGTCACGGGGATCATCGCCACGGTGAGGAAGGCAGGGATCGCGGTTTGGTGTCGTCCTCGGCAAACGGCGCCATTATCAGCGCGCCGACCAGGATCGGGGCCGGCGCAAGGGCGCTATACCGAATACCGTATTAACCGCAGTTTGTTAACCTTCTTCCGATAGGGCGGCCTCTGAAAAGAGCCATTTGAACGGGAAGTGTGATTAATGTCGACCTGCGGTTTTCCTCATATAAACGGCCCGCGCACGCGCCGCGCCGCCCTCGCCGCTTTGCTCGCCGGCACCTTGGCCGCGACTCCGGCCGCGGCCGCGCGCACGCCCGCGGGCACGATCATCAACAACAATGCGACCGCGACCTACGATCTGCCGGGCGGGGGCACGGACAGCGTCACCTCCAACACCGTCAGCCTGACGGTCGATGAGCTGCTCGACGTCGGCATCGCCTGGACCGACGGCGGCGACGTCGGCGTCGTCCCGGCCGCGACGGGGCAGGTGCTGACCTTCCGGGTCACCAATGCCGGCAATGGCGAGGAGGCCTTCCGGCTTACCGCGCGTGACAATGCGGGCGGCGACGATTTCGATCCGAGCGCGACCTCCATCGTCCTCGACGGCAATGGCAACGGCAGCTACGAGCCCGGCATCGACCCCGTCTATGTTCCGGGCTCGAACGATCCGCTGCTGGCGCCGGACGGATCGATCATCGTTTTCGTGCTGTCCTCGATCCCCGCGGGCGCCGGCGACACGCAGCGCGGCCGCATCGACTTGGTCGCCGTCGCCGCCACCGGCTCGGGTGCGCCGGGGACCAGCTTCGCCGGCCAGGGCCAGGGCGGCGGCAACGCCGTCGTCGGCGCGACCGGGGCCGATGCCGAGGATGACGGCTATTACAAGGTCGCCGCGGCAAGTGTCGCCTTCGTGAAGAGCGCGACCGTGGCCGATCCGTTCGGCGGCGCCACCCAGGTGCCCGGGGCGATCGTCACCTACCGGCTCGTCGCGACGGTGAGCGGCTCGGGCAACCTCGCGAACTTGCGGATCGCCGACGCGATTCCCGCCGGCACGACCTACCGGCCGGGCACGCTGACGCTCGAGGGCGCGGCCCAAACCGACGCCGCCGACGCCGATGCCGGCGAATATACGGGTACGGGCATTGCCGTCCGGCTCGGCACGCTTTCCGGCGGCGCCACCCGCGCCGTCACCTTCCAGGTTGCGATCGATTGAGGGAGTATAAGATGAGGTTCCTGCTTTTCCTGCTGGTCTTCCTGGCGCCGGTGCCGGCGCTGGCGCAGAGCCAGGTCGCGCTGACCAGCGAGATCTTCGTCGAGCGCACCGCGACCGACGCCGACGGCCGGCGACAGGTTTCGCTCGAGGCGCCCGGGGTCGTGACGCCGGGCGATGCCCTCGTCTTCGTGCTGCATTACCGAAACAACGCCGCAAGCCCGGCGACGGATTTCGTGGTGACCAACCCGATCCCTGCCTCGGTGGGCTACGTCGGCGCAGAAAGTACCGGATCGGTTGTTTCTGTTGATGGTGGCCGAACCTGGGGCGAATTGGCGAACTTGCGCGTCCGCAATGCCGACGGCACCAGCCGCCCGGCCGGGGCGGGGGACGTCACGCACGTCCGCTGGCGGATCGCACAGCCGATCCCGGCCGGCGGCCAGGGCGAGCTCAGATTCAGAGGCGTCGTGAAATAACCTCTTACCCGCGGAGCGGCGCCGGCGGGGGTGGGGAAAGGGCGCTGTCAACTCGGTAGAACGGACCAGAACCATGAACAGATATGTGCGCTTGAGCGCGGCGGCGAGCTTGCTCGCGGTCGCGGCGGGGACGGCTATGCCCGCCTTCGCGGCCGGCACGACCGCCGGCTCCACCATCACCAACAACGTCACCGTCAACTTCCAGGTCGGCGGCGTCAATCAGAACAGCGTTTCCGCCTCGAACAGCTTCACGGTCGACCGCAAGGTCAATTTCACCGTGGCCGAGGACGGCAGCGCCACCACGCAGGTGTCGCCGGGCCAGCTGGCCGCGGTAACCGCCTTCATGGTCACCAACACGTCCAACGCCCCGCTCGATTTCGCCCTGGCGGCGACCAATCGCTCGGGCGGCACGGCGGAGCATGGCGGCACCGACAATTTCGACGTGTCGAACGTCCGGCTCTATCAGGACAGCAACAGCAACGGCAGCTATGACAGCGGGACCGACACCCTGATCACCTATCTGGATCAGGTTGCGGCCGATGCCAGCGTTCGCGTGTTCGTCGTCACCGACGTTCCGTTGGGCCGCTCGACGGGCGACGTCGCCGGCGTGCGCCTGACCGGCACCGCCTCGGAAGCGACCGCCGCGGGCTCGCTGGGCGCCACCGTCACGCAGACCGCCGGCGCCAATACCGCCGGGGTCGACACCGTCTTCGCCGACACCGCGGTCGGCGGCAACACGGCGCGCGACGGCATCCACTTCGACGAGGACGATTACACCATCCTCGCCGCCAACCTGACCGCGACCAAGACCAGCCGGGTGATCAGCGATCCGCTGAACGGCACGACCAATCCCAAGCTCATCCCGGGCGCGGTCGTCGAATATTGCATCAGCGTGGCCAATGCCGCGGGCAGCGCGAGCGCGGCCAACGTCGCCCTCTCGGATACCCTGCCCGGCACGACGACCTACGATTCGTCCTTCGGAATCAAGGTCAACGGCACCGTGACCAGCGGCGTCTGCAACGCGGACGGCGCGATCGCCGGGGCACATGCCGCCGGCGTGGTCAGCGGCGCCATTCCGACCCTCGCCGCGGGCGACACCCGCACGATGCTGTTCCGCGTCACCATCAACTGACTCGGAACGTGAGGCGAAGCGGGCGGCAGGCGCCCGCCGCAGCCTTGGAACCGGAATGAACCGAGCCAAGCATCTCTGCGCGTATCTGGCCGCCTACCTGTCGGCGCTGCTTCTGGCGGCGCCGGCAGCGGCGGCCGAGCCCGTTGCCGCGCCCCGGACGATCAGCAATATCGCGACGATCGGCTGGGACGCGGGCGGGCGGCGTTTCGAGCTGCCCTCGAACCGGGTCGACCTCGAGGTCGCTCCTCTGGCCGGTTTGGCTACGCTCCGCACCTACCGGCTCTCCGACGGCGAGATCGCGCCGGCGCTGCTGGGCGCGACCTGCGCCGCCGGCGGCCAGCCCACCGTCTTTTCATCGGCGATCGCGACACCTTCGCCCCCGCTTTCCTCCTACGATCTGATCGCGACCAGCGAGATCGTCGCCGGGCGCCACATCGTGCTCGCGCTCGACCGCGCCTCGGCAAATCGCGACGCCCAGGCGATCGAAACGATCCGGGTCCATCTGCGCACCAGCACCGGCGACCATGAGGAGATCCTTCTCGTCGAGACCGACACAAACAGCGGCCGCTTCGTCGGCATCGTCCTGACGACGACCGGCGCGCCCGCGCCCGGCGACTGCCGCCTCTCGGTCCGCGCGAACCAAGCTCTGACGATCATGCTCGGCGACACGCAGGACGGCGCGCCGCTCGTGCAGGCGAATATCGACATCCTGATCGACCCGTTCGGCATCGCCTTCGACAGCCGCGACGGGCAGCCGGTCTCCGAGGTTCGGATCACGCTGGTCGACGCCGCGACCGGCCAGCCGGCTTTGGTGTTCGGCGACGACGGCGTCTCGAGCTACCCCTCCACCGTCGTCACCGGGCAAAGCATCACCGACAGCGGCGGCATGCGCTACGATTATCCCGCCGGCGACTATCGCTTCCCGCTGGTCCGGCCGGGCCGCTACCGGCTGATCGTCCAGCCGCCCGATCCCTATACAGCGCCGTCCATGGCGACTCCGGTCGAGCTGGCGCCGCTGCGACGACCGGACGGGCTACCCTTCGCCATTGTCGCCGGCTCCTATGGCGGCGAGATCCTGCTCGCCGGTGCCGGGGCGGTGCGCGTCGACCTTCCGCTCGACCGGCCGATGACGCCGATCGTGCTGGCGAAAACCGCGTCGCGCGCCGAAGCCGAGGCCGGCGATCCGGTGCAATATCGGCTGGTGATCCGCAACCCGGACCCGGTCAGCGCCACCGGCGTGCTGGTTGTAACCGACCGCCTTCCGAGCCAGATGAGGTTGCGAACCGGATCGGTTCGTATCGACGGTGTACGCGCACCGGACCCGGAGTTCGCCTCGAATCGCGAGCTGCGCTTCTCTTTGCCCTCGCTCGCGGCCGGGGGCGAGACCCTCGTCCTCTACACGCTCGAGGTCCGCCCCGACGCGCGGCGCGGCGACGCGCTGAACCGCGCCCAGGCCGCCGGCCCGCGCGGCAATGTCAGCAATATCGCCGACGCGCTGGTGCGCATCCGCCGCGAGGGGATCGCAGATAGGATGACCGTGATCGGCCGGGTCGTCGACGGCGCCTGCCGCCTCGATCCGACCGAGCGGCCCGGCATCGCCGGCGTCCGCATCATGCTCGAGGACGGCAGCTACGCCGTCACCGACCGCGACGGCTATTACCATTTCGAAGGGCTGCTGCCGGGCACCCACGTCGTTCAGCTCGACGATGCCAGCCTGCCCAGCGACCGGATCGCGGTCGATTGCTCGGACAACGTCCGCTCCGGCGGCCGCGCCTTCTCCCGCTTCGTGATCGGCCAGGGCGGGGCGCTGATGCGGGTCGATTT
>Ga0207682_10000669_pt1 | contig 16036 bp, 16 predicted proteins | sample KBSM63metaG_FD_184332 | JGI IMG/M metagenome (GOLD analysis project Ga0207682, IMG submission 184332) | Miscanthus rhizosphere microbial communities from Kellogg Biological Station, Michigan, USA - KBS M6-3 metaG (SPAdes) (version 2) | ecosystem: Host-associated > Plants > Roots > Rhizosphere >... | reverse complement strand
CATCATTGCGCTGGCGCAGGAATTCGGCATGCGCGTCGTGCCGCATTGTCCTTATTTCGGGCCCGGGTTCATCGCGAGCCTGCACATCACGGCGGCGTTGCTGGCCGACACCCCGGTGGAACGTCTCGCGGTCGATCTGGAGGCGAGCCCGTTCGGCGACTGGATCGATACGAAGGACGGACACATGCGCGTGCCGCAAGGGCCGGGACTTGGCGTCGATCCCGATCCGGCAATGATCGCGCGCTACCGCACCCACGAACCGAACATCATTCGCTGAGAGGGAAATCATGTCCGCCGTGCTGGAAGCCAAGGATGCAATCCGCGAATTGATGGCGGCCTATGCGCAAGCGCTCGACGCCTGCCGCTTCGCCGATGTGGCGGCCTGCTTTGCCTCCGATGGCGAGTGGACCACGGACTACGGCGCGGCGCGCGGCCCGGCCGAGATCGAAGCCTTCATCCGCGGCATCGTGCCGGTAAAAGGCGAGGGGCCGCAGCGCAAGCACTACATCACCAACACCATCATCAAGGTCGATGGCGAGACCGCGAGCGCGGTCTCGGACTACCTGATCGTGCGCGAGGCGGAGGGTGGCCTGATCCCGGTGATGGGAGGCACCTATCGGGACAAATTCGTCAAGACGCCGGCCGGCTGGCGCTTCAGCCGCAAGGAACTCGAGCACCACATCGCGGGCGACATGGCGCTCAAGAACGGAAGATGAAGTTCAATTTTCCACTCGTCCCCGCGAAAGCGGGGATCCAGTCCTTGGCCCCTGGATGCCCGCTGGCGCGGGCATGAGCGGATTACTATTTCTTCGCATCCACCAGCTTCTTCAGCCGCTCGAACTCCGCCTTCACGGCAGGTGTCGCCTCGACGATCTTCGCGCCGAGCGCCTGGAACGACACCATCATGGCGTCCTGCTCGGCCGGCGCGAGCCTTAAAATCTCGCCCTTGTTGGCGACCCAGGCATCGTTCGACTTCTTCAGGTTCTCGACGCCCCAGGCGAACACCTGTTTCTCCGCCGCGCGCCCCGCGTCGCGGATCGCGTCCTGCACGTCCTTCGGCTGCGCCTTGAACCAGTTCTCGTTGACCACGTTGATCGAGATGATCTGCGCGAAGTTCAAGTCGGTGACGTACTTCGCCACGTCGTAATATTTGAACGCGGTGAGGATCGGCATGCCGGCGAGCATGCCGTCGAGCCCGCCCGACTGGAGCTGCGGGATCACTTCGGTGAGCGCGAGCGGTACCGGGATCGCGCCGACCGACTTCATCGGCTCCATCTGCAAGGGCGAGGCGAAGGTGCGGATCTTCATGCCCTTGAGGTCTTCGAGCTTCGGCGCCGGCTTCTTGGTCAGCACCAAAGTCGGCGAATTGTAGATCGCGCCGATGATGCGGATGCCGCGGTCGAGGAACATGGTCTCGAAGTGATCGCGGTAGGCCGGGTCGTGCATCACCTTCACGACGTGCTCGGGCGAGGTGAACAGTCCCGGCACGTCGTAGATGGTGAAGCGCGGATCGGTCGGCACCATGAACGAGGTCGGCGTCACGAACGACTCGATCGTGCCGAGCAGCACGCCCTCGACCATGCGCGGGATCGCGCCCAGCTGGCTCGCCGGATAGATCTCGGTCTTCACCTTGTCGCCGACGCGCTTCTGCAGTTCGATGACGAAGACCTTCTGCCATTCGTGCTGCACGTCATTCACGGTGGCGCTGGCGAGCTTCATCACGGTTTGCGCCTGCGCTTGCGGTGTGAGCGCGAGCAGGGCGGCAATGGCGAGTATGCGGAGCATGGTTCTTCTCCCCTCTAGAAAGTGCGAAGCACGACCAGCGTCAGCGCCGGCCAATAGGTGATGATCAGCAGGGCCGTGATCTGCACCACGGCGAATGGCAGCACGCCGCGATAGAGCGTGTCGAGCGGAATGCCGAGCACGGTCTGCGCGACGAACAGATTCAATCCGAATGGCGGCGTGAACATGCCGATCGCGATGTTCACCGTCATCACGATGCCGAAATGGATCGGGTCGATACCGAGCGACTTCACGATCGGGATGAACAGCGGCGTCAGCACGATGATCGCCGAGGTCGGATCGAGGAAGCAGCCGACGACCAGCAGGATGATGTTCACCACCATGAGGAAACCCCATGGCGGCAGCTCGAGCGCCTTCAGCCCAGCGGTGATCGCCTGCGGCACGCCGTTGATGGTCAGGATCCACGAGAACAGCGCAGCGGCGGCGACGATGACGAGGATCTGGGCGGTGATCATCGCCGAGGTGACGGCGCAATCGAGCACGCCGCTCCACGTCATGGTGCGATAGACGTAACGCCCGACGATGATGGCGTAGAGGCAGGCGAAGCCGCCGGCCTCGGTCGGCGAGAACCAGCCGAGATAGATGCCGGAAAGGATGAACACCGGCATCAGCAGCGCGGGTCCGGCTTCGTAGGTGGTGCGCAGGAAGTGCCGCAGATCGAACCCCGCGCTGGTGCGCACGCCGATACGCAATGCCATCACGACCACGTAGGCCGACATCATGAAGGCGATCAGCAGGCCGGGCAGCACGCCGGCCGCAAACAGCTTGGCGATCGATTGCTCGGCGGAGGCGCCGTATAAAATCATCGCGATGCTCGGCGGGATCACGATGTCGATCGAGCCGCTCGACGAGACGAGCCCGGCCGAGAAGCGCGTGCCGTAGCCGTCGCGCACGAGGCTCGGATAGAGCGCGCGGCCGACCACCGCGACGGTGGCGGTGCTGGCGCCGGAAATCGCGCCGATCAGCGTGCAGGCTCCTACCGTTGCGACGCCGAGGCTGCCCGGCACGCGCCCGATCAGTGCCAGCACCCAGGCGATCAGCCGGTCCGCGATGCCGGAGCCGCCCATCAGCTCGCCGGCGAAGATGAAGAACGGCACCGCAAGGAGCGCGTAGTTTTCCAGCCCCCCGAACATGATCTGGTGCAGCGCGACCGGCTGCACGGTGAGGAAGAACGCGAACGTCAACGCGGCGCCGGCGAGAAACAGCGCGAAGATCGGCGTGCCGAGCGCCAGCAAGGTGACGGGGAGGATCGCGAGCGTCCAGATCATGAGGCGGCCGGGCGCGGCGCGCGTGCGAGCTTGGCGATGTCGCTTGCCAGCAACAGCGCGCTCGCGATCGTGGTGCCGCCGAATCCGACCACCAGCGCGAAATGCGGGACCGCCATCGGTAGCTCGAGCGCCATGCTGGTCTGCCCGATTGCGGCGACGCGCATCACGAAGGACCAGCAGTAGACCGTCGCGTAGGCGCAGGCGCCGGTCATGACGATGTTGTGCGCGGCCGAGAGCATGACGCGCTGGCGCGGCGCCACGCGCGTCACCAGGAAGTCGAGCGCGATGTGGCTGCGGCTCGCCGTCACCACGATCATCCCAACCATCACCATCCAGATCATGGCGAAGACGAGAAGCTCGTCCGCGCCGACGAACACGATGCCGAAGATGTAGCGGCACATCGCGCTCGCGACGTTGAGCACCACCATGCCGAGCAGCAACAGGCCGAGGACGACGCGCACCGCGCGCGCAACCGGATGCGGGATGTTCTCCGGTGCGACAGGTTGCCCGGCCGTGGACATTCAGGCCGCGAGCGTGCTCGGCTTCGCGCCGGTCGCCACCTGAAACGCGGGCCGCGCGTCGATCTTGGCCTGCCACTTTTCCAGGTTCGGCAGCGCCGGGCGCCCGGTCGGGAAGTCGAGGCAGCGCTTGATCACCGGCGACAGCGCGATGTCGGCGATGGTCAGCTTGTCGAGCGCGATCCATTCGTGCTTCGCCAGATGCGCGTCGAGGATCGACAGGAGCTCGATCATGGTCTTGCACTGCTCGCCCCACTCGGCGCCGCGCTCCTCCGGCTTCTTCTTGGCGTCGCGGAACAGCGCGAGATATGGCGCGTTGATCGAGGCGAGCAGCCAGTCCATCCAGCGCTCGATGTCGGTGCGCTCGGCCGGTGTCGCGCCGGTCATTTGCGGCGCATAGCTGCTGCTAAGATAGCGCAGGATCGCGTTCGACTCCCAGATCACGGTCGAGCCGTCAACCAAAGTAGGCACCTTGGAATTCGGGTTCATCGCCTTGTATTCGGGTGTCGCGGTGTTGTTGAACTGGCGCCCATAATCTTCGCGCGTGTACGGCTTCTGGATTTCTTCCAGCAGGAAGATCACCTTCTGAACGTTTCCCGACGTCTGGCGCCCGAGCAGTCTGATCATGTCGCCCCTCGTTTTTGTTTGCGCATGATCTTGTCCGAAAACCGGTTCCCGCTTTTCGGGATCATGCGCTGTGCCTCGCGTCACTCGCCTTTGGGCAAGTACGCGATCGCTTCCATTTCGATCCTGGTGCTGATCACGGCGCGCGCCTCGACGGTGGTGCGTGCCAGCACCGCATCCTTGAAGTGCTCGGCGAACACCTTGTTGTAGCGGCCGAAGTCGCGGGTATCTTCGAGGTACGTGGTCACGCGCACCACGTCGGCAAGCGTCGCGCCTTCTTCCGCCAGGATGCGCTTGATCGACTCGATGGTGCCGGCGGTCTCCTCCTCGATGGAGCCGCAGATCATGTTGCCGTTCGCGTCCTTGGCGACTTGGCCGGAGACGAAAATGTAATCGCCCGCGCGCACCGCCGGATGAAACGGCAGGTTCGGGTTCTTCTTTCCGATCGGATAGACGTCGTTGCGGCGCTTCGGACCGTCACTCATACCGAGAACCTCAATTCATTACGCTGGTCTCGATGACGTCGATGCCGCGGATGCGGTCGACCAGATAGATCAGCCCGCGATCGTCGATCGTCACGTCGTTCGATGACGCGCGGTCGGCGCCCATCGGCGTGTCGGGCAGGAACGAGCCGACCTCCTTCGGCGCGAACGGGTCGGCGATGTCGACCAGCCGCAGTCCTTGCGCGAACCAGGCGAACGGAATGACCGTGCCCTTGAAGCGCTCGGAGGGCTGGTGGCAGCCGGTCATCGCGGGCTGCGGCGAACCGTCCTTGTCGAGGCCGGGCACCTGGAACGTCGCGATCGGCAGCGGCTGGCGCTCGTTGGTGATGTCGTAGATCCAGGTGAAGGCCGGCGCGGACGGATAAAGCTTCGCCACGTCCTCGTCCGCCACCACCATGATGTCGCGGCCCTTCAGCTTTTGCGGAATGCGCAAACAGGTGTGTGTCGGATGCGGGAACGCCGGGCTCGTATTGAGATGCGCGATCGCCTTCGGCTTGTTCATGTCGGCGATGTCGAGGATGAACAGCCCGTGGTGCCAGTAACTGACGTAGAGCCGGTCGCCCATGCGCAGCGGATGGTGGCAGCGCGGCGCGACGCCGTCGCTCCACGGGTAGGTTTCGCCGCCCGCCTGCCACTGGCCGGGGATCCACCAGCGCCCGACTTCCGTGGGCTTGGCCGGATCGGCGAGATCGAGGATCATCGCGATGTTGCCGATGTAACCTTCGGCCGTCGGCGAGATGTAGGCGTAGCGGCCGTCGAAGTCGTAGCGGTGCACGCCCTTGCCGGCGGTCATCCATTTCGAGATCAGCTTCGGCGCGGCCGGCTTCGCGACGTCGTAGATCGCCAGGCCGCCGGTGAAGTCGGCGGGTCCGCCGGGCCCAAGCTTCTCATGATTGACGATCATGATGCCGTTCTGCGCGCGCACCTTGTGCGAGTGCCAGCCTTCCGGGATCGGCACATGCGCGAGCAGGATAGGCTTCTTCGGATCGGCGATGTCGTAGATGCTGGTGCCGCTCGGGTTGCGCATGTGCCCGACGTACAGCGTGGTGCCGTCGACCCACACCTGGCCGCCGCCGGCACAATCGATATGCGCAATCTGTTTGGTGTTCGACGCAACAGGCACGGGGATATTCCGTAAGTTAGAGTTTGATCGACCGACGTTGATACATTCTCCGCTCATGCCCGTCCCCGATCAGGTCGGGGATAAACTCCAGCGGGCATCCAGCTTTTGGCTCTGGGTCCCCGCTTCCGCGGCGACGAGCGGACCCACCACTACACCAGGCGCACCACGTCGCCGTTGCCCTCGCGGCCCCATTTCTTGAACAGCGAGAACGCCTGCAGCGCGGGCTCGTCGCTTGCGACGAACAGCACCGCGGGATTCTTGTCGGACGCATTGACGTGCTCGCACCACGCGCCGCCCGGCACCGCGAGCGTGTCGAACTGCGTCCAATCGAAGCGCTTGCCATCGACCAGCGAATAGCCGGAGCCCTCGAACGGCGCCACCAGAAGACTCGCGGTCTGACGCAGCGGCTGCGTCTTCTCGCCGGGACGCAGCATCTGCACGAAGAACGTGATGGTCTTGAACACCGGCCCGCCGCTCAGCGGATCGACATATTCCACCATCAGCGCCTCATAAGGATCGCCGTCCCAGTCTTTGTGGCGCTCCAGCAGGTCGCGCATCATGTCCCAGCGATAGACGTACATGGGAGACGACGTCTGCGAGCCGCGATTGTGCTTCACGAAGCGCGGCCGCAATCCGCCGTGCCCGTAGATGCGCGCGGAGTAATCCGTCGGCACTTTCGCGGTCTGCTCCTTCAGCTTCACGGGCTTGCCGTCGACCATCTCGGTGTAGTCATGATCGAAGTGGATCGCGTTCAGCGTCTCGACCAGCGGCAGGTCGAGCACCGAGAGATTGATCGCGGGCTCGTTCCCCATGTTGCCGTGATTGTGCCAGGTGTCGTTCGGCGTCAGCACCATGTCGCCCGGCCCGAACGTGATGTTCTCGCCGTCGACGCCGGTGAAGTTGCCCTTGCCGGTGAGGCCGAACCGAATGGCGCTCGGCGAGTGCTTGTGCGGCGGCATCACCTCGTTCGGATCGTTCAGCCGGTAGGCCGTGTACATGGTCGAGACGGTGGCGCGCTTCGGCGCCAGCCCCGGGTTGATCAGGATCAGCGAGCGGCGCTCGCTGTCGTCCATCTTGATCAGGTCGGCGGCGCGATAGAGGATCGGCTCGATGTCGTTCTTGTAGTTCCACAGATGCGGCAGCGCGCGCTGTGTGCCCATCAGCTGCCTGATCTCGTCATGCTCGACGTCGGCGGAGGTCGCCCAGAACGGAAACATCTTCTTGGTGGCGATGTCCTCGTACAGCGACTTCAGCGCGGTGTCCCGGTTCGGCAGGCGTGCGGTCGCGCTTTTGGGAGACATGGTGGCCTCGCGTTTCGATGATCGATCGGAGGCTATCAACTCCCGCCGCGTCGTCAATCGTGACAGGCGCATGGCTGCGCTATAGTCATGCAGAGCATTCGGGCGGCAACGCGCAATCAGCGCGTGTTTAGTACGGGCATGAAGAACGTCGATTATATCATTATTGGCGCCGGTTCGGCCGGCTGCACGCTTGCGGCGCGGTTGACTGAAGATGCGGGCGCAAACCTCTTGCTGCTCGAAGCCGGCGGCTGGGACCGCAATCCGTGGATCAAGCTGCCCTTCGCGTGGGGCAAGGTGCTGCGCGACCGCATCTACAGCTGGAACTACGAGACCGAGCCGGAGCCGGCTCTCGATGACCGCCGCGTCGAATGCGCGCGCGGCAAGGTGATCGGCGGCTCGTCGTCGATCAACGCGATGGCCTACGTGCGCGGCCATCGCGCCGATTACGACCGCTGGGCGTCGTATGGCCTGTCGGGCTGGAGCTATGCGGACGTGCTTCCTTACTTCCGGCGGCAGGAAAAGTGGGAAGGCGGCGCGGATGCGTATCGCGGCGGCGAAGGGCCGCTCACCGTCGAGACCTCGCGCTATCAAGACCCGCTGGTCGATGCCTATCTCGAAGCCGGGCACGACGCCGGGCATCCGGCGACGGCCGACTACAACGGCGCCGAGCAGCACGGTTTCGCGCGCATCCAGATGACGATCCGTAACGGGCACCGGTGCAGCGCGTCGGTCGGCTATCTGCGGCCGACATTGGGACGGGACAATCTGCAGGTCGAGACCGGTGCGCTGGTGACGCGCATCCTGTTCGAGGGCACACGCGCGGTCGGCGTCGAGTATCTGCAGAACGGCGAGCGCAAGACCGCGCGCGCCGAGCGCGAAGTCATTCTCGCGGGAGGCGCGGTGAATTCGCCGCAGGCCCTGATGCTGTCCGGCATCGGCGATCCCGAGGAATTGCGTGCGCGCGGCATCGAGACGAAAGTGCCGCTGCGCGGCGTCGGCAAGAATCTGCAGGATCACCCGGCTGCGCTCATTACCTATGCGCGTACCGAGCCTGGGCCATTGCGACAAAATATGCGGCTCGATCGCCTTGCGCTCAGCGTGACGCAGGGGCTCGCCTTCGGCACCGGCTTCACCACCAGCCTGCCAGGCGGCATCGCGGCGTTTCTCAAGAGCGATGCCGGCGAGGCGCTGCCCGACGTGCAGCTGTTGTTCATCGCCGGGCCGCTGTTCGACGCGAAACCTTATCTCGCGCCGTTCCGCAAACCGTTCAACGACGGCTTCGGCTGCCGCATCGTGGTGTTGCGGCCGCAGGCACGCGGTACGATTTCGCTCAAATCCGCCGATCCGGCGCAAGCGCCGCGCATCGCCCAGAACCTGCTCGGCATCGATCATGATAAACGAAAAATTCGCGCGGCGATGAAACTGTTCCGCGAGATCGGCACGCGCAAGGCGCTGCAGCCGTTCGTCAAGGCCGAGATCGTACCCGGTATTGCGAAGCAGTCCGACGCCGAGCTCGATGCCGCGATCCGCGCCACCGCCGTCACGGTGCATCATCCGGCTGGAAGCTGCCGCATGGGCGCGGACGAGATGGCGGTGGTCGACGGCGAATTGCACGTGCACGGCACGCAGGGCCTGCGCGTGATCGATGCGTCCGTCTTTCCCGATCTGGTCGGCGGCAACATCAACGCCGCCGTCATCATGATCGCCGAGAAGGCCGCGGACATGATCCGCGGCAAGGCGGCGCCTCCGCGCGCAAACGTCTGACTCAGGCTGAAAGCTTTTCCATCACCTTCCGATACCGCGCTGTGATCGCGTCGTGGTGCTTGTGCTCCCCATCGACGACGACGATTTCTCCGCCGACCATCACGCTCTTCACCAGCGCCTCGCCGGCGACGAACACATACGCATCGAGCACACTATCGGCGCCGGTCGCATCCGGATCGAGCACCACGATGTCGGCGCGCTTGCCCACCTCAATCGCGCCGATGTCGCGCCCGAGCGCTTGCGCGCCACCCTTGCACGCCTCCAGATAAATCCGCGTACCGGTCGACTCGCCCTCTTGCGCGAACACGTTGCGCGTATGCCGGCGCAGGCGCTGCGAGTATTCGAGCATGCGCAGCTCCGCCGCCGCGCCGATCTGGATATTCGAATCCGTCCCGACGCCGAAGCGGCCGTGGTGGGAGAAAAACTCTGCGCCGTTGAAGATGCCGTCGCCGAGCGAGGCTTCGGTCAATGGGCACAAGCCGGCCACCGCACCCGACGCCGCAAGCCGGCGCGTCTCGCCTTCGGTCATGTGCGTCGCGTGGATCAGGCACCAGCGCCCATCGACGTTCGCGTTGTCGAGTAGCCACGCGACCGGCGTTACCTTCAGCGCTGCGATGCAGTCCGCGACTTCCTTGGTCTGCTCCGCCGCATGAATGTGGATCGGCCCGCCGCCATGCGCCGCGACGACGTCGCGCAACGCCTCCGGCGTCACGGCGCGCAGCGAATGCGGCGCGATGCCGACACGCGCATCAGGGAGGTCCTTCACGATCTCGCGCGTCTGCGCGACAAGGGCGGCGTACCGGTCCGGATCGTTGAGGAAGCGCTTCTGCCCTTCGTTCGGCGCAGCGCCGCCAAATCCGCCATGGATATAAAGAGCGGGGAGCAGCGTCAGCCCGATGCCGGTCCCGTTCGCCGCCGCCGCGATGCGCGCTGCCATCTCGCCGATGTCGGCATAAGGCCGCCCATCGATGTCGTGATGCAGGTAGTGGAATTCGCCGACCGCCGTGAAGCCGGTCTTGAGCATCTGCATGTAGGCGAACGCCGCGATCGCCTCGACATCGTCTGGCGTCAGTTTGCCGAGGAAGCGGTACATCACCTCGCGCCAGGTCCAGAAGCTGTCATGCGCCGGGCCTCGTTTCTCGGCGAGTCCGGCCATACCGCGCTGGAACGCGTGGCAGTGCAGGTTCGGCATGCCGGGGATCGCGAAGCCCGCGACGTGCTGCGCGCCGTCGCGCGGCGCGTTCGGCGTGATGCGCGTGATCGCGCCGCCGGCCACGTCGACGCGCATGTCGCGCGCCCAGCCGGAATTCAACAGCGCATGATCGAAATGATATGCGGGCATGGCGCCAGTCATGCGCGGCTCTGTCTGTCGGCGCAAGGTGGCGCAGTGATGCGGCAGCACGAACGGCATGCCCGCAGGCGGGGTCCGGGACACGGGGCCGATCACCCTGCCGGACTTCCCGCCGGTTCCCGCCTATGATCTGATAAACCGGTACATCGGCTACCAGCCGACGCCTGATATTTTCGCGAGCTTCAACATCGACAACTTGCTGAACAAATACTACGTGCAGTACATGAATGCCGAAGGCCAGAGCCAGCCCAGCCGCCGCGATCATCTTCCGTCGCCGGGCATCACGGTCAAGGGCGAGCTGACGACGCGCTTCGGCGTCTCATGATCGTATAGCGCGTCACCGCGCGGAGACGAATGACAGGGACAGTATCCATCGGCGAGGTCATTCCTCTGCCGCGCAATGAGACCGATCGCGCCGGTGACTTTGGCGCGGTCGTTCCCGCGCGCGCGGAGCGTGCCGGGCAATCTTCCGCGGCGGCCGATTCCAGCAACGTCATCGCGTTCTCGCGCCCGCGCGCGAGCGATGCGCGCAACGCGCCCGAGGTTGTGCTGCCGGCCGATTTGGCGCGTCCGCCCGGTGCAATGGCCGCGCATGAGTGGATGCGGCGCGTCGGTGGCGCGACGCTCTCGCTGCTCGTGCACGGCAGCCTGTTTGCGGTCCTGATGCGCGAGCCGCCGCCGCTGGCGAGCATCGGGCTCGAGGTGATGTCGGTCGAGATCGTGCTCGGCGCAACTGCGCCCGCAGGCGTCGCGACGGCGCCGGGCGAGAACCAGGTTCAATCGACGTCCGCACCGGAAGAAAAATCGACTGAAGTCGAGCAGACCGAGTCGAAGGCGACCGCGCAGCCGCAATCCGTCGAGGTCGCCAAACAGGAAACCGCCCCGGAACAGAAAACCGAGCAACCGAAGACCGAGACTAGGCCTGAAGAGCCGAAGCCTTCCGTCGCGATGCTCGAGAGCCCGACACCTGAGATAGCGACCGCCGCGCCGCGCGAGACGCCGGACACGACCGAAATCACGCTGCTGCCGCAGCCCGAGGACAAGCCGGTTGAGAAGAAGCCGGATCCGAAGCCGGTCCAGGCCGCGCCGCCGAAGCCGGTCAAGGACGCCAAGCCGGCACAAGAGCAGCGCCGCACCGCGGCGCCGACGCGTGAGAAGGCCGCGAAGGAAGCCAAGGCCTCGATGCCGTCCTCGCAGGCGAACAACGTGGGCGTCGGCCGCTCCAACAACGATACGAATTATCCGGGGCTCGTGTCGGCGCATCTGCGCCGCTACCAGCAATATCCCGCCGACGCGCGCGGCCGCGGTGACCAGGGCACCGCATCCGTGACGTTCGGCATCAGCGGCAGCGGCGGCGTGACCTCGGTGCGGCTCGCACGCAGCTCCGGGGTTGGCAGCATCGACCAGGAAGTGCAGGCTATGGTGCGGCGTGCGTCGCCGTTCCCGGCACCGCCCGGAGGGCGGGCGCAGAGTTTCACCGTTCCGGTGAATTTCCGTTTGAATTGATCGCCAGCCTCATTACCGGCGGATCGTCACCAAAAGGAACACATCCATGTTCATCGCCATGAACCGTTTCCAGGTGGTCAAGGGCTCGGAAGAAGCTTTTGAGCGCATATGGCAGAACCGCGACAGCTATCTCGACGAGATGGCGGGCTTCGTCGAATTCCATCTGCTCAAGGGCCCGGAGGCCGAGGACCACACACTCTATTCCTCGCACACCGTGTGGGCGAGCAAGGCGGACTTCGAGGCGTGGACCAGGTCCGAACAGTTCCGCAGGGCACATGCGCGCGCCGGCAATGACGGCAACGCGGCGCCGCTCTATCTCGGCCATCCGAAGTTCGAGGGCTTCGAGGTGAAGCAGACGATTGGTCGCAAAGACAAGGCCGCCTGAGGCTACGGGGCGGTCTCGCGTCTGCGGGACGTGCTACTTCCCGCTCATGTGTTGCGGCAGCCAGAGCGCGAGCTCGGGCCAGTAGATCACCATCGCCAGCACCACGAACATGATGAGGTGGAACGGGATCGTGCCGTACACGACTTCCGAGAGCTTGCCGTCCCAGATGCTCTGGATCACGAACAGGTTGATGCCGATCGGCGGCGAAATCTGTCCGAGCTCGATGTAGATCACCAGGATCACGCCGAACAAGATCGGATCGATGCCGTAGCGGCCGAGGATCGGATAGAGCAGCGGCACCGTGATGACGATCATGCCGAGGCTCTCGATCAGGCAGCCGAGCACGGTGAACAGGCAGAATAGCACCAGATAGAACTGCAGCTTGGTGAGCTGCATGCCGACGATGAATTCGGTGAGCTTCTCGCCGATGCCCGCGAAGCTGATCGCGTAGGAGAAGACGTAGGCCGCGAAGATCAGGAACAGGATGTTGCCGGAGAACCTCACGGTCGAGTGCATCGCCTCGACCAGCTTCTTCAACGTCAGATCGCCGAACACGAAGCCGAGCAGGATCGACAGGAAGCAACCGATCACGGCAGCTTCGGTGGTCGTCACCACGCCGAAATAAAGCCCGCCAAGTGTTCCGGCGATCAGCAGGATGAACGGCGCGATGTCGGCGAGCGCACGCAGCACTTCGCGCAGGTTGCGCGCGCCCGGTTCGCGCGGCGCGACGCCGGGCACGAGCGTGGCGTGCAGGCCGATGTAGAGCATGAACAGCGCCGTCATGATCAGGCCCGGGATCACGCCGGCGATGAACAGCTTCGGCACCGAGGTCTCGGTGAAGGTGCCGTAGATGATCATCGGGAAACTCGGCGGGATCAGAATGCCGAGCGTGCCGCCGGCGGCGAGCGAGCCGGCCGCGAGCGCACGATGGTAATTGCGGCTGGTGAGCTGCGGCAGCGCGACGCCGCCGATCGATGCCGCGGTCGCGATGCTCGAGCCGCTCACCGACGCAAAGATCGCGCAGCCCGCGATATTGGTTTGCAGCAGGCCGCCGGGCAGCGGGGCGACGAGCTTCGCCAGCCCGTTGTAGATGCGGTTGCTCAGGCCGCTGACGCTCAAAATGTCGGCCATGAACATGAACAGCGGCACCGCGGTGAGTGCGAACGTGTTCATGCTGCCCCAGCTCATCAGGCCGAGGCCGTTGAGCGCCGGGAAGCCGCCCTGCATCAGCAAATAGATGACCGCCGGCACCGCGATCGCGAACGGCACCGCCATCCCGGCCGTGAGCAGGCCGAGGAAGATGACGGTGACGATCAGCGCCTGAACTTCGGGACCGATCACGCGTCAGCTCCGCAGCAGGGCGCGGAACCGCCGCACATGGGCGAGGAAGGTGCGTGCAATCGAGAAGCAGAGCGCCGCGACGCCGATCGCCATCGCGAGCCGCGGCAGCCACAGCGGCGTCTCGAGATAGGTCGGCGCGCGCTCGCCGAAGCGCCAGGACGACAGCTCAAGTCGGATGAAGTGCCAAAGCAGCAGGGCCGAGAAGGCGAACGCCAGCGCGTCGAAGATCGCGGCCGACAGCGCGCGCCCGCGCGGACCGAGCCGCGCCTGGACCAGCTCGACCTGATGGAACGAATTGGTGACCTGGCACACCGACAGGCTGACGAACGTCATCACCACCAGCATGTAGCCGCCGAGCTCGTCGGCTACTTCGAACGAGAAGTTGAACAGGTAGCGCGTGAAGACGTCCGCGCCGATCACCGCCAGCATGGTGATCAGCGCAGCTTCGCTTAAGCCTTTGCAGACGCGCTCGACCGGGCCCTCCCCGAGCGGCGGCGTCAGGGCGCCGCCCGGCAGGCCGTCGCCGGGATCGGGGATCGCGTTTACGCTCACGCCTCAGCGCCCGAGCGCAGCGCGCACCCTGCCGAGCGCCTCGACCACCATGGGCCCGCGCGACTTCGCCCATTCGTCCCAATAGGGCTTCATGGTGTCGGCGACCTTGGCGGCGTCCTCGGTCGGCGCAGTGGTCATGGTGTAGCCGGCGGCGGTGAGGATCTTCACCGTCTCGGCTTCCTCGCCGCGCATCGTCTCCTGATTCCATTTCGCGCCGTCCTGCGCGGCCTTGCGCAGTTTGGCCTGTAGATCGGGCGAGAGCTTGCTGAAGGCTTCGGTGTTCACGATGATGTAGGAGTTGTTCCAGTTCACCGGAATGAGATAGCCGAACTTCAGCAGGTCCTTCCACAGCACGGCGCCGACGCCGGCGGTGAAGATGCCGTCCACCACGCCGCGATCGAGTGCGGAGGGGACTTCCGGCGCGCTGATGGTCACCGACGTGCCGCCGAAGCGGCGCACCATCTCGCCCTGCTCGGGCTGCGCGACGCGCAGCTTCATGCCCTTGATGTCGTCGAGTGAAGTGAGCTTCTTCTTTCCCCAGATCACCTGCAGCGGATAAGTGTAGTCCGCGAGCATCGTCACGCCCTTTTCGGCGAACGATTTTTCCAGATACGGCCGCAGCGCATCCGCCGCCTTGGCGTATTCCTCATAGGAGCGCACCAGGCCGGGCAGGCGCGGAATGCCGGCGACCGGAATGTTGCCGGAGTTGAACAGATCGTCGGCGATCTGCACCACGCCGTCCGCCACCGCCACAGTGATGTTGTTCGGCGCGATCTGCAATGTGCCGGAGAGATGCAGGCGCGCCTTCAGTTCGCCGCCGGTATCCTTCTCGATCTGCTCGCTCAGCAGCTTCGCGCCGCGCGAGGTCGCGAACAGCGGCGCGGATTGGTGGTGGTAGAAGTTCCAGTCGACGGCGAGCGCCGGGGTGGCGAACGCAAGAGACGCCGCAAGCGCAGTCACGAGTCTTGCTGTCATGGTATTCCTCCCGTGTAGAATCTTTTGATCAGAACAATCGCGACGACGCGAGCCTGGCGCCCTCTGCCATCGACTTGAACTTCGCCCACACCACGTCTTCGGCCACGCGTCCGCGCCCCGCGATGGTCTCGAAGCCGCAGTCGCTTCCCGCCATCACCCGCTGCGGATCGCCGATGGTCTCTGCGGCATTCTCGAGACGTTCCGCGATCACCTCGGGGTGCTCGACGAAGTTGGTGGTCGAGTCGATCACGCCCGCGACGATAATCTGATCTTTGGCGAGCAGATCCTTCAGATAGCGATACTCGTGCGCATGGCGCGGATTCGCGAAGGGCAGGACGAAGCCGCCGACCTTCGCGCGCTTGAGAAACGGAATGATCTCCTGCAACTCGACATCGAGATCGTGCGGGCCTTCGTAATTGCCCCAGCACACGTGCAGCCGCACTTTCTCGGGCGGAATGTCGTGGATCGCGGCGTTGATCGCGTCGATCACGCGGTTGCCGAACGCGACGAAATCGGCGAGCGGCCGGTCCGCAAACGTATTGTGTTTTTCGCGCGCGAGATCCGGGCAGTCGAGCTGCAGCAGGAAGCCCGCATCCACGATCGCCTTGTATTCGTTGCGCAGCGCCGCGCCGAGCGCCGCAAGGAACGCCTCCTCGCTCGGGTAATGTTCGTTCTTCACGATCGCCGAGACCATGCCGGGCGAGGGCGCGGTCAGGAACGGCTCGACGAACGGATTGCCGGCCGCATCGAGCGTCGCGCGAAAGTCCGCGCACTCGGCCTTCACCTCGCTCGCGTCCGGATAGCCGATCGCGCCGATCGCCTTGGGCAGTCCGCGGATGTCGTCGACCGATTCCTTCTTCAGCGATGCCTCGTAGGACTCCTTCATGAACACCGGATAGCGCTCGACGTCGGCGCGCTGGCGCCGCTGCCACGAGCCGCCAAGCCCGGTCAGGCGGTCACGGATGTAGAAGATGAACGAGTCGCGCTGCTGCTCGCCGTTGTTGCCGATGTCGACGCTGCAT
>Ga0207682_10000665_pt1 | contig 16085 bp, 14 predicted proteins | sample KBSM63metaG_FD_184332 | JGI IMG/M metagenome (GOLD analysis project Ga0207682, IMG submission 184332) | Miscanthus rhizosphere microbial communities from Kellogg Biological Station, Michigan, USA - KBS M6-3 metaG (SPAdes) (version 2) | ecosystem: Host-associated > Plants > Roots > Rhizosphere >... | reverse complement strand
GTCGCGGCGCTCGCGTAGCGGCGGCACGATCAGCTCGACGACGGACAGACGATAGTACAGGTCAAGCCGGAATTTGCCCTCATCGCTCGCCTTGCGCAGATCGATCTTGCTCGCCGCGATCGGGCGGATATCGACTGCCACGGTCTGGTTCGAGCCGAGGCGTTCGACCGAGCGCTCCTGCAGCACGCGCAGCAGCTTGCCCTGCATCGCCGGCGGCATCGAGTCGATCTCGTCGAGGAACAGCGTGCCGCCGTTGGCATGTTCGATCTTGCCGGCGCGCGCTTTCACCGCGCTGGTGAAGGCGCCGGCTTCGTGCCCGAAGAACTCGCTCTCGACCATGGTGTCCGGAACGGCGGCGCAATTGATCGCGACGTAATTGCCTTTCTGGCGGCGCCCGAAATCGTGCAGGCAGCGCGCGATCAGGTCCTTGCCGGTCCCGGTCTCGCCGCACAGGATCACGCTCACGTCGGTGCCGGCGAGTTCGGCAACCGAGGAACGCAAACCTTCAGCAGCGCGCGAATTGCCGATGACGCGCGAGGCGAGCGTCTGCTCGTTCACGGCGCGGCGCAGCCGCCGGTTCTCCAGCACGAGCTGGCGCTTCTCGCTGGCATGGCGCACGATCTCGAGCAGCCGCTCCGGCGCGAACGGCTTCTCGATGAAATCGTAGGCGCCGAGCCGCATCGCCTCGACCGCCGTCTCGACGTCGCCGTGACCCGTGATGACGACGACCGGCAGCTCGGGATCGACCTCCTGGGACCGGCGCAACAGCGCGAGCCCGTCCATGCCTTCCATCTTCAGGTCGGTGACCAGGGCTCCGCGAAAATCGCGGCTCAAATGATCGAGCGCGGCGGCGGCGTTGTCGTGCGCGACGAGATCGAATCCCGCAAGCTCGAGCCACTGCGTGACCGCCTCACGCATCGACGCTTCGTCGTCGACGAAAAGGACGGGACCGCGATCAGGCATGAAGGGTCTTCTCCCGCGCCATCGCGTCCGCCGTCAGCCGCGGAAGCTCGACCACGATCTCGGCGCCGCCCTCGGCGCGGTTTGCGGCGTGAACGCTGCCCTTGAAGTCCTGCACGATGCCATAGGTGATCGACAAGCCCAGACCCAAACCCTTTCCGACCGGCTTGGTGGTGACGAACGGATCGAAGATGCGTCCGATGAGGTCCGGCGCAATGCCCGGCCCGTTGTCGGCGACGCTGATATGCACCTTGTCGTCCACCACGCGCGCGGCGATCTCGATCGCCGGCTGCTTCGCCTCGGCGGCGGCATCGAGCGCGTTGCGGATCAGATTGACCAGCACCTGCTCGAGTTGCACCGCATAACCTGACACCAGCAGATCCGGCTCCACTGTCGTGGTGAGGCGCACGCCCTCGGCCTTGATCTGGCTTTCGGTGAGGAACAACGCGCCTTCGATGGCGCGCGCGACCTGCACCGGCTCGGGCCTTCCGGGCTCGCTCTTGCGCGCGAATGTCTTCAGATGATTGGTGATCTTCGCCATGCGCTCGGCGAGACCGTCGATCAGGTCGAGGTTCCTGGTGACCTGCTTGCCGTCGCCGCGCTGCAGATAGATCTTCGCGCTCGCCATGAAGGTGCGGATCGCGGCAAGCGGCTGGTTCACCTCATGCGCGATCGCGGCGGACATCTGTCCGAGCGCCGCGAGCTTTCCGGCCTGCAGCAGCTCGTTCTGCGTCGCGCGCAGCCGCGCTTCGGTGCGGCGGCGCTCGTCCACCTCGCTCTGCAGCAACGCATTGGCGTCGCGCAGTTCGCGCGTGCGCTCGGCGACTTCCGCCTGCAAGCGGGCGCCGGCATCGCGCGCCGCCGCATAGGCGCGCTGGCGCTGCAGCACGTAGAGCAGCAGCGACAGCATTAGCGCCGAGATCGCCGCGCCGATAATCGCGCCGTCGCGCTGATCTGCCTCCACCGCCGCGAGATCGACGAAGCGATGAACGGTCCAGCCGAACTCGGGTAGCTGCAGCTTCTGATAGAGGAAGGTATCGTCCTCGTTTTCGCTTTTGAGCTCGACGATGGATTGCGCGCCACGCGCCTCGTGCACCGCGATCTCGATCGCTCTCTTGGCGTCGTTCGGAAAATTAGGCGTCGCGGCTTCGGTCGCCAGATGCTGGCCAATCGCGCCGGGAACGAGGCGGTATCGATATGCGGGCGTGCTGGTCAGGAACACGACGCCGTCCGCATCGGTGATGAGCACGCGCTCGCCCCCGCGCTCCCATGTCGATTCGAGCGTATCGAACTCGATGCGCACGACCGCGACACCGAGCAAAGCGGGATCCTTTATCGCCTCGGCCAGGTAGTAGCGCACGCGCCCGCTGGCCGGATCGACACCAAGATAGCTGCTGCGTCCGGACTCGATCGCCTTCACGAAATAGGAGCGGTCGTTGAGATTGCGGCCGATCATCTGTTCCGCCGCGTGCGATTGTCCGGCCGCAAGGATCAATCCGTTCTTGCCGATCACATAGAGCGCGCGGGTATCGGCCTCCTCGCTGACGCGCTGCAGCTTGGCCTGCAACTGCTCCACCCGGCCGGTGTCGTGCGACTGCGCAAGCGCATTGCGGACATCGGCATCGAGCGAGAGGACGAGCGGGAGGTGGTCCTGCCGGTTGATCTCGGAGCGGACCGCGCTGGCGATCAGTTCGATGCGCGACTCGTTGATCGCCTGCAGCGATCGGAGCCCGTTCTCGCGCCGGACATGCCAGGAGCCCAGCGCCGAAAGCGCAATGAGTGCGCCGGCAGCCAGTGCGAACAGGGCTGTTCGGAAGCGCAGCCGGGTGTCAGTCTTTTCCGTCCTCAAACCAGGCGCCATCCAGCAGGCCCTTAGCACCGTGCGACAAGTCTAGAGCAATGTGCACGGAGCAGGAACCGTGTGTCATGTGCCTGTATCGGCCGAAGCAGCGTGCGTGCAAGCCTTGTCTACAGCGGTTATGCCATGCGTTTTCGAGCGGAGCCGGGGGGATATCATGCTCCCGGCACTGTGGCGTTGGCGAAGAACAGCTGCTGCCCGTTGATCTTGTAGTCGGTGATCGCCTTCTGGCCCTCCGCCGAGATAAGCCAGTCGATGAACTGCTGACCCAGCTCCTTCTTCACATGTGCGTGCTTTTCCGGGTTCACCAGCATTACGCCGTATTGATTGAACAGCCGCTTGTCGCCCTCGACCACGATATCGAGCTCGCCGCGATTCTTGAACGAGAGCCATGTGCCGCGATCGGCGAGCACATAACCGTTCATCGACGACGCGGTGTTCAGCGCCGCGCCCATGCCCTGGCCGATCTCGCGATACCACGGGCCCTTGTCGGCGCCCGCCACATCGATGCCGGCGGCCTTCCACAGCGCGAGCTCGGCTGAATGCGTGCCGGACTTGTCGCCGCGCGACACGAACGGCGCGGCCTTCGCCTTGATCGCCTCGAGCGCGGTCACGATGTCCTTGCCCTTGATGCCGGCCGGATCGCTCTTCGGGCCGATCAGGATGAAGTCGTTGTACATCACGGCGAATCGCTTCACGCCGAAGCCGTCGGCGACGAATTTCTCCTCCTGCGGCCTGGCGTGCACGAACACCACGTCGGCGTCGCCGCGCCGGCCGGTGTCGAGCGCCTGTCCGGTGCCTTGCGAGATCACCTTCACGTCGATTCCCGTTTTGGCCTTGAAGATCGGCAGGATGTGGCCGAACAGCCCTGAGTCCATCGTCGAGGTGGTCGATGCGACGACGATCGACTTGTCTTGTGCCAGCGCGGGCGTGACGAGCGCGGCCGCAATGAGAGCGCCAACGAAGATCCGGCGGTTCATTCAGTCCTCCATCTAGATCACGAGATCGCCGCGCAGGAATGCGGCGGCTTCAGGCGTTGCGGGTGAAGTGAAGAAGCGATGCGCGAGCGTGTTCTCGACGAGGCGCCCGCGCGCCAGAAACACGATGTCGCCGGCGAGACGGCGCGCCTGCCCGATGTCGTGCGTCGCCATCACGATCTTCACGCCCGAGGCTGCGACCACGCGCACGATATCCTCGACGGCTTTGGTGGCGGCCGGATCGAGGCTCGCGGTCGGCTCGTCGAGGAAGAGAATTTCCGGGTCGCGCGCCAGCGCGCGGGCGAGCGCGAGCCGTTGCTGCTCGCCGCCGGACAGTTTTCGCGCCGGGCGATCGGCAAGGGCTGCAAGGCCGCCCTGCTGCAGCAGTTCGAACACGCGCGCATCGTCGCGCATCGGCAGCGCGTAGGCGATATTCGCCGCCGCGGTCCGCCGCAGCATCACGGGGCGCTGGAACATCATGGCGAGCCGCTCGCCTGGCGTACCGCGTCCGCCCCACGTAATGCGGCCCGCGGTCGGCGCGACGAGGCCCATTGCGAGGCGCAGCAGCGTGCTCTTGCCCGAGCCGTTTGGGCCGAGCAGCACCGTGGTCGACCCGGTCGCAAGCGTGAGGTTCAGTTCACGCACGACGTTCACCTCGCCGATGCGCAGCGCGACATTGTCGAACGCCACCGGAAGGTCGCTGGTCGGTGCACGCATCAGAGTCTTGCCTTGCGCATGATCTTTTCCGAGAACCGGCGTCCATCCCCGATCGGGGTCGAGGACATGCTTTTCGGGATCATGCGCTAGCCCGCGCGCAGTTCGCCGAGGCGCCGCGCGCCCCAGGCGAGCGCGTTGACGGCGACGATCAGCGTGATGAGCACGAGGCCGAGCCCCATCGCGAGCGGCAGGTCGCCCTTCGACGTCTCGAGCGCGATCGCGGTCGTCATCGTGCGGGTGAAGCCGTCGATGTTGCCGCCGACGATCATCACGGTGCCGACTTCCGCCGCGGCGCGGCCGAAGCCTGCGAGCAGCGTCGTGACCAGCGAGAAGCGCGCGTCCCAGATCAAGGTCGTGACGCGGCGCGCCGGCGTGACGCGCAGCGCGGTCAGTTCGTCGCGGTACTCGGCCCACAGGTCCTCGACGGTCTGGCGTGTCAGCGCCGCAATGATCGGCATCACCAGCAGCGCCTGTGCGACGATCATCGCTTTCGGCGTGAACAGGAGCCCGAGGGAACCGAGCGGGCCAGAGCGCGACAGCAGGAGGTAGACGGCCAGGCCGACCACCACCGGCGGCAGGCCCATGAAGGCATTGATAACGACGACGATGAACGTGCGGCCGGGAAAATGGGTCAGCGCCAGCAGTGCGCCGAGCGGCAGCGCCACGATTGCCGCGAGCACGACAGCCGAGAGACTCACATATAAAGACAGCCCCACGATCGCGTACAGCGTCGGGTCGCCGCCGAGCACGAGTTGCAGCGCGGATGCGCCGTCGGTCATTGGAAATCCCGCCTCGTTGCTTCTGGGCGCACCATTTTTCACAGGGCGCGCGAATGCAAGACGCGAGACGCCACGCAACGCAAATATAGGCTCAGGCTATGGGGTTTTCGGCGTTCTGCGCCGTACTTTTGAGTGCATCAAAACCACGGCCGCCGCCTGGTGGGCAGCGGCCACAGTTGCAAGCGACGAGCGAGGCCTCCGCCTACTGCACGATCTCGCCTACCACAGCCAGGTTCGGCGGATCGACGATCAGCAGGCGTTTCTCCAGCTTGACGAACTTGTACCGCTTCGCGGACGGGATCTCACTCATGACTTCGAGCGAGAAGTCCTGTGTGGGCGTCGCGGTTGGAAGGAAGTCCGCGACGTGGACCTTCGAGAGGTCGTCTTTGCTTTGCGTCAGCGGGGTATTGGCGATGCTCTTCATGATCAGTTTCTTCTGCTCGTCGCTCAGCGGAAACTGCAGCGCAGTCGTCGGCAGCTTGTCGCGCTTGGCATTCTCGGCCGAGATTGTGGACGGCATCGTTTGAGGCGTGGCGCCGGGAGGACCGCTGCTTGTGCCTGCAACTGATGACGCGGTGTTCGCCTGCGAAGGGCCGACGGCGGCCGGCTTGGACTGATCGGCGATCGGAGCCTGCGGCTGCGCCTCGGGCGGCGGCGGAACGGTGTGGTCGGGCGCCTTGGTCTGACCCTGCGGCTGGTCCTGTGGAGCTTGCTGCTTTTCCTGCCCCATCGAGGGCGCCTGAGCGAACGCAACGGATGTGATCAGCGCCAGCCCCGCGCTGCAAAAGAACGCTCTGCGCATGAGTTCCTCCTGTTCGAAGTCGATGGAACAACGCACTCGTGGCGATTGCGTTGCATGCCGTAAGCCTCATGGCCAAGGCAGCGAATTTGCGTATGCTGGCGCCAATGCATGCCTTGAATTCCTTGCACTTTTTGTTCGTTCTGGCTCTTTTCCTGACCGAGCCCGCGCCCGGGCAAGCACAACTGCGCGGCCATGGCGGCCCGGTGCGCGCGGTGGCGATCTCGGCCGACGGGACGAGCGCGTTGTCCGGCAGCTTCGACTCGTCCGCGATCCGCTGGTCGCTCGCCCGCAATTCCGCCGACCAGGTGCTGCGCTTCCATGACGACGCCGTGAACGCGGTGGCGCTGCTCAAGGACGGACGCGCCGTGACGGCGGGCGCCGACGGCCGGATCGCGATCTGGAGCGACGGCAAACAGCAGCCCGACACGGTGCTGCAGGGGCACACGGCGCCGATCGTCGCGCTTGGCGTGTCGCCGGACGGCGCGACGCTCGCCTCGGCGGCGTGGGACAACACCGTGCGGCTCTGGCCGCTCGCGGGCGGGGCACCGCGCGTGCTCGAAGGCCACACGCAGAACGTCAACGGCGTGGCGTTCACATCGGACGGCAAAGCGGTCGTCAGCGCGTCGTACGATCTCACCTTGCGCGTCTGGCCGCTCGACGGCGGCGCGCCGACCGTCGTCACCTTGCCGGCGCCGTTGAGCGCGGTCGCGGTCGCGCCGGATGAAATCGTCGCGGCCGGCGCGAACGGCGTGGTCTATTTCCTCAATCACGCCGGCGAACAGAAGGGCGAGGTGCAGGCCTCGCCGACGCCGGTGATCTCGCTCGGCGTCTCGTCCGATGGTACGCTGGTGGCCGCCGCCGGCCTCCGCGGCTCGGTCGCGGTGATCGAACGCAAGGAGCGCAAGCTCGCGCGCACGCTGGTGGGGCCGGGCCTTCCGGTGTGGTCGGTCGCGTTCCTGCCCGACAGCCGCACCATATTGACCGGCGGCACCGACCGCATGATCCGCCGCTGGGACGCGGTGACCGGCGACCACATCGGCGCAGTCGCGCTGGAAGAACGGCAGGATCCGCTCGCCGCCTACGCGGGCGATCCGGGCGCTGAGATCTATCGCGCCTGCGTCGCCTGTCACACGCTCTCGCCGGACGAGGGCAATCGCGCCGGCCCAACACTGGCAGGAATTTTCGGGCGCAGGATCGCGACCCTGCCCGGCTACAGTTTCTCCGACGCGCTGAAGAAGCTCGACATCGTGTGGACGCCGGAAACGGTCGCGAAGCTGTTCGAGGTCGGCCCTGCCGAATATACGCCGGGAACGAAAATGCCCGAACAGCGCATCGGCTCGCCCCAGGATCGCAAGGCGCTGACGGATTTTCTCAGCAAGGCGACGAAGTGATGTTTCCGCCGTCATCCTGAGGCGCGAGCGAAGCGAGCCTCGAAGGATGATCGGGCACGAACCGGCCCGTCGCCCTTCGAGGGCTGCTGCGCGGCCGCCTCAGGGTGACGTCGCTTCAGCCCTCGCCCTTCGCCTCGCGCTCGCGCAGATAGTCTTCCGTGGTGCGCGGGTTGGGCCGCGCCGGCGCGGCGAACGGATCGAAATTCTCGTTGGTCATCGCGGTGACGCGGCAATCCGCACACATCTTGATGACGTCGAGCCGCTTCGCCGAATTCTGGAACATCCAGTGCTTGCCTTCGAGCTTGGCGGCGACGCGCTCGATGCTGCTCTTCACGCCGAACGGCTTGCCGCAGCTGATGCAGCAGAACGGCTCTTCTTCCTTCAGTACGCGCGCGGGTGCGTTGACGGCGCGGAAGTCGAGTTGCGGCCTGAGGCTGATGACCTTCTCGGGGCACGTCGCCTTGCACAGTCCGCACTGAACGCAGGCGTCCTCGGCGAAACGCAGGACCGGGCGCTCCTGATCGTCGGAGAGCGCGCCGGTCGGGCACGCGGCGACGCAGGAGAGACAGAGAGTGCAGCCCTCGACGTTGAGCTCGACCGTGCCGAACGGCGCGCCGTCGGGCAGCGCAACGACATCGACCGGGGCGGGCGCTGCGTGATGCAGCTCGCGCAACGCGATGCGCAGCACGTCGCGCTTCTCGCCGATGGCGTGGAACGAGGCCGGACGCGCAGCACCTGCGGCCGGCGGGATCGCGCGCAGCGTCTCGCCGAGAGCGAAGGGATCGTCGGTCTCGATCGTGGTGACGCGACCCTCCCCGAAGCCGAGGCCGTTCAGGATCGGGTCGGCCAGCGCGATCGTCTGGTAAAGTCCGGCGATGTCGTGGCGCGGCCTGGCGCGCGTGAGAAAGCGAAGGCCCGCCGCGCCATAGGCGAAGGCCGCGGCGACTGCTTCGAGCCCGACCTGCGTCACCTCGTTGACGGCGAGCGGCAGGACGTTCGCCGGCAATCCGTTGCCGTGGCGCGCGAGCGCGTCGATCAGTGCTGCGCCATGCGGCTCATCATGCAGCAGCGCGACCGCGTTCGCGCCGCCTGCATTGCGATAGGCGGTGAGCATCGCGCGCAGCTTGCGCAGCAGCGCGTCGGCGGGCGGGAGCGCGTAGGAGGCGGCGCCGGTCGGGCACACGGCGGCGCATTGCCCGCAACCGGCGCACACATTCGGGTCGATCGCGACGTGATCGCCGGCGGGCGCAATGGCGCCTGTGGGACACAGGTCGAGACAGCGGTGGCAGCCGACAATCTTCGAGCGCGAATGCGCGCAGAGCTCTTGCGTGAACGTGATGTAACGCGGCTTGTCGAAGCCGCCGACGAGGTCGCGCGCCTTGAGCACCGCGGAGAGCAGCGCCGCCGGGTCGCCCGGATCGGCGCGCAGATAGCCGTCGCGCAGATCGTGCGCCGGGAACAGCGGTGCCCCGCCGGAGAGATCGAGCACGAGGTCGCAGCGCGACACCGCGCCATTGCGCGCCGCGCCGAATATCAGCGCGCCGCGCGACGAGGGCTCGGGCGCCGCGTAGTCGTCGACGGTCAGTTCAAACGCGCCGAAATGGCCTTTCGCCGCGCGGATCGTGCCCTTGACCACCGGGAACTCGGTCGCGCGCGGCGGCGCGATATTCTTCGGGCGGCTGAGCAGCACGGTGACGTCGAGATGATCGGCGAGCAGCTTCGCGGCTTCGATCGCGCGCTCGTCGCGCCCGTAAACCAGTGTGACGCCTTCGCTCGACAGGCCCACGAGGTGCACGTCCGGCACCGGCTCGGCCGCGGCGGCGATCAGCGCGGCCATCTTCGGGCCGGCCTTCGCACCCTGATCCGACCAGCCGGCGGCCTCGCGCACGTTCACGAAACTGACCGGCGCGGCGTTCTCCAATTCGGCCGCGATCTCGGAAAACAGCGGCGCTTCCTGGGTGCAGCCGACGATAAGCGGGTCGCCGTCCTCGATTGCGCTCTGGAACCGCTCGATCTGGGTCCGGCACAGATGGTTTGCAGTCGTGACCTTTGCGCCGCCGCATCCGCGCCGGACCGCGTCGGCGTCGAGCGGCATCGTGTCTTCGCACGAGCAGATCAGGATGTTTTGCGGGCGATCCGCCATATGGTTTTTGACCTCGTCAGCCCGTACTTATAATTAAACCAAGGAAAAAGTAAGCGTGGAGGCCGTTTGCCCCTGGAAACGCGAATGCTGGCGCCGAAGCTCGAACTGCCGCCGCCGTTCACACTTGTGACGTTGCGGGAGGTCGGCGATGCCTTCGCGCACGCCGTCAAGGTCGCGCCCGGGCAGGGCGCCGGCACGCTGGTCTATGTCGGCCGCTTCGATCTGGCCGAGTTTGCCCTGGTGCTCGAGCCGGACGAGCCGCTGCGCACCGCGCGGCGCGCGCTCTACACCGGCATGACGGCGCTGGCCGATGCACTGCTCGCCTTCGCGCCGCCGGAGAAGCCGATCGCGATCGACTGGCCGGATGTGATCCGTATCGATGGCGGGCTGGTGGGGGGCGGGCGGCTCGCGTGGCCCAAAGGGGCTCACGAGGACGAGCGGCCGGACTGGCTCGTCTTCGGTGGGATGATCCGCACGGTATCGATGACCGGCAACGATCCGGGCCTGCACCCGATGACGTCGGCTCTGGAGGAAGAGGGCTTCACCGACGTTGCGGCGGCGGAACTCGTGGCCAGCTTTGCGCGTCATTTGATGGTCCACATCGACGCCTTGCAGGAATACGGCTTCGGCGCCATTGCCCGCGACTATCTCCAGCGGCTGCCGGCCGAAAGCGGCGTGCGGCGCGACATCGACGAGAACGGCGACCTGTTGGTGCGGCGCGCCGGCAAGATCGAAGCGCAGCGTCTGGTGCTCACCTCCGCGCTGGCGGCGCCGTCATGGCTCGATCCGAAAAGCGGCGGGCCACGCGCATGAAACTGATCCGCACCATCCGGCTCGATCCCTCTGATACGTTTGTGTTCGAGCGTGCCGCCGAGCCGGGCGAATGGGCGGTATCGGGCGCGTTCGCGTTCTGGAACGCGGATGCCGATACGCTCGAGGGCAAGGCCCGTTCGGCGTTTCGCAGCGGATTTTTGGGTGTCGAGTCGCTCGGCTGGTCGACGCTGGTGCAGATCGTCGAGGCGAGCGCGGTGGACCGTGCTGCTCTCGTGGAACGCCTCGCGCAGCAGCTGGTCGCGAACTTTGGCGCACCCGACATCGGGGCGGCGCGCGCGGCTGCGGACGAGGAAGTCACCTTCGCCGAGTCGCTCTGCAATCATCCGTCCGATACGCTGATCGCGGTGCATCGCGCGTCCGAGGATGGCGACGTGCGCGAAGCCTTCCGCACGCTGCATCCGCGCGGCGACAGGAAACCGATGCGGGCGTTCTCGTTTCTCGAAGTCCAAGGGGAGGACGAAGGCGAGGAGCAGCCGGGCGACGAGGTCGATCTGGTCGCGCTCGCGGCAGACAAGAACGCAGGGCCGCGATGAACGACTTCTGGCTCTCCTGCGGCCATCATCTGCTCGATCGCGATGCGGGCGGCGGGCTCGTGGTGACCGACGACTTTCTCAAGGTCTATCTCGCGCGGCCCGAGCTTGCGCCGCCGCCGGAGGCCTGCGTGGTCGAGAAGACGCTGCACGCGGCGCTCATGGCCGATCCGCGCCGCACCGTCGCGCCGGAGGAGGTCGAGGCGATTGCCGATGCGGATGCGCGCGAGAACTGGCAGGTGATGATCGCGTTCCGCGACCGCCTGACGCGCTGCCGGACGCTGGAAGCCGCGTATCTCGATATCGTGCGCACGGGTGCGAAAGTCCCGCACATCTTCCTCAATCAGCTCGTGCACGTCATCCTGCGCAATGCGCTCGACGGCTGCGATGATCCGTTCGTGCTGCGCGCCGGCGAACTGTTCTTTCGCACCCAGCGCATGACCTTGCACGAAGCCTCGCTGATCGCCGCCGACGAGGAAACGATCGCCGGAACGTCGGGGACGCCGACTTCGCCGCTGGTCTCGATGCTCGGCATTCCGGCCGCGGCCGAGATCGACGTAATGTCGGACGACAACGCGGCGCATTACTTCGAGCACAGCGATCTGTTTCACGTCGCGCTCGATCTGACCGCCGGACGGCGCGGGCTCGCGGCGCTTGCCGAGGCGATGCGGCGTTGGATCGCGCATCTGCTCGGCGTCGATGTCGAGATCGAGCCGCTGGCCGAACTGCGCGAGGCGAAGTTCACCTGGTATGTCGGCCTCGACAGCGACGGCAGCCGGATCGGCGATCTGCTGTGGAATGGAGAGGAGCTTGATGAGGCGACGGCCGGGCGCGTGGTCGGGTTGTTCCGTTTGACCTTCCGCGATCCCGCCGTCGTGATCGAGAAGGTGCAGGGCGAAGCGGTCTATCTGATCCTCGCGATGACCGGCGACAAGCTGCTGCGCTTCAAGCCGCAGAACCTCGCCACCGGCCTGCCGGTCCGCCATCTGGAGGCGGTGACATGAAGACGACCCCGCATCTGAAAATTCCGGTCGGTGTCGTCGTGGAGCGCGCCAAGGCCGCCAGCCAATGGGTCGACTATCTGTGGCGGCCGGTCGCGGTACTCGCCGGCGAGCCGGACACCGCGCCGTGGACGAAATTGAACGGCGACGATGAGCGCGCGAGCTTCTATGCGGGGCGCGCCGATATCTCGCTCCATGCCACCGAAACCGGCGCCTACCGTGACAACCTTGCGACCGGATCGCCGTCGCTGTGGGTGGTGCTGCGGCCGACCGAGTCCGATCCCCCCTATGAGCTGTTCACGGTTACCGCGGATCCGTCCGAGGGTGAGGCAGCGACCGAGGCGGGAAACAATATCGTCGAGCCGGTGCCGATGCCGCAGTCGATTGCGGACCTGGTCGCGGCCTTCGTCGGCGAGCATCATGTCGAGCGTCAGTTCTTCAAGCGCAAGCGCGACCGCGCCAATCCGGAGGCTCTCGGGCGGCGCGCGCGGGAGGATCAGGGCGAATGAGCGACGAGGATTTCCTCAAGCGCTGGTCGCGGCGCAAGCGCGACGTCGCCAAGGAAGAGGCTACGCGCACGCCGGCGCCCGATGCGGCGGAAGCGCCCGAGCCGCCTGCGCCTGACGAGACGGAAACGCACTTCGATCCCGCGAGCCTTCCGCCGATCGAATCGATCACGGCGCTCTCGGACGTCACGGCGTTTCTTCAGACCGGTGTGCCGGCCGAGCTGACCCGTGCGGCGCTTCGACGCGTATGGACAGCCGATCCCGCGATCCGGGATTTCGTCGGTCTTGCGGAAAACGCCTGGGATTTCACCGACCCCAACGCGATGCCGGGATTTGGTCCACTTGAGGCGACTGAAGAAGTTCGCCGGATGATCGCACGGGTGGTCGGTGAGATCGGGCGGTCCGCGCAATCCAGTGAGGCAGGCTCGACCGGGTCGCGATCGGAAAATGCAGAAAATTCGAATAATTCCAATGCGATAGTAGAAGAGCAGACGGTCGAGAGCCTGCCTCCGGCGGTTGCGCCTGAAGAAGAGCAGAAGCAAAAAACTGCTCAAGCATTAGGCAATCAAGTATTGCTGCATAGCACTGCAGAATATATCGCACCGCAACATGACGTGACGGAAGCACAGGAAAAACCAAAACAATTGTCACACCGGACTCATGGCGGCGCGCTGCCTCGATAACGAAAGTATAGCCTTGAACTATTGCCCAGCTATTGACCACCTTGGAGGCAGCATCTAGCCTTTTTGAACCCTTCTCATGTGGCGGGGGCGACATGAGCTTTGACGGCATTGATGCGTGATCCAGGATTGAGCGAGGCCATTCAGGCGGCCGGCGGCGTTTCCAAACTCGCGCGGCGCGTTGGCGTTTCGCAGCCTTCCGTATCCAATTGGGACAAGGTTCCCGCCGAGCGCGTGCTCGTCGTCGAGGCCGCGACCGGCATCGATCGCAAGGTGTTGCGCCCGGATCTTTACGAAGAGCGCGACGTGGTCGACGACATCGATATCGCACGTGCGCAGGAATACGCGCTGCTCTCCACGCTGCTGGTGCGAGCACCCGACGCGGCGCTGCTGAAGAAGCTCTCGGCACTGCGCGGCGATGCGACGCCGCTCGGCGTCGCGCATGTCGAACTGGCGGAAGCCGCGACGAAGACTTCGGTCCAGCAGGTCGAGCGCGAATACTTCGATCTGTTCATCGGGCTTGGACGCGGCGAGCTCCTGCCTTACGGGTCATTCTACATCGCGGGATTCCTGCACGAGCGTCCGCTTGCGCGCTTGCGCGAGGATCTCGGCCGCTTCGGAATCGAACGGGTCGAGGGCAACTACGAGCCCGAGGATCACGCCGCGACCTTGTGCGAAATCATGGCCGGCATCGTGGGCGGCAGTCTGCCCGCGCCGGACGGCGCCGAGCAGCGCATCTTCGAAAAACACCTTTTGCCCTGGATCGGCCGCCTCTTCGCCGATCTGGAGCATGCGAATGCGGCGAGCTTCTACCGCAGCGTCGGGACGCTTGGCCGCGTGTTCATGGACATCGAGAAGGAAGCATTCGCGCTGCCGTCGTGAGACGGCAGGAGCGAAACAACGAACCTGGAGGAATGCGATGAAACAGAACGACAAGCGGACCGTCGGTCGTCGCGACTTCCTGCGCGCACTCGGCGTGGGTGCCGGCGCTGCGGCCACCGCGCCGCTCGCCACGGCCGCGAAGGCCGACAGCGAGACCAACGATGAAAAGCGCAAGGCCCGCTACAAGGAAACAGATCACGTGAAGGCGTTCTATCGCGTGAACCGGTACCCGAGCTGAGGAGGCGAACGTGCTGATCAAACGAAGCGAACATCAGGCACGCCGCGGCTCGCTCGCCGCCGCGTTCGCCGGCCAATCGCGCGGCCTCGACCGCCGCGCTTTTCTGCGCCGCGCCGGCCTCACGGCCGGCGGACTCGCCGCCGTCGGTGCGCTGCCGCTCGCGGGCGTGCGCAAGGCGGAAGCCGCAGGCTCGATGGTGACGTCGGGCGCCACGCTGCGCAAAAACATCTGCACGCACTGTTCGGTCGGCTGCACCTTGATGGCGGAAGTCGTCAACGGCGTGTGGGTCGGGCAGGAGCCTGCGTGGGATTCGCCGATCACGCGCGGATCGCATTGCGCCAAGGGCGCGGCGACGCGCGAACTGGTGCACGGCGACCGCCGCCTGCGCTACCCGATGAAGCTGGTGAACGGGCAATGGACCCGCATCTCGTGGGACGTCGCGATCAACGAGATCGGCGACAAGCTGACCGAGATCCGCAACAAGTCGGGCGCGGACTCGGTCTATTGGCTCGGCTCCGCCAAGTTCACCAATGAGGGTTCCTACCTCAATCGCAAGCTCGCGGCCTATTGGGGCACCAACAACTCCGACCATCAGGCGCGTATCTGCCATTCGACGACGGTTGCCGGCGTAGCCAATACCTGGGGCTACGGCGCGATGACCAACAGCTACACCGACATCCGCAACGCCAAGACCATGATCATCATGGGCGGCAATCCCGCCGAGGCGCATCCGGTGTCGCTGCAGCATGTGCTCGAAGGCAAGGAGATGCAGCGCGCGAACATGATCGTGATCGATCCGCGCATGACCCGCACGGCGGCGCACGCCACCGAATATGTGCGCATCCGCTCCGGCACCGACATTCCGGTGATCTGGGGAATGCTCTGGCACATCTTCAAGAACGGCTGGGAAGACAAGCAGTTCATCGAACAGCGCGTCTACGGCATGGACGACATCCGCAAGGAGGTCGAGAAATACACGCCGGACGAAGTCGAGAAGATCACCGGCGTTCCGCCTGCGCAGCTCGAGCGCGTGGCGAAGATGTTCGCGACCGAGAAGCCCTCGACCCTGATCTGGTGCATGGGTGCGACCCAGCACACGGTCGGCACCGCGAACGTGCGCGCCTTCTGCATCGCGCTGCTGGCGACCGGCAATGTCGGCGCGCCGGGCACCGGCGCCAATATCTTCCGCGGTCACACCAACGTGCAGGGCGCGACCGACCTCGGCCTCGATATCGTGACCCTCCCGCTCTACTACGGCCTCGCCGAAGGTGCGTGGCGGCATTGGTCGCGCGTCTGGGAGACCGACTATCAGTGGTTCGTCGATCGCTTCGACAAGCTCACGGCGGCTGACGGCAAAGTCTCGAACACCATGAACACGCCCGGCATCCCGTCGACGCGCTGGTTCGACGCAACGCTGTACGACAAGAAGGACGTGTCGCAGAAGGACAACATCAAGTGCATGTTCGTCATGGGCCACGGCGGCAACACCGTGACCCGCATGCCGAACGCACAGAAGGGCATCGAAGCGCTCGATCTGCTGGTGGTGGCCGATCCGCATCCGACCACGTGGGCGGCGCTGGCGCCCGCCCGCAAGAACAACACGTACCTGTTGCCGATCGCGACCAGCTACGAGACGTCCGGCTCGCGCACGTCCTCCAACCGCGCGATCCAGTGGGGCGAGCAGATCGTCAAGCCGATCTTCGAATCGAAAGACGATAACGAGGTGATGTACCTCCTCGCCAAGAAGCTCGGCTTCGCCGACCAGATGTTCAAGAACATCAAGGTCG
>Ga0207682_10000660_pt1 | contig 16114 bp, 19 predicted proteins | sample KBSM63metaG_FD_184332 | JGI IMG/M metagenome (GOLD analysis project Ga0207682, IMG submission 184332) | Miscanthus rhizosphere microbial communities from Kellogg Biological Station, Michigan, USA - KBS M6-3 metaG (SPAdes) (version 2) | ecosystem: Host-associated > Plants > Roots > Rhizosphere >... | reverse complement strand
TCCGAAAACCGGTGTCCATCCCCGATCGGGGTCGAGGACATGCTTTTCGGGATCGTGCTCAAGGGCAGCTCAGACGGTTCGACCGCCCGCCATTTCCTCGACCAGATCGACGATGCGGCGGCGCAGCTTGCTGTTCTCGATGCGCATGAAGGCCTTCGCCAGCGCCAGCCCGTCGCTGGTCGAAAGCAGGCTGGTGGAATAATCCGGGGTATCGCCCTCGGCAAAACCGGCGTGCGCGCCTGAGGGCGCCGGTACGCCCTCGAAGAAGAACGAGATCGGCGCCTGCAGGATCAGCGAGATCTGCTGCAGCCGGCTCGCGCCGATCCGGTTCGCGCCCTTTTCGTATTTCTGAATTTGCTGAAACGTCAGCCCGAGCGCGTCGCCGAGCCTTTCCTGGCTCATACCGAGCATCAGGCGCCGCATGCGCACGCGGCTCCCGACATACTGGTCGACCGGGTTCGGCGCTTTCTTCGCCATGCGCTTCTCCTGAGGGAACTCTACGACGTGCACGCCATGGCGCGCACGCGGCACAAAAAAAAGAAGGGATCGCAGGCGGGGTCTCTGTGTCCGACGGTTTTGCTCACTTAGCACAGGCGACTGCACGGTACTATCTTACGCACCACAATTGACAGCCAAAGCTTGTGGTTATGCGCCCTTGCGGCGCAGCCGGCGCCAAAGCACGACGGCAAAGGCCGCCAGAACCACGAGACCGGCCGGACCGTCGCGGAAGCGGGCGTAGACCGTCGGCTCGATCGCGCGCGGCAGCGGCGCATCGAGCACGCCTTCTTCGCCAAGACCGAGCTCGCGCACCGTGCGGCCGACCGGGTCGAGCACCGCCGACACGCCGGTGTTGGCGGCACGAACCAGCGGCAGGCCCTCCTCGATCGCGCGCACGCGCGACTGCTGCAGATGCTGGTACGGTCCGGTGCTGCGGCCGAACCAGCCGTCATTGGTGAGGTTGAGCATCCAGCCGGGCCGCTCGGCGCCGAGCACGGCCTCGCCGGGAAACACGATCTCGTAGCAGATCAGCGGCAGGAACGGCGGCGCGCGCGGCACGGTCATCGGCTTGCGCGCGGTGCCGGGAAGGTAGCCGCCGCGCACTTTGGTGAGCTGCATCAGCCCGAGGCTTTCGAGGAAATCCTGGAATGGCAGGTACTCGCCGAACGGGACGAGATGCAGCTTGTCGTAAATGCCGAGGATCGAACCATCGTGGTCGATCGCGTAGATCGAATTGTAGGCGCGCAGCACGCCTGGCGTCGGCGCCATGCCGACCGGGCGCGCGGCACCGACGATCAGCACCGCGCCCGGCGGCAGCAGGTCGGCGATCTGCGCCATCGCGTCGGGCTCGCGCTGAAGGAAGAACGGAAACGCCGACTCGGGCCAGATCAGGTGCGTGACATCGCGCATGCCGGTCGAGCCCGGACCGGTGGCGCGATCGGAGAGCGCGAGATAGCGCGCCATCACGGCCGCGCGCGCCGAATAGTTGAACTTCTCGTCCTGCGGCAGGTTCGGCTGCATGATGCGCAGCTTCACCCCGGCGACGAACTCGGTCGGCGTTCGGGCAAGCCGCGCGGCGCCATAGGCGGCGAATGCGCCGAGGACAATGAGCGGAATGAGCACGACGAGCCACGGGCGCGGGGTGTCGCGGCGATCGTCGGCGAGAACCGCCGGGCTTGCGAACAGCCAGACCGCGAGGAACGTCAGGCCCCACAGGCCGACAAGCGACGCAGCTTGCGCCAGCACCAGCGGCCCGGTGAGCGCATAGCCGAACGTGTTCCAGGGAAAGCCGGAGAACAGATGGCCGCGCAGCCATTCGGCTGCCGTGATCGTGACCGCGAGCGCGAGGATGCGCCACGGCCCGCGGATCCATAGCGCGCGCGCAAGGGCGAACGCGAACGCCATGTAGAACGCCAGAAATGCCGGCAGGCCGAGCACCGCGAACGGCAGCAGCCAGGCGAAGGTCTTCGCATCCACGAGAAACGCATGGCCGATCCAGTAGAGGCCGGCGGTGTAGTAGCCCAGCCCAAAGAACCAGCCTGCGATCGCCGCGCCGATCACGCCGCCGAGCCGGCCGGCCGAGGCGCCCTCGATCAGCCAGACCGCGACCGGGAAGGTGAGGAACAGCACCGGCCAGGCGTTGACCGGCGCAAGCGCCAGCACCGAGACGGCGCCCGCGATGAACGCGATCGCGGCCCGACGCCAGCCCCAGGAGAGCACCACTGCATGCGAGACGCGCGCGACTTGCGCGGCGAATGTGCTCACGATGCCGCCTTGTCGGGCGGCGTTTGTGCCGGCGGCGCGGCGTCAGGGCGCGGGCGGACCGTGCGCCGTCCGGGGCGGCCATTGCGGCGCGTGATGCGCACGCGTTTCAGGCGCCGCGGATCGGCATCGAGCACCTCGATCTCGAAATCGCCGGGACCCGGCACCACCTCGCCACGCGTGGGAAGCCGGCCGACCCGGGTCATGATGTAGCCGGCAAGCGTATCGACCTCAGCGGCTTCTTCCTTGACGTCGAACTCCGCGCCGACCGCCGCGACGACTTCTTCCAGCGGTGCGCGCGCATCGGCGAGGAACGAGCCGTCCGCCTGCCTGACGATCGACGGGACGTCATCCTCGTCGTGCTCGTCCTCGATGTCGCCGACGATCTGCTCGACCACGTCCTCGATCGACACGATGCCGTCGGTGCCGCCGTATTCGTCGATCACCAGCGCCAGATGAATGCGCGTCGCCTGCATCTTGGCGAGCAGGTCGATCGCCGGCATCGAGGGCGGCACGAACAGGATCGGACGGATGATCTTCGCGGCGGAGAGCGTCATCGACAGATCGACCACCTTCAGGTCGAGGTTGGCGGTGAGCGGCTTCTTGCGCCGCGTGCTCTTGGCGGCGCTGACAGTGGCGCGTTTCGCCATGTGGGCGATGACGTCGCGGATGTGCACCATGCCGACCGGATCGTCGAGCGTCTCGTTGTAGACGACGAGACGCGAGTGGCCGGCGCTCTCGAACACCTTGATGAGCTCGCCGAGCGAAATGTCCTGCTGCACCGAAATGATGTCGGCGCGCGGCACCATCACGTCGTCCACCCGGCGCCCGCGCAGCGCCAGGATGTTGGTGAGCATGGTGCGCTCTTGCGGCGAGAAACCGCCTTCGCCGTGCGCGCCGCCTTCCAGCACCGTTTGCAGATCGGCGCGCGCCGAGTTCTTCCAGCCGAACACCGCACGCAGCACGCGCGAGAGCCAGGTCTCGCCCGGCTCGCGTTCGGCCGGCGCCGGCTGCGGCACCAGTGCGGGCAGATTGATGCGCTCCAGCGGAGCGGCGGCGCTGCTCGAATCGCTGCGAGTTGAATCGTTACGACTTGGCGCGTCGGTGTCGGGCATGGATATCAGACCCCGGCTGCTGCGCGCGAGGTCGCGTAAGGGTCGGGCATGCCGAGGCGCGCCAGGATGACGCGCTCAAGCTGCTCCATCGTCTCGGCGTCGCCGTCCTTCTCGTGATCGTAGCCCATCAGATGCAGGAATCCATGCGCGGCCAGATGCGAGAGGTGATGGGCGAACGGCTTGTCTTCGGTCTCGGCCTCGCGCGCCGTCGTTTCATGGGCGATCGCGATGTCGCCGAGCGATTTCACCGTCGCGTCGCCGGGCATTTCGGCCGGCGGGAACGACAGCACGTTGGTCGGTTTGTCGATGCCGCGCCACTGCGCGTTGAGCCGCCGGACCGCGGCGTCGTCGGTCAGCAGCACGGCCAGGGTGTGGTTCCTGAAATCGGCGCCGAGCGCGGTCGCGGCTTCCTCGATCGCACGGCGCACGGTTGCGTCGGCCTGTGCGTCCCACAGCGCGGACTCGACGACGACGTCGATCGCCGGGGCGCGGATATTTTCGGCCGCATTCACTTGGGCGTCTCGCGTTTCTTCGCCGCCGCGCCGTCATAGGCGCGCACGATGCGCGCAACCAGTTCGTGGCGTACCACGTCGTCCGCCGTGAAGGTCACGTGGCCGATGCCTTCGACGTCGGCGAGCAGGCGAATCGCTTCGGAGAGGCCGGAGGTCTGTCCCGGCGGCAGATCGGTCTGACTCGGATCGCCGGTGACGATCATGCGGCCGTTCTCGCCCAGGCGGGTGAGAAACATCTTCATTTGCATCGAGGTCGTATTCTGCGCCTCGTCGAGGATCACGACCGCGTTGGCGAGCGTGCGGCCGCGCATGAAGGCGAGCGGCGCGATCTCGATCTCGCCGCCCTGCATGGCGCGCTCGACGATGCGCGCATCCATCAGGTCGAACAGCGCATCGTAGATCGGGCGCAGATAGGGATCGACCTTCTCGCGCATGTCGCCGGGCAGGAAGCCGAGCCGCTCTCCGGCCTCCACCGCGGGACGCGACAGGATGATGCGATCGACCTCTTTGCGCTCGAACAGCGCGACCGCATGCGCGACCGCGAGCCAGGTCTTGCCGGTGCCGGCGGGGCCGACGCCGAACACGAGTTCGTGGCGCTTGAGCGCGCGGATGTAGGCGTCCTGGCCGGCGGTGCGCGCGCGCACCGGACGCTTGCGCAGATTGATCTCCTCGAACGCCGGACGCGAGGCCGAAGGATCGAAGTCGAACAGCGAACCTTGCGCGATGGCGAGGCGAATGGCGCCTTCGACGTCGCCCTGCGAGAGATCGTGGCCGCGCTTGAGCTGCTCATAGAGGCCTTCGAGCACGCGCTTGGCGCGCTCGCGCCCGTCGCGCGAGCCTTCGAGCGTCACCTGGTTGCCGCGCGAGGTGGCCACCACGCCGAGACGGCGCTCGATCAGCGCGAGGTTCTGCCCGTACTGGCCGAACAGCGTGGAGGCGCGGCGATTGTCGTCGAAGGTGAGCACGGTTTCGGCGGTCGCGGTGTCGTTCGCCTCGATGGCGGCGGGAACGAGCGATTCAGTCGGCAGGTTGCGCAATTCCGTCAGGCTCCAACAGCTGCGAATGACTGGGCGACGCGGGATTCTGCCGCGATTCGCGGCGTGTCCGCGAGTACGCCGAACAGGCTATTCGCGATGGTTCCGGTGATTGTGACGGAGACCATCCGGCCAATCAGGTCCTGCGGCGCCATGACCTGTACCGGCTGGAGATAGGGCGAGCGGCCGGTGAGCTGGCCGGCATCGCGCCCGCGCTTTTCCATCAGCACGTCGAAATCGCAGCCGACGCAGCGCGCGTTGAACGCGGCCTGGTGGCGCTTGATCGCGGCTTGCAGACGCGCCAGGCGCTCGGATTTTACTTCTTCGGGGACCTGTTCCGTCATCGTGGCACCGGGCGTGCCCGGGCGCTGCGAGTATTTGAACGAGAAGGAATCCGAATAGCCGACGTCATTGACAAGGCTCAGCGTGTCGGAAAAGTCATCTTCAGTCTCGCCCGGGAAGCCGACGATGAAATCCGACGTGAGCGCCAGATCCGGCCGCGCGGCGCGCAGACGATCGATCGTGCGCAGATAGTCGGCGCGGGTGTGGCGGCGATTCATCGCATCGAGAATGCGGTCGGAGCCGGACTGCACGGGCAGATGAAGCTGGGGGCTAAGCTGCGGCAGGTCGCGATGCGCCGCGATCAGATCGTCGTCCACGTCGCAGGGATGGCTGGTGCTGTAGCGCAGCCGCACAATGCCGGGGATTTCGGCGACGCGACGCAATAGCCGCCCGAGCGACCAGACGCCGCCGGGCCCTTCGCCGTGATAGGCATTGACGTTCTGTCCGATCAGCGTGATCTCGCGCACGCCGGCGTCGGCAAGATTTTGGACCTCATCGAGAATTTTGCCGACCGGGCGCGAGACTTCCACGCCCCGCGTGTAAGGCACCACGCAGAAGGTGCAGAACTTGTCGCAGCCCTCCTGCACGGTAACGAACGCCGTCACGCCGCGCGCGCGCGTCGCGGCCTTGCTCGGAAGGGCAAGAAATCCGAATTTGTCCTCGACCGGAAACGCAGTCTCGACGATTCCGCTCTCTCGGCGTGCCTCGCGCGCGAGCAACTCCGGAAGCCGGTGGTAGCTCTGCGGCCCGACCACGAGATCGACGACAGGCGCGCGACGGATGATCTCAGCGCCTTCCGCCTGCGCGACGCAGCCTGCCACCGCAACGGTGATGCGGCGGCCGTCGCGCGCGGCCTCCTGCTTCATCACGCGCAGGCGGCCGAGTTCCGAGTAGACCTTTTCGGCCGCCTTCTCGCGGATATGGCAGGTGTTGAGGATGACGAGATCGGCGCCTTCCGGGACGCCGGTCTCGACGTAGCCTTCGGGCGCCAGCAGGTCCGCCATACGATGCGAATCGTAGGCGTTCATCTGGCAGCCGTAGGATTTGACGTAAAGCTTGCGCCTGTCCTTCATCCGACCCGTGCGGGTGAGGGGGTCTCCCCTCACCTAACCCATTCCATTATTTCACAAAATTGTCATGACCGGCTCGCCCGGCATGGCCTCTATCTAGCGCCTTTCGAGGCAAATTGAAACGCCTGCGGCCTTTTAACCGGCCGGCACCGGGATCGGTGGCTTTCCGCGCAGCGCCGCGACGGTATCGCCGCGGATCGCGCCTTCGAGGTCGCGCGCGAGCGCCTTTCGGTCGGTTTCGCCGTTATAGGCCACCGGCTCTCCCCAGGTGACGGCGACATCGATCGCGCCGGTGCGTGCGATCGCGCCGATATGCGGTACCAGCTTCATCTTGCCATACCAGGCGGCGCGCGGGCGCAAATGGCGCCCGAGCGGGATGCCCTGCTGGCTCACGTAAGCGAGCGAGAGCGGCTGGATCCAGATCTGCTGCACATGGCCTGCGGTGGCGATCGCGTCACGCGCCGCCCCGATCAGCGCGGTGCGGAACGGAAGCACGCGATTGCCGTCGCCCGCCGTTCCCTCGCCGAACAACAGGACCGGATCGCCTTCGGCGAGGCGCTGCGCGATCGCGGCGTTCACCTCGCCGGTCTTGTGGCGCCGGTCGCGCTCGACGAACACGGTGCGCTGGAGCTTGGCGAGCAGCCCGAAGAACGGCCAGCGCGCGATCTCGGCTTTGGCCACGAACACCACCGGCGCCTGCGCGGTGATGATCGAGATGTCGAGCCAGGAGGAATGGTTCGCGACGATCAGCAGCGGCCGCCTCTCCGTCGGCGCGCCGGTCACGTGCACACGGATGCCGAGCAGGCGACAGAGGAAACGGTGATAGAGGACCGGGATCCGCCGCCGCAGCGGGCTTTTGAGCGCGACCGCCAGCCATTGCAGCGGCATCAACGGCAGCGTCACCAGCGCAAACACCACGACGACGACGATCAGCCGCATCAGCGTTTGGACTTCTCGTCGTCGAGCGGCACCGCGTACAGCTCCAGGCGATGGTCGACCAGTCTGTAGCCGAGCTTGCGCGCGACCTCGCGCTGCAGCCGCTCGATCTCCTCGGACTGGAATTCGATCACCTCGCCGCTGCGCAGATTGATGAGATGATCGTGGTGCGCGTCCGGGGCCTGCTCATAGCGCGCGCGGCCTTCGCGAAAATCATGGCGCGAGATGATGCCGGCGTCCTCGAACAGCTTCACCGTGCGATAGACCGTCGAGATGGAGATATGCTGGTCGATCTCGGCGCAACGCCGATAAAGTTCCTCGACGTCCGGATGGTCGGCCGAGTCCGCGAGCACGCGCGCGATGATGCGGCGCTGCTCGGTCATGCGCATGCCCTTGGCCATGCACTGCGCTTCGATGAAATTCGGCCTGGTGTCGGTCACGACAAAATACCCGTCGGTCGCGGCCCGGTATTACACAAGGTCCCGCCGCAAGACCAGCGCGGCCGCAGCTTTGTCGCGGCCCTGCGCGTAATAGCCCGGACGGCGGCCGACCTGCAAAAAACCTGCGCGGGCATACAGTTTTCGCGCCGGCACGTTATCCTCGTCCACCTCGAGGAACACGGCGCGCAAGCCGAGGCCTGCGAGGCGGCGCAGATGCAGGTCGAGCAATTTTCGCGACAGGCCTCGTCCACGCCAGGCGCGGGCAACCGCGACGGAGAGAATCTCCGCTTCGTCGGCGGCGCGGCGCGACACGATGAAGCCGACCGGCTTGCGTCCGCTTGCGGCACGATCCGCCACGACGCTGCGGTCGGTCAAAAGCTGCTCGAATTCCTGTTCGCTCCAGCCGCGATTGAACGATGCGACGTGAATGGCCGCAAGCGCGGCCGCGTCGCGTGGATGCGCCGGGGCCAGCACCGGTTCGGCGCGGCCGAACAGGCGGGCGAGAAACACCTTCATCGGCGCGGCAGCCGGCCGGCGTCCTGCGGGCGCGCATCGGGCCGGCGCAGATAGAGCGGCTTCGGCGCAGCACCCTCCTCGCGCGCGGCAGCGCCGAGGCGCGCGACCCAGCCGATGTCGGGCGCCGCATGCGTCTCGACCAGCGGCACCGGCGATCCGTTCGGCCAATGCGCGGCGACAAGCTCCGCCGCCGAGCCGGCGATGACCGCCGCTCCGACCGGCACGGCACGCACGGCCGCGCGCACGCGATCGAGCCGCGGCGTCACGATCGTGGTGCCGTTAGGCGCGAACACCTGGAAATAGACCTGCTCATTGCGCGCATCGATCGCCGCGATGATCACGTGATCGGCGCGCGAAGCGACATGCGGCGCCGCGAGCGCCGCGAGCGTCGAGAGGCCGACCGCGGGCTTGCCGGCGGCAAGCGCAATGCCGCGCGCCGCAGCGATGCCGACGCGCAGCCCGGTGAAGCTGCCCGGCCCGACGGTGACGGCGATGCGGTCAAGATCGTGGAATTCACAGCGGCCCGCATCCATGACGCGGGCGATCAGCGGCATGACGGCTTCGGCGTGGCCGCGCAGCATCGCGGCGGATTCGCTGGCGAGGATCGCACCGGCGCGCGAGTCGAGGACGGCGGCGGCGCAGGCGCCGAGCGCGGTATCGATCGCCAGAATGCGCATGACGCTCCGCCCCTCAGCGTCCGCGTTTGGGAAACGCGCGAAGCGTTAGATGGGCCGCACCTCGGTCACGTCCGGCACGAAATGGCGCAACAGATTTTGGATGCCGTGCTTGAGCGTCGCGGTGGAGGACGGACAGCCCGAGCACGAGCCCTTCATCGCCAGATAAACGATGCCGTCCTTGTAGCCGCGGAACGTGATGTCGCCGCCGTCGTTCGCCACGGCGGGCCGCACGCGCGTCTCGATCAGCTCTTTGATGGTCGCGACCGTGTCGGCGTCGCCCGCCTCGAAGAACTCGCCGGCTTCGTTGGTGTCGCCGCTTTCGCCTTCCGCCACGACCGGTGCGCCGGACATGAAGTGTTCCATGATGACGCCGAGGATCGCCGGCTTGAGCTGCGGCCACTCGCCGTCCGACTTGGTGACGGTGATGAAGTCCGAGCCGAGGAACACGCCGCTGACGTTCGCCACGTCGAACAGCCGCTCGGCGAGCGGCGACTTCACGGCCTCGGCCTTGTCGCGCATCTCGAGCGTTCCGGTCGCCAGCACGGTGCGGCCGGGCAGGAACTTCAAGGTCGCCGGATTGGGGGTCGTTTCGGTCTGGATGAACATCGGGTTTCTCCGGGGCGCGCGCGGTCGCTGCCCGCCAAATCACACCAATAGATGGTCCTTCGGGCCGCCAAGGTCAATGCGGCGCGATTTTCAGGACAATGCGTCCAAATCCTCGTCGCCGAGATGCCCCGGCACGATCGCCACCGGGATCGGATACGCCGCAACCGTCTTGCCGAGGCTCGTGACCAGCGGGCCCGGGCCTTCCTTGCCGGTGGCGGCCGCCAGCACGAGAATTGCGATGTCCTCGTCTTCGTCGATCAGCTTGAGGATCTCTTCCGCCTTTTCGCCATCGCGGATCACGCGCTCCGGCGTGATGCCGGCGACGCCGTTGGCGCGGCTGGCGAACTCGTCGAGTTTCTGATCGGCGGCCTCGTGCGCCTCGGCCTTCATGATGTCGGCGACGCCGAGCCATTGCTGATGCCGGTCGTGCGGCTCGATCACCAGCAGCATGACGACACTGGCGCCGGTGCGCGCAGCGCGCCGGCTCGCGTAATAGACCGCGCGGTCGCACTCCGGTGATTCATCGATGACGACGAGGAACTTCGGCTTGTGCCCCGCCTCGTAGCTGCGGCGCTTAAGGCTCATCGGCGCTCCCCGGGAATGTCCGCCCTCGGTCCCGGACGATCATGCTGGCATGGCGCCCCGCCCGGCGACAAGCGCCGCGGCTGCCCGATTTCTCGCCATCCCGCCGTTGTGGTATATTTCCCATATGGATAGCCGGGACGCCCTTGCGACACTCCGCCAGCATGAGAGCGAGTTGCGCGCGCGCGGTGTGGCACATGCGGCGGTATTCGGCTCTGTTGCGCGCGGCGACCATCGGCCCGGCAGCGATCTGGACATCATGATCGACGTCGCGCCGGAGGCGCGGCTGACGGTCTACGGTTATGTCGGCCTGAAGGACTACATCGCGGGCCTGTTCGACGGCCCGGTCGATGTCGTGACGCGCGATGCGCTGAAGCCCTATGTGCGCCCTGCCGCGACGACCGATGCCATCCCGGCGTTCTGAGACTGAACTGTCCGCATTGCGCGACAGGCTCCATCACGCATCATGATCGCGACCGCACGCGAGGCGCGAAACGGATGAGTGCCTGACATGCGGACATGGCGCGTGAACCTTGGCGCGATCCTCATCCTTGCCGCGGTGTGGGCCGTTCTGGATTTTTTCGAGGGGTCGCGCCGTCGCTCGGGCGCCCACTGGACCGAGGCCACGACGCGCTCCAGGAACGGCGAGTTCGACCTCGCGCTCAAGGCCTTCGACGAGGCCGTGCGCCTCGCTCCGAAGCATGTTCCGCTGTATCTCTCGCGCGCCCGAACCTTCATGCACATGGGCGAGTACGACCGTGCGATCGCCGATCTCGACACGGCGATCCGCATTCATCCAGACTCCCTGCAAGCCTACACCGATCGCGGAAGCATGCGCGGTCTGAAAGGCGATGTTGACGGAGCCATAGCGGACTACAGCGAGGCGATCCGTATCGAGCACAACGATCCGCTCGCGTTCAGCAATCGCGCCCGCGCCTACTGGAAGAAGGGAGAGATGGCGCTTGCGATCGCGGACTTTGAAGCTGCGCTGGCGCTCAGGCCGTACTTCGAGGAAGCGCGGCGCGATCTCGCCGCCGCCAAAGCGGCGGCCGGCATACGGTGACTACGGCGGCGCTGCCGCTGCAATGCCTGACGTGGCTGCGTCAGTGCCGGATGAACCCAACGATGTCCTTGACGGCGTTCATGGTTTCGCTGGCGATCGCGCCGGCGCGGTCGGAGCCGTCGGCCAGCACCGCGTCGATGTGCGCCGGGTCGGCGGTCAGGCGCTTCATCTCGTCCGCGATCGGCGAAAGCTTCGCGACCGCCAGATCGGCCAGCGCCGTCTTGAAGGTCGAAAATTGCCCGCCGCCGAACTGCTTCAGCACCTCGGCTTTGGCCTTGTCGGCCAGCGCAGCATAAATGCCGACCAGGTTGTCGGCCTCGGGCCGCGGCTCCAGTCCCGCCTCCTCGCTCGGCAGCGGCTCGGGATCGGTCTTCGCGCGGCGGACCTTCTGCGCGATCGTGTCGGCGTCGTCGGTCAGGTTGATGCGCGAATTGTCCGACGCATCCGACTTCGACATCTTCTTGGTGCCGTCGCGCAGCGACATGATGCGCATGCCGGGACCCTGGATGATCGGCTCGGTCAACGGAAAGAAACCTTCCGTGTGACCGTTGGCGGCAATCGACTCGGCGAAGTCGTTGTTGAACTTCTGCGCGATGTCGCGGCAGAGCTCGAGGTGCTGCTTCTGGTCATCGCCGACCGGCACGTGCGTGGCGCGGTGCACCAGGATGTCGGCCGCCATCAGCGCCGGATAGGCGAACAGCCCGACCGATGCGTTTTCGCGGTCCTTGCCGGCCTTCTCCTTGAACTGCGTCATGCGGCCGAGCCAGCCCATGCGGGCGACGCAGTTGAACACCCAGGCAAGCTCGGCGTGACCGGAGACCTGACTCTGGTTGAACACGATATGCTTCTTCGGGTCGATGCCGCATGCGATGTAAGCGGCGGTCACCTCGCGCGTGGCGCGCCTGAGCTCCGCGGGCCCACCCCACACGCTGACCGGCACCGTGATCGCGTGCATGTCGACGACGCAGTAGATGCAGTCGTAGCTCTGCTGCAGCTCGACGAAGCGCTTGATCGCGCCGAGATAGTTGCCGAGATGCAGGTTTCCGGTCGGCTGCACGCCGGAAAACACGCGTTGTTTGAACGCCATGGGGCGGCTCCGATTGCGGCGCGTCCCATGCCACGGCGAGCGCCAGGCGCGCAAGTGCGGTGGAAAAACGGGCTATTTCCGTCGTCTTGCTAGCCGGAGTTCGCCCGCTATATTGCGCGGCCTTTCGCTCAAGCAGGAGTTCGCCGATGTCCCTTCAATTCGATGTCCTCGGCATCGGCAACGCCATCGTGGACGTGATCGCCCGCACCGAGGACGATTTCCTCGTCAAGCACGGGATGAACAAGGGCGCGATGGCGCTGATCGACGAGCCGCGCGCGGAGGCGATCTACGCCTCGATGGGACAGGCGACGCAGTCGTCGGGCGGCTCGGGCGCCAACACGATCGCGGGCGTGGCGAGCTTCGGCGCGCGCGCCGCCTTCGTCGGCAAGGTCAAGGACGACGCGCCCGGCAAGGCATTCACGCACGATATCCGCGCCATCGGCGTCGACTTCAGCACCAGGCCCGCGTCCGACGGACCCTCGACCGCGCGCTGCTACGTGCTGGTGACGCCGGACGGCGAGCGCACGATGAACACGTATCTCGGCGCCGCGCAGAATCTCACCCCCGCCGATCTCGACGAGGCGCAGATCGCCTCGGCGGGGATCACCTATCTCGAAGGCTATCTGTGGGATCCGCCACAGGCGAAGGAAGCCTTCCGCAAGGCGGCGCAGATTGCGCACGGCGCGGATCGCATGGTCGCGCTGACGCTGTCGGACGCGTTCTGCGTCGGACGCTATCGCGACGAATTCCTCAACCTGATGCGCACCGGCGCGGTGGACCTCATTTTCGCCAACGAGAGCGAGCTGAAGAGCCTGTACGAGACGTCCGACTTCGACGCCGGCATCGCGGCGCTGCGCAACGACGTGAAGCTTGCGGTGGTGACGCGCAGCGAGAAGGGCTGCGTCGTCGTCTCGCGCGACGGCAACGAAGCGGTGGCCGCCGCGCCGATCGACAGGCTTGTCGACGCAACCGGCGCGGGCGACCTGTTCGCCGCCGGGTTTCTGACCGGGCTTGCGCGCGGCCAGGATCATCGCAACAGCGCCCGGCTCGGCGCCATCGCGGCGGCGGAAGTGATCCAGCATCTCGGCGCACGGCCGCAGAACTCGCTGAAGGCTCTCGCGCAGGACGCCGGCTACACCATATGAGGGGCCTCGCCCCTCCCATGTGAACTCCCCATGCAGCCGCTCAAAGTCACCGTCGTCCCGGTCACGCCGTTCCAGCAGAATTGCTCGATCGTCGCCTGCACCGCCACCAACCGCGCCGCGATCGTCGATCCGGGCGGCGATGTCGCGCGCATCCGCGAGGCGATCGATCAATTGGAGGTCGAGCCGGAGAAGATCCTGCTGACGCACGGGCATCTCGATCACGCGGGCGGTGCGGCGGAGCTGGCGCAAGCGCTGTCGCTGCCGATCGAAGGGCCGGACGAGCGCGACGCCTTTCTGCTCGACAATCTCGAAGCGCAAGGCGCGCGCTTCGGCATCGACGACATGCGCAACGTCAAGCCGACGCGCTGGCTGGTCGAAGGCGAGACCGTTTCCGTCGGCGACCTGACGTTCGCCGTGCTGCACGTGCCGGGTCACACGCCCGGCCACCTGGTGTTCGTGAATGCGCCTGCACGCTTCGCGCTGGTCGGCGACACGCTGTTTCAGGGCTCGGTCGGCCGCACCGATTTTCCCTATGGCAATCACGTGCAACTGATCGACGGGATCACGGCCAAGCTGTTGCCGCTCGGCGACGACGTGACGATCCTGCCGGGCCATGGGCCCGCTTCCACCATCGGGGCGGAGCGCAGCGGTAACGGCTTCCTGCAAAGATGACGTGAATTTGCCGCGGCGCGGCAACATTTCGTTAACCGGCCGGTAATTTCTGAAAGTTACCAATGGATGAATTTCGCTCCATTGGAAACGCCCCCCATGTCCAGCGATGAGACGCCCAAAATCGAGCCCGTCCTGATCGTCAAGGACGCCCCGCCGCTCGCCGCGATCGATCAGCCGGCCGCGCCGGAAGCTGCCAAGCCCGAGATCGAAGCCGCAAAGCGCGAGATCAAGGTCGAGGCGAAAGCCGAAGCGCCCGTGTTCGAGGTCGCAGCGCCCGAAGCCGCGACGGTCGAACCCGCAAAGGCCGAGCCTGCAAAGGTGGAATTGCCGAAGTTCGAATTATCAACCAGCCAGGCGCCGAACCTGCCGCCGGCCCCGCAAATCGATCCGGTCGTCGTTGCCTTCAAGAAGAAGCCCGAACCCGCGAGCGCGCCCGCCGCGCCACAGGCCCGCTCCACCCGTTTCGCACTGCTCGCCGCCTGCGTCGCCGTCGCGGCAAGCTTCGGCGCGGTCGGCGGATCGCTCGGCGTCGCCAGGTTCGGCCCGATGATCTCGTCCGCGCCGGCACCCGCCGCGGCAGTCGCCAGGGAGCACCTCGCCGACGAGGTGAAGGCGCTGAAGGACACCGTCGCGCAGTTGCGCGCCACCACCAACAAGCTGAGCGACAATTTCACCGCCCTGAAGACGACCGTCACGACCGCCTCTGCGCAGAACGGCAAGATCGCCGAGACGCTCGAGCGCATCGAGAAAGCCCAGGCCGAGCAGCGCAAGACCGTGGCCGCGGCACCGGCCGCATCGACCACGGAAGTCACCGGCTCGATCGCGCAGAAGCAAGCCGCAGCGTCCGCAGTGCCGATGGTGCTCGGAACGCCGCCGACCACTTTGAAACCACCGGTCGTGCCGGGCTTCGTCCTGCGCCGGGTCTACGACGGCGCCGCCCTGATCGAAGGACGCGACGGCATGATCGAGGTCGAGCCGGGCATGGTCGCACCGGGACTGGGCCGCGTCGAAGCGATCAAGCGCGAGGACGGCCGCTGGGTCGTCGTGACCGCGCGCGGGATCGTCCGCTAGCCACCATTGCGGCTCGAAACACGTATGCCGTTGCGGGGGTGCCGCAACGGCATACGTGTTAATAGCGCGCGCCATCGCGTTAACGTTAGCATTTTGGAAACGCCGGTCGGTTGAAATCGTGGTCAGACGATTCAGCAGGACACTGCGATGCCGTCCGACGCCGTCAACACGCAGGCGACCACGAAGTCTCCCATTTTCGCGGCGGTCGGCATCTCGCTTGCGATCGGCCTCGGCGCGGTCCTCGGCACGACCGACATCGGGACCCTCGAGGATGCGATCAGCGGCCGATGGCTGACGCGCCCGTATACCGAGACGCTGCAGGGTCACACGGTCGCGATCGCAGCGCTGGAGAGTAGCATCGGCGGCGTGACGCGCGACATCGACTTCGTCGCCTCGCGCGCCAGTGCGTCGATCCGGCGCAATGAAGATCAGTCCGCCGAGCGCTTCAAGCAGATCGATGCCGAGATAGCGGCGCTCAAGGATAAACTCACCGGCGTTCAGCTCACGCAATTGATCACATCGCACGCCGACACGCCGATCAACTCGGAGAATCACGCGGCCGGCCTGCGCTCCTCGCTCACCGAACTGACCGCGGCGCACCACAACTCGGTCGCGGCGATCACGCGGCGGCTCGACCGGATCGAAGTGAAGGTCGGGCTCTCGACCGATGTCACCGCGCCGGTTGCCAGTTCCGTGCGCAAGACTGTCCGCCGCGCCGTGAGGATGAGACGGCCGACCGTGCTCCCGCCCAGCGATCTGACCGATTCTTCTCCGCTGCGGCTCTATCAAGGGCACCTGCTCAACGTGAAGCCGGTCAGCCAGCAGCGTCGGCCGCTGCGCCTGACCAAGCTGCCGGACTGACACTTATCGGTGGAGCATCTTTTCCGAAAGCCGGTGCCCATCCCCGATCAGGGTCGAGGACGTGCTTTTCGGAATCATACTCTGGCATCTGCGGCCAATCGCGGCATTCGATCTTTGTTTCGTCTT